>Ga0207674_10009372_pt1 | contig 11197 bp, 13 predicted proteins | sample KBSCornC72_FD_184303 | JGI IMG/M metagenome (GOLD analysis project Ga0207674, IMG submission 184303) | Corn rhizosphere microbial communities from Kellogg Biological Station, Michigan, USA - KBS Corn C7-2 (SPAdes) (version 2) | ecosystem: Host-associated > Plants > Roots > Rhizosphere > Soil ...
AAGATCAAGCAGATCGGTTCGCCGATCCGCCGCCCCGAGAGCCAGAAGAAGATTCTGATCGGCCTCGGTCTCGGCAAGATGCACCGCGTGGTCGAGCTGGAGGACAGCGCGGAAGTGCGCGGCGCCATCCGCAAGCTGCCTCATATGGTGGAAGTGGTCGAGGGCTAAGCCCTTCAGCACGTACAAATAGAAGCGGGAGAGGGGGAAACCCCTCTTTCGTTTTTTCGGGAACCGGGCTATCCGCCTGCTTCCATCGTCGGCCAGGTGCTCCTTCAAGGTCGTGCCCGGCTCCCAAGGCCCCAGCCTTGAAACGAGTCACGTGCCTTGTTTCAACTGGGGCGGCGGCTCAAATGCCTCTGGCATTTGAGCCTTGCGCGACAAAAGCGAAAGCGAGTGCATGACATGACTTTCAAGCTGAACGAACTCAAGGACAATGAAGGCGCCCGCAAGGGCCGGATGCGCGTTGGACGCGGCATCGGTTCCGGCAAGGGCAAGACCGCCGGTCGCGGCCAGAAGGGCGCGAAGGCGCGCTCGGGCGTTGCGATCAACGGTTTCGAGGGCGGCCAGATGCCGCTTCACATGCGCATCCCGAAGCGCGGCTTCAACAATATCTTCGCGAAGGACTATGCCGAGGTCAATCTGGGCATGGTGCAGAAGGCGATCGACGCGGGCAAGATCCAGGCGGGCGCCTCGCTCGACCAGGCTGCGCTGCGCGCCGCCGGCCTGTCGCGCGGCGGCAAGGACGGTGTCCGTCTGCTCGCCAAGGGCGAATTGACGACGGCGGTGAGCTTCACCGTCGCCGGCGCGTCCAAGGGCGCGCTTGAGGCGGTCGAGAAGGCCGGCGGTTCCGTCACCGTGATCGAGACCGTGTCTGCCGCCGAAAAGGCGAAGGCCAAGAAGGGCACGACGCTTGCCGCCGCCAAGGCAGCGCGCAAGGCCTGATCTACCAAAGTACGGCGCAGGCCGGACTTGCAACGCTGACCCCGCTGTCCGATATGGACCGGCGGGGTCGCTTGTTTGCGGCGAGTCATGCTGTGATCTCGCCAGTCCGCTCAGGCAGTGACACGCATCCACTGCCCCGCTAAGGGGCGATGACGGCGTGCGGCAATGGCACGTGAGATTTTGAAGGTAGCGTAATGGCATCGAGAGCCGACCAGCTTGCATCCAACCTCAGCCTGGCGAAATTTTCGCAGGCGACGGACCTCAAGAAGCGCCTGTGGTTCACCGTCGGCGCGCTGATCGTCTTTCGTTTCCTCAGCTTCGTGCCGCTGCCGGGCGTCGATCCCACCGTGCTGGCGAGCCTGTATTCGCAGACGCAGGGCGGTGTTCTCGACATCTTCAACACCTTCTCCGGCGGTTCGCTCTCGCGCATGAGCCTGATCGCGCTGGGCGTGATGCCGTACATCACCGCGTCGATCGTGGTGCAACTCGCCGCCTCCCTCTCGCCGCAACTGGCCGCGATCAAGAAGGAAGGCGAGAGCGGGCGCAAGAAGCTCAACCAGTATACCCGCTACGGCACCGTCGGCCTGACCGCCATCCAGGGCTATTTCATCGCGGTGGGCCTCGAAAGCTATGGCGCGCAGTCGGGGCTTCAGGCGGTCGTCGATCCGGGCATGATGTTTCGCATCGCGGCTGTCGTGTCGATGGTCGGCGGCACCATGTTCCTGATGTGGCTCGGCGAGCAGATCACCAGCCGGGGCATCGGCAACGGCACCTCGCTCATCATCATGGCGGGTATCGTGTCGCAGTTGCCGGTCACGCTGGCGAACCTGTTCGAATCGGGCCGCGAGGGGTCGATCTCCGGCCTGCTGATCTTCTTCGTGCTGATCGTGGTGCTGGCCCTGATCGCGTTCATCTGCTTCATGGAGCGGGCGCAGCGTCGGGTGCTTATCCAATATCCCAAGCGCCAGACGCGCCAGGGTCTGATGCAGGCGGATCGCAGCCATCTGCCGCTCAAGGTCAACACTGCGGGCGTCATCCCGCCGATCTTCGCGTCCTCGCTGCTGCTGATGCCGCTCACCATCACGCAGTTCGCGGGCAACAAGGTCGCGGGCGAGAGCAAGCTGGGCGATTTCCTGCTCAGCCTCAACCAGTATCTGGCACATGGCAGCCCGGTCTACATGACGCTTTATGGGATGGGCATCGTCTTCTTCTGCTTCTTCTACACCGCCGTGGTGTTCAACCCGGAAGAGACGGCCGACAATCTGAAGCGCAACGGCGGTTTCATTCCGGGCATTCGTCCGGGCAAGAATACCGAAAATTATCTGGATTATGTGCTGACGCGCATCACCGTGATCGGCGCGGCCTATCTGGCGATCATCTGTCTGGTGCCGGAATATTTCATCGCGCAGGCTGGTATTCCTTTTTATCTCGGCGGAACGAGCCTGTTGATCGTGGTCAATGTGACGGTCGACACGGTGACGCAGATCCAGAGTCATCTGATCGCCCACCAATATGGCGACCTCATCAAGAAGGCCAAGCTCAAGGGCCGGCTGCGCTGATTGGCGGCCAAAGGTAGGACAGATTCCGGGGACAAGGTGCTGGACGCGGACAGCCCTGTCCGGCAAAGCCTTGGCCTTGCATGACGCTGTATCGACAAAGGGCCGGCGACAGGCCAGGACAACAGGGGATTAGACGGCAATGAATATCATTCTGCTGGGGCCGCCGGGCGCGGGCAAGGGTACGCAGGCTCAGCGCTTGGTTAGCGAGCGTGGCATGGTCCAGCTGTCCACCGGTGATATGTTGCGCGCCGCCGTGAAGGACGGCACGCCCACCGGCCTCAAGGCGAAAGCCGTGATGGAGGCGGGGCAACTTGTTTCCGACGAGATCGTCTCCGGGATCATCGGCGAGGCGCTCGATGCGCTGTCGCCGGAAACGGGCGTCATCTTCGACGGCTATCCCCGCACCGCGCCGCAGGCCGAATCGCTCGACGGCATTCTGGCGAGCCGCGGCCGTACGCTCGACCATGTCATCGAGCTGGAAGTGAATGAAGACGCGCTGGTCGAGCGTATCACCGGGCGCTACACCTGCGCGCAATGCGGCAAGGGCTATCACGACATATTCGAGCAGCCCAAGGTTGCCGGTGTGTGCGACAAATGCGGCTCGACCGAGTTCAAGCGCCGTCCGGACGACAATGAAGAGACGGTGCGCACCCGCATGGCCGAGTATCGCGCCAAGACCGCGCCGATCCTTCCCATCTACGAGGCGCGAGGGATTGTCGCCCGTGTCGATGGCATGGCGGACATCGCCGAGGTGACCACGCAGATCGCGGCGATTCTCGACAGCTGAGCGCGCGGATGAGCGGTATGATGTTGGCGCGGGACATTTGGGCCATCGCCTATCGACTAAAGCCGATAGGCTGGGCGGCTGATCCCGTTCCGTCCCCGATTTCGAACGCGCAAACCGCGCGACAACGGCCACAAAACTGCTAGTATTTCGCGCGTAACGGCCCCCGACTCAATGAGGGGACGCGCACTGGGTCGTGCTTCAATCAGCCCATAGAGGGGGGATACACGATGGCCGTTTCCGATCATGTCGACTTGCCGACGTTCATGGAGGGCGTGAAGAAGCGCAATCCGTACCAGCCTGAGTTCGTCCAGGCCGTGCAGGAAGTCGCCGAAGACATTTTCGATTTCATGGAGGACAAGGAAGAGTATCACGCGCAGCAGATCCTGCGCCGGATCGCCGAGCCCGACCGCGTCGTTTCCTTTCGCGTCTGCTGGGAGGATGACAAGGGCAATGTCCGCGTCCAGCGCGGCTATCGCATCCAGAACAACAACGCCATCGGCCCTTATAAGGGCGGCATCCGTTTTCACCCCAGCGTCAACGAGAGCGTGCTGAAGTTCCTCGCCTTCGAGCAGACCTTCAAGAACGCGCTGACCGGCCTGCCCATGGGTGGCGGCAAGGGCGGTTCAAACTTCAATCCCAAGGGCAAGAGCGTGCGCGAGATCATGCGCTTCTGCCAGAGCTTCATGACCGAACTCTATCGCCACATCGGCGCGGACGTGGACGTGCCGGCCGGCGACATCGGCGTGGGCGGGCGCGAGATCGGCTATATGTTCGGCCAGTATAAGCGCATCACCGGCCAGTTCACCGGCGTGCTGACCGGCAAGGGCCTGGAATATGGCGGCTCGCTGATCCGTCCCGAAGCGACCGGCTATGGCGCGGTCTATTTCCTCCTCAACATGCTCAAGACGAAGGGCGAGGACTTGCACGGCAAGACCGCGGTCATCTCCGGCTCGGGCAATGTGGCGACCCATGCGGCGGAGAAGATCACCCAGCTAGGCGGCAAGGTGCTGACCCTGTCCGACTCGGGCGGCTTCATCCACGATCCCGATGGCCTCACGCTGGAGAAGATTCAGTGGGTCAAGGAACACAAGACCCATCGTCGCGGCCGTATCCAGGATTATGTGGAGGAGTTCAAGAGCGCCACCTTCACGCCGGGCAAGACGCCATGGGGCGTGCCGTGCGACGTGGCTCTCCCCTGTGCCACGCAGAACGAACTGTTGGGCGAGGATGCCAGGCTGCTCGTCGCGAATGGCTGCAAGGCGGTGTCGGAGGGCGCGAACATGCCGACCGACCTGGAGGGCGTCCACATCTTCAAGGCGGCCAGGATGCTCTACGCGCCGGGCAAGGCGGCCAATGCGGGCGGCGTCGCCGTGTCCGGCCTGGAGATGAGCCAGAACAGCGAACGGCGCGCGTGGAAGGAAAGCGAATTGCAGCAGATGCTGCTCGACATCATGGAGGGCATCCACACCAGCTGCCTGAAATATGGCCGCGTTTCGGACGATTATGTGGACTATGTGAAGGGCGCGAACATCGCGGGCTTCAAGAAGGTGGCGGACGCGATGCTGGCCTTCGGCGTAGTCTGACCTTCTCCGCATTATCGGCAATTTTTGGCGGGCGCGGGCGGCAGGCATGCTGTCCGCGCCCGTGTTTTCGGCAGAAAGCCGGGGTTTGAGCCACGGCACTTGTCCTGCCGCGGGACGGCCCGCGCGTTAACTATTTCTTAACCTTTGCGCCTGGTTAACGGTTCGATAGTTATGTTCGTCATGAAAAGACGAGCTTTAGTCCTGACCAGCGATGGCGCGCGGCATCCGTTTCGCCAGACCCTGCCGCACCATGTGACCCAGTTGATCGAGCCGATCCGTCCGCGCGCCTCTTCGGACAATGACTGGAAGCTGTTCGTGCTGAGCTTCACCGCATTTTTTGTCGCGGCCTACAGCTTCATCGGCTGACCATTGGGTCGGGCGCTCATCGCCCGCGAGGACGCTCTGTGGTCGGCGCGATGTACCGAAAGTCAGTGGCGGGCCGCTTCCTTGCGCGCATGCGTTTCGCACGCCTTGTGCAACCGCCACGCGAGCGTCGCGGAAACGATGCACAGCGCCGCGACGATCAGCAGCGCCTGCCGGTTGGACAGGCCCATGCCCATGGCCGCGATGATGACCAGCGCGCCCACGACCATCGCGCCGGAATTGACGACATTATTGGCGGCAACGGTGCGCGCGGTTTCGTTCGGGCTGACCGTGGTGGTCAGGAAGGCATAGAGCGGCACCACGAACATGCCGCCAAAGGTCGATACGCCGAACAGCGCCATCAGCACGCGCCAGCTATGCGGCTGGGCCAGAAAATCGGTCACGCTATACAGGGTGCCGGCGGGCGCCGGCGTCCAGTTGACGGTGGCATATTGGAAGAACCAGACGAAGCCGGCCATGATGATGACCGATACCGGCGAATAGCGCGCCGACACATGCCCTTGCAGCAACCGGTTGATCGCGACCGATCCGACCGCGATGCCGATCGAGAAGATGGCGAGGAAGAGGCTGGCGACCTCCTTGGTCGCGGTGAAGTCGTTCTTCACCAGCGGCGGGAAGATCACGATCAGCACCGTCGCCACCATCCAGAAGAAGCTGATCGCCATGATCGCCAGAAACAGGCGCGGGATATGCATCGTCCCGCCGATCAGACGCCAGGAGGCACGAAATATATTGAAGTCGAGGGTGATCGCCTTGCCCATGCGCGGCGCAGGCGGAACCATCCGTCCCGCGAGCAGGCCGAGGCAGGAGACCGTCAGCATCGCCACGGCGGACACGACCGGGCTCATCCATCCCGCCGCGATCGTGCCGGCGAGGATCGCGATATAGGTTCCGGCTTCGACCAGCCCGGTGCCGCCCAGCACTTCGTCGGGATGAAGATGCTGCGGCAGGATGGCATATTTGATCGGCCCGAAGAAGGTCGAGTGGATGCCCATGGCGAACACCGCGAGCAGCATGAGGGCGATACCCATCGTCGGATGCTGCTGGCTGACGAGCAGGCCGGCAGCGCCGATCCCGACGATCAGAATTTCGGCGAGCTTCACCAGCCGGATGATCTTCGCCTTGTCCATATTGTCGGCAAGCTGGCCAGACAGCGCGGAGAGCAGGAAGAAGGGCAGGACCGAAAGTCCCGTCGCCAGTGCGTTGAAATTCGATTCCTGATGCGGGTCGCGGAACACCGCATAGGTGACGAACAGCACCATCGAGGTCTTGAACAGATTGTCGTTGAAAGCACCGAGAAACTGGGTGACGAACAGCGGCAAGAACCGGCGATTACCCAAAAGCCGCAGGGAAGCCTGCATAAGCGACGTTTCTCTTCTGACCGGGACGGAACGGGTGCCGTCGGGCGACCTTCTAGCGCGTGCGGGCGGGCGGGAAAAGCCGGAACTGAACAGGGTGGGCTTTGGGAGCGGCGGTCGCACGGCGCGGGACGCGAAGGATGGATGCCGGTCGATCACAGGAAGAATGGCTGCGCGTGCGTTGACGAACTTGTGCGCCGCGCACCTCTGTGGCAGGCACGGCGCGTGCAGTGGCTGCCCAATCTCCTGACGTTGTCCCGCATCGTCGCGGTGCCGTTGCTGGTCGCTCTCCTGTGGCCGGCGGAGCAGGGGGATGAGTGGCGGATCGGCTATCTGGCGGCTTTCGCACTCTATTGCCTGATGGGCATCACCGATTATTTCGACGGCTATCTGGCGCGCGCGCAGGGGACGGTGTCGAAGCTGGGCGTCTTCCTCGATCCCATCGCCGACAAGATCATGGTGGCCGGGGTCATCCTGATGCTGTGCGCGACGCGTGACATCACGGGGATCCACATCATCGCCGCGCTGGTGATCCTGTTGCGGGAGATTGCGGTGTCGGGCCTGCGCGAGTTTCTTGCCGCCCTGCGCGTGTCGATGCCCGTCTCGCGCCTGGCCAAGTGGAAGACCACCTTCCAACTTGTGTCGCTCGGCGCGCTGATCCTGGGCGGCGGCGTGCCCTATCTGCCGTTCGTGCACATGGTCGGGCTTGTCACCCTGTGGCTGGCCGCGATCCTGACCGTGGTGACGGGATGGGACTATCTGCGCGTCGGCCTCAAGCATATGGACAACTGATGACAGGCGAATTCACCATCCTCTATTTCGCATGGGTTCGCGACCGGATCGGGACGGGCGAGGAACGGATCGCGCATCCGGGGGCGGAGTGCACCGTCGGCGATCTCCTCGACCGGCTGGCGGCGGGGAGCGCGGGCCATGCCGAGGCCTTCGCCGACCGGGGGCGGCTGCGTGCCGCGCTCGACCAGGATTATGTCGCGCTATCGGCTCCGATCGGCGCGGCGCGCGAACTGGCGATCTTTCCGCCGGTGACGGGCGGATGATGATCCGCGTGTCGGTCCAGCCGCAGGATTTCGATCCGGGTGCCGAGCTTGCCGCGCTGGAGCGGCTGGGCGGCGGCGGCATCGCCAGCTTTACCGGCATCGTGCGGGCCGATGGAGGGCTGACGGCGCTCCACCTCGACCATTATCCGGCGATGACGACCGCGCAGCTTGAGCGGGTCGCAGCCGAGGCGGCGGCGCGATGGCCGCTGATGGGCCTGACGGTGATCCATCGTTTCGGCACGCTTGCGGTAGGGGAGCGCATCGTCTTCGTGGGCACCGTTTCCAAAAGCCGGGTGCCCGCGCTGGAAGCTTGCGCCTTCCTCATCGACTGGCTGAAAGTCGCGGCCCCGTTCTGGAAGCGGGAGATGCATGGCGACGGCAGTGGAGACTGGGTCGAGGCCCAGACCAGCGACGACGAGCGCGCCGCGCGCTGGCAATGACCGGCGTCAGTCGCCGACCAGCTTCATCAGCCTGCGTTCCACGGGCGAGAGGATCGGGCCAAGCTCATGCCCGCGCCGCAATATCGCGCCCGTCTCCGCGACCAGCGCCCACATGCCCTGGCGGTTGCGCAGCGCAGGGCGTTTTTCGATCCTGAACTCGGGCCGTTCCGCCGCGCGGCGAAAGGCGGAGAAGATGGCCTCGTCCCGGTGCATGTCGATCGCATAGTCGCGCCAGTGACCGGCTGCCACCATGCGGCCGTACAAGTCCATGATCCGCGATAATTCGGCGCGATTGAAGACTGTCTGCTGGGGTGCCTGCTGGCCGGGCGTGGGGAAAGGGGCGACGTTGCCCATCAGGCTGTCGTGCGCCTGTCGGGTAATGCGAGCATTTCAGCCTGTTCCTGCCGCAGGGCCGCGATTTCATCACGTAGCGCTTCGATCTCGTCCGCCATCGTCGCCATCTTCCGCGCCAGCGGATCGCAATTTTCTCCGCAGGGCGTGCCATAGGGGGTGAAGGGCTTCTGATATTCGGTCGCATCGACCAATGTCGGTTTGGCCGGAATGCCGACCATGATGGCGCCTTCCGCCACATCCTTCGTCACCACCGCATTGGCGCCGATGCGCGCGCGGGCGCCGACGACAATCGGACCCAATATCTGCGCGCCCGATCCGATGATCGCGCCGTCGTCGATGGTGGGGTGTCGCTTGCCCGCGATGCCGTTGGCGGGATCGGTGCCGCCCAGGGTCACGCATTGGTAGATGGTGACATCGTCGCCGATCACCGCCGTCTCCCCGATCACGGTGAAGCCATGGTCGATGAAGAAGTTGCGACCGATGCGCGCGCCGGGATGAATGTCGATCGCCGTCAGCATACGCGAGACATGATTGACCAATCGCGCGAGAAAGAAAAGCCGTTGCCGAAAGAGCGCATGCGCGACGCGGTGGAACGCCAATGCCCAAACGCCGGGATAAAGCAGGATTTCCGCGCGAGAGCGAGGCGCGGGGTCGCGCGCCTTCACAGAATCCAGATAGTTGATGAGCAGGCCCATCGCGACGCCCTTCCAGCCATGATCCGTCTGAGATAGGACGGCGGGGGGAAATTTCCAGCCTTCGCGGGGCCGGGGCGCGACATCGGGGGTTTAGGCGTAGATACCATTATTATCTGGAAATGTCTACCGATCCTATAGATAGCGAGCGCCATGATCGATTCCATACCGAACCAATTAGCGGATATCTGGCCCTTCATCGCCGTTGGCTTCGGCGCGCAGATCATCGATGGCGCGCTCGGCATGGCCTATGGCGTTATTTCGAGCACCTTCCTGCTGGCGCTGGGCGTGCCGCCTGCCGCGGCGTCGGCGGGCGTCCATGCGGCGGAGACCTGCACCACCGGCGTGTCGGCGCTCAGTCACATCCTGCATCGCAATGTCGACTGGAAGATTTTCGCGCGGCTCGCCGTGCCCGGTGTAATCGGCGGCATATTGGGGGCCTATGTGCTCTCCAACATCGACGGGTCAGTCATCAAGCCTTATATCCTCGCCTATCTCTCCATCATCGGGCTGTGGCTGCTGTGGCGCGGCTTTCACTATCCGCCGGAGCATAAGGCGCCGCGCCATATCGCGCCGCTGGGCCTGATCGGCGGCTTCATGGATGCTACGGGCGGTGGCGGATGGGGACCGATCGTGACGTCGAACCTGTTGATCCAGGGGGCCAGTCCGCGCCACACGATCGGCACGGTCAATTCGGTCGAGTTCATCCTGACCACGGCGATCAGCATCACCTTTCTCATCCATCTCGGCTGGGCGGTCCTGACCCTGGCGACGGTCGGATTGCTGATCGGCGGCGTCGTCGCGGCGCCGGTCGGCGCGATGTTGACCAAGCGCATTCAGCCGCAGTTTCTAATGCGCGCGGTGGGCGTGGTGCTCATCGCCACCTCTTCCTTCGGTATTGCGAAGGCGCTTGGATTTATCGGTTAGTCCGATTATATTGGCGTTATTGGATTGCGGAGCCGATTAATGTCCAGCTACATGCCCACGCTGAAGCAGCTGCAATATCTGGTGGCGCTGAAGGAGCAGGGGCATTTCGGCCGTGCCGCAGACGCCTGTTTCGTGACGCAATCGACGCTGTCCGCCGGCATCCGCGAACTGGAATCGCTGATCGGCGTCACCCTGGTCGAGCGCACGCGGCGCGTGGTCCGTTTCACCGCGCTCGGTGATCGCATCGTCGAGAAGGCGCACCGCGTGCTGCGCGAGGCCGAGGAACTGGCGGCGATCGCGCAGGCATCCGGCAAGCCCCTGTGCGGCGACCTGCGCATGGGGGTCATCCCCACGATCGCGCCCTATCTGTTGCCGCGCCTGCTGCCCCGGTTGCGCGCGGAGCGGCCGCAACTGAAACTCTTCCTGCGCGAGGAAATGAGCCATGCGGCGATCGAATCGCTGCGCCATGGCCATGTCGATTGCGTGCTGCTCGCCCTGCCGTTCGCGACCGGCGACACGGATTGCGAGGTACTTTTTTCCGATCCGCTTCATATCGCCTTTCCGCAGAACGACCCGCGCGATCCCCCCAAGGAGATATTGCCCGACATGATCGATTCCGCGCGGCTGCTGCTGCTGGAAGACGGTCATTGCCTCAAGGACCATGCGCTCGCCGCCTGCGCCCGGCCGGAACTGCGCAGCGAGGCGACGATCACCGGCACGTCGCTGCATACTTTGGTGCAGATGGTGGAGAATGGTCTCGGCCTCACCTTGCTGCCGGAGATGGCGATACGCGGCGGCATTCTCGCCGGCACCCATATCAGCGTTCGGCCGATCCGCTCGCCCCACGCGCACCGCGACATCGCGTTGATCTGGCGCCGCAACAGCCCGCGCGAAAAGGAATTCCGCATGATGGCGGGGATATTGCGCGACGCGGCGGAAACGCAGGAGATCATGGATACCGCGCAGGCGGCGTGAGCGGCGGCTGTTTAGAGCGTTGAGCTTTATGTAGGAACCGTTCACCCTGAGCGAAGTCGAAGGGCTCTGCTGAGCGGAGGCGAAGCTTTCTCGCTTCGCTCGAACAAGGGCTTCGACTTCGCTCAGCCCGAACGGTTCTTA
>Ga0207674_10009373_pt1 | contig 11196 bp, 9 predicted proteins | sample KBSCornC72_FD_184303 | JGI IMG/M metagenome (GOLD analysis project Ga0207674, IMG submission 184303) | Corn rhizosphere microbial communities from Kellogg Biological Station, Michigan, USA - KBS Corn C7-2 (SPAdes) (version 2) | ecosystem: Host-associated > Plants > Roots > Rhizosphere > Soil ...
GTCCTGTTGCTGGTCGCCGGCGGGGTGGCCTGGCGCGTTCTTCGCCGCCTGCCGCCCCTCCAGTACCAGACTGCCGAGGTCTCCCGGGGACCGGTGCTGGCGAAGGTGACCGCCACCGGCATCGTCTCCGCAGTGGTGACCGTCCAGGTGGGGAGCCAGGTCAGCGGACGGATCGCCACGCTCCATGCGGACTACAACTCGGCGGTGAAGAAGGGTGAGCTGCTGGCGGAGATCGATCCCGCGCTCTTCCAGGCCAACGTCGAGCAGGGAAGGGCCAACGTTCTCCAGGCGGAGGGTCAGCTGAAGCAGGCCCAGGCGAACGTGCTCGCGGCGCAGCGGACGTACGACCGCGACAAGCCGCTCCGGGCGAGCAACCTCATCGCCCAGGCCGATCTGGACACCGCGGAGACCACCCTCGAGGCGGCCAAGGCTTCCGTGGTCGCGGCGCGGGGCAACCTCGCCCAGGCCCGGGCACAGCTCAGTCAGGCCCAGGTGAACCTCACCTACACCAAGATCCTCTCCCCCATCGACGGAGTGGTCATCTCCCGGAGCGTGGACGTTGGCCAGACGGTGGCGGCCTCGCTGTCGGCGCCCACCATCTTCACCCTCGCCGGAGATCTCAAGGCGATGCAGGTGGACACCAGCGTCGCCGAAGCCGACGTGGGCAAGCTCGCGCCCGGGATGGAAGCGACCTTCGTGGTGGATGCCTTCCCCGACGACCGGTTCAAGGGGACCATCCGGCAGATCCGCAACGCGCCTCAGACCCAGCAGAACGTGGTCACCTACGATGCGGTCATCGACGTCAAGAACCCGGACCTCAAGCTCCGGCCGGGCATGACCGCCAACGTGACGGTCGTCTACGCCGATCGGCCGGACGTGCTGAAGGTCCCCAACGCCGCGCTCCGCTTCCGGCCACCGCCGGAGATGCTCGCCGCCCTGGGGCGAACCAGCGCCGCTCCGGGACGGGTCGCCGGGCGTGATGGCGCCGCCGGTGGTGCTGGCGGGGCAGGCCGTGGTGGAGCAGGAGGAAGCGGTGCGGGGCGTACCCTGTGGGTCGTTCGCGATGGCCGCCCCTCGCCGGCGCAGGTGACGATCGGCGTCTCCGACGGGACCTTCACCGAGATCGCCTCGGGACCCATCCAGGCGGGCGATGCGGTGCTGACCGGCGTGGAGAGCGCGGCCACCGGCGGGGCCCGACCGGCGAACCCGGTGGCTCCCGGAGGTCCGGGGCGCCGGCCGTTCTAGAGATGACTCCTCCGCTGATCTCGGTGCAGGACGTTTCCAAGGTCTTCCAGATGGGAGACGTCGAGGTCCGGGCGCTCAGGGGCGTGAGCCTGGACATCGAGGCCGGCGAGTTCCTGGCCATCCGGGGCCCCTCGGGAAGCGGCAAGTCCACCCTGATGAACATCGTGGGCTGCCTCGACCGGCCCACCACCGGCCGTTACCTGCTCGATGGGAAGGACGTCGCGCCGCTCGACCGCGATGCCCTGGCGAAGATCCGGAACCAGCGGCTGGGGTTCGTCTTCCAGAGCTTCAACCTGCTCCCCCGCACCAGCGCGCTGGAGAACGTGGAGCTGCCGCTGCTCTATGCCGGAGTGCCACGGTCCGAGCGCCACCGGCGGGCAGCCCGGGCGCTGGAGCGGGTAGGCCTGGGAGACCGGCTGGACCACACCCCGAACCGCCTCTCGGGTGGACAGCAGCAGCGGGTGGCGATCGCCCGGGCACTGGTGACCGAGCCCAAGCTGATCCTGGCCGACGAGCCCACCGGCAACCTGGACTCGCGAACCAGCGTGGAGGTGATGGCCCTCTTCCAGGAGCTCGGCTCCACCGGAATCACCATCGTGGTGGTCACCCACGAGCCCGACATCGCCACCTTCGTTGGGCGGCAGATCGTCGTCCGTGACGGGCACATCGCCAGCGACCGGCGACAGACACCGGTGAAGGCCGACCCATCGACCATCCCTGCCGAGGACGTGGCATGAACGACCTGGAAACCCTGCGGGTGGCGATCCGGGCGCTCCTCCGGAACAAGCTTCGATCGTTCCTCACCACGCTGGGGATGATCTTCGGCGTGGGGGCGGTGGTGGCCACGGTGGCCATCGGGGAAGGCGCGCGGGCGACGGTGGAGCGGGCCTTCGCCTCGATGGGCACGAATCTCCTGGTGGTGCTGCCGGGCTCTGCCAACACCGGCGGTGCACGCGGCGGGTTCGGCTCGCAGCCCACGCTCACCTGGGAGGACCTCAAGGCCATCCGGGCCGAGGTGCCAACCGTTCGCTACGCCGTGCCGTACCTCCGGAGCTCCTCTCAGGTGCTGAGCGAGGAGCAGAACTGGACCACCCAGGTGGCGGGCACCGAGCCGGACTACTTCGAGATCCGCAGCTGGCCGATGGAGCTGGGAACGCGCTTCACCGACTCGGACGTGGACACCGGGACCAAGGTGGTGGTGCTCGGGGCCACCGTGGCCGAGAAGCTCTTCGGGGCCTTCTCCAACCCGGTGGGCCAGACGGTCCGCATCCGCAACATCCCTTTCCAGGTGGTGGCAGTTGCGGGGCGGAAGGGGCAGACGCCCACCGGGCAGGATTCGGACGACGTGGTGTTCATTCCGCGGACCACCTTCCAGGCCAAGATCCAGGGAGGGCTGGGGAAGTTCCTCCAGGGCTCCATCTTCATCAGCGCGACCAACGCCAACACGGCGCAGCGCCAGGTGACGGACCTCCTTCGCGACCGTCACCGCATCGGCGGACCGTCCGACGACGACTTCCAGATCCGGAACCTGGCCGAGGTGGCGAGCGCCCAGGAGGAGAGCAGCCGGACGGTGACCCTCTTCCTGGCCATCGTCGCCGCGGTGTCGCTGCTGGTGGGCGGGATCGGGATCATGAACATCATGCTGGTGAGCGTGACCGAGCGGACGCGGGAGATCGGCACCCGCATCGCGGTGGGCGCGCGGGGGCGTGACATCCTCCGGCAGTTCCTTGGCGAGGCGGTGGTCCTGGCCGTGGCCGGTGGCGTCCTGGGCATCACCGCTGGCATCGGCGTTGCCCGCTGGCTCACTGCGGCCTTCCACTGGCCGGTGGCCTTCCGCCCCGACGTGATGATCCTCGCGGTGGTCTTCAGCGGCGCGGTGGGCGTCGTCTTCGGTCTGTACCCGGCACGCAAGGCGAGCCGGCTCGATCCCATCGAGGCGCTCCGCTACGAGTGAGGCTGACCCCCGAGGGCTGTCAGAACTTGCCCGAGCGGATCTGCGCCAGCACGTCCGGGAGGCGGACCTGCTGCGCCAGCGACTGGATCTGCCCCTGCACTTGCGGGAGCAGCGACTTGGCCTCGTCCTGGAAGCGGCCGAAGAGGCTGCGCAGGTCCTCGGCGGAGAGCTTCCGTCCCTGCGCGTAGTACTGCTTCGCGACGTGGCCCAGCGCGTAGGTGGCGGCGAAGGTCACCGCGGCCCCTGCCGCGACCCCGGTCGCACCGCCGAGGAGCCCGCCGAGGACGCCGGCGGCCACGCCGCCGAGCACCTTTCGCACCATCCCCTCGACCATCTGCGCCGCGGCCCCGAGGCCGAAGGTGCCCGCGAGGTCCTTCACCTGGTTGACGTCGAGCTGCTGGCCGTACCGCTGGCCCACCTCGTACACCAGCCGCAGCTGCAGGGGCAGGATGGCCAGGTTGGCGAGGCGGTCCGGGAGCAGCTCCAGCGCCCCGGTCAGCATCGCCTGCTTGAGGATCCGCTCGTCGAGGGCAGCGTCGGTCGAGCCGCTGACCTCGGGCAGCGTTCCCGCGAGGGGCGCGGTGGCGAGCGCCCGCAGCTGGTCCTCGAACTCGTGAGTCGCCGCGGGGCCCAGGCCGAGCGCACCGTGCAGCGCGCTGAGGAATGCCTGCTCGGAGGCGTTGGGCATCCCGTCCACGCTGCACACCGCGAGGGCGACCTCGTAGGCAGTGCGCCGTGCGTCGGCATCCGAGAGCGAGGCCGCGAGCACGCCGATGCCTTGACGGGCGGCTGCGGGCTGATCGATGGCGATGGTCGCCGCGGGCACGCCGAGGCGGGTCGCGACCGAGGCGAGCTCGCTCTGCTCGTCGGGGGTGATCTGTCCATCGGCCATGGCCGCCATGAGCGCGATCTGGGAGATGCGGGAAGCGTCGTCGGCGTTCATGAGGCGAGTTCTACCGCCGCTGGCGCGACGGCGGCGAGGGCAGGCTGCCCGACCGTCCAGCGGTCATCCATCCGCCGGGGCAGGTCCTGGTGGGGCATCGTCTCGGGCGCGGACGGCCCGGGGGGCGCCGAGGAACGCGCCGCCTCCGCTCACAGCAGGCGGCGGATGGGGTTCGGCTGGCCCTCGGGGAAGCGTGACGGCCGGAGCGCGTGGACGTCGATCGACGGCGGCCGCCCGGTGAGCATCTCCGCGGCGAGCTGGCCCAGCGCCGGGGAGTGCATCACTCCGTGACCGGAGGCTCCGTTCACCAGGAAGAGGCGCTCGAGCCCGGGCGCGGGTCCCAGCAGCGCGTGCTCGTCCGGGGACATCTCGTAGAGCCCCGCATGGGTCGAGGCGATGGGGACCTCGGCCAGCGGCGGCACGCGCTCGCGCGTGGCCGTGGCGACCCGCGCCGTCCACTCGGGCTCCACCGAGACGTCGAATGGATCGGCGCCGCCGGCGGTGGGCCAGAGCAGCAGCACGTGGTCGTCCCGCACCCGGAAGTGGAACCCGTCGGAGAAGATGGTCATCGGGGTCGAGGCGGGGAGGGCGGTGGTGGGGGCGGTCCTCGCCACCTGCCGCCGGAGTGGCTGGACCGGCACGTCGACCCCGGCCATCGCGCCGAGCCGGCCCGCCCACGCACCTGCCGCGTTCACCACCGTGGCCGCCTCGTGCCGTCCCGCGGAGGTCTCCACGGCGATCGACTGGCCCCCGTCGGACAGCCCGGTCACTTCGCCATCGACCCGTTGGACCCCGGCTCTCAGCGCGGCTTCCAGGTAGCCCTGGCGAATCTGCATTGGCCTGATGAAGCCGTCGCGCTGAGAGAACGTGCCGCCCACGACGCCCTCGGTGCGAATGCAGGGCGCGAGGCGGCAGACGTCCTCGACTCCGACCGGCGTCGCGTCGTTGCAGCCGCAGGCTCGCTGGACCTCGAGCGCCACCGTGAGCTGGCGGCGCTGTGCCTCGGTCGCGGCGAGGAACAGGTACCCCGCCGGGCGGTATCCGGGATCGACCCCGGTCTCCTCGCAGAAGGCGAGCAGCTTCTGGCGCGAGAGGAGGGAGAGCCGCACGTTGACCTCCGTGGCGAACTGGGCTCGGAAGCCGCCGGTGGCACGCTCGGTGCTCCCGCCGCCGCGGTCCACGACGAGGATGCGTCGGACTCCCGCGGCGGCCAGGTGGTGGGCAACGCTCCAGCCCACCACGCCACCGCCGACCACCAGGACTTCCCAGTTCACCGGGCGGAGACCCGAGCGAAATCCGTCATCGGAAGGAGCAAACCTCCGTTCCGGCGTGGTTGCAATGCGCGCGGTGCGCAGCTGCCCGCAACACGGAGGCAAGGCGCTGGCGGACATCCGCGAGCGCTACCGCGCCCGGTTCGGTCGCGAGCTCCGGACCGGGCGCTGAACGCCGTTCCCGGGCCACCGGTCCGGTGTCACTTGCACACCTGGCTGCAGACACCCGGGTAGATTCCCTGCTGCAGGTCCGAGCAGCTCGTGCTCGGGTAGGCGGCGAGGCACTGGTCCGCGGCGGACTGGTCGAAGGTCCTCCCCCCGGTGCACTCGGTGGCCGAGCACTGACCGCCGAGCTGGTTCTCGCAGCCCGACTGCGAGCCGAATTGCTGTCCGGCGGCCTGCGCGTCGCACGCGAAGAGACGGCCGCAGATCTTCTCCACGCCGCGCCGGCAGTAGTCCTGGACGTTGCTGCTGCCACCGCATCCGGCGCCGATCACCGCTGGTGCCAGGATCGCTCCCACCACGGCACGCTTCATCGAATCCCCTCCCCAAGGAAAGCGCGGGCGTGTACCCGAGGAGCCGTGAGGAAACAAGTGCGTCGCAACAAGGCGGTCTCCTCGGCCGCACCCCGAGGAGCCCACCTTGCGTCGACGGGGATGGCTAGTCGTCGTGGCGGTGCGACTTGTCCCAGCGGGGGTCCTTCGGGTCGAACACAATCGGCCGCAGGTAGTCGTTCGGGTCCACCAGCCAGCGCAGCTCGGGCCGATCCTGCGCGGGGATGCCCATCGTGTCCTGCTGCTTCCGGTACCCCACCTTCCACCGCGAGCCCTCGGCCACCTTCTGGGTGTTCGGCTTCCCGCTGCTGATGTCGATCGTTCTGGGGCTCGCCTTCCGGAACCAGGCGGGCGCGCGGCTCTCGGTCGCGGTCACGGAGGGGGCGGAGCGCGCGAAGGTGCTGACGGCGCTCCGGGCGAGCGACGGGCTGAGCGCGATCGAGATGACGCTGGACGAGGCTCACCGCGCTCTCAGGAGCGGGAAGATTGCCCTTGCGGTAGTCCCTGCGGCGACGCCGCGGCTCCTGCTCGACTCCACTCAGCCGGAGGCCCGCTCGGCGAAGCTCCTGGTGGTGGACGCGCTCCAGCGCGCCGCGGGGAGGACGGATCCGCGGGCCCTGGAGGAGGAGCGGGTGACGCTCCCGGGTGCCCGGTACATCGACTTCCTGGTCCCTGGGCTGCTCGGCTTCGGGCTCATGTCCTAGAGCATCTGGGGAGTGGGGTGGGCCATCGTCCAGATGCGGACGGGGAAGCTCCTCCGCCGGCTGGCCGCGACCCCGATGAGGAAGCTCGACTTCCTGCTCGCCTTCGCCACCGGGCGTCTCTTCCTCGCCCTGCTGGAGGTGCTCTTCTTCGTCGGGTTCGCGCGGCTGATCTTCGAGGTGCGGGTCGCAGGCAACCTCCTGACCTTCCTCCTCTGGGGCCTCCTCGGAGCGCTGAGCTTCGGGGGACTCTCGGCGCTGGTGGCCAGCCGGGCGCAGAACTCGGAGACCGCCAGCGGGCTGATGAACCTGGTCACCCTGCCGATGACGGTGGTCTCCGGCGTGTTCTTCTCCGCCAGTCACTTCCCGGGCTGGGCCCAGCCGGTCATCCGGGCGCTGCCGCTCACCGCCCTCATCGATGGGCTCCGGGCCATCTCCATCGACGGCGCCGGGGTGTCCGCCCTGCTCGGGCCGTCAGTGGTCCTGGTGCTCTGGGGCGTGGGGAGCTTCGCGCTCGCCCTGCGGCTCTTCCGCTGGACCTGACAGCGGAAACCGGCTGCGTTGATCGGTCCTCGCGTGCCCTCGAGGCCGACCCCGTCGTCGCTCGTCGGTTACGGGACCCGAGCCCCGCGCCCTCCGCGCTCCTAGGTCTCGGCCTCGATTCCGGCGCGATCCTCCGACCAACCCGGCCGGTCTCCGCTGTGAGGCCCGCGGGCCGGGGAGCCTCAGGACGCCCTTCGGGTGCTCCGCTCTTCCAGCCACCTTTCCTCGCCGAGCAGGGCGATGGCTGCCTGCTGACGGCCGAGCTGGTCCTCGCAGTACGGGAGCAGCCCCTGGAAGTGGAGATACAGGACCGCGAGGGTGGCGAAGGCCTCGAGGCCGCGAGGATTTCGAGCCACCACCCGGGCCAGTGCCTTCCAGAACGGCCCGCGGAGGGTCCGGCTCCGGGTGGCGGTCCAGCACAGCCGGAGGAAGGTGCGGACGTTGCGGAAGAGCAGGCGGAGCCCGGGAAAGAGGTTGGGGATGGTGTCGAGGCGGATCACGGCCTCTGCACAGCGCGCGAAGTAGCGCGAGGGATCGAAGGAGTGCCGAAGGATCCGCAGCAGATCGTCCAGCACCTGCGCCGGTGGCCGTCGCGTCCGGAACTGGATTCCAGCGGAGATCTGATCCCGGATGGACTCGTCGTCGAAGTCCCGGGCCGCAGGGAAGAGCCGCCCCTCGGCGTCGAGGCGGCGAGCGAGCTGCGTCCCGGGAAGGGGATAGACCACCCCGGCCATCACCCAGGGAATGGAGGTGGCGTCGATGCACTGGATGATCCGGTCACCGATGTCCGCTGCCTCGTCGTCCAGGCCGAGCAGGAACCCCGAGTGCACGGTGGCCCCCGCTCGGCGATAGATGCGATCCACGGCCTCGGGGATGGAGAAGCCCAGGTTCTGCGGCTTCTGCGCGGTGCGCAGGGCCGCGGGGTCGGGCGTCTCGATGCCCACCAGGAAGTACTTGAAGCGGGCGGCGCGAAAGAGCGCCAGCAGCTCCGCGTCCTGAGCCACGTTGAGGGTGACGCTGGTCGAGAACTGGAAGGGGTGGCCATGGCTCTCCAGCCAGACCACGAGCTCGCGGAGCAGCGCCTTGGCCTTCGGGACGTGGCCCACCAGGTTGTCGTCGAAGAAGTCGACCTGCCCCCGGTAGCCGAGGCGGTACAGCGCGTCGAGCTCGGCGAGCACCTGGGCCGGGCTCTTGGTGCGGTAGGCGTGCTCGAACAGGTCGATGACGTTGCAGAACTCGCAGTGGTGGGGACAGCCCCGCGAGTACTGGACCGCCATGTAGAGGTAGTCCCGGTGGTCGACCAGGTCGAACCGGGGGACTGGAGTCGTTGCCAGATTTGCGATGCCGCCGCCCGTGTACACGCCGGAGGTGATCCCCCGGTCGAGGTCGGCCAGAAACCTGGGAAGGGTGACCTCCGCCTCTCCGAGAACGAGGAACGACGCTCCCACGCTCCGGTAGAGAGCGGGATGCAGGGTGGGATCCGGCCCTCCGACCACCACCGGCTTCCCGCGCGAGACGGCCTGCCGGATGACCGCCAGTGCTCGCTGCCGGTGGACGATCTTGGACCCCACCAGGACGAGGTCGGCCCAGTCCAGATCTGCGTCCCGGAGCGGGGTCACGTTCTCGTCGACCAGCCGGAGCTCCCAGTGAGCGGGGAGGAGCGCGGCCACGGTGAGCAGACCGAGCGGCGGGGTCATGTACCTCACCCCCACCAGCTCGCAGACACGCTCGAAGTTCCAGAAGGAAAAGCTGCCGAACCTGGGCCAGACCAGCAACGCTCGACGCCGTGGGCTGCTGTTGGCTGTTCCAGGGCCTTCCATCCGGGGGAGGTTGATGCAGCACAGCTGAACGCGTCTTGACCGTGGTCAAGCGGGCTTGCGGCTCCGGGGGCCGGCCTGGCACTCTGACGCACCGTGTCCAGGCGCGCCAACCTCGCCGGCGATGATCAGCGTGCGCTGGCGTTGCTCGCCGAGATCGGCCGGGCGCTGGCCCGGGGCGGCGAGGTTCGCTCCATCCTGGAGCGCGCGCTCGAGCTCCTGGAAGAGGCCCTGGGCATCGTGCGCGGCGCGGTCTTCCTCTTCCACGAGGACTCGGGTGCGCTCCAGGTCGACGCTGCGCTGGGCATCTCCGCCGAGGGGCTCGGTGCCCGCTATCGTCCCGGCGAAGGCATCATCGGGCGGGTCCTCCAGTCCGGGCGGCCCGTGGTGGTGCCGGCCAGCGCGCGAGAGCCGCTGCTGCTGAACCGCGCCTTCCAGCGTCGCCGGAGCGGGTCGCCGGAGGTGAGCGTCCTCTGCGTCCCCATCGCCTTCGACCGCCAGCCCGCGGGGGTCCTGATGGTGGACGTTCCCTTCCAGCAGGGACGGGACTTCCAGTCCGAGATGCAGTTCCTCGGCGTGGTCGCGGCGATGATGGCCCAGGCGCTTCGCGCCCAGCGGGTGATCGAGGACGAGCGCAACCGGCTCCTGGCGGAGAACAAGAACCTCCGCTCCGAGCTGGAGGAGCGCTACGACCTGTCCAACATCGTCGGCACCAGTGGGCCGATGAAGCAGGTGTACGAGCAGATCGCCCAGGTGGCGCAGACGGCGACCACGGTCCTGGTCCGGGGCGAGTCGGGAACCGGCAAGGAGCTCATCGCCCACGCGATCCACTACAACTCGCCTCGCGCCTCGAAGCCCTTCGTCAAGGTGAGCTGCGCCGCGCTCCCGGACACGCTGATCGAGTCCGAGCTCTTCGGCTACGAGAAGGGGGCTTTCACCGGTGCGCAGGCCCGGAAGCGCGGGCGCTTCGAGCTGGCCCACGGTGGCACGCTCTTCCTCGACGAGGTGGGCGAGCTCAATCTGCCCACCCAGGTGAAGCTCCTGCGCGTCCTTCAGGAGGGCGAGTTCGAGCGACTCGGGGGTACCGAGACCATCAAGGGCGACGTCCGGCTCATTGCCGCCACCAACCGCGACCTCGAGGCGGCGATGGCGGAGAAGCAGTTCCGCGAGGATCTGTATTACCGGCTCAACGTGTTCTCGATCTTCGTGCCCCCGCTGCGCGACCGGAAGCCGGACGTGATGCTCCTGGCGGACCACTTCCTGATCAAGTACGCGCGCCGTCACAACAAGCGCATCAAGCGGATCGCCACGCCGGCGATCGACATGCTGATGAGCTACCACTGGCCCGGGAACGTCCGCGAGCTGGAGAACATCGTGGAGCGGGCAGTGCTCACCTGCGATGGGCAGGTGATTCACGGCCACGACTTGCCGCCCACGCTCCAGACCGCGGAGGCTTCGGGAACCACGGTGCAGTCGTCGCTGTCCGATGCGATCGAGCAGTACGAGAAGGACCTCATCGTCGACGCATTGAAGAGCGCTCGGGGCAATCGCGCCAAGGCGGCACGGCTGCTCGGGACGACCGAGCGGATCATCGGGTACAAGATCCGCAAGTACGCGATCGAGGTGGCGCGCTTCCGTGGTGGCGGGCCCTCGCTGGTGCCGGTGCGGCGCCGGACCGGGACGCGCTGAGCTTGGCGGAGGACCATGCCTGATCGCCGGTGGAATCTTGCAGACACCGAGCTGGGCGCTCGCTCTCACGCCGCATTGGACGGGGAACTGGCGGCTCAGCTCCCGAGACGGGGGACCGCTGAAGTCCGCAGACTGCGTGAGGTCTCGCATACGTACCATTTGAGCCAGGCGACCGGAGTGACAGTCGTTCCGCGCGACAACATGGGCGCGCTGCTCGAACGGCTCAAAGGACAGTTGATCTGTGCTCGCTGTGGAGCGAGCTACTGAACCGGGAACCCAGGGCGGCAAGCCAGGACCCGGGCAACTGGCACCGGCGGCGAGAAACCGAGGGCTTGGAAGATCCCTGCGACCGACGCCCACGGCGCGTTCCCGAGCACCCGCACGACCCGGCTCTCGCGCCTCGCTCGGAACGGGGCGCTACGAGACGGTCTTCCCAGCCGCACGGAGCACGTGGCTGGCGATCTCCTCGACGCCCACCC
>Ga0207674_10009374_pt1 | contig 11195 bp, 10 predicted proteins | sample KBSCornC72_FD_184303 | JGI IMG/M metagenome (GOLD analysis project Ga0207674, IMG submission 184303) | Corn rhizosphere microbial communities from Kellogg Biological Station, Michigan, USA - KBS Corn C7-2 (SPAdes) (version 2) | ecosystem: Host-associated > Plants > Roots > Rhizosphere > Soil ...
GTCATCTCAGGTGGTTCACGGGTGCCGGTGAACGGTAATCGGCCGGCCTCAGGACGCTACTGCATCCCGGGGTCGGCCGATTCCCGAATACCGATCACCAACCACCGCGCGCCCAAGGAGCGCGCCGCGTTTACGGCTTCGTCACCTTCACCGTCGGCGTCTTGACCTCCTCCTTCTTCGTCCCGACGACCGGCTTGTCGATGATGACGGTGTCCTTCTTGGTACCGACGACGGGGACGTTCAGCGTGTCCGTCTTCGTGCCGACATCGACGTCAGGCGTCCGCACGGTGTGCGAATCGGTCGAGACGTTCACCTCGGGCGTCTTCACCTGATATTCGTTCTCCCCCGTCTTCTTGCAGGCGGCGACAGGAAGTACGAGCAGAGCGACGCCGAACAGCATCTTGCGCATGGGTGGCCTCCCTGAGTTGGCGCGTTCGCTTACCGACCTAAGCAACCATTGGGCCAAATGCTCGGCTCGTCATTGAGGGCGGCCGTCCGGCCCGTCAGTCGAGGAAGACTTCGCGCTGCCGCTTGCGGGTCCGGCGGAGCTCGTAGACCTGACCGACCTCCCCGCCGAGAATGAAGATCAGCGCCGCGTAGTAGACCCAGAACACGACGACGACGACCGCCGCGACCGCGCCCGTGTACAGTGAGCCCGGGTTGAAGGAGCTCACGTAGGAGTTGAAGGCGACCTTGGCCAGCTCGAACATCACGCTCGTGAAGAGCGCGGCGACCCAGGCGGTCTTGGCCCGCACGCGCCGGATGGGGAGGAACTTGTAGAGGGCGAAGAACATCACGCAGAGCAACGCGCTCCCGACCAGGCGCGTCCCCCACGCGCTCGCGGTGCCCATCACGTCCTTGCGAATCCCCAGATCCTCGAGCGCCTCGCGGCTCGCCTTGGTCGCGATGAGCACGTAGGTGCTGATCAACGCGTTGGCGGTGATGAGGATGGTGGACAGGACCGTGATCTTGATGTCGAAGATCTTCCCCTGGATGATGCCGCGCTCCTGCTCGATGTCGAACACGCTGGCGAGGACGGTGCGCAGGGAGCCGAACAGGCGCGTCGAGAACCAGACGAAGCCCACCGCGCTCCAGATCCCCAGCTTGGTGTGCGTGTTGAGGATGCTGTCGATGATGCGATGACTCACCGCATCCGGCCCCTCGACGTGCGCGGGGAGCACGCGGTCGATGTAGTGGACGACGAGCCGGTTCGCTTCGATCGGCTGCTTGTGCAGGATGGCCGCGAAGCCCCAGACGATCAGGAGAACGAAGGGAACGGCGGCCAGGAGGATGTTGAACGCGATCCCGCCGGCGAGGAACAGCACGTTGTCCTCGCCGGAGTTGTCCCAGACACGCTTCGCGTAGTCGCGAAGCGTCCAGCCGAAGCTGGTGAGGGGCGAGCGGGATGGAGGCGGCGGCGGCTCGAAGCGGGCCGCCGGCGCTTCGACCACCGGCTCAGGTGTCGGCGTCCTCTGCTCCATGGGCGCTCACCGGCACCGACCGGCCGGAGCGCGCCACGTCGGCGCCGGCGTTGTAGGCGGCCTTGGTTTCGGCGAGGCGCCGCTCCAGGTCGGTGCGTGCCTGATGGGCTGCCTCTCGCCCCGCCTCCATGGCGCGGCTCACCTGTTCCTTCTTGGTGACGATGGCGTCGCGCGCCGATTCGATCTGCTCCTCGATGCGCGAGCGCGCCGTCTCGAACGTGTCGACGACCTGGTCGGTGACGCCGGTCGCGACGTCGCGGACGCGGTCCTGGGCGGAGCGCGCGCGACGGCCGATGTCGGCGCGCGTCTCGCGGCCCGATCGCGGCGCGAAGAGCAACGCCACACCGGCGCCGATCAGCGCACCGAGGAGGAAGTCGCCGACTCCACCGCCGTTCTTCTCGATGACGATATACGGTTCGTCGTGGTCCTGATGCCGCATGATCGCTCCTGGACGGGCCGCCTCAGCGGCCCTTCTTGGACGAGGGTTTCTTGCTCGCCGCGCGAGCGGGGGTCGCTACCGGTTCCTGTCGACGCGCCGCGCGCGGCGCGGAAAGCTCCGCCCCGTTGTCGGCCGGCGCCGTAGAGGATGCATCCCCCGCGCCGTTCAACAGCGTGAGCAGCTCGGCCCGCACGTCCTCCTCCGACAGCCCGAGCACCTTGCCCGTGCGGGCGGCGTCACCGGAGGTGGAGGCAAAGGTACGCAGCACGAGCTGACGGCGCGCTTCGGCCGCCGTCGCTCCCACCGGGATCGTCAGCGCCGCGGGCATCTCGCCGCCGCTGCGCAGGTGGCGCGGGATGATGTCGTTCGGGCCGATCGTCGTGCTCCGGCTCATGATCACGGCGCGCTCCACCGCGTTCTTGAGCTCGCGCACGTTGCCCGGCCAGTGGTAGCTCATGATCCACTCCCAGGCCGCATCCTCGAACCCGGTGATCGTCTTCCCGTTCTGCTGCGAGAAGCGGGCGAGGAACTCGTTCGCGAGGAGCTGGATGTCGTCCGCGCGCTCGCGCAGCGGGGGCAGGTCGATCTCCACCACGGCGAGCCGATAGTAGAGATCCTCGCGGAGCTCGCCGTCGACGATGGCCTTCTGGAGGTTCTTGTTGGTCGCGGCCACGATGCGGATGTCGACGTTGATCTCGCGCTTGCCGCCGAGCCGGCGAATCTGCCGCGTCTCGATGGCGCGCAGCAGCTTCACCTGGATATCCGTCGGCATCTCGGCCATCTCGTCGAGGAAGATCGTGCCCCCGCTCGCCATCTCGAAGGCGCCCGCCTTCTCGTTGGTCGAGCCGGTGAAAGCACCCTTCTCGTGCCCGAACAGCTCGTTCTCGAGAATCTCCTTCGGCAGCGCGGCGCAGTTGAGCGCGAAGAACGGGCCCTTCGCGCGGTCGCTCTTGTGGTGCAGCGCCCGGGCGACGAGCTCCTTGCCGGTGCCGCTCTCGCCGAGGATCAGGACGCTGGCCGTCGAGGGGGCGACGGCCTCGATCACCTGATAGACCGAGCGCATCGCCTCGCTCTGACCCGTGAGCTCGCCGTAGTGCGTGAGCCCCTCGAGCTTGGATGCGAGCTCGCGGTTCTTCTGCTGGACCTCGTACTTGTCCAGCGCCTTGGGGATCAGCGCCTTCAGCCGGTTGAGCTTCTCGGCGTTGAGCGGCTTCTCGATGTAGTCGTACGCGCCCTGCTGCATCGCCTGGACGGCGGAGTCCACGGTCGCCTGCCCCGTGATGATGATCGCCTCCGTCGTGATCTGGCGCTGCTGCAGCTCGCGCAGCAGCGCGAGGCCGTCGAGCTTGGGCATCTTGAGATCGGCCAGGACGACGCCGTACCGATCCACGGTGAGGGTATCGAGCGCCTTCTGACCGTCCGCGACGACCTCGACGGCGTAGCCGGCGTCTTCGAGGATGGCGCTCAGACCGGTCGTGATCGCGGCTTCGTCGTCCGCGATGAGAATCTTTGCCTGCTTCATCGTGTCTCGTCGAGTTGCCGGACGGGGTGCGGGTGCATCATGCCCGGGGGAACAGCAGTGAAAGTTCGTCTGCCGACTCGGACCAGGTGACCCCAGCGGCGCGGAGCGGCTCCGCGACGTCCATGGGCATCGGTACGGGACGGCCGGCATGCAGTCGTACGACGATCGCGTCAGCCTCGCTCGCCAGCTCGCAGTCCACGTGGCCGCGCGGCTCGCCCTGCCGGCCGACGACCGCCTCGAGCAGCGGCGCCACGAGCGCGAGCCGCACCGCGTCGCTCGGCACGCGAGTGCGTGCGTCGCCCACGGCGGCGTCGCGCACGGTGACCCGTGCATCCGCCGCTGCGTTCGAGGCACTGCACAGTGTCGCGACCCGACGCAACGTGATACCCACGTCGACGGGCTCGCGTTCACTACGCCCTAGGGCCAACACGGCATCGAGCAGCGCGGTGAGCCGATCGAGCTGCTGCACCGCGCCGTCGGCGAACGGAGCAACCGCGGACGCGGGCGCCTCGGCCCGCGCCGCCCGCGAGCGAATCACTTCCAGATTCACCGACACACCATTCAGCGCATCCTTCACGTCGTGCGCCGCGCGGCCGAGCGCGCGCTGGAGCGCTGCCAACCAGAGCGCTCCAGCATCGGCCGCGACGACGCTCGCCGGCATCTAGTCCGACAGGTCGGCGTCGTCCGGCGCGGCCGCATGGACCGGCGTCGCGTCGGCCGGCATCGGCTTGTGGTGCACCGGCGGCTTCACGTAGCGCGCGACGATCTCGCGCGTGCCACCGATGGCGAGCTGGTCGAACAGGAAGCGGAACTTGTGGTCGTACTGCTTCGCCAGCTGCGCCAGCACGTCGGCGGGCATGTCCCACAGCTTCTGCTTGAACGGGCCGAGCGCCTTCTTGCGCGACTTGTAGAAGAACTGCTCGTCGGTGTCCGTCGCCTTCCGCTCGTCCTTCGCGTTCTCGCGGACCCACTCGTACATCTCGGCGCGCAGCGCGGCCGGGATGATGTCGAACGCCATGTTCTGGAAGTTCGTCGCGAGATGGATCTCCGCCGTCTCGCGCTTCGGGAAGTTGTGGAAGGCGGTCTCCGGCAGCGTCGACGCGCCGTGCTGCACCGCGCCCGCCAGCCCGTAATCATCGCGTGCCACCTTGCTCAGCTTCTCGAGCGTGTCGAGGTCGAGCTTCACGTCGGCGATCGAGCCGTCCGCGAGCACCACACCACCATGCGACGTGCCGCTCTGCACGCTGACCTTCGAGAGCCCGACGATGTCCGACGGCAGCGCCGCGTTGAGGCCGTCCATGTAGGCGCGCAGCTCCTCGACAGTCGAGTTCTGCGTGCCGACTTCACCGATCTCACCCCCGATGCCGATCGTGACGCCCGGCGGCTGCACGGCACGAACTTCCTTCATGAGGTCGACGCCGACCTCGATGTTGAGCTTCTGCTGCTCGGCGAGGGTCGGCTTGCTCACGTCGACCAGCGTCGACGTGTCGATGTCGATGTTGTAGAAGCCCGCGCCGACCGCCTCGTGCACGAGCGCCTTCACGGCGTCGACCTCGGTCTTCGGATCGACCGCGTACTTCTTGTGGTTGATCTGGAAGTGGTCACCCTGGATGAACACCGGGCCGCGGAACCCCTCGCGCAGCGCGGCGGCGAGGATGACCGACACGTACTCGTGCGGGCGCTGGCCGGTGTACGCGATCTCGGAGCGCGCGATCTCGAGGATGAACGCGCCAGCCTGGATCGCGTTCGCGGTGCGGAAGATCGACCGCGCCGCGTCGTACGCGACGACGCGCAGGTTGATCGCCGGCACCGTGAACCCGTGCACCTCGCCGCGGCCGCGGGCCATGTAGAGGTCCTGGATGGACGCCGGTTGCACGCCGACTGTCTGCCCCAGCTCCCAGATGAGCCAGCGCGCATACTCGCGCTCGACGCCATCGGCAAAGACGGCAGCGCGCACGAGCTGATCCATCGGCGGGCCGGCCAGCACTTCAGGGCGGCTCACGGTGACGCGGCCGTCAGCGACGGTGACCGCATCCCCGAACAGCCCGTTGATCGTGTCCAGATCGAACATGGCACTCCTCACAAAGGTGCAACCGCCCCGATGGCGGCAACGAGACTACAGGAATCGATGTCGGATACAGGTGAAGCTCGTCGGGCGCGGGAGGCGTTGCAAGCCCGCGCCCGCCCGCTTCGCGCGCCTCAGACGATCCGCTTGGGGTCCGGCTTGGGGAGCAGGTCCCATTCGCGCCGCGCGGCGTCCGCGTCGGCACGCCCGAGCATGGCGTAGGTGAACTGCTTGCCCAGCTCCACCCCCGGCTGATCGAAGGCGTTCACGCCGTACAGCCGGCCCGCATAGGCCGTGGCCAGCTCCAGGAACATGAACAGAGCGCCGACGTGGAACGGATCGACGCGCTCGAGCGTGAGCGTCATGTTCGGCCGCCCCCGCCGCGCGAGCGCGCCGGCCGTGGCGCGCCGCTCGATGTCCAGGAGCTCGCCGAGCTGATGCCCGCCGAGATAGGCCAGCTCGGGCACGTCGGCGTGAAGCTTCGGGATGGTCACGTCCACACCCCCCTCCTCCACCCCGATGAACGTGACCGTCTTGTCGCCCGGCCCCTCCATGAACAGCTGCACCTTGCTGTGCTGGTCGGTCGCGCCCAAGGCGCCGAGTGGGGTGGGACCCACGCCCGCGTCCCCTGCGACCCGGTGCTTGCCCAGGCTCTCCGCCCAGAGCTGCACGAACCAATCGGCCATGTCGCGCAGCGCATCGCTGTACGGCATGAGCACCTGGATCGGGCGGCCATGCTTCGTATCGGCCAGATACTGGAGCGCCGCCCAGGTGCCGGCGATGTTGCTGCCGAGCACCTTCGAGGCGCATCGCGTGCGCATGTCCGCCGCGCCCGCGAGCAGCCCGGCGGTGTCGATCCCGATCAGTGCGGCGGGCAGGATGCCCACCGGCGTCAACACGCTGAAGCGACCACCCACGTTCGCCGGGATCTCCAGCGCCTCGATCTTCTCGTTGCGCGCGATGGTACGGAGGGCCCCCTTCTGCGGGTCCGTCACGAACACGAGCCGATCGCGGGCGCCGGCCTCGCCGAGCACCTCGTTGAGCCGCGCCCGGACCACGAGGTACTGCGCCATCGTCTCTGCGGTGCCCCCCGATTTCGAGATCACGACGAACAGGCTGCTGCGCAGGTCGAGACGGCCCAGGAGAGCGGAGATGTTGGCCGGGTCGACGTTGTCGAGCACGTGAAGCCGGGGCTCACCGCCACGTGCCGCGTCGTCGAGCAGGTTCCACTGCGGCGCGCGGAGCGCGGTGCGCAGCGCGATGGGGCCGAGCGCCGAGCCACCGATGCCCAGCACGACGACGTCGGTCAGCTCGCCGGTGCGCACCTTCACGCGCCCGACGTAATCGAGCGTCTGCTGGTGCAGCGCGCGATCGTCGGGGAGATCGAGGAAGCCAAGGGTCCCGCTCGCATGCTCGTCGGCGACGCCGCGGTGTGCGTCCTCGAAGCGCGATGCGACCTCGCGCCACTCGGCTTCCGTGATCCCGCCGTCGATCGGCGGGGCCATCATGTTCGTGTAGTCCAGGCGGATCGTCATCGTCAGACCGGAATGGAAAGGCCGTCGTACGCCGGGACGATGCCGGGTGGCAGCTCGGCCTCGAGCGCGGCGTGGAAGTTGTCGTGCGTCAGATGCGTCAGGTACGTGACCTCGGCGCCGATCGCGCGCGCCGCGGCGATCGCCTCGTCGAAGCTCAGGTGCGAGGGATGCGGCACGCGAAAGAGCGCGTTGATCACGAGCACGCGCGCGCCGCGCAGCAGCTCGATCGCGCTCTCCGGCACCGCCTTGGCGTCGGTGACGTAGGCGAGGGGTCCGATGCGGTACGCATAGATCATCTCGCGACCGTGCGGCACCGGCACGGCGGTCACGTCGACGTCGGCGATGCGCGTCGGGACCCCGGGCAGCAGCGGGATCGTGCGGCCGCGCGGCTTCGACGTGCCCGGCAGGGGCTGGATACGATCGTCGAAGATGTAGTTGAACTTCTGCTCCAGGCCGGCCAGGGTGTCGGCCGCGCCGTACATCGGCAGGTGCGTGTCGCGGCGCGCCGTGATCGCGCGCAGGTCGTCGATCCCGTGGATGTGATCCGCGTGGAGGTGCGTGTAGAGCACCGCATCCACGCGCGTGATGCGCGTCGCGAGCAGCTGGAGACGCAGCTCGGGCGGCGTATCGATCAACAGCACCGCGCCGCCGTCGGTCTCGACGGCGGCGCCCACACGCGTACGCTTGTCGCGCGGATCGGTGGAACGACAGACGGCGCAGCCACATCCGAGCTGCGGAACGCCGAAGCTGGTCCCCGTGCCGAGGAAGGTGAGCTTCACGCTCGGCGCGCCACCATCCGGTTCGGCGTCATACCGTTTCGACCTTCATCAGGTTCGTGGTGCCCGGTACGTCGAAGGGCACGCCGGCCGTGACGACGACGCGGTCGCCCTCGCGCGCGAGCCCGCGCTCACGCACCGCTTCGAGGGCCAGCCGGACCATGTCGCCGTACGTGTCGCAGTGCTCGACGAGATTGGGGATCACCCCCCACACGAGGGCGAGCTGGCGGTACGTGCGCTCGGAATCGGTCAGCACGAGGATCGGCACCCCGGGGCGATGCGAGGCGACGATGCGCGCCGAGAAGCCGCTCTTGGTGAAGACGATGAGGCAGGGCGCGCCGAGGCTGCGCACCGCCGACGTCGCGGCGGCGGCGATCGCCATCTCCGTCGGGAGCGCGGTGGCCGTGCCGGCCCGCTCGTCGGCGCGCGACATGGCGGGCGGCTGCTTCTCGATCTCCTGGATGATGCGCGCCATCGCCTCCACGGCGAGTCGCGGATACTGCCCCGCGGCCGTCTCGGCGGAGAGCATCACCGCGTCGGTCCCGTCGAGGATGGCGTTGGCCACGTCGCTCGCCTCCGCGCGCGTCGGGCGCGGGTTGTTGATCATCGACTCGAGCATCTGCGTCGCCGTGATCACGGGCCGGCCGAGCCGGTTGGCGAGCGAGATGATGCGCTTCTGCGCGAGCGGCACCTCCTCGAACGGCAGCTCGACCCCGAGATCGCCGCGCGCCACCATCACCGCATCGGACGCATGAATGATGCTCTCGATGTTGTCGAGCGCCGAATCCTTCTCGATCTTCGAGACGACGAGCATGTCCTTCGGGATCTTCGTCCGCAGCTCGGCGATGTCGGCGGCGCGTCGGACGAAGCTGAGCGCGAGGTACTCGAGCTTGTGCTCGTTCGCGAACGCGACGTCGGCCCAGTCCTTCTCGGTGATCGAGGGCGCGCTCACGGCGACGCCGGGCAGGTTCATCCCCTTGTGGCTCTTGATGCGGCCGCCGTGCAGGACGCGGCAGTGCACCCGCGTGCCGGAGACCTCGAGCGTCACGAGCTCGATCAACCCGTCATCGACGAGGATGCGGTCGCCGACCTTCACGTCGCGGCAGAGCCCTTCGTAGGTGGTGGGGAACTCGCTGCCCGTCGCGTCCTCGCCGGCGACGAGCACGATGTCCTCACCGTCCTTCACCTCGCGCGGCGCGGCGAGGTCGCCGATGCGGATGCGCGGTCCCTGCAGGTCGCCGAGGATGGCGACCGGGCGTCCCAGTTCGGCCGCCGTGGAGCGCACCAGCTCGACCGTCTTGGCGTGTTGCTCGTGGGTTCCGTGGGAGAAGTTCAGGCGGGCGACGTTCAGCCCCGCCTCCATGAGACTGCTCAGCGTCTCGCGCGAGGCGGTGGACGGACCGAGCGTGCAGACGATCTTGGTGCGCGGGAAGGGCACGGGGATGGATAAGGGGAAATGTCGGGGACGAGTCGCGTCGCCGGCGGTGTTCCCCGCCCCGTCGCGACCGGGGCGGTTCAGCGGCTCGACGCCATCTCGCGTCCGAGCGCCGCGCTTTTCTTGTCGAGCCCGGAGAGGAGCGTCTCGAAGCTCTTCTGGAAGCTCGCGAGCCCATCGCGCAGCAGCTTCGCCGTCACGTCGCCCAGATCGACGCCGACGGCGCCAAGCTCGGCGATGGTGCGCTCGGCGACGGTGAACGCCGCGTCGACGGTGCGCGCCACCTCGCCGTGATCGCGGAATGCCTCGATCGTCGCGGGGGTCATCGTGTTGACCGTATCCGGTCCGATGAGCTGTTCGACGTAGAGCACATCGCGATAGGCCGGGTTCTTGGTGCTGGTGCTCGCCCAGAGCGGGCGTTGCAGCCGGGCCCCGGCCGCCTTCAGGGGCGCCCATCGCGGCGAGGAGAACTCCTCGCGGAACAGCTTGTAGGCCAGCTGCGCATTGGCGACCGCCGCCTTCCCGCGCAGGGCGAGGATCTCATCGCGCTGGACTCCCGTCGCCGCCGCGGCGAGCGTGTCGAGGCGCTTGTCGACCTCCGAGTCGACGCGGCTGACGAAGAAGGAGGCCACCGACGCCAGACGGTCGATCGGCTTGCCGACGCGCAGGCGATCCTCGAGGCCGGCCATGTAGGCCTCGATGACGCGCCGGTGCGCATCGATCGCGAACAGCAAGGTGATGTTGACGTTGATGCCGGCCGCGGTGAGCAGGCGCACCGCGTGGGCGCCCTCTTCGGTGCCGGGCACCTTGATCATGACGTTGGGGCGATCGACCGTGGCCCACAGTCGCTGCGCCTCGGCGACGGTGGCGCTCGCGTCGTTGGCGGCGCCCGGCGACACCTCGATCGAGACGTAGCCGTCGTCGCCGTTGGTGCGGTCGTAGACCGGTTTGAAGATGTCGCACGCGTCGCGCACGTCGGTCGTCTCGACGAGCTCGAACAGCTCCATGGACGTCAGCCCCGCGGGGGCGGCGGCGAGCTGATCGTCGTAGGCATGCCCCTCGGCGAGCGCCTTCTCGAAGATCGTCGGATTGGACGTCATCCCCGTCAGCGCATCCTCACGGATGCGGCGGGCGAGATCACCGTTGCGAAGGATCGAGCGGTCGATGAAGTCGAGCCAGATGGACTGGCCGGCGTCGTGGAGCCGCTGAAGGCGATTCTCAGGCATCTGTCGCAGGTCACGGGGAAACAGGCGAGCCAGAGAAATATATCACGGTACCGCGTCGCGCGTATCGTGCGGGGCTCGGGCCGGGGCACCGGCTGGCCGGCCCAGCATGGGGGACGCTCCGGCAGCCGAGGCGAGCCGGTCATCGCGCGCCGGGGGGGGGGCGACGCCGGCCGGACGACACGGAACGGGGGTGTCCCGGGAGGCGGGTTAGCCCTCGGACGGGCCCGTCACGCAACCCATCAGTTGCCATAAAGCGAGGGCGTCATTAAATCGAATGCCAACACGCGTGGCGCAAAGCATGCGGCAGGGCGTGCACGGTGTTGCAAGGCGCTCCGAAAGGGGCAACCGGACGGTGGCGCCACGGAGTTGAAAGTGCGGTGGCAGCACAGGAAGTGCGTGCCTCGGCGGCGAGGGCGATCGGTCAAGTTTTCCGGTCGTGCAACGTGCCGGTGACATGAGTCAGGCAACGCTTCCATAGAACTACGCGGTGACACGATTCCTCTCGTGTGTTTCGCACCAATTACGTCGCATCGAAACACACGGGAGTGCACGAGAAAGGGGGGTGAACAGGTGGAGTGTGTCGTCGGGCCCCAAGTACCACCGGTTTTTCGCGGCCACGGCACGCGGTCTGCCATTCCCCGAGTCCGGCAGCAGGCGGCGATTCTCGCCGCACCCGCAACCTCGCCCGCGGGACGACGAAAACTGGGCGAAGGCGA
>Ga0207674_10009376_pt1 | contig 11195 bp, 10 predicted proteins | sample KBSCornC72_FD_184303 | JGI IMG/M metagenome (GOLD analysis project Ga0207674, IMG submission 184303) | Corn rhizosphere microbial communities from Kellogg Biological Station, Michigan, USA - KBS Corn C7-2 (SPAdes) (version 2) | ecosystem: Host-associated > Plants > Roots > Rhizosphere > Soil ...
ACTCGACCTTCGTGAACACAAGGTCACGCTACCGCTGATCGCGGCCCTCCGGACGATGTCCCCGGGCGCGAGGCGGCGGGTCGACGCGCTGTTCGCCAATCCGGATCCCGACGACGCGCTCATTGCCGAGGTCGTGGAGATCGTTCGCGAGGAGGGCGGGCTGGAGTACGCGCGCCGTCGCGGCGAGGAGTTCGCGCACGAAGCCGAGGAGGCGCTCGGTGAGCTACCCGAGAGCTCATACCGGAGCTCGCTCGGTGAGGCGATCGGCTACGTGATGGACCGGCGGTCCTGATGGCCACGCGGAACTCGTCCCGGCACCGACCGCTGTTCCACGGTGTAGTATTGGCGATAGGATTCATTGTCGGTGGCTTCATGACCCAGTTTGCCCGGAAGTTCCTCCCGGTCGGCGCGGTCAAGGAGTTCCTGACGACCGGCGTGACACCTTCGGTTGGCCCTCTGCCCATCGATCTGGTTATCTTGAAGTTCGCCGTTGGGCCGATTGCACTGGACGTGTCCCTGCTGAGCCTCGTCGGCGTGCTCATCGCCTATCTCATCGCGCGGTCGCTGTTCTAGGAGACGATATGAATTTCGGGAACATGGGGTTCATGGAGATCCTCCTCATCCTCGTCGTCGTGCTCCTCCTGTTTGGCGCGAAGCGCATCCCGGAGATCGCACAGTCGATGGGGAAGGGGATCCGCGAGTTCAAGAAGAGTGTGTCGGATGTCGATCGCGCCGTTCGCGAGCCGGAGCGCGACGCGCGCCTGGATCGCGAGTATGGCACCGATCGACTCCAGAACTCGGCGCGAGAGGCGCAACCGGAGGAAGAGCGACCGGAGCCCAAGAGGCTGCTCAGCTAAGGGAGCAGGGAAGCGGGAGACGGGAAACGACAAACCCTCGGGAAGCCTCGCTCGTATTGAGCGGCATCCCGATGGTTTACCATGTCCCATCTGTCGCTTTCCGTCTCCCTCAGTCGTTAGGTGACCTGGCGCGCCGACTGGGCGAGCTGCTTGCGACGATCGTCGACCTTCGCGTCCGACCGCAGTTGCTGCAGGAAGGCCTGAATGCGCTGCTGACGCAGGCCCTGCATGAGACCCTGACGCTGGGTGACCTTCTGCTTTTCCCACGCCGCACGATCGGCATCGACGCGTCGATCGACGCGGAGCACTACGACGCCGTCTTCCGTGCGAATCGGGTTGCTGACCGCCCCGATGGGCAGCGAGAACGCGGCGCCGATGGCTTCGTTCAGGCGGCCCATGCCAGCAACGAATCCGCCGCGGGTGAACGCATCGCTCGTCGTCACCTTGAGATTCTGCGCCTGCGCGGCGGCTTCGAGCGTCGACGACGCGGCGGCGGTCACGAGCGACTTCGCGTGTGCATCCAGTCGGTCCAGCTTTTTCCCGACACTCAGACGCCGCCTGATCTCATCACGCGCGGCATCGACCGACGGAACGCCTCCTGCCGCGACCGTATCAAGCCGCGCCAGCACGTATCCCGCGTCCGAATCGAATAGCTCGCTCGTGGCGCCTGGCTTGACGCCCGAGAAGGCCCATGCGCTCACGCTCGGGACGTACTGCCCGGAAACCGTGAGTGGCTCGCCCGCGATGGCAACCCCGGTGGCAGGCGTGAGCTTGAGAACTTTCGCCGCGCTGTCGAACCGCTGCGGCGCATCCTGCGACGCGGCGATGTTCGCGAGCGAGTCGGCTTTGCGATCGGTGCGGCTCGCTGACGAGTCGCTCTGCTGGAAGCGGAGCAGAATGTGGCGAACGGCGATCGTGTCGGCCTTCTTCTCATCGACCTTGATGAGGTGCAACCCGAACTGAGTCTCGACCGGCTCGGACACCTGTCCCGGTGTCAGCGCAAACGCGGCCTTCTCGAACGATTCGACGAATCGGCCCTTGGGTCCACGTCCAAGCGAGCCGCCCTGAGCGCCCGAGATCGTGTCCGACGACTCGCGCTTTGCGACGTCCTCGAACTTCGCGCCTTTCAGAATTTCCTCGCGCAACGCGAGCGCACGCGTGCGCACGGCGGCAGAGTCGGCCGCGGTCACCTGACGCGGGATGGAGAGCACCGACACGACCGCTCGGCCGGGCCGCTCCAGTTCCTTCTTGTGCGTGTCGTAATACGTACGGATCTCGGCGTCGGAGACCACGAGGCCGGAATCGGGGATCGAGGCCGGGTCGAACGACACGAAGCTGACTTTCGCCGAATCGTGCTGGTCCCGGTACGTGCGCCAGAGCTCATCGTCCGTCACGAACACTTCGGATGCCACCTGCTCGTACAGCTTCGCGCGCGGGATCTCGGTGCGGTAATAGTTTTCCAGCTGGAAGTACAACCCCTGCTGGCGAGCCGCCGCGCTCTTCAGGAAGCGCTGATACTTCTCCATGTCGAACCGCCCGTCGGTCTGCAGCTCGGGCGATTGCATGAACTGTGGCGGCGGATTGAACTGCGCCGCCTGCACGATCTCCTCGTCCGTGACGCGGATTCCACGCCGTTTGTATTCCTGATCAAGCAAAACGGACTGGACGAGCTGGTTGAACACGTCGTTCCGAATCTGCTCTTCTTCATCGAGCGAGAGCGGACGGCCGCGACCCTCCTGTTCCTGCTGAATTCGTTGCTGAGCGGCCTGTACCCACGTCGTATAGGGGATCTCGTCGCCATTGACCTTGGCTACGGCCGTCCCTGTCGTGACAGGCGCGCGGCCGAGCAGTCCCGACGTCTCCGTGAACAGGAAGACGCCGACAAAAACGATGACGATGAATATCCAGATGTATTTGGCGGCGCTCCGCATGGATTGCAGCACGGGGCGTTACTCCTGAGCGATGTGACGGGTGTGGCGGGCGGGAAAAGCGCGCGATAACAGACCCGAATACTAGACGTTCGCAGCAGCTAAAATCAAGAGAGAGTGTCACTTCTGATTGACTTGGGTCGTCAGAAGAATATAATTTCGACCGTTCTCGCCGCCCGGCTTGCGCGGCGCTCCAGAGGGCATTGAATGGCTAGCTCCGCCAGGCTTGACGAGCTGACAAGGAAATTCGAAGAGAACCCGCGACGCTATTTCGCTCCGTTGGCGAACGAGCACCGCAAGTCCGGTGATCTGGACCAGGCGATCGCACTCTGTCGGACCCATCTCCCTCAGCAGCCCGCGCACATCAGTGGTCACATCGTCCTGGCGCAGGCGCTGTTCGAGGCCGGCAGCCTCGATGAATCGCGCGAGATCTTCCATACCGCGCTCGGACTCGATCCCGAGAACCTGATCGCGCTGCGCTACCTCGGCGACATTGCGCGCGATTCAGCGGATGTCGCGACGGCGCGCGGTTGGTATCAACGCGTGCTCGAAGTGGACCCGCGCAACGACGAGATCGTGCAGCTCGTGCGGGACCTCGACGCGCCACGCCCCGACACCGCTGACGAATCACCGGCGGCGGAGCAGGCTGCGGTCGAAGCCACGACGACCGACGTGCCGGAGGAGCCGACACCCGCTGCTGCGGAGGCCGATTCGCGTTTCGCCCCGCTGGCGCTCGAGCACATCGATTTCGACGCGCCGTCGGAAGCGCCTGCCAGCCAGCCTCCCGGGTCCGACACGTCGACGGCTGAGCAGCCAGCCGACACGTCGTTCGACATACCTCCCGCGTCGAACGCCGACTCGCCGACCGTCGAGCTGCCGATGATGGACGCGCCGGAGTTCGATCCATTCGATCTTCCGCTGTCCGCGAGCGCCGAGGCACTGGTAGACGACGGGACCGAGCAGCCGCAAGAAGACCCGTTCATGCACGAGCTGTCCGATCTGAGCTCGCCGGACTACGCAACTCAGGTCGATCCGGAATATTCGGTCGGCGCCGCGTCGGCCGCGCCGTCGGAAGTCGAACCGGCCGCGGAAGCACCCGTAGCGGAAGTCGACGTAAACGCGTTGGAGGAGGGGTCGTTCTACCTGGAGCCGCCCCCGGAGCCGCCGTCGGAGCCGGCCGTCGCGGGGGCTCCTCTCGGCGCGTCCGTCGTCGACGCCGCCGTGGTCGAGGCAGCGGCTGCGGAGACCGCCACGTGGGAGACGCCCGCTGCGACGGCAGGCAAAGCGTCCGCAGAGGTGGTGGAGCGTGCGCTGCAGGACGCCGCACAGGGCGACGCGGTCGAGGCACCATCGCCCGCCGTGCCTAACGCGGAAGCGCCGGTCGACGACTCTGCAGCCACGGCCGAATGGCCGGAGCCGCAGACGGACGCGTCGCGCGAGCCGTTCGCCGAGACCCCCCTGGGGCTCGAGGTCATGGAGTTCGTTCCACCGGGGCGCGAGCTCGATCGCGCGTCGGAGCCGGTCGCTGCGTCGTCGTCAGACCCGATGCTCGGTCACATGCTCGATCTCGCAGCGGACGATCATGCGGAACAGAGCGCACCGCCGGCCGCGTTTGTGACCGAAACGATGGCGGAGCTCTACCTCCACCAGGGATTCCGCAACGAGGCGCTGGCGGTGTACCGCGAGCTGCTCACGCGCAATCCGGCCGATTCGAGCCTTCGCGATCGGATCGAGCAGATCGAGGCCGGCTCGCTATCGAGCATTGGTATGGCCAGTGTCTCGGAAGGCGTGGTCGAGTCCGCGCTACGCCGCCAGGCGGCAAAGCCGACCCGCTCGGTCCGCTCGTTCTTCGCGTCGCTCGCAGGCCGTCGCGCGCCGCTGCACGCGCCGCGAGCCGATGAGCACATGGACCGCGACGTGTCGGCGTTTGCGCCTGTGGAGGAGACGTCGGCGGAGGCGGGGGCGGACGCTGTGGCAGAGCAGCCGGACGCGTCTGCGGCTCCTGAGCCCACCGAGCAGGATTTCTCGGCCCCCGAGCGCTCCGCGCCGATCGAGTCCGCGGCCGAGGCCCTCGCGGACTTCGACCCGTTCGCCGGTGCGATCGAGATGAGCACGCCCGCGTCCGGCAACACGACGGACGCCGCGCCTAACGCCGAAGCGCCTGCGCCGCCGATGCCTGTTGCGGAAGATCCCGCGCCGCTGTCGTTGCCGGAGCCTTCCGCGCCGGGATCGTCGCTCGACGAGCTGTTCCCCGATGCGCCCGTCACGGCTCGCGCCGAGGCTGCCGCACAGACGCTCGCGACCGCGTTCGGTCGCGACGAGCCGCAAGGGCGTCCCACTCGTGCCGCGAGCTCGGAGCTCTCACTCGACAAGGTGTTCCGCGGGACGCCCGAAGGCGTGCCGCCGGCGGACGGGGGCTTCTCGTTCGATCAGTTCTTCTCGGACGCGCGCCCTTCGGGGGCTGACGTCGCCGCCCCGACGATGTCCCCACCCGAAACCGGACGCAGCGGCGGCGGTGCCGGCGACGCGCACGACATCGAGCAATTCACGGCGTGGCTCGAGGGACTCAAGAAGAAGTGAGGATCGCCGTCCTCAACGGTCCCAACCTGAACCTCCTCGGTACCCGCGAGCCCGCGCTCTACGGCACCACGACGCTCGCGGAAATCGAGGCGCGGCTGCGTGACGTCGCGCGCGAGCTGCGGCTGGAGGTGGAGTGCGCGCAGCACAACGCCGAAGGCGCGCTTATCGACGCGATCCAGGGGCTTCGCGGCCGCGCGGATGCGGCGATCATCAATGCCGGTGCCTACAGCCACACGAGTCTCGCGATCCGTGATGCGTTCGCGGCAGCCGAAGTGCCGTTCGTCGAGGTTCACCTGACGAACATCTACGCCCGTGAGCCGGAGCGGCGGCATTCCGTTCTCGCGGCGGGCGCGCGCGCGGTCCTGTGCGGTTTCGGTGCAGCCGGCTACGAGCTCGCGCTTCGGGGGCTCGCGGCGACACTGGCACCGCGTGCCTGATCGACGGTCCCAGCGCCTCGCGGCGCTCGTCGACTCGTTGACCACGGCGCATCTCGATGGGCTGCTGATCACGAGCCTTCCCAACATCCGGTACCTCACCGGCTTCTCGGGAACGAACGCCCTGCTGTTCGTGAGCGCGCGCGATGCGTGCCTCGTCACCGACTTCCGCTACCAGACGCAGGTCCATGCCGAGGTGGGCGATCTGGCGCGCATCGTCGTCGAATCGCAGAGCCTGTGGTCGGGGTTGTGGCAGCACCTCGCGCAGGCGACGCACGTCGAGGTCGCCGGCTTCGAGTCGGCCAACCTCGTGCATCGCGATTTTCAGCGACTCGTGGAAGCTGGAGCACGTCCTCGATGGCGCGCCACAATGGATCTCGTCGAGGCGCTCCGCGAGCGTAAGGATTCGGACGAGGTTGCTCTGATTCGAGCGGCTGCGGCGATCGCGACTTCGGCACTGGAGGCGACCCTCCCGTCGATTCACGCCGGCATGACAGAGCTCGAGGTCGCCGGCGTCCTCGAGAAGTCACTGCGGGACGCCGGCAGCGAAGCATTTCCGTTTCCGTCGATCGTCGCATCAGGACCGCGCTCGGCGCTGCCGCACGCGCGGTCATCATCGCGGGAGATGGCGACTGGTGAGTTTCTTCTCATGGATTTCGGCGCCGCATTCGGAGGATATTGCGCCGATGTGACCAGGACAGTCGTCATAGGTACGGCAAGCGACGAGCAGCGTGCCGTGTATCAGGTGGTACGGCAGGCGAACGAGTTGGCGACGGCCGAGGTCCGGGCAGGGTTGCGGGGGCGAGAGGCGGATGCGCTCGCGCGCGACTACATTGAGCGCTGTGGGTACGGTGAGGGGTTTGGCCACGGGCTCGGGCACGGACTTGGGATCGAAGTGCACGAAGCGCCGCGACTGGCTCGCACTGCCGATGGATTGTTGTCGTCCGGAGCGGTCGTGACGATCGAGCCGGGCATCTATCGGCCGGGTTGGGGGGGCGTTCGCATCGAGGACGATGTGCATCTCGCGGCGAGCGGTCCCGAACTCCTCACGCAGTTCACCCACGAGCTCCTGGAGCTCACGTGAACCCGGAAGGGAGCCACTCGTCCATAGAGATATGATCGACCTACGCTACGTCAAAAAGCTCATCGAGATGATGGATGGATCCTCTGTCGATTCGGTGGAGATCACTTCCGACAAGGGAATGAAGATCCGTATCTCGAAGACACCACAGCAGCGCGGCACGGTGCAGATCCCAACGCCTGTGTCAATGCCCGCGCTTCTGCCGGCGGCCGTGCCGACTTCGTCGCGCATGACTCCGTCGGACGGAATGGCTGCGGTGTCGGAGCAGGAGGCGCCGTCGCGTGTGGAGGCGCCGAAGACGAAGCTGCTGGAAGTGAAGTCTCCGATGGTCGGGACGTACTACGCGGCGCCGGAACCCGGGGCCAAGCCGTACGTCGCAGTGGGCTCTCGCATCGCCAAGGGGCAGATCCTCTGCATCATCGAGGCGATGAAGATCATGAACGAGATAGAATCGGAGTTCGCGGGCGTCGTGACGGAACTCGCGGTACAGGACGCGCACCCCGTCGAGTACGGACAGGTGCTTTTCAGGATTGATCCCAATGGCTAACCCTACGGTCGCGCAGGAACAGGAATCGGCGGCGGCGCCACAACAGCCGCGGGCCGCATTCAACTTCAAGGCGATCCTTCAGCAGATGGTGCAGCTGAATGCGTCCGACCTACACCTGAAGGTCGGACGTCCCCCGACGCTGCGCGTCCACGGCGACCTCTCGCCGCTTCCGTTGCCGGCGCTTCGTCCGGAGGACCTCACGGCCCTCGCGAAGGAGCTGATGACGCCGAAGCAGGTGAAGGAATTCTCGGAGTACCGCGAAGCCGACTTCGCGACCGGCGTCCCCGGCATCGGGCGATTCCGTGTGAACGCGTATCAGCAGCGCGGGACAATTGCATTCGCGCTTCGAACGATTCCGCACACCGCGAAAACGGTCGGCGAACTCAACCTGCCGGCCGTCGTCGAAGAGATCTCCATGCGTCCGCGCGGACTCGTGCTCGTCACGGGGATCACCGGCTCCGGCAAATCGACGGCGCTCGCTTCGATGATCCAGCACATCAACGAGCGTCGCTACGCGAACATCATCACGATTGAAGATCCGATCGAGTTCCTGCACCGCGACAACCGCTGCCACATCAACCAGCGTGAAGTCGGAACGGACACCGGCAGCTTCGCGCAGGCGCTGCGGCGCGTGCTTCGTCAGGATCCAGACGTCATCCTCCTCGGTGAGATTCGAGATCTCGACACGCTCGAGACTGCGCTGAAGGCGGCGGACACGGGCCACCTGGTGTTCTCGACCCTGCACACGACCGACGCGACGCAGACCATCAACCGCGTGCTGTCGTTCTACCCACCGCACCAGCAGTCCGAGGTCCGCTTCGCGCTATCCACAGCCCTGGCCGCCATCGTCTCGCTGCGCCTCGTGCCACGCGCCGACCGGCCGGGCCGGGTGCCCGCCGCGGAGGTGTTGATCAACACCGCCGCCGTGCGTGAGCAGATCCGTGACCTCAACGCGACGCTCAACATCCCGGATCTGATCAAGGAAGGCACAAGCCAGTACGGCATGCAGAGCTTCGACCAGTCGCTCATGCAGTGGTACACCAAGGGGGTCATCTCGTACGAGAGCGCGCTCTTCTATGCGAGCAACCCGAGCGAGTTTGCGCTACGCGTGCAGGGCGTTGCCGGTTCGAGCGACACGACGTGGGACGGGTTCCAGACGGCGACTGCTCCGTAACCCTCACCTACCGTGGGCGCCTCGTAAGGTCCAAGTTTCGAGTTCGCTCACCAGCAGGCCATCAGGAGTCGGTCCGCCACTTGTTCGACCGACGGACCGACTCCTTTGTTCTGAGACCCTCACAACCTGGATCCCGCGTCCCGACCCGTAGCCTGCACCGGGCGACACGCCCATGTGGACGCTACGATTGGCGATCGCCTCCTCATGTTCAAGAAGATCCTGATCGCCAACCGAGGCGAGATCGCGCTGCGCGTGATCCGCGCGTGTCGCGAGCTTGGCATCGAGACCGTGGCCGTCTACTCCGAAGCCGACCGCGAATCGCTGCACGTGCGGTTCGCGGATGATGATGTCTGCATCGGGCCTCCGCCCGCGCGCGATTCGTACCTCAAGATTCCTCGGCTCATCGCCGCCGCCGAGATCACCGGCGCGGACGCGATCCATCCGGGCTATGGCTTTCTGGCCGAGAACGCGGAGTTCGCGGAAACGTGTGAGGCGTCCAACATCGCGTTCATCGGCCCGACACCGGAACAGATCCGCGTGATGGGCGACAAGGCGGCCGCCCGAAAAGCGATGACCGACGTCGGCGTTCCGATCATCCCCGGTACGCCCGGACCCGTGGAGGATTCCGACGAAGCACTGGCCTTCGCGCGTGAGATGGGGTTCCCGGTCATCATCAAGGCGGCGGCCGGCGGCGGGGGCAAGGGCATGCGCGTGTCGCGCGATGCGGACGACTTCGCGCGCTCTTTTCAGCTCGCTCGCTCGGAAGCGCTGTCCGCGTTCGGCAACGGCGAAGTCTACGTCGAGAAGTACCTCTCGCGCCCGCGTCACGTCGAGTTCCAGATCCTCGGTGACCGTCACGGCAACGTGATCCACCTGGGCGAGCGTGACTGCTCGGTGCAGCGACGGCATCAGAAGCTCATCGAGGAAGCGCCGAGTCCCGCCGTGACGCCCGACCTGCGCGCACGCATGGGCGACGCGGCGGTGAAGGGCGCGAAGTCTATCGACTACGTGGGCGCCGGCACCATCGAGATGCTGCTCGACGAAGACGGCTCGTTCTACTTCATGGAGATGAACACACGCATCCAGGTGGAGCACCCCGTGACGGAGGTGCTCACCGGGGTCGATCTCGTGAAGGAGCAGATTCGCGTCGCGAGCGGTGAGCCGCTGTCTGTCCTCGAGCTGCCGACCTTGCGCGGGCACGTTATCGAGTGCCGCATCAACGCGGAGGACCCCGCTCGCAATTTCCAGCCGTCGCCGGGCAAGATCGAAGCGTTCCATCCGCCGGGCGGCCCCGGAGTGCGACTCGATACGCACGTCTACGCGGGCTATACGGTTCCGCCGTACTACGACTCGCTGCTCGCGAAGCTGATCTGCCAGGGGCGCGATCGCGCCGAAGCGATCACGCGCATGCGTGTCGCGCTCGACAGCTTCATCATCGAAGGCGTGACGACGACCGCGCCATTCCTCGGCCGCGTCATGATGCATCCGAAATTCCAGTCGGGCGACGTCGACACGAAGTTTCTCGAGCGCGAAGGTCAGCTCATGAAGGAGCCGAGCTAGTGCGGCTCGAAGTGTTTTTCGGCGGTCAGCAGCTGGCGCAGTCGGACATTCAGGGGCGTGTCGTGCTCTTGATCGACGTGCTGCGTGCATCGACGACCGTCGCGGTCGCGCTGGCGAACGGCGCACGGGCCGTGATCCCGTTCGAGAGCTCCGATGAGGTGATCGATCGGGCCAAGCAGTTCGAGCGGACGGACGTGCTGCTCGCCGGCGAGCGCAAGATGCACGCGATTCCGGGCTTCGACCTCGGCAACTCGCCGCGCGAGTATACGGCGGAGACCGTCGAGGGAAAGACCGTGCTGTTGACGACGACGAACGGCACGGTCGCGCTCGCCGGATTGCAGGGCGCGCGTGACGTCGTGGTCGCCTCCTACGTCAACTATTCTGCGGTATCGGCCATGATTCGGGCCGCCGCACGAGGGGCCGCCGATGTGGCCATCGTGTGTGCGGGTCGCGATCGTCAGTTCGCGCTGGAGGACGCGGCGTGCGCGGGCCGATTCACCAGCAGCGTCATCAAGCGGCTCCCGAACGTCCGTCTCAACGACGCGGCGCAGGCGTGCTGCCTCATCGACAAACGGTATGGAGATCGGCTCGATCGCCTGTTCGAGGATGCGGAGCATGGCCGTGCGCTCGCGGAAGCGGGCTACGGTGGGGATCTCGCCGTGTGCGCCAGCGTGGATGCGCATCCCGTGATTCCGATCTACCACGACCGCCAGATCACGAAGCTCGGACCAGACCGGGAGCGGTAGAGTCCCGTGGGCAACACGCCTCTCAAGCGCGAGATCGCTGGAATCGCGCTCCTGCTGTTCGCATTGTTTCTCGCCGGTGCGTTTCTCGTCCCGCCAGGTACCGCGGTCTACCAGTCATGCACGGCGGCGCATGGGATCTTCGGCCGATCTTGAATGAGCGCGGCGTCGAAGTCGTGATGGTCACGACGCAGCGCGACCAATTGCTGACGAGCTCCGCGAAATTGTTTGGCGGGAGAATCCCCGTGCTGCGGCGCGTTCCGCCGTTCGGCCGTGTCGAGCTGACGCGCG
>Ga0207674_10009381_pt1 | contig 11191 bp, 9 predicted proteins | sample KBSCornC72_FD_184303 | JGI IMG/M metagenome (GOLD analysis project Ga0207674, IMG submission 184303) | Corn rhizosphere microbial communities from Kellogg Biological Station, Michigan, USA - KBS Corn C7-2 (SPAdes) (version 2) | ecosystem: Host-associated > Plants > Roots > Rhizosphere > Soil ...
TCCCCGCAAGGCCCGGGTCCTGGCGGACGCCGGCCTGCGCCGGGTCACGGTCAGCCTCGACTCGCTCGACGACGCGGTGTTCGGCGCGGTGAACGACGTCGACTTCCCGGTCGAGCGCGTGCTCGAGGGGATCGCCGCCGCGGCCGAGGCGGGAATGCCCGTCAAGGTCAACATGGTGGTGAAGCGCGGCCTGAACGACGGGTCCGTGCTCGAGATGGCCGAGCACTTCCGCGGCACCGGGCACATCCTGCGCCTGATCGAGTACATGGACGTCGGGACGACCAACGGCTGGCAGATGGACGACGTCGTGCCGGCCGCCGAGCTGGTCGAGGCGATCAGCGCCGAGTGGCCGCTCGAGCCCGTCGAGCCGGCGTACCCCGGCGAGGTCGCCCGCCGCTATCGCTACGCCGACGGCGCGGGCGAGGTCGGCGTCATCGCGTCGGTGACCCAGCCCTTCTGCCACGATTGCTCGCGCGCCCGGCTCTCGGCCGAGGGCCGCCTCTACACCTGCCTCTTCGCCGCAGCCGGCCACGACCTGCGCCGGCGGCTCCGCGGCGACGGCGGGGACGAGGACGTGGAGGCGTTCCTGCGCCGGATCTGGGGCAGGCGTGCCGACCGCTACTCCGAGCTGCGGACGGCCGAGACCTCCGGCCGGCCGAAGGTCGAGATGTCGCACATCGGCGGCTGAGCCACCCCTGCCGGGTGGGGCCCGACCGCCGATTTCGCTAAAATACGAGTGCATGGACGCTGCGCCGACAACCCTGCGTTCCCGCCTGCGCGCGCCGCGATGGCTGCCCAAGGGATGGCCCGATTTCTTCCTGCAGCTGGCGCTCTTCGCGGTCGTCGACGTGCTCTACGAGCTCACCCGCGGGCTCTCGGAGGGCAACGTGGTCACGGCGATCGGCCACGCGCGCAGCGTCGTCTCGTGGGAGCAGTCGCTCGGGATCTTCAACGAGCTCGACGTGCAGCAGTGGGCGCTCCAGCGCCACTGGGCGCTCGACGTCGCCGACTTCACGTACTTCCACATGCACTTCGTCGTGACGACGGTCTTCATGTTCTGGCTCTACCTGCGCCGGAACCGCCACTACTACTTCATCCGAAACGCCGTCTTCGCCGCCGACGCGATCGCGCTCATCGGGTTCACGCTCTTCCCGACCGCGCCGCCGCGGATGCTGACCGACCTCGGCTTCACCGACACGCTCGACCGGTACGCCTCGGTCTCGAACTACTCCGGGCCGATCGCCGACCTCGCCAACCCGTTCGCGGCGGTGCCGTCGATCCACACCTGCTACTCGCTCATCATCGGCCTCTCGTGCTTCTTCCTCGTGCGGCGCCGGCCGCTGCGCGTCACCTGGCTCTTCTACCCGTGCCTGATCGTGTTCTCGATCATCGCGACGGCCAACCACTTCTGGCTCGACGCCATCCTCGGCGGCCTGCTCGCCGCCGTCGCGCTGTCGGTCGCGTGGGTCATCGAGCGCTACCGCCCGACGCTGCCGCACTCGGCGCGGATCCGCATGCGGCTCGAGCCGCGTCGCCGGCTGGCCGGCGCGAGATAGCGCCCGTGGTATAGTGGGCGGGATGAGCACCCCGCTCGCCCGTCTCAAGACGGGATACACGCAGGGCGGGCGCGACCTCGGCATGGCCTTCATGGGCCGGCTCGGCTCGCTCCCGTTCACGCCCAACCAGATCACCGTCGCCGGCCTCGCGCTGAACGTCGTGGCGGCCGCGCTCGTCGTGGAGCGCCACTTCGTCTGGGCCACGGTGGTCTTCATCGCCGGCTCGATCCTGGACATCCTCGACGGCGCGCTGGCGCGGACCCACGGCCAGCTGACACCGTTCGGCGGCTTCCTCGACTCGACCACGGACCGGTTGTCGGAGGGGCTGATCCTGGGCGCGATCGCGATCGTCCTCGCCGACCAGGGCCACCAGGTCGCGCTCGGGTGCGTCTTCGTCGCGCTCGTCGGCTCGTTCCTGGTGAGCTACACGCGCGCCAAGGCCGAGTCGCTCGGCCTGCGCGGCGAGGCGGGGCTCATGGCGCGGGCCGAGCGGGTGGTGCTGATCGCGGCGGTGCTGCCGTTCGCGGGCCTCGGCGCGCTCCCGTACCTCATCTACGTGCTGGCCGCGCTCACCACCGTCACCGTGATCCAGCGCATCCTCTACGTCAGAAAGCAACTCACCTCGGAGGGATAGGCATGGCCGATTCGGCCTCCACCAACGGACACAAGAAGCCCAGCGGAAAGGTGCGCGTCGCGATCGTCGGCGCCGGCAACTGCGCCTCGGCGCTCGTCCAGGGCGTCCACTACTACCGCGACGCAAAGCCCGGCGAGTTCGTCCCCGGCCTCATGCACGTCGACCTGGGCGGCTACCACATCTCGGACGTCGAGTTCACGGCCGCCTTCGACGTCGACGCCGACAAGGTCGGCCGCGACCTCGGCGAGGCGATCTTCCGCGGCCAGAACAACACCGTGAAGTTCAGCGACGTGCCGAAGCTGAACGTGCCGGTCCACCGCGGCATGACGCACGACGGCATCGGCAAGTACCTGAGCAAGGTCATCACCAAGGCGCCCGGCGAGACGGCCGACGTGGTGAAGATCCTCCAGGAGACGGGCACCGACGTGGTCGTGAGCTACCTGCCGGTCGGCTCGGAAGAGGCCACGAAGTGGTACGTCGAGCAGGTGCTGTCGGCGGGCTGCGCGTTCGTGAACTGCGTCCCGGTGTTCATCGCCCGCGAGCCGTACTGGCGGCGGCGGTTCGAGGAGAAGGGCCTGCCGATCGTCGGCGACGACATCAAGTCGCAGGTCGGCGCGACGATCGTCCACCGCCAGCTCACCCGCCTCTTCCGCGAGCGCGGAGTCAAGCTCGAGCGCACCCACCAGCTGAACGTCGGGGGCAACACCGACTTCATGAACATGCTGGAGCGCGAGCGGCTCGAGTCCAAGAAGATCTCGAAGACGAACGCCGTCACGTCGGTGCTCGACTATGACATCGGCGCGCGCAACGTCCACATCGGCCCGTCCGACTACGTCGAGTGGCTCGACGACCGCAAGTGGGCCTACATCCGCATGGAGGGCCGCTCCTTCGGCGACGTGCCGCTCAACATCGAGATGAAGCTCGAGGTCATCGATTCGCCGAACTCGGCGGGCATCGTGATCGACGCGGTGCGGTGCGCCAAGCTGGGGCTTGACAACGGCCTCGCAGGGGCGCTCGAGTGGCCGTCGGCCTACTTCATGAAGTCGCCGCCGGTGCAGCACCCCGACGACGAGTGCCGTGACGAGGTCGAGCGGTTCATCGCGTCCAACACGCGCACGGCGGCCGCCGCCAAGGAGAAGTCCAAGGCGAAGGCGTGAGCCCACTGCGGCTCTGCCTGGTCTCGCCGTTCGCGATCGACGGCGCGCACCCGGTGGCCGAGCACGTGCGCGGGGCCGCCACGGCGCTGGCACGGTCGGGCCACCGGGTGACCGTGCTGGCCCCGAGCACGTCGACACGCGCGCTCAGGAGCGGCCGCCGGCGCCTGCGGGCGCTGGCGAGCGGCGACACGGAGGCGCTGCTCGCGCTCGAGGGCGAGCCGCTCCAGGTGGCGATGACCCCGGCCGTGCCGCTGCGCCAGCGCGGCCGCCGCCGCGGCGCGGGCCTGCCCGTCGCGGCGAGCGCCAACGTCGCGCTGGCCGTGACGACCGGCGGCTTCGACGTCGTCCACGTCCACGAGCCGCTCCTGCCGGGGCTCGCGACCGCGGCCGTCCGCCACTCGCCGGGCCTGGTCGTCGCGACCTTCCACTCGGCCGATCCGCGGGCGGTCGCCTATCCGGTCTCGGACCGGGCCCGCGAGCGGTTCCGGGCCCGGATCGACGCGCTCGTGGCCACCTCGCCGCAGGCGGCGGCCGCGGCGGCCCAGATGTACCCCGGCGACTACGCGGTCGTTCCGGCCGGCATCTCCGAGCAGTTCGAGCCGGGCGAGAAGGCCGGCACGCAGATCGCCGCCGAGTGGTCGAGCGAGGGCCGGACGGCGCTGCGCGCACTCGTGAAGCTCGTCGCGGGCACGCCGGATCTCGAGCTCGTCCTGGTCTGGAGCCGGCACGCCCGCCGGCCGATGCGGCCGTACGTCCCGTCGGCTGCGCGCGGCCGGGTCCACGTGCGAAGCCCGAAGGACACGGCCGAGCGGGCGGCGGCGATCCGGAACGCCGACGTCTTCGTCGCTGCGCCCGGCGGGGACGATGCCCTGGCCTGGGAGGCGCGCGCGTCCGGGTGTGCCGTCATCTCGGCGCTGCCGTCGGGGACGCTCGAGCCCGCCGACCCCGGCCTCGGGTACGCGGCCGACCAGCCGGCGCTGGCGGCGGCCGCGACGGCGCGCCTGCTCCAGGACGCGGCGCTCCGGGAAGCGCTGGTGGCCCGCGGCCGCGCGGCGGCGGACGAGCGCAGCTTCGCGGCGGTGGCCGGCCGGCTCGAGGAGGTCTACGCCGGCCTGGGCAAGCGCCGCCGTGTCCACCAGCGGCCGCCGCTCGAGGGACGCGAGACGATGCTGGTCGACCTGCACATGCACACCAACCACTCGCACGACTGCGCCACCGACCCGGCCGCGCTTCTTGACCACTGCATCGCCCAGGGCCTCGGCGCAGTGGCGATCACGGACCACAACGAGATCTCCGGCGCGCTCGAGGCGGCCTCGCTCGGAAAGCCGATCACGGTCATCGTCGGCGAGGAGGTGAAGACCGCCCAGGGCGAGGTGATCGGGCTCTTCCTCCAGGAGCGGATCGAGCGCGGGCTGCCGATGGACGAGACGATCGCGGCGATCCAGGACCAGGGCGGGCTCGTCTACATGCCCCATCCGTTCGACCGCATGCACACGATCCCGGACTCGGCGACGCTCCTTCGCGTCCTCGACCGGATCGACATCTTCGAGGTCTACAACTCGCGGCTCCTCTTCGACGCCTTCAACGACGACGCCCTGCGGTTCGCGGCCAAGTACAACCTGATCCAGGCGGCCGGCTCGGACGCGCACGTCCTCCAGGGCATCGGCACAGCCCTGAACCAGATCCCGGCGTTCGACGGGCCGGAGGAGTTCCTGCTCGCGATGCGCCAGAACCAGATCGTCCGCCGTCCGAAGAGCCTGCTGTATCTTCAGGGGCTGAAGTGGGTCCAGAGCGTGAGCAGGTAGAGGCATCGGGCACTCCTCGCCGAATACGGCGATGGGTGAACGTGGCCGAGGACCAGATCTACGAGCGCTACCAGGCGAAGGCGATCGCCGAGATCAACGCCCTCGGGCACGACATCGCCGAGTGGCTGCGCGAGACGCATCCCGGCGCCGCACCGGTGCTCGGCACCGGCCATCCACTGGCCGACATCCTGCTCCTCAAGTACTCCCCGCTGCCGGCGGAGACCCAGGAGGGCGTGGCGTTCTTCGGCCGCTCCGGCCAGGCGATCCTGAAGAGCCTCCAGCGGCTGCGGATCGATCCGCTCATGCTGTACGGCACCGACTGCGTCAAGGCCGCGGTCGACCCGGCCGACGCCGACCTGGCCCAGTGCCGGCTGTGGCTCACCCGCGAGATCCACATCACCCAGCCGCGCATGATCGTGGCGATGGGCGACGCAGCGCACGCGTTCCTGGACTCGATCGAGTTCCCGCTCTCAGTCGCAGGCGACGGGACGGCCGGCGAGATCCAGCAGTGGACGCCGACCATCGAGCTCCTGCCGACGCCGGACATCGACGAGTGCCTGGACAGCTCGCAGTCGAAACAGGCGTTCTGGGCCGCGTTCCGGGCGCTCGGCGACTGGTACGAGAACCTGCCGCCGTACTAGGCCTGAAACAGCGGTACCTGATGCCGATGTTTCATCGATACTGCGCCCGTGGCTGAGCGGAACATCGTCGCGCTGGGCGGAGGGGGCTTCGGCGGCGCCCGCGGCGATCGCGTCCTCGACGACTTCGTCCTCGGCCTGGCCGGCGGCGAGCGGCCGGCGGTCTGCTTCGTGCCGACCGCGTCGGGCGATGCCGACTCCTACGTCGTCCGCTTCCACACCGCCTTCCCGCCGGAGCGGGCGCGGGCGACGCACCTGCCGCTCTTCGCCCGCGACGGGCGCGACCTGCGCGACCACCTCCTCGGGCAGGACGTGATCTACGTCGGCGGCGGGAACACGGTGAACATGCTCGCGATCTGGCGCGCCCACGGCGTCGACGCCGCCCTGCGCGAGGCGTGGGAGGCGGGCGTGGTCATGGCCGGCATGTCGGCCGGCGCGCTGTGCTGGTTCAAGGGCGGCATCACCGACTCCTACGGTGCGGTCGACGGGCTCCCCGACGGGCTCGGCCTCCTGCCGGGAAGCATGTGCCCGCATTTCGACAGCGAGCCCGGCCGCCGGCCCGTCTACCTGCGCCTGGTGGCCGAGGGCGCGCTCCCGGCGGGGATCGCAGCCGACGACGACTGCGCGCTGCACTTCCGCGGCACGGCCCTCGCCGAGGCGGTCTCGGCCCGCGACGGCGCCGGGGCCTACCGGATCGACGCGGCCGGCGAGTCGCCGCTTCCCGTGCGCCGGCTCGGCGGATGAGACGGGCGGCTGCGCCCGCCGCGGCGGTCGTCTGCCTCGGTGCGTTCAACCTGCTCGCCCCGCACCTCCCCGAGCCGCGGACGTGGGGCCAGATCGCCGGCCTCGCGCTGATCTCGTTCCCGCTCGCCGCGCTCGTGGTCGCCGCCCTCCTGCCCTTCGCCGGCTCGCCGCCGGCGGCGCTGGCCGCGGCCGCCGCCGCCGGCGCGGCCCTCGCCGGGCTCCTGATCGCCGCCGGGCTGGCCGGAACGCCCGCCACGCTCGCGAAGCTGGTGGCGGCAACCTGCGCCGGCTTCGCGCTCGCCGTGCTCCTGCGAACGCCGGTGGAGCTGGCCGGGATCGCCCTCCTCGTCGCGGCCGTCGATGCCGCAAGCGTCGCGGCCGGGCCGACGCACGTCATCGTCGAGCACCACGCCGACGTCCTCGACACGTTCACTCTCGCGTTCCATCCGATCGGCAGCGCCGGCGCGGCGCAGATCGGCGTGAGCGACTTCGTCTTCTTCGCCCTCTTCGTCGCCGCGGCAGGCCGCATGGGCCTCCGCCGCCGGGCCACCTGGGTGGCGATGACGGCCTCGTTCGGGGCCACGGCAGCGATCTCGTACGCGACCGACGCCACGCTGCCTGCCCTCCCGCTCCTTTCGCTGGGCCTGCTCCTGCCGAACGCCGACCTCCTGTGGGCACGCACACGGGGGACGGGTGGGTCACCCGATCGGGAGAGCGGAACCTCCTCGATTTGACCGATCTCAACGGGGATGAGCCGACGGCTGAGGTCGACGCTGCCCCTGGTTGCGCTGTGCGCGGCGGCCGTCTGCCTGTTCGCGGCGCCCGCCGCCTACGCCGGCAAGGTCGCGGTTGCCGATACCCAGCCCGACTGGGCGAGCACGACGAACATGACCGGCGCCGACCAGAGCTCCGACAAGGTCGTCTTCTCGGTGTGGCTCGGCTGGAAGCGAGCCGGTGAGCTCGACCGCACGCTGGCCGGCCTCTACGACCAGTCCTCGCCCAGCTACCACCGGTGGCTCACGCCCGCGCAGTTCCACGCCCGCTTCTCGCCGGGCGCGAGCGAGGTCGCGGCCGTCCGCTCGTGGCTCTCGTCAGAGGGCTTCTCGATCGTGGGCGTCCCGGCGAACCGCCTCTTTGTGACCGCGGAGGGCTCGGTCGGCGAGGTCGAGCAGGCGTTCGGCGTCGACGAGAACATGTACCGCGTCGACGGCTCCGTCCTGCGCGCGCCCAGTCACGATCCGGTCGTGCCGGCCGCCGTCGCCCCGCTCATCAGCGCGATCACGGGCCTCGACGGCGCGATGACGCTCGCGCACCCGAACGTCGACACGCCTCCGCCGCCGCCGGCCGGAACGTCCGTCGGGCCGTGCTCGAGCTACTGGGGCCAGCGCACGTCCTCGCTCTTCACGAACCCGTACGGGCCCGGGCCCCTGCCCTGGATCGTCTGCGGTTACCAGCCGCAGCAGATCGACTCGGCCTACGGCATCGACCGGCTGCACGCCGCCGGGCTCGACGGCCGCGGCCAGACGATCGCGATCACCGGCGCGTTCTTCTCGCCCACGATCCGCCAGGACGTGGCCCACTTCTCGCACCGGTACGGGCTCGACCGCGGCCACGGCGGCCACCACCACGGCTCCGCCGGCTTCGACTACCGCGAGATCGCCGCTCCCGGCACGCAGCGGTTCCCGAAGAACCCGGCCGAGACGCAGAGCTGGTACATCGAGCAGGCGCTCGACGTCGAGTGGGCCCACGCCGTGGCCCCGCGGGCGAACATCGTCTACGTCGGCGCCGCCAACGACGCGCGTGGCCTCGACCTGGCCCTGAACTACGCGGTCGACCACCACGTGGCCGACGTCATCTCGAACTCCTGGGGCCTGCCGGAGGCGTTCGTCTCGCGCGGCGAGATCATGGCCCTCAACTCGGTCTTCCAGCAGGCGGCGGCCCAGGGCACCGGCGTCTACTTCGCCTCGGGTGACGACGGCGACAACAAGGCCGTGGTCGGCGCCCGCTCGGCCGGGTTCCCGGACTCGAGCCCGTGGGTCACCTCCGTCGGCGGCACGAGCCTGGGGATCGGCTCGCACGGCCAGTACCTGTGGGAGGCCGGCTGGGGCACGACCTCGACCGACTGGAACCACGACCACTGGCAGCCCGCGGCGCCGGGCCCGTTCCTGTACGGGTCAGGCGGCGGCCCAAGCCACGTCTTCGCGATGCCCGGCTACCAGGCCGCGGAGGTGCCGCCCTCGGCCGCGACCTGGAACGGCAAGCTGCGCCGGGTCGAGCCGGACATCTCCATGGTCGCCGACCCGCAGACCGGCGTCACGTTCTCGCAGACCTACGTGACCGCCTCGGGGCACCAGCGGATCATCGACTCGTGGATCGGCGGCACCAGCCTCTCGGCGCCGCTCCTGGCGGGCATCATGGCGCTCGCCGACCAGCACGCGGGGATGCCGCACGGCTTCATCAACCCGACGCTCTACCTGATGCGCGGGACGGGCGGGCTGCGCGACGTGACCGGCGGCCACCAGTCGCTGGCCGTGCTGCGAAACGCGCTGGTGGGCGGGAAGATCGTGACGCGGCTGCGCTCGATCGAGCGCGACAGCTCGCTCGCGACGACGCTCGGCTGGGACCCGGTCACGGGCCTCGGCTCGCCGTACGCACCGGCGTTCGTGGCCGCGCTCGGCTGAGGCCAGGGCTAGGCTAGAGAGCCTGGCACCTCGAATCTGCTCACTGCTCCCCAGCGCCACCGAGATCGTCGGCGCCCTTGGCCGGACGGACTGGCTCGTCGGCCGCTCCGCCGAGTGCGACTTCCCGGCTGACGTCGACGGGCTGCCGGTCGTCACGGCCTCGCGCGTCGACACCTCGACGCTCTCGAGCCGCGACATCGACGAGGCCGTGCGCGACGCCGTCCTCTCGGGCCGGGCGCTCTACGCGGTCGACGAGGAGCTGATCCGCGAGCTCGAGCCTGACCTCGTCATCACCCAGGACCTGTGCCACGTCTGCGCGGTCTCTGGCGACGACGTCGGCAAGATCCGCAGCCTCGACGCCGAGGTGATCTCGCTCGACCCGCGGACGATCGCCGACGTGGAGGCGACGGTCGAGCTCCTGGGCGGGCGCCTGGACGCCGCCGACGCCGCCCGCGAGGTCGTCGGCAGGATGCGCCGGACGATCGCCGCCGCGGCGGCGGCGGTCGCGGGCCGCGAGCCGGTGGCCGTGTTCGTGGCGGAGTGGCTCGACCCGCCGTTTGCGGCCGGCCACTGGGTGCCCGAGATGGTGGCGCTCGCCGGCGGCCGCGAGGTGCTGGGGCGCACGGGCGGGCCCTCCTTCCCGGTCACGTGGGACGACGTGGCGGAGGCCGGCCCAGAGGTGGTCGTCGTCGCGCCGTGCGGCTTCGGCGCCGAGCGGGCCGCGGCCGAGTCCGCCCGGATCGCCTTCCCCTGCCCGGCGGTCGCGGTCGAGGCCGATTCCTACTACTCGCGGCCGGCGCCGCGCCTGGCGGAGGGCGTGGCCCAGCTTGCGCACATCCTGCACCCCGGCGCAGCGCCCGACCCCGGCCTGCCCGCGATCGCCCTCGAGGCCGCCCCCGCGTGAGCGAGACCACTGAGCTTCTGGCCCGGCTGGTCGGGATCGACTCGATCAACCCGGAGCTCGTGCCCGGCGGCGCCGGCGAGGCCGAGATCGCGGCGTTCGCGGCCGGCTGGATGCGCGAGCGCGGACTGGATGCCCGCGTCGAGGAGGTCGCGCCCGGCCGGGCCAACGCGATCGCGACCGCCCGCGGGAGCGGCGGCGGCCGCTCGCTCCTCCTCTGCGCGCACATGGACATCGTCGGCGTCGACGGGATGGACGCGCCGTTCGAGCCGCGGATCGAGGGCGGGCGCATGCACGGGCGCGGCTCGTTCGACATGAAGGGCGGGCTGGCCGCGGTCATGGCCGCAGCCGCGGGGGTTGCCGCTGCCGGCCTGCGCGGCGACGTGATCGTGGCTGCCGTGTGCGACGAGGAGTACGAGTCGATCGGCGCCGAGCGGGTCGCCGCCGAGCTCACGGCCGACGCTGCGATCGTCACCGAGCCGACCGGGCTCGATGTCTGTGTCGCGCACAAGGGGTTCGTCTGGCTCGATATCGAGACGGCGGGCGTCGCGGCGCACGGCTCGCGCCCCGACCTGGGCGTCGACGCGATCGCGGCGATGGGCGAGGTGCTGGTCGGGCTCTCCGGCCTTGCCGCACAGCTCGCCGGCTCGCGGCCGCATCCGCTCCTCGGCACCGGATCCGTCCACGCGTCCCTGATCGAAGGCGGCCAGGAGCTCTCGAGCTATCCCGAGCGGTGCCTGCTTCGGATCGAGCGGCGTACCGTCCCGGGCGAGACGCTGGCCGACGTCGAGGCCCAGATCGCGGCGATCGCTCCGGGCGCTGCGGTGCGCTCGACGTTCGAGCGGGCGCCGTTCGAGATCGCCGCCGACGCCCCGATCGTCTCGGCCGTCCACCGGCACGCGATCGACGTCCTCGGGCGCGAGCCGGCCACCGTCGGCCACGCGGCCTGGATGGACGCGGCCGTGCTCTCGGCTGCCGGGATCCCGACCGTCGTCTTCGGCCCGGCCGGCGCCGGCGCCCACGCGGTCGAGGAGTGGGTCGACCTCGACTCGGTCGAGCGCTGTGCTCAGGTGCT
>Ga0207674_10009386_pt1 | contig 11184 bp, 14 predicted proteins | sample KBSCornC72_FD_184303 | JGI IMG/M metagenome (GOLD analysis project Ga0207674, IMG submission 184303) | Corn rhizosphere microbial communities from Kellogg Biological Station, Michigan, USA - KBS Corn C7-2 (SPAdes) (version 2) | ecosystem: Host-associated > Plants > Roots > Rhizosphere > Soil ...
TCGTCCGCCCGCACGTCGACGTAGCCGATCCGGCTGACGCCGTCGGCATCGCGAAACCCCGCATAGACGCGGATGAGCTCGTCGTCGATCCGGTACGGCGTGGGCGTGAGCGCCGAGTGGCGCATCCAGCCGCCCACGCCCTGCCGCGCGGTTTCGAACACCAGGCCTTTCTTGGTCCATGCGAACATGCGCTGTTCAAAGCCTCACGTCGAAGCTCGACCGGCCGTCAACCGCACGGGCCGGCGAGCCGACGTAGACCCGACCCGGCTCCGTATCGCGGGTGACCAGTGCACCGGCGCCGATCACGTTGTCGGCGGCAACCCTCACGTGGTCGTTGAAGGTGCTGTTCACGCCGACGAAGCTGCTCTCGCCGATCTCGCAGTAACCGGAGATGACCGCGTGCGAAGAGACGAACACGTTGTCGTGCACGACCGTGCGATGACCCACGTGATTGCCGCTCCACAGGATGCAGTTGTTGCCGATGCGCACGAACGGCTGGATGACGTTGCCCTCGAAGATGAAGCTGTTCTCGCCCACCTCGGCATTGCGCCAGACGAAGGCGCGCGAGCTGACGTAGCTGGCGCAGCGGTAGCCGCGGCGCTTCGCATCCTGGTACAGGCGCGTGCGCAGGCGGTTGAGCTGGCTGGCCGGCACGGCGACGAACACGTCGACGTCCGCCGGCGGGTAGTGCGCCTCCAGCGTCTCGTACGCCACTACCGGACGGCCGGCCAGCAGCGGTTGCGCGAGGTAGTCGCGCTCGACGCTGAAGGCGACCACGTCATGCTCGCTGTCGTGCTCGAAATATTCGCAGGCGATCTGCGCGAACTCGCCCGCGCCGACGAGGACTAGAGGCTTTGGCATGCCGCCATGTCCTCCTGGTACACGGGGCCACGAACCTCGCGCAGGAAAGCGGCATAGTCGGTGATGTAGTCGGCCGGGTCGTACAGGTGGTCGGCCAGCACCATCAGCACGCAGTCCTCGCTGAAGTCGTACAGCTCGCGCCACACCATGCTGCCGAGGTGCAGGCCGTACGAGGGATCGTCGAGCACCACTTTCACCGGCCCGCTGCCGTCGTCCAGCAGGAAGGTGACGGAGCCGCGCACCGCCACCGCCAGCTGGTTGAGGTGACGGTGCGCGTGCCGGCCACGGTGCACGCCGTCGCGGGTGGCGAACAGGTAATACACGCGGCGGATCACGAAGGGTACGTTCCGATCCTGCTCCAAGGCGATCAGCATGCCGCGGCTGTCGCCGTGCTTCTGCAACTGGATGCGTTCGATTTCCATGTTCCGGGCCCGGCGGTGGTGTCGAGGAGGACCGACCTTTCTGGGTGCCGCCCGGCAGGCGAAAGGTTGCGTCGACACCGGTGTCACGATCGGCCCGGCCACCGCCGCTCCCGTTCGTCGCGGACGCAACCTTTCGTCGCGCCATCGGCACTCAATGGTTCACCAGGTCGCCCACGGTTCGTGACCGGGCCATGCCGCGAAGACGCGGTTGGCCGCCGGCACGCCGGGGAGCGGCCTGACGACGGCAACACGCAAGGGCATCTCGGGCATGCAGAACGGAACCCCGCCAGGGGGAAGCGGTGACGGCGCACCCGCGCCGATGGACAAAGGTCATCCGGGCGGCGCGCCGGCACAGGCGATCCGTCCCGGGAAGATGGCGACGCTGCACTGGCTCACCGTGTTTTGCGTGGCGGCCGGGGTGACCCTGATCCTGCTTCGCGACGAAGTCGGCGGGCGCGCGTTGCGCCAGTGGCTGCTCGACGGACACCGCCATTTCGGCGTGTTCGTGTTGCTGCTGTTCGTCGCGCGGGTGGCCTTGCGCCTCCGCGCGGGCAGGCTGCCGCCCGCGGGCGCAGCGTCGCGGCTCGGCCGCATCGCCGCGGCGCTGGTCCATCTTGCCCTGTACGCCTTGCTGCTCGCGCTGCCCCTGCTGGGCTGGGCCCTCAATGACGCGCTGGGCAAGCCCGCGCATCTTTTCGGCATGGCGCTGCCCGCACTGGTGGGCGCCGACGAGGATCTCGCCGACGCCCTGCTGGGCTGGCACCAGGATGCCGCCTGGCTGCTGCTTGCACTGGTTCTGCTGCACGCCGCCGCAGCGCTGTGGCACCACTTCGTCCTGCGCGACGGGGTGCTGCGCACGATGCTGCCGAAACCCCGCCGCTGATGGGCCTGCCGCCCCTCGCCTGCCGCGGCACCCTGCCCGACAAGGAGATGCCATGTTGTCTTTTCTGAACCGACGCACGGGGCGCCGGCCCGGGAACGCGTACCTCTGGTGCGGCCTGGCCGCGCTGCTGCTGTTCGCCAGCACCGCCGCGCAGGCGGTGCCGAGCTATGCCCGCCAGACCGGCGCCGCCTGCGCGGATTGCCATGCCGGCGCCTACGGCCCGGCGCTGACGCCCTACGGCATGCGCTTCAAGCTCAACGGCTACACCGACACCGACGGCAACGGCGGCAAGATCCCGCTGGCCGCGCAGCTCATCGCCACCCGCTCCGTGCCCGCCCGCGGCGAGAGCACGACGCGGCTGACCGAGGCCGACCTCTACCTGGCCGGCCGCCTCACCGACCAGATCGGCGGTTACGTCAAGGTCGAGAACAGCAACACCGGCAACAACACCTTCCGCACCCGGCTGAACAACATCGACCTGCGCTTCGTCGCCAGGGACCTCAAGCTCGGCGACAGGGAAGCCACGCTCGGCGTGAGCGTCAACAACAACCCCGGCTTCCAGGATCCGATCGGCGCACTGCCGGGCGCCGCAGGCATCGGGCCGCCGTCGGTTTCCGGTACCTTGCTCAACCTGTCCGCGCTGGCCCACCGCGTGATCGGCGCCAGTATCTATGGCCTGTACGACTCCGCCTGGTACGGCGAAGTCGGCTCCTACACCTCGCTGCCGACGTCCCAGCAGGATCACCTGGGCTACGCCGTTTCGGGCGACCCGGGCAAGCTCAGCGATACCGGCTATGTCCGCTTCGCTTACATGAAGGATCTCAAGCGCCAGTTCTTCTCGGCCGGCGTGGTCGCGCTGAGCACGCGGCGCCAGCTGCCGCGCAGCGGGCCGCGCGACGACCTCACCGACCTGGGCTACGACCTGAGCTACCAGTTCCTCGGCAATCGCGAACACATCGTGCAGCTGAGCTACACCAATATCCTCGAGAAGCGCCGCTACGGCAGCACGCCCGCCGCCGCGCGCGCCCGCGGGATCGTGCGCGACCAGACCACCAGTCTCACCTACACCTTCCGGCAGAGCTGGGGGATCACCCTCGCCCACCTGGTGAACAGCGGCAGCCGCGACGCGGTCCGCTACACGCCGTACGGCGTGCCCGACACCACCAGCAACCTCATCGGCGTGTCCTGGGCGCCGTTCGGCAAGGACGACTCGTACACCTCGCTGGCGAACCTGAAGATCGCCGCCACCTGGTTCCGCTTCGCCCGCTTCAACGGCAGCCGCACGAACGTCTTCGGCACCGCACCGGGATCGGCCGCCCCGGTGACCGACGCGCGCGATCTCGATGCGTTCTCGCTGTCCCTGAGCGCGGCCTTCTAGAAACATGCACGGGAGCCGAAACATGACCCGATGGCTTTTGCGCGGCGTCGCCGCATGCTGCCTCGGCGCGGCGCTGGCCCCGCCGCCCGCCCGCGCCGGCGACGTCGCCGCCGGCACGGACGTGTTCAAGGCGGAATGCGCCGAGTGCCACAGCGTCCGGGCCGGGCGCAACAAGAAGGGACCCAGCCTGTTCGCGGTGACAAACCGCGCGGCGGGAACCTTGCCGGGCTACAACTATTCGGATGCCTTGCGTGCGGCCCGCTGGACCTGGACGCCGGAAAAGCTGCGCGATTACCTGTCGCGGCCGGCAGCCCAGGCCAATCCCGGCACCCGGATGAAATACGACGGACTTGCCGACCCCACGGAGCTGGACGACCTTGTTGCCTACCTCGGCACCCTTCATCCATGACATGCTTCGGCCAGCGCAGCACGATGGAAACTCCCCGCGCCGTCCCGTCCGGGATGACGCGAACGCCGCCGGCGTCAACACTGGCCGTTTCACCACGCACCGATGGGCTTGACGACACTCTGGCAAGCAGTACGGGATCGCGCCACGCGCCAGCCGCCGGCGTGCCGGGACGGGTGCGGACGGCATGCGACTGAGCCGTCCGTGAGGCGACCGCATCCCGGGCGCTGCCGTCGAGCGCTCCGCACCGGTCTTGCAGTGCTGCTCGCCGGCGCATGCCTGGCACCGGCACTGCGCGCCCAGTCGATCACCTTCAGCGGTGCCGCGGCCCTCAGCTCGCAGCTGGTGGACCGGGGCCAGGCGATGACCGCCAGCACGCCCATCCTGCAGGGGGCCGCCTCCTGGACGTTCCCGGCCGGCTGGTCGCTCGGCCTGTCCGGCAGCGCCGAAGTGCGCTCGCCCGGTCGCCTCGTGGCGGCGCTGGCGCAGGCGTCCCGCCACTGGTCGCTTTCCGGCGACTGGCAGATGCAGGCGAACCTGCTCTACTACCGACATGCCGGCACGTCCCGTTCCAGGGCCTTCGAGCGCGCCGAAACGGGACTCAGCTGGAGCTACCGGGACACGCTGACCCTCGGCTTGTCGGCCATCCACGTCATCGGCGGCAAGGGCCGGCACCGGCTGCGTGGCGCCGCGGACATCAGCGTCCACTGGCCATTGGCACGCCACTTCTCCCTTTCCGCCGGGGCCGGCATCGCGCAGTCGCCCATTGCGCCCTACAACGCCTACGGCTACGGTCGCGCAGACACCCACGAGTACGACCATGCGGGTTCCTACAGCCACGTGCGCAGCGCGGACTTCCACAGCTACGGCCACGTGGGGTTGCTGTGGAGCCGTGGACCCTGGCGGATCGAACTCGACCGCATCCTGGCCGACCCGCAAACGCGCTGGCAGTGGGACGTCATGGGCGCCTCGCCCTGGGTCGCCACCGTCTCGCGGTCCTTTTGATCCGGAGGCAACCTTTTGCCGCCGACGCGGTACTTACCTCGCGACCCGAGCGTAGTCCCCCCTACCTTGCGCAGACCGATGAACGACGACGACATCGACTCCGACGCCACCGACCGCATGCTGCTCCAGCGCATGTCGGCGGGCGACCGCGGCGCGCTCGGCATCCTGTACCGCAGCTATCACGGCCGGCTGTGCCGTTTCCTGACCCGGCTGACGCGGCGTGCCGACGTCATCGAGGAAGTCATCAACGATTGCTTCTGGATCGCCTGGCAGAAAGCCGGCAGCTTCCACGGCGATTCGCGCGTCTCCACCTGGCTGATGGGCATCGCCTACCGCTGCGGGCTGAAGGCGCTGCGCCAGCACGGCGACGAGCCGGTCGAAGACGACGCCCGGCACGAAGAACGCAGTCCCGCCCACGACCTGGACGAGGACCGCGAGTTGCGCGACTGGTTGAGCAAGGGGCTCGATCGCCTGTCGGCGGATCAGCGCGTCGTGATCGAACTGGTCTACGGTGTGGGGCATACCCTGGACGACGTTGCGGTGATCATGCAGTGCCCGGTGGGTACGGTGAAGGCGCGCCTGTTCCATGCGCGGGTCAAGCTGCGCAACGTGCTGCCGAGCCTGGCGGGGGACTCGCCCAAACGCACGGAGAACGCACCATGACGTTCCCGCTGGATTCCGGCAAGGACTGCGTCCGCGCCTGGGAAATGATGCCGTGGGTGCTGCAGGACAGCGCCACGCAGGAACAGGGCGCCTGGCTGGAAAACCACCTGGCGCAATGCGCGGCGTGCCGCGCGGAGTTCGCGCAGCAGAGCCGCCTGCGGCTTGCGCTGTCGCTGCCGGCGGATGTTCCGATCGACGTCGACGTCGGGCTGGGGCGCCTGCTGGCCCGCCTCGACATGCCCGATTCGCAGGAGGCTCCCACCCGCCAGCGAGCGGGGAACTGGGTGAGCCGGGCACTGGTCGCCGCGGTGCTGGTGCAGGCGCTCGGCATTGGCGTCCTGGGCGTGAAGCTGTGGTCGGTGGGCGGCGAACCTTCGTATCGCACGCTGAGCCAGGAGACCCCGTCCGCAGCCCCGGGGGCGATCCGCGTCGTGCCCGATGCCGGCATGACGCTGGCCGACTGGAATGCGTTGCTGCATGCCCTGCGGCTGCAGGTGGTGAGCGGTCCCAATGACGTGGGCGCCTACACGGTCGCCCCGGTGAGCTCCGCCTCGACCGCGCAACATGCGTTGCAGCAGCTGCGCACCACGCGAGGCATCCTGCTGGCGGAGCCCGTCGCCGCCACGCCATGAAACACGGCATCCTCATCCTCGTCATGGCGGCTGCCCTGAGCGCGTGCGCGTCCACGCGCCCGATGGCGACCCCGGACAACCACGCCAGCCTCGGCCGCATGTCGGTCGCCAGCGCGGCCTCGATGGACAGCCAGCGCGACATCATCCTGGCCGTCGCCAACCCGCTGGAGCCGCCGCCGATCCACGCCGGCTCCAGCCTGCTCGGCTACGCCCCGTCCAGGTACTACGGCGCCGGCCAGCAGGCGGCTTCCGCGCTGGCCGCGCTGAAGAAGAGCTATGCGTTCAGCGAACTCGCCGGCTGGCCGATCAAGGCCCTCGACCTGTACTGCATCGTGCTGCAGCCGCCGCCCGGCATGAGCCGCGACAGCCTGCTCAAGGCGCTCGCCGGGGACAGCCGGGTGCAGCTTGCGCAACCCCTGCACGACTACGCCGTCTACGCGAAGAGATCCGTCGGCAGGCACCCGTACAACGATCCCTACGCCAGCCTGCAGCGCGGCTTCGTCGAGACCGAGGCCGCTCGCGCACACGAGGCCAGCCGGGGCAGCGGGGTGCGCATCGCGGTCGTCGACACCGGCGTCGACCTGAGCCACCCCGATCTGCAAGGACGCATCCACGACGCACACAACATGGTCGACGACGATGCCGCGGCGTTCAACCGCGACAGCCACGGCACGGAAGTCGCCGGCGTCATCGCCGCGAACGGCGACAACCACCTGGGCATCGTGGGGATGGCGCCCCAGGCCGAGCTCAGCGTCTACAAGGCCTGCTGGTATCCGCCCGCGCCGAATGCCGGCGCACGCTGCAACTCCTTCACGCTGGCCAAGGCGCTGGCGACGATCGTCGACACCGACGCGCGCATCATCAATCTGAGCCTGGGCGGCCCCGCCGACCCGCTGCTCGGCCTGCTGCTGGGGCAGATCGTGGAGCAGGGCCGCATCGTGGTCGCCGCCATTCCGCCGGAAGGGAACATCAGCGGGTTTCCGGACAATACGCCGGGGGTCATCCTGGTTCGCGTGAGCGGCCCGTCGGCGGCAGCGCCCGGCGTGCTGAGCGCTCCCGGCAACGACATCCTGACCACCCAGCCCGGCGGCGGCTACGACTTCACGTCCGGGCCGTCCATGGCCGCCCCGCACGTGAGCGGCATGGCCGCCCTGTTGCTGTCGCTGGCGCCGGAACTGGATGCGGGCGCGATCCGCGATCTCCTGCTACGCAGCAGCAAGGTTTCCGGCGGCGTGCTCCAGGTAGACGCCGCATCGGCCGTGACCGAACTGCGCGAGGTGCCGAAAGCCGAGCGCTGACCCGGCCGCGGATGAACCGGCGGCTGTCCGCCCGACGGTTTTTACAGCGTATTCACCCGGCTGATTCCAATGTGCGCAGACGCGCGCGAACAGGCGCCGCGGGCAGGAGCACCCCATGTCGTCGGAACAGCATGCCGGCCTGAGCCGGGGCTTCATCGAGCAGCAACGCCAGCGCCTGATCGCGCTGCGCAACCAGTTGCTGGGCACCGAGGAAGACGCGCTGGCCAGGGAACGGGGATTCCAGCTGGAACACGGCGACGAGGCCGAAGAAGAAGAGGACGAGGCGCAGGACATGGCGCAGCGGGAAATCGACCAGGCCCTGCACGACGTGGGCAAGCGCCGCCTCGCCCGCATCGAGCGCGCCCTGCAGAAGATCACGGAGGGCAGCTATGGCCTGTCGGACCTCAGCGGCGAGCCGATCCCGAAAAGCCGGCTGCAGACCACGCCCGAAGCGGTGCTCACCGTGCAGGAGGAACGCCGCCGCGAAACCGGCAGATGATCCGCGCATCGTCCACGTCGCCGCACCACCTGAAACGAGCCCGCCATGAGCCTGCTTGCCGCCGGCACCGCCGCACCGGAATTCACCCTGCACTCCACGCCCGACCAGAGTGTGGCGCTGAAGGAGTTCCGCGGCCGCAACGTGATCCTGGCGTTCTATCCCGCCGACTGGAGCCCGGTGTGCAGCGACCAGCTGGCGCTGTACAACGAGTTGCTGGACGAGTTCGCCCGGCTCAACGCGCAGCTGCTGGCGATCTCGGTGGACGGCGTGTGGAGCCACGCCGCGCTGGCGCGCGACCGCAGGTACCACTTCCCGCTACTGTCCGACTTCGAGCCCAAGGGCCGGGTGGCGCGCGTGTATGGCGTGTACGACGAGCAGCATGGCCTGGCGCAGCGCGCGCTGTTCGTGATCGACGGCGACGGCGTGATCCGCTGGAGCTACCTGTCGCCGATGGGCGTGAATCCCGGCGCCGCCGGCATCGTCAACGCGCTGGAAGCGCTCCCGGCGAACAACATCCAGAAGGCGCTGCCCGCGGTCGCCGGGCAGGAGGTTTCATGATGCTGAACGAGGACTCGATCCTGGCCGTGCCGGTCTCCGCACACGACCACATCCAGGGCAACCCCCATGCGGTGGTGACCCTGGTGGAATACGGCGATTTCCAGTGTCCGGCCTGCGGCGGCGCCTACCCGCTGGTGAAGCAGATCCAGCACCGCTACGCCGGCAACCTGCGCTTCGTGTTCCGCCACTTTCCGCTGAGCCAGGCCCACCCGTACGCCCAACTGGCAGCCGAACTGGCCGAAGCCGCGGCGGTCGAGGGCCGGTTCTGGGCGATGCACGACTGGTTGTACGAGAACCAGGCGGCCTGGGCTCCACGTGGTGCCGCCGGCCTGGAGAGCGGCGTGCGCGCGCTGGGCCTGGACGAAGTGGCGATCGCTGCCAAGCTGCGCAGCCCCGACATCGACGCCCGCATCCGCGGCGACTTCATGGGCGGCGTGCGCAGCGGCGCCAACGGCACGCCCAGCTTCTACGTCAACGGCTACCTGTACCAGGGCGACTTCGATGCGCTGGTACACGGCATCGGCCGGGTGATCGCCCGGCAGGCCTGAACCGGCCGCGCGCGTTCAGCCGAACTGCACCGACAGCATCGAGATCGAGCCGCCGTCCATGCCCTCGACCGGGAACGTCACCGCGTCGTTATCGTCGCTGGCGCCGAGCACGTACAACAGCGGCAGGTAGTGGTCGGGCGTGGGCACCGACAATTCCGCATCCGCGCCCAGCGATTCGTAGTCCACCAGCGCCTGGTGATCGCCCTGCAACATCAGCTCGCGCGCCTTCGCCTCGAAACGCAGTGCCCAGTCGAACGGCTCGGCGGGATGCCGACCCCAGGCGTAGCTGTGCAGGTTGTGCACCACGTCGCCGCTGCCGATCAGCAGGATGCCTTCCTCGCGCAACGGCCGCAGCAGCCGGCCCAGCCCGTAATGGAACGCCGGCGGCTGCGACTCGTCGATGGACAGCTGCACCACCGGCACGTCGGCGGCGGGAAACACATGGCGCAGCACCGACCAGGTGCCGTGGTCCAGCCCCCACGAAAGATCCGCGCGCACGTCGAGCGGGTGCAGCAGTTCGCGCACGCGGCGCACCAGATCGAGGTCACCGGGCGCGGGATATTGCACCTCGAACAACGCGCGCGGGAAACCGCCGAAATCGTGGATCGTGCGCGGCACCGCCATCGCCGTCACCGCCGTGCCCGGCAGGTACCAGTGCGCCGATACCGACAACACCGCGCGCGGCCGCGGCAGGCGCTGGCCGAGCGCGGCCCAGCCCCGGCTCCAGTCGTTGTCGTGCAGCGCATTCATCGGATTGCCGTGGCCGAGGAAGATGGTCGGCATGCGTGTATTCATGGCTTGTCCTTCGGCATCGCCGGACGCAGCCCCGTGGCCGCCCGTGTCCACGCCGTGATGACATTCGCGGCGTTAGCTTGGCGTGAGCGATGGCGATGGCGAATGGATGTCCATTCCCGGCCGGCCCGCCGGAGACAAGCGTGAAGGTCGCATTGATCGGCGTCAGCGGACAGGTCGGCTCGCGCCTGCTGGCGGAGCTGCTCCGGCGCGGGCACGAAGTCACCGGCATCGCCCGCGCTACCGGCGGGGTGGCCGCCCGGCCGCGGTTGCTGCTGAAGAACGCCGACGCCACCCGGACGGCGCAACTGGCGCCGTTGCTGGCCGGCCACGCTGCGGCGATCAGCGCCACGAAATTCGCCACGTCCGATGCAGCGGCGCTGATCGCCGCGCTGAAGCAGGCCGGCGTGCCCCGGCTGCTGGCGGTCGGCGGCGCCGGCAGCCTGGAGGTAGCACCGGGGCAGGCGCTGCTCGACACGCCGGGTTTCCCGGCAGCGTACAAGCCGGAAGCGGAAGCCGGGCGACGCTTCCTCGACGCGCTGCGCAAGGAGCAGCAGCTCGACTGGAGCTTCTTGTCGCCGTCGGCCGAGTTCGTCCCGGGCGAGCGCACGGGCAGCTTCCGTCTCGGCGGCGACCGGCTGCTCACCGACACCGACGGCCGCAGCTGGATCTCGATGGAGGACTTCGCGATCGCCCTCGTCGACGAACTGGAAACGCCAAGGCATTCGCGACAGCGCTTCACCATCGGTTACTGACCGCGCCACCGCTCAATCACTCCACCCCATCCACCAGGACAATACGCACATGAAGACCTACCGCGTCGGCTATCTCGTCGGCAGCCTCGCCAAGGGCTCGATCAACCGCCTGCTGGCCAAGGCGCTCACCCGCCTCGCGCCGCCGGGACTGCAGCTGGCGGAGATCCCGATCAAGGACCTGCCGCTGTACAGCTACGACTACGACACCGATTACCCGCCGGTGGCACGCGCATTCAAGCAGGCGATCGCCGAGGTCGACGGGATACTGTTCGTCACCCCGGAATACAACCGCTCGATCCCCGGCGCGCTGAAGAACGCGATCGACTGGGCCAGCCGGCCATGGGGCAAGAACTCGTTCGCGCGCAAACCTTCCGGCATCATCGGTACCTCGCCCGGCTCGATCGGCACCGCGGTCGCCCAGCAACAACTGCGCGGCGTGCTGTGCTTCTGCAACTCGCCGCTGATGAACACGATGGAGGCGTAC
>Ga0207674_10009389_pt1 | contig 11182 bp, 9 predicted proteins | sample KBSCornC72_FD_184303 | JGI IMG/M metagenome (GOLD analysis project Ga0207674, IMG submission 184303) | Corn rhizosphere microbial communities from Kellogg Biological Station, Michigan, USA - KBS Corn C7-2 (SPAdes) (version 2) | ecosystem: Host-associated > Plants > Roots > Rhizosphere > Soil ...
CGGCAACACCGACCGGCTCTTGGCCGATCTGAGACATACATTTGCGCCCTCAGCGGCTCCGTTTCTCTGCACGAAGTGGCAGCACCGCCGACGTAGCTCAACATTTGCGGCTCGGGTCGGCTAGATCGGCTGATCATTACCGTACGCGGCGTGGACTCGGTGCTCAGAGTCTGCGGCCGCTCAACCGTCAGGGGCAACCAGTCCCCGTCGCCGGAGACAAACCAGCAACAGCGCGAGCAAAAGCGTTCGATCGTCGAAACTCGTCGCCCGTCAACGCGCGAAGCGAATCGACATCGGTGCTGCATTTGCTTCGCGCTGGCGCACGAGCGCGCTCGAGTTGGCCTCAGCTCGTGCAACTGCGCGCGAGTTCCGCGATCGCGCGTTGCAATGATTCACCGCCCTTCGGCATCGCATCCTCGTGGCCCGCGCCATCCACCATGACCAAGCGATTGGGCGCATGCGCAGCGCCGTAGAGCCGTGCGCCCATCGTGGAGGGAACTTCGCGGTCTGCGGTTCCATGTACGAGTACGATCGGCACATCGAGCCGGCCGATCTTGCGAATTGCATCGAACCGTTGGTCGAGGAGCACGTCCACTGGGATCCACGGGTATTCCAGGTGCGCCATGTCGGCCATGGAAGTGAACGGCGATTCAAGCACGAGACCACATGCTGGTCCACGGCGCAGCGCGAGTTCCACCGCCACTGCCGCGCCGAGCGAATGTCCGTAGATAACGATTCGTCTAGGCTCGATACCCTGAGTGTTAACGAGATGATTCCACGCTGTCACAGCATCGTCGTAAATCCGCGCTTCGGAAGGAAATGGTCCGGTGCTTCGTCCATATCCTCGGTAATCGATGGCGAGAATCGGCAAGCCGTAGCCATGTAGCGCTTGTAAACGGCGCAACTCGCGAGCCAGGTTCCCGTCGTTGCCGTGGAGGTACAGCAGCACGGCGGATGCCCCATCGGCGGAGCCCGAAGGCAGCCACCATGCTGCAATGGCCGAGCCCTCGGCCAGCGGAATCCTCATGTCGACGAATGCGAGACCCACGTCTGCCGGGGTTCGATCGACAAACGCTTCCGGGATGAAGATGAGCTGTCGCTGCGCGTACCAGATGTACGCACATGGGACGATGTACGAGAGCGCCGCGATGCCGGCGATTGTCAAGATAGTCCGCGCACCCTTTGGCGTCATTTAGAAGCCCGATCGGAATGACGTGCCGGGAGATCTGGACGAATCGAGTGTGGCGTGCGAAGTACTCGTCTCGCAGCTCAAGGCCTCGGGATGCCGTCCGGCCCTTTGCTGATCACTGCGGAAACAGCGCAGTCAGTAGCTGCGCGAGTCTAGCGCCTGCCTTGATGAGTTGCTCGCGCTGCAGCTTCTCTTTCATTTCGTTGTATCCCGGGGGCAGGGTCACCTTCCATTGGCGATGGGTGTCCTCGGCAGAATAGGCTACATCCGAGAACGCGATCTTGCCAACGACGATGGTGTCCGTCGCCCAGGTGGTCGACCACCCAGAAGGCGCGCCGGGCGTCGTTGGAACCTGCTCCGCTTCAGCGACCGCGTTCCTGGCGAATGTGTCGGCCTTTAGTTCGGTCGGGACGTCGTCCCATTCCGCATGGAGCGCGTGGCTGCCATCGCGAAGATCGTTGCCTCCGCGCGTCTTCGAGTCGGGGTCGGATCCGTCGTGATCTGGATCGACCGGGCGGCCATCCGCGTCGAGGTAGACCGAAGCGACATGCAGCGGCTGATGGATGTCGCCGACAAAATGCGCAATCAGGCGCAGCGCCTCGCGCTCGTTCCTGATTCGAATGGCGCCGGCGCCTTCTTGCCCTGGAGCACTGCAACGGTTGCGCTGATGGCCGCGACCACGTCGCGGCAAGAGTTTTGGCTGAGCCCGGTATTGCGCGCCATGCTAATGTTGACTTTGATCTTCGTTGGCCGGATGTACTTCCCGGCGTGGCGGCGGGCGTGGCTCCAATCAGCACGCCCGCGGATCGGCGGCGGAGGGGGCGCACATGCGCGACAAGAGAGTGGCCATCCTGGAAAGCCGGCTCGGCACGCAGATGGTCGAGCTGGTGGCCAAGCATGGTGGATTGCCGCTGCACGCGCCGGCGCTAGCCGAGGTTCCGGATGTAGACCCCGCGTACGTCGAGCGACTCGTCCACGACGCACAGACGCGACCCGCAAAGGTTGCGATCTTCCAGACCGGCGTCGGTACGCGTGCGCTGTTCGCGACCACCGACGTCCTGGGTCTGACGCAATCGCTGCTCGATCTCCTCGCGGCGACGACCGTCGCGGTCCGAGGCCCCAAACCGACGGCGGCGCTTCGCGCACGCAAGGTACGCATCGACTTGAGTGCCCGCGATCCGTTCACGACGCAAGAGGTCCTCGAGGCGATGCAGAACACTCCCGTCGATGGCGAGCGCGTGATCGTTCAGCGCTACGGCGTCACCAATGTCGAGCTGGAAGACGCGTTGAAGGCGCGCGGCGCGGAGGTGGTCGAGGTCCCCACGTACCGGTGGGCAGTGCCTGACGATACGCGGCTGCTCATCGAACTGATGAACGCGCTCGCGCGGCACGAAATCGACGCCGTGGCGTTCACCAACGCAGCGCAGGTGCACAACCTCTTCGCCGTCGCCGGACCGCTCGGCCGCGCCGACGCCTTGCGCGCGGATCTCAATCGCACGCTGATCGCGTCGGTGGGACCGGTCGCGTCGGCCGCGCTCCGTCGGTTCGCGGTAGACGTCGACGTCGAGGCGAGCCCGCCCAAGCTCGGTCCGCTGGTGAGCGCGCTCGACGACGCGCTATCAAACTGACGCGTTGATTCTGCGAGGACTGCCGTGGCGGCCGAAACCGGGTTCTGGCTCGAAACCCCGGAGGTCCTGCGGCTGTTCCCTACGTTCGTATGGAAATGCCAATTGCGCCCGGAGTTACACCGACGGGTCAATGCAACGATTCTCACCCGAGTGCATGAGATGCGGCACGGCCTGCAGGCACTCGGTCGCGGCGAAGCGTGGCAATCGGGTCACGGGCTACACCGCCTCGAGGATTTCGGCGCATTGGTGTCTTGTATCGATGCGGCGGTGGCTGCAGTGCTGGCCCACCTGCGCGTCGGCAATCGCGACGTCTCGATCACAGGCTGTTGGGCGAATATCAACGCACCGGATGCGGCACACCGGACGCACGCGCATCCGAATAATTTCTTGAGCGGCGTCTATTACGTCCAGGTGCAGGACGGCGCCGATAGCATCAATTTCCACGACCCGAGGGCGCAAACGGCCATCATCCGCCCGGCAGTGACCGAGCTGACCGCTTACAACACCGATCAGGTGGTACTGACAGTCAATACGGGAACGCTAATCGTCTTCCCCGCTTGGCTGCCGCACTCGGTGGACACCAATCAAAGCGAGCTGCCGAGAATCAGCATCGGCTTTAACGTCATGTTCGCCGAATTCGCCAAGACCATGGGCCAACCGCTGTGGGGTGAGCAGTGAAGTTCGACCTCCAGGCATTTCCTGCCGTCACCCACCCGCTTTCAAGGCTGAACCTGGTACGGGGGCAGGGTGGAAAGCCGCGTATCGTCCACCGCGCCGCCCAGGGTGAAGTGATACAGGCTTTGCCAGGAATGATCGCCAATCCCCAGCAGCGCGTGCATTTCGTCATCGAAGAAACAACCGATCCCGGTCGCGCGCGTGCCGGCCGCTTCGGCCTCGAGATACAGGACGTGTCCGAGCATCCCGCACTCCCAGAAAAGGCGACGGTAAAGCCAAGGCTCGTGCGAGGCGACTTCGAACCTGGCAACCATGGCTAGCGCAAAACAGGAATCCGCGCCGATGTCCTGGTGGCAGCAGATAAGCTTGGCCGCATCGCGCAAATCGTAAGGCAGCAACAGGTACAACGGCAGATGGTCCGGTCCGATCTTCTGCCACAGCCATTCGGGACGCATCGATCGCTTTAGATCAGGGAGTGCCGGCGCATCCCGAACGAACATGTACAGGCCGCGCTCCAGGCCATCCACGCGATGCACCATCAACGCAGGATGCACGAGGGAAGAGGACGGCAGCGCATTCCAGGGCGGCGTATTACAGCGCGCCAGCAGGCACTCGAGCATGTTGAAGAAGACAGCGGTAGAGATGCGTGTCACACCGTCGAACTCCACGGCGCTGCGGCGTTGTCGTGCAATCGTGGCAAAGCTGAGGTCGAGGGCGGGCGCGACTGGCGATGGGAGGGGCAACGGTCCCGGCCCGAGTCCTATCGAGGTGGAAGGCTTGTAAGTGGCGAGCGCAACCGAATCGATGTCCGGCCACTGCACATGCGCCTGGCTCAACGGGTTGGCGCGGCCGTGCCAAGTCGCGTTGTGCAGAGGCTCTAGCAGCCGCTCAGGATCGGGCTGTCCATCCGAAATGCCAATCCACAGCAGGATATCCGGCGTTTCCGTTTCGGCGGATGCAAAATCAACGACGCGATCGAGTCCGAGCAACGCCGCCACGACGTCGTCCGCAGCGGACAGGATCAGTCGACTCTGCCATCCAAGGGCCGCCGCGGCGTAGCTCACCGCGGCAACGGCGTGGCCACAATCATGCTGGCAGTAGCGCCAACCACGCATGCCGTATTTCCAGGCCTCACGCCAGTGGATCGAACTGATGCCAATCAGAATCCCGTTGCCGGAGAATGCTTCGTTCCATCGCGGATCGTCGACCGCGGCGCGCCGCTCGAGCACGTGATCGCGGCTCCGGTAGTGGTAGACACCGGCGGTCAAGCCGGGGATTCGCGGGCACAGGAGATAACCCTCGGTCGGATGTAGATTTCCGCTCGAAGGGTTGCAGCGCAGCGCCCAGTGCGTGCCGCCATAGGATTTCCACGCGGAGAGGCCGAGCGACAGCTCGAACAGAATTGCCAGACTGTCGACGTCGAAGGTGCGTGGAGACGGAAGCACACCACAGCGCACGTCGTTGTAGCGTGTACGCAGGGAATCCGCTAGCAGGCGCAGCTTGATCTGCACCGCCCCTTGAAACTCCCGGAAGGGGTTTGGCTGGTTGGCCCAGTCGAGCCCACCCGGGCCGGGAGCATAGTGATTGACACGGTGCTTGCTGCGCTGGTGATATTCGAAATGGGGTTTGCTCGAGCCGATCATGCTTCATGCTGCCACGCCTATGGACGATTGCGGTTGAAACACTTCATTTACGGCCAACGCGCGGCGCAATTGGCATCGCCCCGCTGCGAGGACCGAAACGCCCGAAACGCCCAATCCGAGAGTGGACATCGGTCCAATGGCAGGCGTAGCATGGGTTCACAATTTGACGACACAGGGAGCCTCTCATCGGTGAATCGAAAGGAGTGAACCATGTGCTACGAATATAGCGATTGGGCGTGGAAGGCGCGCGTTGCGGAGCTGGCGAAGAAGGAGCGGGAGGTCGAGTCGCAAAGGCCGGCGCGAACGGAGCGGCAACCCGAGCCGGCAGCGGAGACGCCTCCGAAAGAGCGGGACACAGTCCCCGCCTAGGGTACTCAGCCTTATTCCGGCTCCGAGTGTTGCTGCGATACCCGAACCCGCGCCGCTCGCGCTCCTTGCTGTTGCTCTCGCCGGACTCGGCTTCGCACGACGGCGCGCCGTCTAGATTACGCCTCGCACCACAACGAACGGCTCACTTCGGTGGGCCGTTTGCTTTTGCTTGCTGCACATTGTGGCGTTGATTCGCTTGGGTGAATATTGGTTCGGCAACACGGACGTGGGATCTGTCTGCATCTCGTTCCCCCGAGGCGGGTCTGCACGATGCATGGACACCGCCTGAGCATGTACACCGTAGTGCAACGAAGGGGCTCGAAAAATGGCCACGAAGATCAAACACGTAGTCGTTCTGATGCTCGAGAACCGATCATTCGATCACATGCTCGGCTACTTGAAGACCGACCAATATCCCATCAATGGGCTAACCGGCTACGAGACCAACCCGGTCAACCTCGAGCCTGGAGCGAAGGAGATCGGTGTCCAACCCGATGCGACGGACATACTGGTCCATGACCCGGGGCACGAGTTCAGCGACGTGAACGTTCAGATGTTCGAGAACCCCTTGGGACCTCCACCAGTTGAGCGGCCGAATCGAGGCTTTGTCTTCAGCTACGGTCAGCAGCCACATGTCACGCCGGAGATCGCGCCTCAGATCATGAGTTGCTTCTCGGCGGCCAATCTGCCGGTATTAAGCGCCCTGGCACAGGAATTCGCGATCTGCGATCACTGGTACTCATCTATGCCGGGTCCGACATGGCCGAACCGATTCTTTGCCCATTGCGCAACCTCAAAGGGAGGTATCACAAACGGCGGGGCGGCGAACTACGACATGCCGACAGTATTCGAGCAGCTGACGGCCAAGGGGCGGACATGGAAGATTTATTTCCATGATTTCGTGCACGCACTTCAGCTTACCCGCCTCAATAGTCCTGAGAACGTCGTCAACTTCGTCAAGTTCAGCACGTTTGCGCAGGATGCCAGGAAGGGGCGGTTGCCGAACTATTCGTTTATCGAGCCGCGGTACTACAACGGACTAGCCGCCGCAAACGACCAGCATCCGCCGCACGGCGTCGCGCGCGGCGAAGCATTGATTGCCAGCGTCTACAAGGCGTTGCAAGCGTCGAACACCTGGCCCGAATCCCTGCTGGTAATCGTATATGACGAACATGGGGGAACGTACGACCATGTCACGCCGCCGGCGGCGACTCCTCCCGACGAGCATACGTCGCAATTTGGATTCGATCGCTACGGTGTGCGGGTCCCGGCCGTGCTCGTCTCGCCCCTCATACCCAAGGGCACGATAGTGTCGCAGCCGCTCGACCACACCTCGATCATTGCAAGCCTGCGCGAGAACTTCGATCTCGACGGCCCACTGACGCACCGAGATCGTGACGCCAGCTCGTTTATGGGAGCACTTGACCTTGCGACCGCGCGCACGCCTACGCAGCAAGTCGAATCCGCACTCCGCGCCAACAGCCCCGTTCCGCCGCCAGCCAAGCGTCTGAAGGCGCTCGCAGGAGAGCGCTACCTCGTTTCAAGCACCTTATCCGAGCTGCAGCGTGCCATGGTCGATGCCACACGAAGCATTACCGGTGCAGCACCCACACCACTGAGGGCCGGAAAGCCGATTGTCGCGGTCGATTCGGAGCGCGCAGCAGGACAGTACGTCGAGCTCGCGATCGACGCCTATTTGGCGAGACAACGGTCGCAGGCCTCGGGGCGACGCACGTCTGGGTCGCGCAGGTAGACGAATCCTGTCACGTACGCCCGCGAGATTGACCAGCGAGCGGGGTGCAGGAAATACTGCGCCTATGGTACCCAGATCGCGCCCGCGCCGCCCGTCGTCCCTCCCCGGGCGGTCGAGTCAGGGTGCCGTTTTCGAGGCAAGTTCGGCGAGCGTCGAGGCGATCTGCGATGGATAAAGCCGGTTTCGTCTTGACGTTCCTGTTCACGGACATCGAGGGTAGTACGCGACTGTGGGAACAGGAACCGATGCGCATGCAGCGGGCGCTGGCCGCGCATGATCACGTCGGGCGTGCCGCCGTGGAAAAACACGGCGGCCACATCGTGAAGATGACCGGCGACGGCATGTGCGCCATCTTCGACGACCCGCTGCACGCCATCGAGGCGACGCTCGACTTCCAGCAGGCGGTCGCCGACGAAACGCACACCGAAGGTCTCGAGCTGCGCGCGCGCTGCGGTATCCACGTCGGTCTGGCACAGCGCCGCGACGAAGACTACTTCGGCAGTACGGTAAACCGTGCAGCGCGAATCATGAGCGCCGCCCACGGCGGACAGGTGCTGCTGTCCCAGGCGGCTGTCGATCTCGTGCGCGACCGGCTGCCCGATTTGATCTCTGTGCGAGACCTCGGCTCGGTTCGACTGAGAGACCTCGCAAGCCCCGAGCGCCTGTACCAGTTGCAGCATCGCTCGCTGCGCGACAACTTCCCCGCGCTGCGCTCGCTGGAGCTCACCCCGAACAACCTGCCGCAGCAGGCAACCTCGTTCGTAGGGCGCGAGCGCGAACTCGACGAGGTGACGAAGGCGCTGACGGGAGCGCGGCTGTTCACGCTCGTGGGCGCAGGGGGCATCGGCAAGACTCGGCTCTCGCTGCAACTTGCCGCCAACGTGCTCGACGACTACGCGGACGGTGTGTGGTTCGTCGAACTCGCGCCAATCGCGGACCATCTCGCGGTGACGCACGCAGTCGCGAAGGTACTGGGCGTCGCGGAGGAACCGGGCCGTCCCCTCGTCGACGTCATCTTGCAATGGGCTTCCGACAAGCGATTGCTCCTCGTGCTCGACAATTGCGAACATTTGGTCGGCGCCTGCGCCGCATTGGCCGAGCAATTGCTGCGTGGGACGGCCGGGGTGAAGTTGCTGGCCTCGAGTCGCGAGCCGTTGCGGATCCCCGGTGAGGTCGTCTACCCGGTACCGACGCTCGGGGTACCCGAGTCGGACAAGCCCGACGCCGATACCACTTATTCGCGATATCCGGCCGTGCGCTTGTTCGCCGAACGCGCCAGTGCGGTGCTGCCGTCGTTCCAACTCCACGCGCGGAACGGTGGCACGATAGCCGACATCTGCCGCCACCTCGACGGCATTCCGCTCGCGATCGAACTTGCCGCGGCGCGCGTTCGTGCGATACCGGTCGAAGGGATCGCGGCGCGCCTGGATGACCGCTTCCGCCTGCTGTCCACTGGAAACCGCGCCGCGCTCCCGCGACAGCAAACGCTGCGCGCGCTGATCGACTGGAGCCACGACCTCCTCTCGGCTCAGGAACGAGCGGTTTTCCGCCGGCTGTCAGTATTCAAGGGCGGCTGGACAATCGAAGAGGCGGAGGCGGTCTGCTCGGGGGGATGTGTCGAGGGCGGCGACGTGCTCGAGCTTCTCGCAGGCCTCGTCGACAAGTCGCTCGTTGCGGTCGACCTCGACAGCGGGCGATATCGGCTGCTGGAAACGATTCGGCAGTACGCGATGGAGAAGCTCGAGGGGTCTGGAGAAGAGAATGCCGTCCGCGAATGCCATCTAAATTTCTATCTCGCGTTTTCGGAGGCCGCCGAATCGCACCAGAACGGCCCTGACCAACCTGTCTGGCGGGGCCGGCTGGACTTCGAGCAGGAAAATCTTCTCTCTGCTCATGCATTCTGCGGCCGCTCGGCCGATGCGGGCGCGAAAGGCCTCCGGCTCGCAAATGCGATGCGGACGTACTGGTTCAGAAGCGGCTTGCTTCCGATGGGCAAGCGCGTCATGACGGAGGCGCTCCTCCATCCCGGGGCGCAGACACGTGACAAGCACCGCTGCATCGCTCTCTCCGCGGCCGGACTGTTCTGCTCATTTGCTGGCGAGTACGATGAAGCGACGCGTTTCCTCGAGGAAAGCCTCGCGATCGCGCGCGAGCTCGGCGACTGCGAGCAGATCATCGCAACGCTGGAGTCGCTGGCCTTCGCGGAATTTGGGCGTGGGTGCTTCGAGGCTGCCCGCGGCCACGCCGAGGAGGCGCTTGCGCTCGCCCGCGAGTCCGGGGACCAGCGAAAGCTCGCCGAGGCGTTGAATGCGGTTGCGCAGATGCACCGCGCCGACGGCGATGTCGCCGCAGCCGAGCCGCTGTACGACGAGGCCGTCGCGCTTGGCCGGCGGCTGGACGACAAGGAGCTGGTGGCGATCGGTCTGCTCAACTTGGCGATGATCTACATCGCGCGCCGGGCGCACCGCGACGCCGGAAAAGCGCTTCAGGAAATCATCGCCATCGCGCGCCAGACGCGGTCGATGCCCATCGGCCAGAGTGCGCTCGAAGTCGCGTCGGGCCTCGCCGCCAGCCTCGGCGACCCGGCACTCGCGCTTCGCTTCTTCGGGGCCGCGGAAGCGCACACGCGCGACACTGGCATCGTGCGCGACCCCGCGGATGATGCCTTCCTACGGCCACTCATCCAATCCGCCCGCTATTCGCAGGGCACGGATGCCGCGGCTTGCGACGAGCGGGATGGACGGGAAGCGGGCTATGAAGCCGTACTCGACGAAGTCGATGCCTGGCTGATACGGAATCGCTGACGCCAGAGGCAGGACATCCCCAGCCACTGACAAAGGGTGGGCACCCGCATGAACGGTTCGCTTCATTTTGGCCACACGAATGGGTCGTAGGCCACCGGGGGCGCGCCGGGACTTCTTTGCTTCACATGGATCGTGTACCCGTACTTAACGTTCGGGTCTGCGTCCTGTCCCACATTGCAGACCACTATGCGGGCGTTTTGTGCGGGGCATTTCACAACGCTAGCGGCTGCGTCATTCTTAAACGTGATGGGTGGCTCGACGTACTCCCACCCTTCGGGAAGCCAGAGATTGAAGACGCCACCGCGGTTCACCCGAATGTACTCGGCCACCCACTGCGGCTGGCTCGGATCAACCGGCACATAGCAACTGGTGGGGCAGTCGAAGGGTTTTTGGTCGCGCTTGTCTGGCGGCAGGAACTTCGCCGGGCTCGTCTGGCAGCCCGTGAGCAGTAGTGTGTTGGCGGCGATTGCGACGGCGAGCAAGCGAGTAAGCATGGAGTTCTCCCTGGTTTTGTTGCATCAAAGTGTGCGAACGAACCGGCCCCAGGCGCACAGCGAGACTTGGTTGCGACAATCCGCATCCTTGTGCACGCGCCGAGCGTAGCACGCGTCGACGCGACCGAGTCCAAGTCGAGATGAGGGGCGTATGGGCGTCATGGGGGCTCGTTGCCCCAGGTGCGGGTAATCCGCGAGCGTTGGTGCGTCCAAATCTCGCGTTTTGGCGCTTGGGGTGCAAACAACGCCCTGATAGCGGCGGAGTAAGGCCGACAGACCGCTCACAAAGCGGCGCTGCCTGCGTTCGTACTCGATGCTGGACGGAAGCGGAGATCGAGGAATCGATCGTTGATTGGGCGGGCCCGCTCCCCCTGTCGTGGGCGAGGAGATCGCGCACCAGCGACGCGTCGGCAATGAAAGCGATTACCCCTTTCATGTCGTCGCTGCGGACCCAGCGGCCTGGCTGAACTGGTGCAACGAGAGAATCGGTCCGTAAGGGGCGCTTAACGGAAAATGCCACGGCTACATCGACCGGCACCCGCTGGCCGGAAGCGGACGTTCATCGCTGTCCCAACCATTTTCGGGAATGATCTTGAATGATTTGACGTCCGACAATCGGTGTACTGA
>Ga0207674_10009392_pt1 | contig 11181 bp, 6 predicted proteins | sample KBSCornC72_FD_184303 | JGI IMG/M metagenome (GOLD analysis project Ga0207674, IMG submission 184303) | Corn rhizosphere microbial communities from Kellogg Biological Station, Michigan, USA - KBS Corn C7-2 (SPAdes) (version 2) | ecosystem: Host-associated > Plants > Roots > Rhizosphere > Soil ...
CGCCTCGAAAAACGCCTGGCCGCCGTCCGCGCCGCCAACCCTGCCGTCACGGCGCTGGGGGCCACCTTCGTGCACTTCGTCGACACCACGGCGCCGCTGGGCCCCGAGGACTCCGCCGTGCTCCAGCGCCTGCTGCGCTACGGTCCACGCGTCACGCCGACACCGATGGCATCGCCGGCGCTGCGGCTGCTGGTGGTGCCGCGCCTGGGGACCATCTCGCCCTGGTCGTCCAAGGCCACCGACATCGCGCGGGGCTGCGGTCTCACCGCCGTCCGCCGCATCGAGCGCGGCATCTGGTACGACGTGGCCGGCTCGATCGACGACCAGCAGGCGCTGCGCGCCGCCCTGCACGACCGCATGACCGAATCGGTGCTGGACGGCGCCGCGGCGGCCCAGGCGCTGTTCACCCGCGCCGACCCGCGGCCGGCGTCGGCCGTGCCGGTCATCAACGAAGGCCGGGCCGCGCTGGAACAGGCGAACACCCGTCTGGGCCTGGCGCTGGCCCCCGACGAGATCGACTACCTGCACGACGCCTACCGGAACACCCTGCAGCGCGACCCCACCGACGTCGAGCTGATGATGTTCGCCCAGGCCAACAGCGAGCACTGCCGCCACAAGATCTTCAACGCCGACTTCGTGATCGACGGCGAGCGGGCGCCCCACTCGCTGTTCAAGATGATCCGGCGCAGCACCGAGGCGTCGCCGGGGGGCGTGCTGTCCGCCTACCACGACAACGCCTCGGTCATCGAGGGTTCGCCGGCCAGCCGCTTCTTCCCCGACCCGGACACGCACGTCTACGGCGCGAAGAGCGAGCCCGTGCACATCCTGATGAAGGTCGAGACGCACAACCACCCCACCGCCATCTCGCCCTATCCCGGGGCGGCCACCGGCTCGGGCGGCGAGATCCGGGACGAGGGCGCCACCGGCCGCGGCGCCAAGCCCAAGGCCGGGCTGGTCGGCTTCGCGGTGTCGAACTTGCGCCTGCCCGGCGCCGTGCGCCCCTGGGAGAAGGACCACGGCAAGCCCGAGCGCATCGCCTCGGCGCTGGACATCATGCTGGACGGGCCGCTGGGCGGCGCCGCGTTCAACAACGAGTTCGGCCGGCCCAACATCTGCGGGATGTTCCGCACCTTCGAGCTGGAGGTGGGCGCCGCCGGGCAGCCCGACGCGCGCGAGGTGCGCGGCTACCACAAGCCCATCATGATCGCGGGCGGCCTGGGCAACATCCGTCCGGAACACGTGCAGAAGCACGAGATCCCGCCCGGCGCGGTCGTGATCGTGCTGGGCGGACCGGCGCTGCTGATCGGCCTGGGGGGCGGCGCTGCCTCATCGGTCGCCTCGGGCGCCTCGGCCGAGGATCTCGACTTCGCGTCGGTGCAGCGGGACAACGCCGAGATGGAGCGCCGCTGCCAGGAGGTGATCGATCGCTGCGTGGCGATGGGCGACGCCAACCCCATCGTGTCGATCCACGACGTGGGCGCAGGTGGCCTGTCCAACGCGCTGCCCGAGCTGGTGAACGACAGCGGCCGGGGCGCCCACTTCCATCTGCGCAAGATCCCGAACGACGAGCCGGGCATGTCCCCGCTGGAGATCTGGTGCAATGAGGCGCAGGAGCGCTACGTGCTGGCCGTCGCGGCCCAGCACCTGGAGACCTTCGCGGCCCTGTGCGCGCGCGAGCGCTGCCCTCACGCCGTGCTGGGCCACGCCACCGACGACGGCCGGCTGGTGGTCGACGATGCCCACTTCGGGAACCGCCCCATCGAGCTGCCGCTGTCGGTGCTGCTGGGCAAGCCGCCGCGCATGACCCGCGACGTGCGCCACGCCGCCATCGCCACCCGCCCCTTCCTGACGAAGGACGTCGACGTGCGCGACGCGGCGCTGCGGCTGCTGCGACTGCCCACCATCGCCGACAAGACCTTCCTGGTCACCATCGGCGACCGCACCGTGGGCGGCCTGATCGCCCGCGACCAGATGGTCGGTCCCTGGCAGGTGCCGGTGGCCGACGCGGGAGTCACCTGCGCCGGCTTCGATACGTTCGCGGGCGAGGCCATGGCCATGGGCGAGCGGCCCCCGCTGGCGTTGCTGGACGCCGCCGCGTCGGCGCGCATGGCGGTGGGCGAGGCGCTGACCAACCTGGCCTCGGCGCCGGTGGCCAAGCTGTCCGACGTGAAGCTGTCCGCGAACTGGATGGCCCCCGCCGGTCACCCCGGCGAGGACGCGCGGCTGTACGACGCCGTGCGCGCCGTCGGGACCGAGCTGTGCCCGGCCCTGGGCATCGCCATCCCGGTGGGCAAGGACTCGCTGTCGATGCGCACCGTCTGGCAGCAGAACGGCGAGCGTCGCGCCGTGACGGCGCCGCTGTCGCTGATCATCAGCGCGTTCGCGCCCGTGACCGACGTGCGGCGCGCCCTGACGCCCGAGCTGTTGTGCGACGTCGAGGAGACGGTGCTGCTGCTGATCGATCTGGGCCGGGGCAAGAACCGCCTGGGCGGGTCATGCCTGGCGCAGGTCTACGAACAGCTGGGCGACGTGCCGCCCGACCTGGACCAGCCCAAGGCCCTGGCCGACTTCTTCGTCGCCATCCGCCAGCTGGCTGACGCGGGAGAGCTGCTGGCCTACCACGATCGCTCCGACGGAGGCCTGTTCGTGACGGCCGTGGAGATGGCGTTCGCGGGGCGCGTCGGCATCGAGCTGGACCTGGCGCCGCTGGCGGTGGGCGGCGACGCCGTGGCGGCCCTGTTCAACGAGGAACTGGGCGCGCTGGTCCAGGTGCGGGCCATCGACGTGCCCCGGGTGAACGCAGCGTTCGCGCGCCACGGGCTGTCGGACGCCGTCCACGCGGTCGGTCGATTGATGACCGGCGATCGCATCGTGGTGCGAAATGGCGCCCAGGTGCTGCTGGACGAGCCCCGCGCCTTCCTGCGCGGCGTCTGGTCCGAGACCACGCACGCCATGCAGCGGCTGCGCGACGACCCCACCTGCGCCGACGAGGAGCAGGCAGCGCGCCTGGACGCGAGCGACCCCGGGCTGTCGGCGCGCCTGACCTTCGAGCCGAACGCCGATCTCTCCGCGCGGTTCGGCTCGCCGGGCCCCCGCCCCCGCGTCGCCATCCTGCGCGAGCAGGGGGTGAACGGTCAGATCGAGATGGCGGCGGCCTTCGATCGCGCCGGCTTCGAGGCGGTCGACGTGCACATGAGCGACGTGCTCGCCGGCCGCGTCGACCTGGACCGCTTCCGGGGCCTGGCGGCCTGCGGCGGCTTCTCGTACGGCGACGTGCTGGGCGCCGGTGAGGGCTGGGCCAAGTCGATCCTGTTCCACGCCCGCACGCGCGAGGCCTTCAGCCGCTTCTTCGCCCGTCCCGACACCTTCACGCTGGGCGTCTGCAACGGCTGCCAGATGCTGGCGGCGCTGAAGGAGATCATCCCCGGCGCCGCCGACTGGCCGCGCTTCGTGCGCAACCGCAGCGAGCAGTTCGAGGCGCGCCTGTCGCGGGTGCGCATCGAGCCGGGGCCGTCGATCCTGTTCGCCGGCATGGCCGGCACGATGGCCCCCATCGCCGTGGCGCACGGAGAAGGCCGGGCCGAGTTCGCGTCGGAGGAGCAGCGGCAGGCTTTCGTGGCCGCGGGGCTGGTCTCGGCGCGGTTCGTCGACAACCACGGAAGGCTCGCCAGCACCTATCCGGCGAACCCGAACGGCTCGCCCGATGCCATCACCGCCATCACCACGCCCGACGGCCGGGTGACCGCGCTGATGCCCCACCCCGAGCGCGTGTTCCGCGCCGTGCAGCTGTCCTGGAACCCGTTCGTGGGACCTGACAGCGCCTGGTTGCGCCTGTTCCGGAACGCGCGCGCCTGGGTGGGCTGACGATCGGGGGCCAGGGGTCCCCGAGGCTCTCGAGCAAAACCTGACAGAACGCTGTCAGTGCGCCGTCCTATCTCTGCCGGCACGCCCCTTCCGGGGCGCCACTAACGGGAAAGGACGACATCATGACGACGAATCATCCGGTGGTCTGGTTCGAGGTGCTGGGGCAGGACGGCGACAAGCTGCAGAAGTATTATGCGGACCTGTTCGGCTGGAACATCGAGGTGAGCGGCCCCGGGAAGTACGGCGAGGTGAAGCCGGGCGCGAAGGGCATCGGGGGCGGCATCGCCGCGCAGTACCCCGGCACGCGGCCCTGGGTCACGGTCTACGTGGCCGCGAACGACGTCAGCGGCACGCTGGAGAAGGCCCAGCGCCTGGGCGGCAAGGTGGTGATGCCGACGCGGCGAATCCCCGACGGCCCCGAGGTGGCGGCGTTCGAGGATCCGGAAGGTCACGTGATCGGGCTGGTCAACGACAGCCCGGCCGCCACGCCGGCCTGAGACCGGTCAGGCGATGACCTGCGTAAGCCGGTCAGACGAAGACCAGCCTGAGGTCAGGCGATGACCAGCGCGACCGCGAAGCCGTCGTAGCCCTTGCTGCCGACGGTTTGAACGGCGGTCGCGCTGACGCGCGGCGATCTCGCCATCGCCTCGTTCGCGCGCCGCACGCCCTGCACGGCGGGATCCTGGCTGTCCGGGTTCGCCACCTCTCCCTGCCGGATCACGTTGTCGAGCACGATCACGCTACCCACGCGGGTCAGCTTCAGGGCCCACGCCCAGTACTCGGCCTGGTTCTGCTTGTCGGCGTCGATGAAGACGAAGTCGAAGGGGTCGCGCCGCTGGAGCAGCGGAAGAGTCTCCAGGGCCTTGCCCTCCAGGATCTCCACCTGCACGTCGCTGGCCCCGTCGAAGCCGGCGCGGTTCAGGTTGGCGCGGGCCACCGCGGCGTGCTTCGGCACCGCCTCCAGCGTGACCACCCGCCCGCCGGCGGGCAGCGCGCGCGCCAGCCAGATCGTGCTGTAGCCGCCCAGCGTGCCAATCTCCAGCACGCTGCGCGCCCCCTGCATGCGCGCCATCAGGTGCAGCAGCTTGCCCTGGTTGGGCGCCACCTGGATGGCGGGCAACCCCGCGGCGGCGCTGTCTCGCAGCGCCTGGTCCAGGGCCGCGTCAGGCGGCACCATCAATTCAGTCAGGTAGTGATCGACCGCGGTCCACTGTTCGGCGCTCATCGGGGTGATTCCAGCACGCCGAACCGGCCGATGCACGCGCCAGCGGTGTCACAACCGGCTCGCGTAGTCCATCTTCATCTGGTCGTACAGCGCGACGTCCGGCTGGGCGGCGTACGTGTTCCCCGAACGCCGCCACAGATCGTGGCCGGTGTTCCAGTCGCCTTGCGTGGTGGGTTCCCAGTTGAACGTGCCCAGCCCCTGATTCCCGGCCAGCCCGAACACCACGTCGTTGATCTCGCGCTGCATGGGACCGTACTCGGCCGCGAAGAACTTCAAGGAGGGGAACTTGCCGGCCAGGCCGCTGAACGTGTTCGTCCAGCCGGTCTTGGTGCTGGCCGCGCTGCTGGGATCGCCCTGGTAACGCTGGTAGCACGACTCGCCGAAGGCATCGAAGGCCACGCCCTGCTTCATGGCGTTGGTGATCCAGGTGGTGCTGGTGGCCAGCGCGGCGCCCGGCGTGTCGGTGGGCTTGTCGCCGCCCCGGTCGATGTGCAGCGAGATCAGGATGGTGGGATCCACGTCCTTCACGCCTTGCACGCCGGCCTTCAGCAGCATCCCCAGGTTGGTCCAGTTCGAGGTGCTGCCCGTGATGGGGTTGTTGCCGGTGGGCTGGCCGCCGCTGTCGCAGCGGTGCAGCAGCATGCCGGGCGTCGTCTCGTTGCCGATCTGGACCATGTCGGGCCGCGCGCCGCCCGACACCAGCTGCATGATGGCGTCCTTGGTGTAGTCGTGCACCGCCGCCGCCAGGTCGCCGATGGTGGTCAGGCCCTGCCAGGCGACGGGAACGCACTGCTTGCCCGGGTCCGCCCAGTTGTCGCTGTAGTGGAAATCCACCAGCAGTCCCATGCCGGCCACCTTGATCGTCTTTCCGAACGCGACCGTGTGCACGATGTCGTCGTAGCCGCTGGTCCTGTCGTAACCGTCGGCAGCCCGGGGATCGACGAACGTGCGCAGGCGGACGAAGTTGAATCCGTGCGCCTTCATCTGGCCCAGCAGATCGGCCTTCGCCGCGTCGCTGGCCGGTTCCTGATCGGTGATGTCCGCGCCGATGAAGTAGCTGGCGCGAAACGGGGTGCCGCCCCCCGCGCCGGGCACCCCGCCGCTGGCAAGGCCGGCGCCGCCGCTGGCTGCTGGGTGCCCTGCCGTGCCTCCCGTCCCGCCCCGGCCGGCCCCGCCGCCGGAACCCGTGTTGCCCGCCGCACCGATGGCGCCGCCGCTGCCGACCGCGCCCCCGCTGGCAGCGCCGCCGCTCCCCGGCGTGCCCGCGGAGCCTCCACTGCCGCTGGTCCCCCCCGAAGCCGCGCGCCCGCCCGTTGCAGTTGCGAAACCACCGCTGCCGTTGCCCCCGCTGGCGGTGGCGAGGCCGCCGCTGCCCGTAGCCGGTCCCGCGCCGCCCGAGCTGGCGGAAGCACCGCCGCTGGCGCTGGTGCCGCCGCCCGAGCCGCCGCACGCGGCGAGCGCCGCGCCCAGCGACAACAGCAACGCCCGGCGGGGCACGCTGGACCAACGGACCAAGCTGGATTTTCGGGAAGTCATGGGAGAGGCAGGGACGAGTCGGCCGGAAAGGGACGGCAAGGGCAAGGGCAGGAGAAGAGTGTAAAGCCGCGAGAGAGGCCGAGAACAGTGTCGGGGCTGGCCCGGAATGGTTCACCTTTCCTGGCCAGCGAAGCGCCGGGGACCGCCGAACGCGCGACGCACATCCCCGGGCGCTGCGCAGGACGGTGGGTCGCGAAGCCTGCTGCTCAACCGAGGTCCGCCGCGGAGCGCGGCGGAAGATCCGCGAAGCGAACTGCGAAACTGGACCGGAGAACTGCAAAGGAACTTCGCGCACGCGGTGCCATCCTTTCACGCCCGTACCGTGACGGGCGCGCCACACCGATCGTGCGCGCCCAACACACGGCACGATCCCGGGACGTAGATCGATGCTTTCGCCGGCCCGCGCGTTTCCTGCGCGCAACGCGCGTCGCGAAAATCACATGTCGCCGATGGCGCACGTCTTGCGAGTGGCTGCGCGCAAGGAGTACCCCATGACGAAGTACGTTCTTCCTCTGATCGCGATCGCCGTGTCTGTATCGCTGTCGGCCTGTCGCATCGAACGAGACGACGACCACGACCACGACTACTGTGCCCACCATCCGTCTGCCTGTGGTGGATATCCCCCAGGGATCGACACCTGCTACAGCGACTACAACTGCGACTCGGGTCGCTACTGCGACCAGTCGTCGTTCACCTGCACCATCTCGATCGTCTGCGACACGACGCAGGGTTGCCCGGCGGGTTATCAGTGTGACCCGCGTGCCACCTGCGTTCCGACCGGTGGGGCGGCCACCGGCGGCGTGACCGGAAACGGCGGCAATCGCGGCACCGGCGGGCGCGGCCTGGGCGGACACGCCGGGGCGGGCGCGACGCCGGGCACAGGGGGAATCTCCGGCTCAGGCGGCACGACCGGCCCAGGCGGAGCCTCCGGCGCGGCCGGCGGGCCGGGCTCGGGCGGCGTCACGGGCGTCGCCGGCAGCAGCGGGACCGGCGGAACCGCTGGCCCTGGCGGCGGCAACGGCACGCTGGGCGAAGGCGGGGCGACGGTCACGTCGTGCACCAGCAACACGGACTGTCCGGCGGCGGATTGCTGCGTATCGGGCGTCTGTCAGCTCAAGCCCACGGGCGCGGCGCCGGTCTGCCGGTTCAACACCGAGTGCGGCGCGGACGGCCGCTGCCGCAACGGCGCCTGCGAGTATCCCTGCACCACGGCTACCCAGTGCGGCAGCGGCGACGTGTGCTCGGGCGGCTTCTGCATCGAGAACGCCACCTCGGCCGGGCAGTGCGTGTACAACAGCGACTGCGCGGCCGGCCACGTGTGTGTGAACGGCAGCTGCCGCAGCGGGTGCACCAGCGACAGCCAGTGCGGTCCCCAGGACGTCTGCGAGGCCGGATATTGCCAGGCCAACCAGCGCCCCCGGCCCCAGTGCCGCAGCAACACGGACTGTGGGGTGAATCAGCTGTGCATCAACGCCGTGTGCCGTACCGAATGCGCCAGCAGCGCCGACTGCTGCGCCTGCAACGACGGAGAGACCACCTGCCAGGCGGGCCTGTGCGTGACGCCCGGTGAGGCGGCGCCGATGTGTCACGTCGCCAGCGAGTGCGGCAGCGCGCAGTCGTGCACCGACGCCCGATGCCAGTGACCTGAGGCCAGGCCTGCGCGGAAAAATGCGCAGGCTCCGCAGGTAGCGGGCTCCGGGGCTCGCGTCCGTCTGGGACGGACGTGGGCCCCGTTGCTTTTTGCGTCCTCGCTACCGTCGGTCGTCGTCTTTCCGGCGCGACGTGATCGTCCTTCGCTCTCCCGGGCGGCCTGCTAGATTGGCGGCCAGGACCCGCGAAGACAGGAGAGGACAGGAGAGACATGAGAGTGCTGGGAACGACGACGTCGCCCTATACCCGCAAGGTGCGCGTGCTGCTGAACGCCATCGGACGCCCCTACGAGTTCCTCGACATCCGCAGCGAGCGGGGAGCGACCGCGTTGAAGGCCGTGGCGCCGCTCGGCAAGATTCCGGTGCTGGTGGACCAGGACGGCACCGCCTTTCCCGACTCGTCGCTGATCGCCGCCTGGCTGTGGGCCAAGGAGGCGCCGGCGCTGCGCGAGGCGGGCTGGGATCTCGACCCGAACGCGTTCGCCGATCGCGCGCTGCAGACCGTCGTCGAGGGCGCGCTGGACGCCGCCATCAACCACCGGTACCTGCGCCTGGATGGCTTCGTCGAGACCGGCTACATCGCCAAGCAGCGCCAGCGCGTCGAGCGCGTGATGACCTGGCTGGACGAGCGGGTCGTCTTCAAGCAGCCGCTCGGCGCGTCCGCGCTGTCGCTCGGCTGCGCGCTCGACTGGATCGCGTTCAGGGACGTGCTCGAGCTCGACCGCTGGCCTGCCCTGTCGGGCTTCCGGCAAAGCTGGAAGGACGCGGGCGTGGGCGCCGGCACCGAGCCGCACGAATAGCGGCCGGCGGGCGCACGCCTGACCTGGTGTTGCATGAGCTTCGAGAAGATCAGCCTCACCGCGAAGCTGACCGCCTACATGCGGCAATTCTCGGACGTGCCGTTCGCGAAGGAGATCGCCGAGGCCGTGGGCGCGAAGGCAGCCTTCGAGGACCTGCTGCGCGCGCACCAGCTGGACCCGGATGATCTGCTCTGGTACGCGCCCATCTTCGAGGCCCGCTACCAGAGCATCGCCGCGCGGCTGCGCGCGTCGCGCAGTGACCAGATCCTCGAGCTGGCGAGCGGCCTGTCCCTGCGGGGCCTGGCCATGACGGAGGCCCAGCCGGGGCTGACCTACGTGGAGACGGATCTGGAGGCGCTGACCGCCGAGAAGCGGGCCCTGGTGAGCCGGCTGAGGCAACAGCGTCAGCTACCAGAGCGTACCGGCTACCTGCTGCGCGCCGCCAACGCCCTGGACCCGGGGGAGCTTTGGACGGCGGTGGTGACCCTGGATCGCGCCCGTCCGCTGGCCATCGTCAGCGAAGGCCTGCTGCAGTACCTGGCGCCGGCCGAGCTGGAGGTGGTCGCCACGAACGTCCGCGCGCTGCTCACCGCCTTCGCGCCCGGCAGCTTCTGGCTGACGTCCGATTTTTCTTTCAAGGACGAGGCGGCGCCGCTGTCCGAGCGGCAGCGCCGCTTCCGGGCCGTGGTCAGTGCGGCGACGGACCGGCAGATGTACGACAGCGCGTTCGCGGATCGCGCCGCGTTCGCGGTGTTCCTGTCGCGGTTCGGGTTCAGCGCTCAGGAGCTTCGGCAGCTCGACGAGATCGGAACGCTGACCTCGCTGGGCGCGCTGGGTCTGCCGGCCAGCACGGTCAACCGGTTGCGCGCGCGCCTGCGGCTGTGGCTGCTCACCGTCTCGGCGTGAGGCCGCCTCGGGGCGACGGCCCACGTTCCGATCAGGAAAGCAGCTCGACGGCGGCGGCGGTGGCCTCGGCGCTGCCGGCGATGATCAGCGTGTCGTTCGCGCGTAGCGGCTCGTCGCCGGTGGGCAACAGGTTTTCCGGGCCCTTCGGGCCGGCCGGCGGGCCCTGCGGACCCGACTCCCGATTTATCGCCAGCACGGTGGCCCCGGTGACGCCGCGGAGGTTCAGCGACTTCAACGTTTGTCCGACGGCGCCGGAGCCCGGCTTCAGCTTGAGGGCGCGGGGGGCGCCCAGGCCCGGCAGCATGCGCAGGGGGGCCTCCAACGGCGCCGGGTGGCTCTCTCCCGCCGCGCTGACGTTTCCCGAGCGCGCCTCGGCGGCCAGGGCCTCGGTGATCACCTCCACCCCCGCGCGCACGTGGCCGTGCAGGTTCCCGGCGCTCTGCCAGATCAGGACGCCCAGCCCCAGCACCAGCGGCGCCAGCACCAGCGGGCCAGGAACCGACGGCAGGAACGGCTGCGTCAGCGCCACCAGCGGCGTCCCCGCAGCCAGCAGGATGGCCAGCTGCAAACCGAGCACGAGCGCGCGCCGCGGCGCCTCGCCCAGGTCCACGCCTCCCCTGCCGTCCCCCTCGCCCATCGGCAGGGCGCGGCGCGCCAGCCCGACCGCTAGCGCACGCGAGGTCCGGATGGCGCCCACGATGAACGGCAACGCCAGCGCGCACATGGCGAGCAGCACGGCCACCTTGATCATCCCCGGCGCGATCTTCAGACCCCACCGCGCCGCCACGGCGGGGGCCTGCCGGGACGGGAATGAGCCGCCCACCACCAGCGCGCCGATCACCGCCACGTCCACCAGCAACAGCAGGACGCCGCGGCGAAGCCGGGCGCCGGCCGACCGGGCCGCCGGCGCATTCCGCAGCTCGTCCACCCACGAGCCGTAAAGCGCGGCGTAGGTCTGGAAGGCGCGCGGCAAGCGGCGATCGATGCGCTCGGCCAGCGGCCCGGCGGCGCGGATCAGCCAGGGCGCCGTCAGCGTGGTCAGCGCGGATACCGCCACCGCCACCGGGTACAGAAAGCCGCGCACCACACCCAGGGACGTGCCCACCCCCACGATGATGAAAGAGAACTCGCCGATCTGGGCCAGGCTCAGCCCGGCGCGGATCGAAGTCTTCAGGCCGTTGCCCGCCAGGGCATCGATGAC
>Ga0207674_10009399_pt1 | contig 11178 bp, 11 predicted proteins | sample KBSCornC72_FD_184303 | JGI IMG/M metagenome (GOLD analysis project Ga0207674, IMG submission 184303) | Corn rhizosphere microbial communities from Kellogg Biological Station, Michigan, USA - KBS Corn C7-2 (SPAdes) (version 2) | ecosystem: Host-associated > Plants > Roots > Rhizosphere > Soil ...
CTCGGGTACCTCGACATCCCGGCACCGCCCGGGCGGGGACCGTTGCTGTACCTGGAGAAGCGCGTACTCCGCTAGACGCGGGCCTGAGACACGAAGAAGCCCGCCGCACCCATCTCGGGTGCGGCGGGCTTCTCGGCTCGTCGTGCGGAACTCAGGACCGGCCGCTGCCGATCTCCTGATGCTGGGGAGCCGGCGAGATCGGCGCGTCGGACGGGACATGGCCGTCCGGCGTCCGGGACTCCACCGGGTAGAAGAAGCCGCGCAGCGTCGGCAGCAGCGCACCGATCCGGTTCATCTTCTTCGGTACCACCCAGCCCGCGTACTCCAGCTCGCTGTGGCCGTGGTCGTCCACCGGGCCCAGCGGCTGGTGTACCTCGTAGAAGCGCCCGTCCGGGTCGCGCCGGATGATGCCCGTCTCGACGCCGTGCGCCAGCACCTCGCGGTCGTGCTGCTGCAGCCCGAGCGCGATGCGCTGCGCGACGTAGTACGCCAGCGGCGGCAGGACCAGCAGGCCGATCCGGCCGGCCCAGGTCATCGCGTTCAGGCTGATCTTCAGCTTGTCGGCGATCACGTCGTTGCCGCCGGAGATGAACAGCACCAGGTAGAACGTGATGGCCATGCAGCCGAGCGCCGTGCGGAACGGTACGTCGCGGGGGCGCTGCAGCAGATGGTGGACGGCCTTGTCCTTGGTGAACCGGGCCTCGATGAACGGATAGAACAGCGGCAGCATCGTCAGGATGCCGGGCAGCACCACCGTCGGCCAGAACACCGGAGGCAGCGTGTACCCGTGCCCGAACAGGTGGAACCGCAGTTCCCACGCGGGCATCAGACGGGTCGACCCGTCCAGGAACATGACGTACCAGTCCGGCTGGCTGGCCGCGGAGACGACCGCCGCCTTGTACGGCCCGAACAGCCAGATCGGGTTGATCTGGAACAGGCCGGCGAGCAGCGCGATGACCCCGAACACCAGCATGAAGAAGCCGCCGGCCTTGACGGAGAAGGCGGGGAACATCCGGATGCCGACCACGTTGCTGTTCGTCCGGCCCGGGCCCGGCCACTGGGTGTGCTTCTGCTTCACGAGCAGGGCCAGGTGCACGACGATGAGCGCCAGGATGATGCCCGGGATCAGGAACACGTGCAGGATGTAGAACCGGTCGAGGATCACGTGGCCGGGGAACTCCCCGCCGAACAGCGATGTGGCGACCCAGGAGCCGACGATCGGGATGGACAGCACGATGGCCGAGGCGATCCGCAGGCCGGTACCGGACAGGGCGTCGTCCGGCAGCGAGTAGCCGGCGAAGCCCTCCAGGAAGGCCAGCCAGAACAGCAGCACGCCGATGATCCAGTTGAGCTCACGCGGCTTGCGGAACGCGCCGGTGAAGAACGTCCGGAACATGTGCACGACGATCGCGGCCACGAACAGCAGGGCCGCCCAGTGGTGCATCTGCCGCAGGAACAGGCCGCCCCGTACGTCGAAGGAGAGGTCCAGCGAGGACCGGTACGCCTGCGACACCTCGATACCGCGCAGCGGGGTGAAGCTGCCGTCGTACTTCGTCTCCTGCATGGAGGGGTCGTAGAACAGCGCCAGGAACGTGCCGCTGAGCAGCAGCACGATGAACGAGTACAGCGCGATCTCGCCCAACAGGAACGACCAGTGGTCCGGGAAGACCTTGTTGAACATGCGCCGCAGCGGGCTGGCGATCTGGAGCCGGTCGTCAACCTGGACGGCGGTGGCCTCCGGCAGCTCCGCTAGGTCGAACTTGCGTCGCTTCATGATGATGACCTCTCCCAGAACCCCGGCCCGACGGGCTGCTGGTAGTCCGACTTCGCCACCAGGAAGCCCTCGTCGTCCACGGTAATCGGCAACATCGGCAACCGGCGAGTGGCCGGCCCGAAGATTGGCCTGGCGTTGTTCGTGATGTCGAACTGCGACTGGTGGCACGGGCACAGCAGGATGTTGGTCTGCTGCTCGAACAGGCTGGCGGGGCAGCCGGCGTGGGTACAGATCTTGGAGTACGCGACGAGGTTGCCGTACATGCTGTCCGCGTTCTCCGGGATCTTCGTGGCGGCGGACCGCAGCTTGCTCGCGTCCTCGTCACGCAGGCGGATCAGCAGCGTCGGCGAGTCGGCGTGGTCGTTGGTGTTGCCGCCGGGGATGCCGGGGAACACCGTCATCTGCCCACCGACGCTGACGTCCTCCGGGCGGATCGGCGTCAGGTCGTCGCGTACCAGCCGGATGCCCTTGCCCCAGGCGGTGTGCTCGAGGATGTCCGGGTTGTGCGGGTCCTTGATGAGGCCGCCGATCAGCGGGGCCGCGGCGGCCGCCCCGACCGGCAGCAGCCCGAACAGGGCCGCCCGGCGCAGCAGCGGCCGGCGGGCGATGCCCAGCTCATCGGCCATGTTGAGCATGGTCGCCCCGGTCAGCCGGCGCTCGGCGTGGTCCGGAATCTGGTCGTGCCGGTCCTGCACCGCGATCTCCTCGGGCAGCAGCTTCTTGCCCCAGGTGATCATCGCGAGGGCGAGGAAGACCAGCGTCAGGCCGAGCGTGATGCCGAGCATCGGCGTGAACCACTTGTTGATGTTGAAGCCCGGCTTGTAGTGGAACGGCCAGGCGATGTAGCTGACCACGAACCCGAGCCCCGCCAGCCCGGCGATGACGAACATCAGGGAGATCGAGCGCACGATGCGCTTCTCCCGCCTGCTGCCCGGCACCGGGAACCGCGGCGCGTAGTGGACGATCTCGACGCCGTCCCGGCGCGCACCCTCGCGTACCAGGTCGAACCGGGTCAACCTGGGGTCGTCGAGGTCGACGTCGCCGTTGTGATGACCAACGCTCATGACTTACCCGCAATCCACAACGAAGCGAAGACGAGGGCTACCAGACCGACCAGGAAGATGACCAGCGCCTCCGGTACCGGGCCGAGCCGGCCGATGCCCCAGCCGCCCGGGTCCTGGTCGTTCTTCTGGTTCTGGACGTAGGCGATGATGTCCTGCTTCTCCTGCGGGCTGAGCTGGTTGTCGCCGAAGACCGGCATGTTCTCCGGCCCGGTCAGCATGGCCGCGTAGATCTGCCGGTCGGTGGCGTCGTTCAGGCTCGGCGCGAACTTGCCCGAGGACAGCGCGCCGCCGCCCATGCCGAAGGCGTGGCAGGAGGAGCAGTTGACCCGGAACAGCTCACCGCCGGCCGCGATCTCGCCGTTGGAGTGGAGGTTGTCGCCTTCGGGAAGCTGCGGGCCGCCGCCGAGCGCCTCGATGTAGGCGCCGATGTCGCGGGCCTGGTCGTCGCTGTAGATCGGCTTCCTGCGGTCCGCCTGGTTCTGCTGCTGGGTCAGCGGCATCCGGCCGGTGGTCACCTGGAACTCCACCGCCGCCGAGCCGACCCCGATCAGGCTGGGCCCCTTGTTCGGTACCCCCTGGGCATTGCGGCCGTGGCAGCTGATGCAGGTGGCGTCGAAGAGGGACTGGCCCTGCTGGGCCGCGCCGGACAGCGTCGAGGTGTCCTCCGCCTGTACCCCCGGGGCGAACGCGGCGTAGAGCCCGCCGACGAGCAGCAGCGCGGCGAGCATCCGTACCGCGGAGCCGAAGCGGCGGCGCAGCTTGCTGCGCGGTGCCGTCGGGGTACCCAGCCGGCGCAGCAGGCGTGTCCTGCGGCGGCGGGACGGCCGGTCTTCGGCTGCTGGGGTCATAGCCTCACCTTGAATGTCGATACGGACAGCGGCGCGGACGGTGACGTCACCGTGGTCACTTGATCAGGTAGATCATCGTGAACAGCGCCACCCAGACGATGTCCACGAAATGCCAGTAGTAGGACACGACGATCGCGGCGGTCGCCTGGGCCGGGGTGAACCGCCCCATGGTCGTGCGGATCATGTAGAAGATGAAGGCGATGAGGCCGCCGGTGACGTGCAGACCGTGGAAGCCGGTCGTGAGGTAGAACACCGAGCCGTAGCCGTCGCCATTGATCTTTATGCCCTCGCCCACCAGCATCCGGTACTCGTTGGCCTGGCCGAGCAGGAAGATCAGGCCGAGGATGAAGGTGAACGTGAACCAGCGCCGCAGCGCGAACGGGTCGCCCTTCTCCGCCTGGAACACGCCGATCTGGCAGGTGACCGACGAGGCCACGAGGAACAGCGTGAACGGCAGCGCGTACCAGACGTTGAGGTGCGGGGTGTGCTCGGTCCACAACCCGCGATCCGCGGCGCGGATCGAGAAGTACATCGCGAACAGCGCCGCGAAGAACATCAGTTCGCTGGACAGCCAGACGATCGTCCCGACGCTAACCATGTTGGGCCTGGTCAGGGAGTGGATCCGGCTCTTCTCAATCGCTGAGGCCGCAGTCACGCGGTCATTATTGCCCCCGAGCCGCACCCGGCCTGCGACGGGGTGGGTCTTGGGGCGTGTCGCGGCGGGCATACCCTGGCCGGCATGGGCACGCTAGCCGCGCTGCCGCCGTTCACCGGGGCCGCTCTGTTCCGCGAGGCCCGGCTGGACTCCTGGCTGTCGGTACTGCTGGTGGTGGCTGCCGGGCTGTACCTCTACGGGGTACAGCGGCTCCGGTTGCGTGGGGACCATTGGCCGGTCGCGCGCACCGTCGCCTTCCTCGTCGGTGGGCTCGGCGCGATCGCGTTCGCGACGGTGAGCGGGATCGAGGCGTACGACACCACGCTGCTGTCGGTACACATGGTGCAGCACATGGTGCTCGCCATGGTGGCGCCGATCTTCCTGGCCCTCGGCGCCCCGGTGACGCTGGCGCTGCGTACGCTGCCGTCGCGGTGGCGGCACCGGCTCGTGGCCGCGCTGCACAGCCGGGTCGCCAAGGTGCTGGCCTTCCCGCTGCTCTCGTACGGCATCTTCGTTGCCAGCCCGTTCGCGCTCTACTTCACCAGCCTGTACCGGCTGAGCCTGGAGCACGAATGGCTGCACGAGCTGGTACACACGCACTTCATCCTCAGCGGCTGCCTGTTCTTCTGGCCGATGCTCGGGCTCGACCCGTTGCCCGGTCGCTGGCCGTACCCGGGCCGGGCCCTGCTCATGCTGCTGTCCACGCCGTTCCACGCGGTACTCGGCCTGACCATCATGCAGAGCAGGACGCTGCTGGGCGGCGGCTGGTACGAGTCGCTGCACCTGTCCTGGGCGGATCCGGCGGCGGACCAGGTGCTCGCGGGCGGGATCCTCTGGGCCGGCGGCGAGCTGGTCAGCGTGACGATGCTCGGCGTGCTGGTCGTCCAGTGGATGCGGCACGCGGACCGGGAGGCCAGGCAGGTCGACCGGCGGCTGGACCTGGCGGCCGCGGCGGCCCGCCGCGCGCGGCGCACCCCCGCGGCGGCCGGTACCGCCCCGGCCCAGGCGGGCCCGACCTCGGCCGGCCCGACCACGGCCGGCCCGAGCCCGGCCGGCACGGCCGCGCTGGGGGAGGACGACCTGTGGCAGGTGCCGTGGTGGGAGACCGACCCGCCAGGGGCCTCCTGACCCGAGCCCGCCGATCCGCGCCCGCTACGATCGGCCCGTGACGTACACGGTCCTTCTCTACAGCGACGATCCGAAGGTCCGCGACCGGATGCGGCTGGCGATCGGTACCCGACCGGCGGCCGACCTGTCGGTGGAGTTCGTCGACTCGTCCAGCTACCAGGACTGCCTGACGCTCATCGACACGTACGAGATCGACCTGGTGGTCCTCGACGGCGAGGCGGTGCCCACCGGCGGCATCGGCATCGCCCGGCAGCTGCGCGACGAGCTGGCCGACTGCCCGCCGATCGCGGTGGCGATCGCCCGGGCGGCCGACCGATGGCTGGCCGCCTACGCGCAGGTCGACGCGACCCTGGCCCATCCGCTCGACCCGGTCACGGTGCGCGCGAAAGTCTCCGATCTGCTGCGCCAGCGCGCCGTCGCCTGAGCACCGCACCCACCCGGATCCGCCCCTCGACGCAGGAGGCCGCCATGACCGATGGCGAGCGCACATGGCCCATGCTCACCTCGGCGTTGCTGCGCGGCGCCGAACTGTCCACTGAGGACACTGCCTGGGCGATGGGCGAGATCATGGCCGGCTCGGCGACGCCGGTACAGGTGGCCGGCTTCGCGATCGCCTTGCGTGCCAAGGGGGAGACGCCGGGCGAGATCGCCGGGCTGGTTCAGGCGATGCTGACCGCGGCCACCCCGATGCCGCTGCGCGACGAGGTGCGCGCCGACGCCGTCGACGTCGTGGGTACCGGCGGGGACCGCGCCCACACCGTGAACATCTCGACCATGTCGGCGATCGTGGTGGCCGGAGCCGGGGTACGCGTGGTGAAGCACGGCAACCGCGCCGCCTCCTCCGCGTGCGGCGCCGCCGACCTCCTCGAGTACCTGGGCGTGCCGCTGGACCTGTCGCCGGCGGGCGTGGCGCGCTGCATCGACGAGGCCGGCATCGGCTTCTGCTTCGCGGCCGCGTTCCACCCCGGCATGCGGCACGCCGCGGTCACCCGGCGCGAGTTGGGGCTGCCCACGTTCTTCAACTTCCTCGGCCCGCTGACCAACCCGGGGCGCCCGCGCGCGGGCCTGGTCGGCTGCGCGGACCCGCGGATGGCACCGGTGATGGCCCAGGTGTTCGCCCAGCGGGGCAACTCGGTCCTGCTGGTACGCGGCGAGGACGGCTTGGACGAGGCGACCACCGCGGCGCCCACGAGGGTCTGGGTGGCCACCGGCGGTACCGTCACCGAGACCGTGGTGGACGCGCTGGACCTCGGCATCGCACGGTCCGCGCCCGAGGACCTGCGCGGTACGGACGCCGCGTTCAACGCCGAGGTGGCCCGCAAGGTGCTGGCCGGCGCGACCGGTCCGGTACGGGACGCGGTGCTGCTCAACGCCGGAGCCGCGCTTGCCGCCCACGCCGGGCTGCCGGCCGACGCCGCCGCGGACGGCGGGGAGGCCCTCCGCGCGGCACTGCGCGACGGGATCGACCGGGCCGCGCAGGCCATCGACTCGGGCGCGGCCAACGCCGCCCTCGACCGCTGGGTGGCCCTCGCCGGGCAGCTGCGCGCCGCGGAGTAGGGTTCGCGCGCACCAAGACAGGGGCCGGAATGGGGGCCCACCGACTACTTGTCGGTAGGCGAAGGACGGGTAACGTGCCCGACGTGAAGCCAGCCGACCTCGCCCTCGCTCGCATCCCCGGCGATCCCGCCCTGCGACCCGACGGCAGCGCGGCCGCGATCGCGGTACGCAACGCCGACCTGACCACCGACGACTACACCAGCCAGCTGTGGCTGGTCGACACCGAGGGCGCGAGGCCACCCCGGCAGCTGACCCAGGGCTGGCGCGACGCCGAGCCGCGCTGGTCACCCGACGGGGCCTGGCTCGCCTTCGTACGGGCCGAGCGCGCCGCCGACGGTACCGTCGGAAAGCCCCAACTGTGGCTGCTGCCCGCGGCCGGCGGTGAGGCGCGGCGGCTCACCGACCACCCGTTGGGCGCCGGTGCCCCGGTGTGGAGCCCCGACTCGGACCGGCTGGCCTACGTGGCCCGGGTGCCCGAGGACGGCCGGTACGGCATGAACGACGTGAAGCCGGACAAGGAGCCGCCCCGGCGCATCACCCGGCTGTCGTTCCGCCGCGACGACTTCGGGTTCCTGGACGGGCGCCGGGCCCACGTGTGGACGGTCGACCTGTCCGGCGCGTCGGCACAGGTGACGCACGGGGACTTCGACCACGAGGACGTCGACTGGAGCCCGGACGGCACGCTGCTCACGTTCGTCGCGGCGCGGCACGACAACGCCGGCAACGACCTGCGCAGCGACGTCTGGGTCTGCGCGCCGGACGGTACCGGGCTGCGCGCGCTGACCTCCGGTGGGCTCAGCCCGTCACAACCCCGGTTCAGCGCGGACGGCCGCCTGGTGTGCTTCACGGGCGTCGCGCTCGGCGCGGACGAGCTGCGCGCCGTGGTCAGGAACGAGTCGCTCTGGGCGGTACCGGTGGCCGGCGGTACCGCGACGCGGCTGACCGACGAGGAGACGTACAACCTGTCGACGCGCGGGCGGATCCGCTGCGTGGACGACGGCGTGCTGTACCCCAACGAGCACCGCGGCGACGTGCAGCTGCTCCTGGTGCCCTACGACGGCGGGCAGCCGCGGGTACTCGTGGGCGGCCGGCGGACCGTGATGGGTGCCGACCTGCGCGCCGGGGTACTCGTCGCCTCCGTCAGCGACGGGCGCAGCTGGGGGGAGCTGTACGCCTGCGATCCGGCGGGGGAGCGGTCGCTGACCGGATTCAACGCCGAGTTTCTGTCCACAGTGGACATCAGGCCCGTCGAGGACATCGAGGCGACGGCTCCCGACGGGTACCCGCTGCACGGTTTCCTGGTGCGCCCGGCCGGGGAGGGGCCGCACCCACTGCTGCTGCTGATCCACGGCGGCCCGTTCACGCAGTACGGTGCGTCGCTGTTCGACGAGGCGCAGGTGTACGCGGGCGGCGGGTACGCGGTGCTGATGGGCAACCCGCGTGGCTCCTCCGGGTACGGGCAGGCACACGGCAGGGCGATCGTCGGCGACGTCGGTCGAGCGTCCACTGTGGACCTGATGGCCCTGCTCGACGCGGCGTTGGCCGATCCGGCGCTGGATTCGCAACGGGTCGGTGTGATGGGTGGCTCGCACGGCGGGTTCATGACGACCTGGCTCGCGGCGCACGAGGGTCACCGGTTCCGCGCGGCCATCTCCGAGCGGGCGGTCAACTCCATCGACAGCTTCACCGGCTCGTCGGACATCGGCTGGTTCTTCGCCGACGACCTGTACGGCTCGGATCTGGAGCAGCAGCGGGCGCAGAGCCCGCTCACCCACGCGGACCGCATCACCATCCCGATGCTGATCGTCCACTCCGAACACGACTGGCGCTGCCCGGTCGAGCAGGCGCAGCGGCTCTACGTGGCCCTGCGCCGGCGCGGGGTACCGGTGGAGATGCTGCTGTTCCCGGGAGAGGGGCACGAGCTGACCCGCTCCGGGCTGCCGTCGCACCGGGTGGCGCGGTTCGAGGCGGTACTCGACTGGTGGTCGCGCTGGATGTGATGGCTACAACCGGGTCGCCAGCACGGCCGACTCGGTCGGGGAGACCCGCACGTCGACCGCGGCGAACCGGGGATCGGTGAGCCACGCGATACGCAGGTCGTCGGGCCGGCCGCCGAACTCCGGCGGCCAGCCGTCCGACGGCGTGAAGTCGTCCATCACCACGATGCCGCCGGGCGCGATCAGATCCGCGACCGCGTCCGGGCCGTCGGTCTTGCCGCCGCCGTCGAGGAACAGCAGGGCGAAGGGCGCGTGGTCGCGCAGCGCGGTCCAGTCCGCGTGCAGCACGGTCACCGTGTCGTCGCCCTCGAACAGCCGGGCCGCGCCGGCGGCCCGGACCGGGTCGCGCTCCACGGTGACGATCCGCGAAGGCGGGCGCAGCCGGCTGCGCAGCCACGCGGTACCGAAGCCGCAGCCGGTCCCGGACTCTCCGACGGTACCGGTGGTGGCCGCGGCGAGCGTGGCGAGCAGCCGACCGGTACCGGTCGAACAGGAGTGGCCGAAGTCCAGTTCGGCGGCGAGCGCCCGGGCGGCGGTGACCCCGGCGGGCTCGGCGGGAGCGTCAGTCCGCATCGGCGAAGCCGATGGAGAACGCCTCCTCGAGGTCGTGCTGCGAGTACGCGCGGAACGCGATGTGCGAGTCGGTGTTCAGCACGCCCGGCGTCTTCGAGATGCCGCCCGCGATGACCTCGGCGATCTGGTCGAACTCGCGGACCCGGACGATCGCGATGAGGTCCACCCCGCCCGCCACGGAGTAGACCTCGCTGACCCCGGACAGGTTCGCCAGTGCCTCGGCGACCTCGGGGATCGAATCGGTGGCGCAGTCGATGAGGACGATCGCGGTGATCACTCGGGCGCTCCTTCGTTGAGTGCTGCCGTTACCGTACCGCCTGCGTCGTACCGCACCGCGTCGACCAGTTGCTCGTCCGGTCTGACGACCGCGCCCGGCCAGACGACGGCGCGCTCGACCCGGCCCGCGACCGTCGCGCCCGCCCCGATGACGGCGTGGTTGACCCGACCGGTCACCGTCGCGCCCGGGCCGATCAGCCGGCCGCCCGGGGCCGCCGCGGCCGCGTGCAGGTTCGCGGCCAGGTAGCTTTCCGCGGTACCGGTGTCCAGGTACACGCCGCCGTAGTCGACCAGGGTCAGCTCGCCGGCCGCCTCGGCCGGCCGCCACACCGCGCGTACCAGGTCGGTCGGCTCGGCGGGCAGTTGCCGTACCCGACGCCACGGCAGCGCCGAGCAGCCCGCGAAGCGCCGGCCGCTGAACTCCGCCGGCGGGCCGGCCGCGACGAGCAGCCGGGTACCGTCGCCGTCCCAGCCCTCCAGCAGCGGTGCCAATCGTCCACCGGCGAGGTAGGCGTCGACGTTCGTGACCAGTACCGGCCGGCCGTCGATCCAGTCGCGCAGCGCGGCGAGCCCGCCCGCGGTACCCAGCGGGGCGGGTCCGGACTCGACCGACACGTGTGCGCGCCTGCCGACCGCCGCGACCACCTGGTCCGCCAGGTACCAGGCGTTGACCGCGACCGTGTCCGGGCCGGTGAGGCCCAGCGACGCCAGCCGGGCCAGCGCGAGGTCAAGCAGCGACACGTTGCCGACCGGGCACAGCGCCTTGGGAGTCCGGTCCGTCAGCGGGCGCAACCGCCGGCCCTCACCGGCCGCGAGCACGACCGCGCAGACGTCACTCATCGGTGCCGTCGGTGGCCTCCGGGTACCCGACGTACGGACCGATCCCGTAGTAGGCGAGCAGGCGGGCGGTCGGCGTGGTCAGCGGGGGCAGCGCGTCGAGCCGGTGCCAGGCGGCCTCCAGCACCTCGGCACCGTCGGCGCGCAGCGCGACCCGCGCCGGTACCCGCGCCTCGAAGACGACATCCACCCAACGACCCCGGTGGTGTACGACGGCGGCCGGGTCGGCCGGCGTCAGCTCGTCGGTGGACAGCCGGATGCCGGTCTCCTCCCAGAGCTCGCGGGCCGCGCCGACGATCGGCGGCTCGCCCTTCTTCAGCAGCCCGGCAGGCAGCGACCAGCCGTACCCGGGCGGTTGGCGCAGCAGCACGATCCGGCCGGGCTCGGGCGCCTCGGCGTCCCGCACGAGAACCACTCCGCCGACGATGTACTTCGCGCTGGCCACCCGGACGAGTCGGCGCCGCCAGCG
>Ga0207674_10009408_pt1 | contig 11170 bp, 7 predicted proteins | sample KBSCornC72_FD_184303 | JGI IMG/M metagenome (GOLD analysis project Ga0207674, IMG submission 184303) | Corn rhizosphere microbial communities from Kellogg Biological Station, Michigan, USA - KBS Corn C7-2 (SPAdes) (version 2) | ecosystem: Host-associated > Plants > Roots > Rhizosphere > Soil ...
TTCTTACACAAGCGGCCTCAAAATACAAGGTGATTACTCAAATGGGTGACCAGGGCGCGTCATGCGAAGGAATGCGTACGATGAGAGAATGGTTTGAGGCTGGTCTGATCGGCGATATACATACAGTGTATAACTGGACCAACCGCCCGGTGTGGCCGCAGGGAATTCCATGGCCCAAACAACATCCTCCTGTTCCAAAAGAATTAAAATGGGATTTGTGGTTGGGAACGGCTCAGTATGTTGATTACTTTGATAACCTTGTTCCCTTCAACTGGCGCGGTTGGTGGCGGTTTGGGACCGGAGCATTGGGCGACATGGCGTGTCATATCATTGGTCCCGCATTTAAATTGTTACAGCTTGGTTATCCCACTGAAGTAACTTGTGATGCGACGACAGTTTATTCAGGGATATTCAAAGAAGCTGATTACCCGGAAAGTATTCCTCCATCGAGTAAACTTCGCTATAAATTCACATTGAAAGACGGCCGTGAGTTGAAGTTATATTGGATGGATGGCGGCATTGTACCTGATCGTCCTGACGAACTTGATCCGGACTTGAACATGAATGAAGCCCTGGCGGATATACCACAGGAAAATGATTTTGAAGGTGGCAGTTTATTTATCGGAACAAAAGGAAAAGTTTCCTGCGGATGGGGTGGAAGTCATCCAAGATTATTACCTCTTTCTTTGAATAAAGATGTAAATGTTCCTAAAAAATATCCAAGAGTGGAGGGTGATATGGATGGCCACTGGTGGCAGTGGATCGATGCCTGCATGGCAGGTTATGGAAATGCCGAAGTGGATTCTCCTTTTGAAGGATATGCAGGCCCGCTCACAGAAACAGTATTAATGGGCAACCTGTTACTGCGTAGTTTCAATCTTCGTAAAACAGTGAAGCGAAAGGACCCGGTGTATGGGGAAATGCAAGATATACAGACACCCGGGAGATATTTTGCTTACAAATGGGATGGCGAAAACATGAGGATCACCAATTTTGAACCGGCTAATCAATTTATAAAACGAGAATATAGAAAAGGCTGGGGCGAATTAAAATTGTAATACCGCATCAGAACCATTCTAAAAAAGCCAATGCAAAAAAAAATCTTCATTAGTTTAAGTATTCTTTCTTTTCTTTTTTATTTAAGTGCATGTAAATCCGGAACGTCTGCGAATGATTCCATTGCTACGGATCCTGTAACCATTGCCGCAGGAGAAAAATCTTTTAACGTCAATTGCAGTGGGTGCCACAATTTCAGGCAGGACGCAATCGGTCCCCAACTTAGTGGGTTGACAAATGATTTTCCCGCTGATTGGATACAGAATTTTATAAAGGATCCACAACAATTGATCAATTCCAGGGATGCACATGCCGTGCAATTGCACGAAAAGTATAAAACAATGATGCCTTCTTTTTCCTGGTTAAAGGACGACGAGATAAAAAGCATTATTGCGTTCATACATTCTCACAAAGAAAATCGTCGGCCGGAGGCAAACAAAAATGACAATGCAATTTCGAATCCTATTCCTGACTCTATCAAATTATCAGGTCTTATTGCCAATCTGCAATTGGTGATGCAAATTCCTGCCTCAAGTGATAGTGGAAAGTCGCCCTTAGCACGAATTACCGAGATGAAAATTCAGCCCGGCACAAAAGATTTGTTTGTCGTTGATTTGCGTGGCAGGTTATACAGACTTCGAAATAACAAGCCCGTCGTTTACATGGATATGGCAAAACTGAAACCTAAATTCATCAATGAACCGGGCCTGGCAACTGGTTTTGGAAGTTTTGCTTTTCATCCTGATTTTTTTAAAAATGGATTGTTATATACAACCCACACCGAAGCCGCTGGTTCAGGCAATGCCGATTTTGGATATGCAGATTCTATTAAGGTCGCATTGCAATGGGTATTGACAGAATGGAAGGTAAACGATCCAAAGGCTGAAACATTTTCCGGAACAGGACGGGAGTTATTAAGGATAAACATGGTAAGTGGCATTCACGGAGTGCAGGACATTGCTTTCAATCCTCTTTCGAAGAAAGGAAATGAAGATTATGGTTTATTATATATCGGTGTGGGTGATGGAGGTGCCGTGGAAAACGGTTACCAGTTCCTGGCGCACGACAAAGGGAAAACCTGGGGAACAATTCTTCGTATAGATCCGGCTGGCAGAAACAGCACAAACGGACAATATGGGATTCCAAAAACGAATCCGTTTGTAGAAGATAAAAATGCTATGGGGGAAATTTATGCATACGGTTTCAGGAACCCGCATCGCTTTACATGGAGCAAGAATGGAGAGATGATCGCATTCAACATTGGTCATTCGAATATTGAATCAATCAACCTGATTGAGCCCGGGCATGATTATGGCTGGCCGATCCGTGAAGGAAACTTCGTGATCAACCCATACGGTGATCTGAAAAGAATTTATTCCCTTCCTGCTAATGATACTATTTATAAGATTACCTATCCTGTTGCGGAATATGATCACGATGAAGGCAAAGCAATTTCAGGCGGATATGAATATCTGGGAACCATTCCTGCAATAAAAGGGAAACTTCTTTTTGGTGACATTCCAACAGGGAGATTATTCTACGTGGATATGACAGATTTAAAACAGGGAGAGTTTGCAACAATAAAGGAATGGAGAGTTTCTTTGAATGGCGTGGTCACGACTCTTAAACAAGTTTGTGGCAATGATAGAGTGGATCTTCATTTCGGAAGAGACGCAAAAGGAGAATTGTATCTTTTAACCAAAGCTGATGGAAAGATCTATGAGTTGGTAAGTGTGAAATGACCCAACAATCTGTCAAATATTTTCTGCAATGATTTTCTCAAGCAACTTTTTCAAGTCTTTTGCGTGTTGTAATTCAGATATATATTCTTGCTCAGGACCGCGTGCTTTCAATTCAAACAGTTTTTTCAAAGTCGTTCTTAATTGTTTATTCGGGCGCAATTCCTCTAACTTGTTGTCAAGGAGTACGCACCAGTTTTTTAGAATAAATTTTATTTTGTCTTCGTAGTAATTTTTTATTTGCAACAGTCTGGCCAGTTTACACAATGAATGGTTATCGGCCAATTTCCGGTTTCCATTAAATCGTTTTTGTAAGATTCGTGCGTAGGCCACGCTGAGGTCAGTGGCATCAAAACGTGCCGGGCTGCTCTCCAGCAGAAGTTCCATGCGAGAATCAGCAAGTTTTGTCAAAACGGACCGCGAGGTTCGGTAGTTTTTTACAGATTTGATGTGAACGGCTTCGGCGTCGGCGAGTTGTCTTTGATCTTTTCGGATGGGACGAAATCCCACGTGATAGTATACCCAAAATGCTCCCGAGCGGATACCATCATCATTGTCCTTTCCCAGCTGATAAGGGTCAACGCTAAATCGGCGCAGTCGGTAAACTTTTTGATGAAGCTTCAACACTTGTTGAAAGATATACTGCGATTCGCCGCCACGATAGGACGGAAAGACATTAAGACCGATCCGGCCACTATCGAAGAATATCCACGAGCCCGCGTATGCGACAGGGAGTCCATTCTTAAAAACGATATATCCAAGATAGGTGTCGATCGGATGCCGGCGCTCGGGGACCATTTCCATTAATGCAATGCTGAGGCCGCGCGGCAACAGATAATAACTGACAAAAGGAGGGGAAGTAAAACTGATCGGATCGATTTCCCTGAGGTGACGTATCAGGATCATCCGCCCGCACTCTATAATTTGCCCGGCTTCCAATTCAGTCAGGGAAATTTTTTTGAATTTCAGATCTGAAGTTCTTCTACGGATTTTCCTCATTAACGAGCGATGATAATAGGGCGTAACTAAAGACTGCGGAAGAGAAACATGCGTGGGAAAATTAATTTCAACATTTATCCCAATGGCATTCCAAAGTTCATCTTTGACTTCGGGACGCATATCTGTTTCGTCGAATATTGCGATAAGCCTGTCTAAAATGTCCTCCCCTTTTTTTAATGTTCCCTTCAGCCACGATTTCCAGTCCGAGTTGCCATCCTGGAGTATTTCGGACTCCACCTTGGGCATAACCACTGAAAGAATGGATTGAATTTGTCCGCTATCGGCTTCGAATGAGCTGAGCCAAATATCATTTCGATGATTCTTTCTGAGCCATTTCACAATTTCGAAGCCAAAGGCTGCACAAAGATTCGTATTCGTAACACCGGAATTAAATAATCTGTCCTTTAAATGTTCGTGAGATCGGATGTACGATTGGAAGTGTTGTAATGCCTGACTTGATGCCTGGTAACCGGACCGGTTATCGGGATAAGCCAGCAGGAATAACAAGATGTCATACCAGTGCTGCAATGCTCTTTTTGATTTGAGCCCTTCAACATTTAATGCGCTGATCAGTTTCAATTTTTCTTTAGAAAATTTTTTTCCATACTTGTTGCGTATGGAAAACAACTGGGATATCAGCGTTTCAGTTCGACTCATTCTTTACTGAGGGGAAGTAATTAATCTGACGAAATTAATTCTATTTATTTTTTCCTTATCCTTCGTGAACGTTATAATGAGCCTGGATAAGCAGGTTTAGGTACTCCCTGAAGTACTGTTCTCGAAACCATCAAATCGAAAAAAAACCTTCTGACACTATTTTGTCACGCTTGAGCAGAATGTCTTAGAAACAACCTTCATTATATCGTACTTTTTTATTGACAATAATTTTTATCAACCAAAATAAAGAAGTATGAGGAAGTTACATGCTCTGGGAGCAGCGACACATTTGCTGCTGATCTCATTAATTTCTTTGAAGGCGGTCAGCCAGCCGATCACAACTCCACGAACTCCGAGCCCCGCTGCGTCGGTGACTCAAACAATCGGGATTTCTAGCGTTATTGTAAATTATTCAAGGCCGTCCGTAAAAGGCCGCGAAATATGGGGCAAGCTTGTGCCTTACGGGTTGAACGTAGTACCTGGTGGTAATGGGACTCCTGCGCCATGGCGTGCCGGTGCTAACGAAAACACCACAATTAAATTTTCAGATGACGCGATGGTTGAAGGTAAACCGGTCCCTGCAGGTTTGTACGGATTATTCTTTATTGTAAACCAGGATAACACGGCTGAGTTAATACTATCAAAGGACAATCAATCATGGGGAAATTTCTTTTATGACCCCAGCCACGATCTGTTGCGCACCAAAGTACAATTGCGCGAGATATCTTTCACAGAAATGTTAACGTATGATTTTATCAACAGCACAAAGAATTCATCAGAATTGGTTTTGAGCTGGGAGAAAAAACAATTTCCGGTAAAGATCGAATATGACGTAGACAAGATCGTGATGGCAAATGCCGCGGCCGAGTTAAAGAGCGCGAAAGGATTTGGCTGGCAGGCATATACAAGCGCAGCGAACTATGCCGCCCAAAACAAAACCGATTACGACCAGGCATTGAAATGGGCCGACCAGGCCGTTACGATGAATAAGTCATTTGCCACCTTAAATGTAAAATCGAATGTTCTTAAAGGAATGGGCAAAACGGAAGAAGCAGACAAGCTCGTGAATGATGCAATAGCCATTGCCACAGAGAATGAATTAAACAATTATGGATACCAATTAATGAATAATGGCCAGGTTGATAAGGCCATTGAAATGTTTATACTCAACACAAAACGTTTTCCCAAAAGCGCTAACTGTTTCGACAGTCTTGGCGAGGGTTATGTGACGAAAGGCGATTCAAAAAATGCGATCGCGAACTTCAAAAAGTCATTAAGCATGGATCCTCCGGCCAATGTAAAGGCTAATTCCGAAAAGTTTTTGAAACAACTAGGTGCATTATAGTTAAATGGCACAAGGAAAAGGAGACAAGGTACAGGAACATGGAGTAAGCATATATTCTTTATTATTAATTGTTGGTAACGCAAGAATTTTTAATAACTTTTCTTGTGCCTTGTGCCCTGAGTCTTGAATCTTATTTATCTCTCCTACCTTCTTTTCTATAAACTGCTTATCTTTAAAGCCATTCATCCCACTGATTCACTTTCATTGAACCTTTTCAATTTTTGTGGGCTTGCAACACAATCTGAAAGCAAAATTATATGGCATTACGAACCACCACCAATATCTCCGAACGCCTTTATTCATTGGATGCTCTTCGCGGTTTTGACATGTTCTGGATCATGGGAGCCGAAGAGATCTTTCACGCACTTTACAAGGTGACAGGGTCTCCTTTCTGGGGGACTATTTCCACTGAATTGACACACCCAGACTGGAATGGTTTTCATTTTTACGATCTCATTTTTCCACTTTTTCTTTTTATCGCCGGCGTCGCCACGCCATATTCGGTTGGTCGTGAACTGGAGAAGGGAAGAACGAAGCAACAAATGCTGTGGCGGGTTGTAAGAAGGGGGCTTACGCTTGTAATACTGGGCATCATATATAATAATGGACTGCAATTAAGACCGCTGTCTGAAATACGTTTTGGAAGTGTGCTGGGGAGGATCGGTTTAGCGTATATGTTTGCTAATATTATCTATCTATATTCAAAACAAATTGCGCAGATCATTTGGTTTTTTGTTTTGATCATTGGCTATTGGTTATTATTGAAGTTGACATCCGCCCCTGGTTTTCCCAGAGGTGATCTGACCATGGAGGGAAACTTTGCCTCTTATATCGATCGTTCAATACTTCCCGGCCATTTATATTTAACTATTCATGATCCTGAAGGATTAATGTCAACCATCCCCGCCATCGCAACCGGGCTGTTAGGAATATTGACCGGAGGCTTCATAAAAAACTCAGTGGTAACGCCATCAAAGAAAGCGTTGTGGATGTTTGTAGCTGGTTTAATATTTATTGGGCTGGCCCATCTCTGGGATCTAGATTTCCCAATTAATAAAAATCTCTGGACAAGTTCGTTTGTTTTAAATGTTGGTGGTTATAGTTTAATACTCTTGTCTGTTTTTTATTATCTCATTGATGTGAAGGGGTACAAAAAATGGGCATTCTATTTTAAAGTGATCGGCATGAATTCCATATTGATCTATATGTCGGGTCATTTCATTGATTGGGAATACACAACCAACGGATTCTTCAAATGGTTGGGTCAATGGGTTGGGAATCCCTGGAATGCCGTTGTGATGGCAGTTTGCTACGTAATGATTAAATGGCTTTTCCTGTATTTCATGTACCGAAAAAAAATCTTCCTTCGGGTATAATCTGCTGCCTGAATATGCATGTTTCCGTTCGTAAAAAAAAATCACGCAAAATCCGGTTAGAATTATATTTGGATTTGCATCTCTATTTGTCAACAAATATTTGTTATGAAAAAAATGATCAGAAGAGCATATCGTTTCTGGAAAATATGTTCTATTGTTTTTCTTTTTTCCTGCAATCAAAAGAACTCCGGATCGGCAGAAAATAAATTACTTGATCAGACGGGGCTGGATTCAACGGTTCGCCCACAGGATGACTTCTTTCATTACGTAAACGGAGGCTGGATAAAGAAAACAGACATACCGGCCTCTGAGGCGACGTGGGGGGCGGGCGCCCTTCTGTATCAAAACACGACGCAAAATTTGAAAAATCTCATTGATTCATGTGCTAAGTTGAATGCAGCCAAAGGAACCAATGAACAAAAAGTGGGAGATTTTTATACAAGTGCCATGGATTCGGCAGGCATTGAAAAAAAAGGGTTTTCTCCTTTGCAGACAGATCTCCAGCGCATTGCTTCGCTTCAATCACCAAAAGATATTTTACACGAGGTGGCATTGGAATACAATCTTGGCATCAGTGCTCTTATGAATTTTTATGCCAACCAGGATGACAAGAACAGTGAGCAGGTTGTTGCTCACTTCGACCAGGGAGGTCTTGGGCTTCCCAATAAGGATTACTATACAAAAAAGGATTCTGCAACGGTAAACATTCGCAATGCCTATCTGAGTTACATCGCAAAAATTTTCACGCTTTCCGGCGACAGCGCTACAGCAAAACAAGGAGCAGCATCCGTGATGAAAATTGAAAATGCATTGGCGATAGCATCAAAAACCCCGGTTGAACTAAGAGACCCGGAGGGAAATTATCATAAGATAAGTATTGCGGAACTGGAAAACAAAGCATCAAATCTTAACTGGCGGGAATTATTAGATCAGCTTGGAGTGAAACAAGATACAGTGTTAATGGGTCAGCCAGGATTTTATACTGCTCTGAGTGGCATGCTGCAATCAGCGCCGATATCAGATTGGAAAAATTATTTGAGATTTCACTTTATTGACAACTACGCCCCTTATCTCGACAGCCGTTTTGTAAATGCAAACTTTGAAATGAGCAAATTGCTGACAGGACAGAAGGAATTACAACCGCGGTGGAAACGAATGACAGCTCTTACTGATGCCCAGTTAGGAGATGCGCTGGGTCAATTGTATGTAAAAAAATATTTTCCACCTGAGGCAAAACAAAGAATTCTCGACCTGGTCAATAACCTGCAGGAGACCTATAAAGAAAGAATCCAAAAACTTTCATGGATGAGTGACTCAACCAAGCAAAAAGCATTATTAAAACTGAATGCGATTGCAAAAAAAATAGGTTACCCGGATAAGTGGAAAGATTATTCATCGGTAGAAATAACGAGGGACGATGTCATTCAGAACCTAAAGAACACAGGGCATTTTACATATCGGTATAACGTCAATAAGATAGGCAAACCGGTGGATCGCTCCGAATGGTTTATGACGCCTCCTACAATTGATGCCTATTATAATCCTTATACGAATGATATAAATTTTCCAGCCGGCATTCTTCAACCACCCTTCTTTTATGCCAATGGTGACGATGCTTTGAATTATGGAGCCATAGGTATCGTGATCGGCCATGAAATCACCCATGGTTTCGATGACCAGGGAAGGCAATATGACGCAAAAGGAAACTTAAAAAGCTGGTGGTTGCCTGCTGATTCTGCTAATTTCAGAAAGAAGGCGAATCTGGTTGTTGAACAATATAATCACTCAATAGTCATCGATACACTTCACATCAATGGCGAATTGACACAAGGAGAAAATATTGCTGATATCGGGGGTGTTGCCATTGCTTATGAAGCGTTTAAAAAAACAGAAGAGGGAAAGTCGACGGAAAAGATAGATGGACTAACTCCTGACCAGCGATTCTTTGTCGCTTACGCCGAAATTTGGAGAAGCAAGTGGCGACCTGAATTTGAAAGAAGGATTGTAATGACAAACCCTCATTCGACGCCAAAATACAGGGTGAATAATCCCATTTCTGATAATCCTGCATTTTATGAAGCCTTTAATGTAAAACCGGGAGATAAAATGTATCGACCTGATAGTTTGCGTGCGCAGGTTTGGTAGGCATTAGAAATTAGCTTTACAATTGTCTGTCCTGTTTCTGTAAAGAGACAGGACAGATTTCATTTAAAAACGCAGGCTCCTGGAAATTGAATTTATTATAAAACAGGCCCACTTTATCCATTCGTTAATGTACATGCTGACTCAATTAGGTTTTACATAAAATTGTTTTCATCGGCGCTGGGGCCATAACTTCCCGGGATTGGCACATTTAATAAACGCAAGTAAACACCCAACTGTGCCCGGTGATGTATTTGCTGGCTAAGCGACATCCGAATGATATCGATCTTTGGATCTGAAGAGTAAATGGTGTCACCATTTCTCAATGTCCAGGGTTTGTTTAGTAGCTCCTCGTTGTCAGCCACAAGCGTTGACAGGCCATCCTGGTAACGCGTTTCAAAATAATTCATCAGATCCTTGTGCGTATTGATCGATGGTTGCTCGTAAGGCTTGGCGAAATCGATCTCATCAGTCGTAAAGGTCATGTGTATCCAGCCCGGAAGGTCGGCGATGTGAGTTGCCAGTCTTTTTAAATCCATACTTTTCGGATGTGGTTGATAGCCGAATTGGTCCTGGGGTACCCGGGAAAGCATTTTACGCGTCGTACTCCCTTCTTCGACAAACTGTTGTTTAAAATAATCGATGAATGTCATAGTTGTTATTTTATATCACAAAACAACAACAGGATAGTGACAGCCCTATGTCAGCAGCATTTGGCTTTCTTCGATTTTTTTCAAAATATTTTCGGCGATGCCGGTTACGAGCACGTTTAGTTCGGCTGGTTTGACAATTTTTGCATGATCGCCAAAAAGAAGGAACCACCTGGCAAAACCCATCAACGAACCAGTTAAAAAATGAACACGAACATGATCACCCCGGTTTTCCTGTCTTACAAACCCATTGTAATACTTTTGTTCACCAAGGTATTTTACAACATCAGTTTCCACATCGATAACTACTTCCACAACCTGCCGCTCGGCGGACATTTGATTGATAAAACTCTGTAATGGGGGATGGGTTTTTGCGATCACCTCTTCAGTGAAAGCCAGTTTATCGATCTTGTCCGTTCGAAAATTGCGGTAATCATTTCTTAGTTGGCAAAATGCGACGAGGTACCAATGGCTTCCCAAGTAATAGATCCCGACAGGCTCCACCTTACGCAGGGTCGTTTCATTCTTTTCAATTGAAAAATATTGTATCTCTATAACAGTTGAAGTACCGATCGCCCTTAATATTGATTGAAGGTGCAATTCTTGCGGGGGATGGTAAACGATGGCTGGATGGCCCATTACCATAACATGCTCGTCGATCTCTTCCAGATGATCTTTTTCTGAAAGCCGGAGTACAGCCTTGATCTTATCGAGCGCAGAGGTATAATGTTTGGAAATGCCGGCATCAGTTTTTGACTGTACCAACTTGGCGGCAGTGAGTAATGCGGAGGCTTCATCCTGGTTAAACATTACCGGTGGTAACTTATAACCTTCCATCAATTTATAACCTGTACCTGCTTCACCGATCACGGGTACTCCAGCTTCTTCCAAAGCACGAACATCACGGTATACCGTGCGCAGGCTGATGGAAAATTTGTCCGCAATATCCTGGGCCTTTACCAATCGCCGCGATTGGAGTTGAATAAGAATGGCTGCTAGCCTATCGATCCGATTCATATCAGTTAAAGGTAATTATAAATATTGCGTGTCTCGAACGAGGAAAAAATTGCCGTTCCCTTCAATTCACCACCATAGGAACAGAAGGCACATAGCAACACATAGATGGTTCGCAAGAGACTATGTGACCCTATGTTGCTATGTGACTATGTGGTGAAACATTCGGCTGTACTGAAAAATTTTTAAAAA
>Ga0207674_10009409_pt1 | contig 11169 bp, 10 predicted proteins | sample KBSCornC72_FD_184303 | JGI IMG/M metagenome (GOLD analysis project Ga0207674, IMG submission 184303) | Corn rhizosphere microbial communities from Kellogg Biological Station, Michigan, USA - KBS Corn C7-2 (SPAdes) (version 2) | ecosystem: Host-associated > Plants > Roots > Rhizosphere > Soil ...
TCGAACTACCCGCTGACCGCGGTGGCGAGCACGGGTGGGCAGACGAACGGGCTCTACCGGTACGGCACGCAGGTGCTCAACAGCACCAACCCGCCGAACAGCTCGTACAACGCCAGCAACTACTGGGTCGACGTCGTCTTCACGACGTCCGGCGGCGGGGGCGGCGGCACCGGCACCCAGACGGTCGCGCTGAACCGGACGACGGCGACCAACGCCGGCACCGTGCTGGCAATGGCGGGCCTGTTGGCGATGTTGCCGACCGCTGCGGTCGCGGGGTGGGCCCGCGGACGGAACCGGCGCTGGAACCGCCCAGGGCGGCACCGGGCGTAGGCGGGCTGGTTCCGACGAGATCCACCGGGCGCGGGTGGGATGCTGGACCTACCGGTCCGCTCCCACCCGCGCCGCTCGACCGCTTAGGAGAGCTATGAGCTCGGTCAGCGTGGTCATTCCGTGCTACAAGTACGGCCACTTCCTTGCCGACTGCGTCCGCAGCGCGCTCGACGACCAGCCCGGCGTCGACGTCCGGATCCTCATCATCGACGACGCCTCCCCCGACGACTCGGCCGACGTGGCACGCGCCATCGCCGCCGCCGATTCCCGGGTCGAGGTGCTCGTCCACGAGACGAACAAGCGGCACATCGCCACGTACAACGAGGGCCTGCTCGAATGGGCCGACGGCGACTACACGGTCCTGCTGTCGGCCGACGACCGGCTCACGCCCGGCGCCCTCACCCGGGCCGCCGCGCTGCTCGACCAGAACCCGAACGTGGGCTTCGTGTACGGCCGGCCGGTCCACTTCCAGCATCCGGGCCCACCGCCGCCGGCCCGCACCACCGGCCGCGGCCACTCGGTGTGGCCCGGGCACTGGTGGCTCCGGCGCCGGTTCGCCGAGGCGCACGGCTGCATCACCTCACCGGAAGTGGTCGTGCGGACCAAGCTGCAGCAGCAGATCGGCGGCTACGACCCCGCGCTGCCGCACACCGGCGACATCGAGATGTGGATGCGGTTCGCGGCGCACGCCGACGTCGGTTACCTGCGCGGCGTCGACCAGGCGTACTACCGCCGGCACGACCTCAACATGCACAAGACCGACTTCGGCAACCAGCTAGACGAGCTGCGCCAGCTCCTCGCGGCGTACGACGCGGTGCTCGAGAAGTGCGGCGACCTGCTCCCCGACCGGGACCGCCTCGCTGACACCGTGCACCGCAAGCTCGCGCGCCTGGCCCTGCGGCGCGCCGGCCGCGCGTACGACAGGGGCCGCACCAACGTGGTGCCCGTCGACGAGCTCGTGCGGTTCGCGGCCGAGTGCTGGCCCGACTACGAGCGGCTCGTCGAGCACCGCGGGCTGGCTCTGCGCAAGCGCATCGGCACCACCGCGATGCCGTACCTGCAGCCGCTCGTGCTGAGCGCCGTTGCGTCCAGGGGCCGCGAATGGCTGTGGTGGCAGTCGTGGAAGCGTCGCGGTATCTGACCCGCTGACCGAACGGAATGGGGCGCCGTGACGGCGCCCCATTCCGTTCGTCCGTCCCTACGGGCGGCGGTCAGTCGGCCGGTACCGGTGGTCGGCGGCCAGGTGTGCGAGCAGCGCGTCGGCGATCCGGGCGCCGGCCTTGCCGTCCCACAGCGCCGGCGCGCGCTTCGGCGGCGGGTCGGCGAGCACCTCGCGCGCGGCCGCGACGATGTCGTCCGGACGCACACCCACCACCCGGTTCGTGCCCTCGTCGACGGTGATGGGGCGCTCGGTGTTCTCCCGCAGCGTCAGGCACGGCACGCCGAGCGCGGTGGTCTCCTCCTGGACGCCACCGGAGTCGGTGAGCACCACGCGGGCACCGGCCTGCAGGCCGACGAAGTCGAGGTAACCGGCCGGCGGCACCGGACGCAGCCCGGCCGGCACGCCGACGGCGTCGAGCTTGGCCGCGGTGCGCGGATGAACCGGCCACACCAGCGGCATGTCCTCGGCCACCCGGCCCAGCGCGCCCAGGATCGAGCGCAGCGAGTCCGGATCGTCGACATTGGACGGTCGGTGCAGCGTGACCACGCCGTAGCCGCCCGAGCTCACCCCGTACCGGCTCAGCACATCGGAGGCGCGGGCCCGGTCGAGGTTGGCGAACAGCGAGTCGATCATGACGTTCCCGACCAGGTGGATCTGGTCGTCGGCGTAGCCCTCGGCCCGCAGATTGTCCACTCCGTCCGGGGACGGCGCGAACAGCAGGTCGGCGACCCGGTCGGCCACCACCCGGTTGATCTCCTCGGGCATGTCCCAGTCGCGGCTGCGCAGGCCCGCCTCGACGTGCGCGACCACGCTGCCGGCCTTTGCCCCAACGAGGGAGCAGGCGAGTGTGGAGGTCACGTCGCCGACGACGACGATCGCGTCCGGCCGGTTCTCGTCGACGAGCTTCTCGAACGCCAGCATGACCCGGGCGGTCTGCTCCGCGTGGCTGCCCGAGCCCGCACCGAGGAAGTGGTCGGGCGCGCGCAGGTCGAGATCGCGGAAGAACACGTCGTTCATCGACTCGTCGTAGTGCTGTCCGGTGTGGACGAGCCGGGCGTCGACGTCGCGCTCGTCGAGCGCGTCGAGCACGGGCTTTATCTTGATGAAGTTCGGCCGGGCTCCGGCCACGCAGAACACGGTGGGCCGGCGCACCTCAGACCGCCTCGACGTTGGCGCCGGCCAGGCGGTGGCGGGTGTCCAGCACGTACTTCGCGTTCTGCCGCACCATCTCCAGGTCGAACTCGTCGTGGTCGGTCAGCAGCACCACCGCGTCGGCGGCCTGGACCTCCTCGGGCGTCAGCTCGACGCGGCGCACGTCGGCGATCGCCGCCACCGTCTCGACCACGTGCGGGTCGGCCGCCGACAGCTGCGCGCCCATCTCGATCAGCAGCTCCGCGACGCGGGTGGCCGGCGACTCCCGGGCGTCACCGGTGTTCTTCTTGTAGGCCAGGCCCAACAGCAGGATGCGCGAGTCGGCCACCGCACGGCGCTGCTTGTTGAACGCCGCGACCAGCCGGCGCACCACGTAGTCGGGCATGTGGTTGTTGATGTCGTTGGCCAGCTCGACGAACCGCACGTTGCGCCCGAGCCGCCGCTGCACCCGCCAGGACAGGTACGAGGGGTCGATCGGCAGGCAGTGCCCGCCGACGCCCGGGCCGGGGGTGAACCGCATGAAACCGAACGGCTTGGTGGACGCGGCGTCGATCGCCTGCCAGATGTCGATGCCGAGGTCGTGGGCCACCATCGCCATCTCGTTCACCAGCGCGATGTTCACGTGCCGGAACGTGTTCTCGATGAGCTTGGCCATCTCCGCCTCGCGCGGCGAGGAGACCGGCACCGTGGTGTCGACGATCGTGTCGTAGAACTCCCGGATCACCTTCAGCGACACCTCGTCGATGCCGGAGACGATCTTCGGGGTGGTGACGATGTCCCACGTCGGGTTGCCCGGGTCGATGCGCTCCGGGCTGAAGCCGAGGTGGAAGTCGGTGCCGGCGGTGAGCCCCGAGTTCTCCTCGAGGATCGGGCCGACCAGTTCCTCCGTGGTACCCGGGTACGTGGTCGACTCCAGCACCACCGTCGCCCCGGGCTGGATGAAGCGCGCCAGCATCCGGGCCGACTGCTCCACATAGGACAGATCCGGCGCACCCTCGCGCAGCGGCGTCGGCACGGTGATGATGGCGACGTCGAAGCCGGCGCAGTCCCGGGTGGCCGTCGTCGCCTTGTACCGCCCCGACGCGACGGCCGCGGCGAGGCGCTCGTCGGAGATGTCCTCGACGTAGGAGCGGCCCCCGTGCAGCATCGCGATGCGGCGCTCGTCGACGTCGTACCCGACGACCTGGTGACCGCGCTCGGCGGCCCGGACGGCGAGAGGCAGGCCGACGTACCCCTGTCCCGCAATGACTACCCGCACTGCACTCCCCTATCGTTCTGCCGCGCCGGCGCGGCGCGCCCGGAACATCTCGCCGATCACGAGCCTGACGAACTTCGCGTTGGTGGACAGGTACCGCCCGCCCAGCCGGCGCGGCTCCTGCGCCGCCCGGTACAGCCATTCGAACCCGGCCTTCTGCCAGGCCCGCGGCGCCCGCCGCACCACGCCGGCGAAGACGTCGAAGGAGCCGCCGACGCCGTGGACGACGTGCGCGCCCGTCCGCTCGCCGTAGGTGGCGACGAACTTCTCCTTCTTCGGCGAGGTCATGCCGAGGAACAGCAGGCTCGCCCCGCTGGCCCGCACCTCGTCGGCCACGGCACCGGCCTCGTCGTCGGTGAAGTAGCCGTTGCGGCTGCCCGCGATCTTCAGCTTCGGATACCAGGTCTGCATGCGGCGCACCATCTCGGCGAGCACGTCCGCCTTGGCGCCGAGGAAGAATACCGACAGCCCCTTGCGCTCGGCCTCGACCAGCAGGTGCTGGAACAGGTCGATGCCGGCGACGCGCTCGGGCAGCGGCGAGCGCAGCAGCTTGCTGGCCCACACCACCGACTGCCCGTCGGCCACGATGACGTCGCAGCCGGCCACCGCCGCGCGCAGTTCCTCGTCGCGGCGCATCTTGACGACCTTCGCCGCGTTGATGACGCCCACCTCGAGCGGCTGGCGCGCCTCGGCGGCCGAGATGCAGCGCCGCACCGTCTCATCCAGGGTCAGCGCGTCGACCTTCAGCCCGAACAGCGTCCGGTGCGGCTGGGCTTCCCGCACGGGAGTCACGACGCCACCTCCCGGTTCAGCCACGCGAAGAACAGCCAGCCGAACTCGTACGGCCGGCACTCCCTGTCGACGGCGAGCGGCTTGTAGATCCGGTTCACGCCCGGCATCTGCCGCCCGGGCAGCAGCTTGGACGCCAGCCCGTTGGCGGCGCGGACCACCTTGCGCGGGTCGCCGCGGTAGACCTTGCGCCACGTCACGCCGTCGGCGGCCCGGATGATGTCCTCGGCGCCCTCGACCCCCCGCAGCTCCAGCGGATCGGTGATCCAGCGCAGGCCGCGCTCGATCGGCTCGCGGTAGGACGGGCCGCCGGCCTCGGTGAGGTCGAGCAACGCCATCGGGCCCATCGCGTGCTGGTGCACCGTGTAGACGGGGTAGCCCTCGACCACCTTGTCGGTGCGCGCGTCGTAGTGCCACCACCACTGCCCGCCGGCGCCCTGCAGTTCGCAGATGCGGTCGGCGCACGCGGTGGCGGCGCGCAGTGCGGCCGGGTCGTCGCCCGAGCGGTGCAGGCGGGCGAGCGCCTGGATCGGGTAGACCTGGTCGGCGTAACACGCGACGTGCGAGCGGTACCACGGCAGTAGACCGGCCCTGGTGGCGTGCGGGAACAGCGCGCGGCCCGAGTGGCGGCTGTCGAGCAGCCGGTCGCGCGCCGCGGCGAGGTGAGCCTCGACGTCGGCGTACGGCCGGGCCGCGGCGAGCGCCGCGACCACCCATGCCGCCTCCACCACGTACTGCGGCTTGCCCGCGTCGCTGTCGAGCGCCTTCAGCGCCGCCAGCGCGCGGGGCAGGTCGTCGTGCTTCGTCTGGGCCGCGGCCCAGGCGATCAGCGCCGCGTCACCGAGGTTCCTGACGCGGGGCAGCCGGCCGATCAGCAGGCTGACGTACTCGGCGACGGTGTGCCCGCCGAGCACCTGCCGTTGCTGGTCGACGCCGAGCCAGTGCGCGCCGAGCGCGACGATCGCCGCGTAACGGGTGCTGGTGCCCCGCTGCTCCGGCCGGGTCGTCGCGCCGGCCGCGGCGCGGGTGAACACGAACTCGTCCGAGTCGGCGCGGTACATCGCCGGCAGGCCGTCGAGTGCGAGCGCGCAGAGCCGGTCGACGAGCTCGGCGGCGTCGGCGTCGAGCGGGACGCGGGCGGTGTCGAGGGGGAACACCACGGGCTACTCCTAAGTGGACAGTTCGGTTCAGTTGTGGGCGAGCGCCGCGGCGAGCGCGTGGACGACCCGCTCCTGCTGGCCGGCCGTGATCTGCGGGTAGAGCGGGAGCGAGATGATCTCGGCCGCCGCGGCTTCGGCGTGCGGGAACGCGCCGGCCCCGTGGCCCAGGCCGGCAAAGGCAGGGGTGAGGTGCACCGGAACCGGGTAGTGGATGGCGGCGCCGATGCCGGCTCCGTTCAACGCCGCGACGATGGCGTCGCGTCGCTGCGCCGGCACCCGCACCACGTACAGGTGCCACACGTGCTCGTTGCCCTCGGCCGTCACCGGCCGCACGACGTCCACAGTGGACAGCAGCGAGTCGTAGCGGGCGGCCGCCCGCCGGCGGGCGGCGTTCCACGTCTCCAGCCGGGCGAGCTTGGCCCGCAGCACCACCGCCTGCAGCGCGTCCAGCCGGCTGTTGACGCCGATCACATCGTGCCGGTACTTGGTGAGCCCGCCGTGGCTGGCGATGGTGCGCACCGTCGTGGCGAGTTCCCCGTCGTCGGTCACGACGGCGCCCGCGTCGCCGTAGGCGCCCAGGTTCTTGCCCGGATAGAAGCTCGTGGCCGCGATCCCGCCGCGGCCCGCCGGCTCACCGTGCCTGAGTGCCCCCTGGCACTGGGCCGCATCCTCCACAATGGACACGGCGGCCGGAATGCCGGCCCGCAGCGCCTCCACCGGCGCGTGCTGGCCGTACAGGTGCACCGGCAGGATCGCCTTGGTGCGCGGCGTCACCGCGGCGAGCGCGGCGGCCGGGTCGATCAGGTACGTGGCCGGGTCGCAGTCCACGAGCACGACGCGCGCCCCGACACGGGCAACCGCTTCGGCCGTCGCGATGAAGGTGTTCGCGGGCAGGATCGCCTCGTCGCCCGGCCCGACCCCGACGGCCCGCAGCGCCAGTTCCAGCGCATCGGTGCCGTTCGCGACGCCGACGCAGTGCGCGACGCCGGTGAACGCCGCGTATTCGCGCTCGAATCCGGCGACCTCCTCGCCACCGATGAACGCGGTGTCGGCGAGCACGCGCTTGAAGCCGACGGCCACCTCATCGGCCACTTCGGCGTGCGCCGCCTGCAAATCGACCAGCGGAATCTTGGTCACGAACGGGAACTCCCTTGTAGCGCCGGACTGTTGACGAACCGGATGAGGCGGGCCGGGTTGCCGGCCCAGACCTCACCGGCCGGGATGTCGCGCAGGACCACCGAGCCCATGCCGACGATCGACCGGGCACCGACCCGCAGCGACTCGCGGATCAGCGCACCGGTGCCGAGGTAGGCGCCGGTGCCGACGTGCACGCCGCCGGACACCCGCACGCCGGACGCGAAGGTGACGGAGTTCTCGATGACGTCGTCGTGCGTCAGCACCACGTGCGGCATCACCGCCACGTGCGCCCCGACCGCGACGTCGGCGGTCAGCACCGTCTGCGCGAGCAGCACGCTGCCCGGGCCGACGATGCAGCCCGCCCCTACGCTCGCCGAGGGATGCACGATCGTCGCGTACCGTTCGGCCGGCAGGCCGAGACGGGCGGTCACCAGGCCGCGCACACCGGGGTTGCGCGGATTGGCGATGCACACGACCACCTGCGCGTCGGGGTGGTCCGCCACCAGCGACAGCGGCCCGAGCACCGGCAGGCCGGAGACCGTCGTGCCGTGCAGCGCCGGGTCGTCGTCGAGGAAACCGAGCAGCCGCCAGGTGGGTCCCGCGGCGTTGACCGCCGCGACGGCCGCCGCGGTCTCCCGCGCGAGGCCGCCGGCACCGGCGATCAGCAGGTCACGCACGGGCGAGCCCGCGCAGGATGTCCACGATGTACTCCTGGTCGTCGGCGGTGAGCTTGTGGTGCAGCGGCAGGATCAGCGATTCGCGGGTGAGCGTCTCGGTGTTCGGCAGGCCGCTGCTTTCCACGCCCTCGTACGCCGGCTCCAGATGCGCCGCCATGATTCCCCGCCGCGCCGAGACCCCGGCCGCGGCGAGTGCGGCCATCACCACGTCCCGCGTCGCGCCGAACTCCGGCGTCAGCTGCAGCCAGAAGGACTGGTAGTTCGTGGTGCCGTGGGCCGGATCCCGCACCGGCCGCACGCCCGGCAGGCCGGCCAGCAGTTCGTGGTAACGCGCGGCGAGCGCCCTTCGCTGCGCCACGATCCCGTCCAGCCGGTCGAGCTGCACCAGACCGATCGCCGCCTGGATGTCGGTCATCCGGTAGTTGTAGCCGGTCTCCAGGTACGCCTCGAGGATCGGCTGGGCGCTCGCGTGCCGGTCGGCGGCGGAGACGTTCATGCCGTGCTCGCGCAGGCGCTTCATGCGCGCAGCCCACTCGGGATCGTCGACGGTGACCATCCCACCTTCACCGGTGGTGATGAGCTTGCGCGGGTGGAACGACCACGCGGCGACGAGCGCGCCGGCGCCCACCGGCAACCCGTCCACAGTGGACCCGGCGGCGCAGGCCGCGTCCTCCACCAGCGCCACGCCCCACTCTGCCGTGGCGGTCCGCAGCGGGCGCAGGTCCAACGGCACGCCGCCCTGGTGCACGGCGATGACCGCGCGCGTGCGCGCCGTGCGGACCCTGTCTATCGTCTCGACGGTGACGTTGCCGGTGGCCAGTTCCACGTCGGCGAACACCGGGGTGGCGCCCGCGTAGCGCACCGCGTTCGCGGTCGCGATGAACGACAGCGACGGCACGATCACCTCGTCGCCCGGCTGGACGCCGACCGCGATCAGGGCCAGATGCAGACCCGTCGTGCACGAACTGACCGCGACGCCGTGCGCCGCGCCGACCCGCTCGGCGAACGCGGCCTCGAAGCGGGCCACCCGTGGGCCCTGCGCCACCCAGCCGGAGCGCACCGCATCGGCGGCGGCCTGCGCCTCCTCCTCGCCGAGCAGCGGCAGCATCACCGCGATCGTGCGTCGCGTCGCTTCCACGGTCATGAGGCCGCCTTACCGGTGGCAACGTCGGCCTTGTTCGCCCGCCACCAGTCCACGAGCCCTTCGAGGCCCTCGTGCAGGCCGAGTTCCGCCGTCCAGCCCAGCGTGTCCGCCGCGTGCGACGTGTCCGCCAGCCGGCGGGTCACCGCGTTGACCGACCGGGCCGGCCCGTACTCCGGCGCGAGGTCGCTGTTCATCACCTTCAGCAGCGCGTGCGCCAGGTCGTTCAGGCTGGTCTCGACACCGCAGGCGATGTTGAACACGTCGTCGGTGACCGGCGCCTCGGCGGCCAGGATGTTGGCCCGCGCGATGTCGGCGACGTGGACGAAGTCCATCGTCTGCATGCCGTCGCCCAGAATCAGTGGCGGCGTACCGGCCTCGATGCGCTCCATCCACCGGATCAGCACCTCGGTGTACAGGCCGTGGATGTCCATCCGGGGCCCGTACACGTTGAAGTAGCGCAGCGCCACGTAGTCCAGCCCGGACATCGCGTGGAAGCTGCGCAGCATCCCCTCGTTGAACGCCTTGGCCGCGCCGTAGAAGGTGTCGTTGTTGTACGGGTGGTGCCGCTCCGTCGTCGGGAACTGCTCGGCCAGGCCGTAGACCGACGCCGACGAGGAGGCCACCACCTTCTTGACGCCGGCCGCGGCCGCCGCCTCCAGCACGTTGAACGTGCCGTCGACGAGCACCTCGTTGGCCAACCGCGGCTCCTCGGCGCACTGCGTGATGCGGATCGCGGCGAGGTGGAAGACCAGGTCCTTGCCGGTGGACAGTTCGCGCACCAGACCCACGTCGCGGATGTCGCCCTCGACGAGGCACACGGCGTCGTGACCGAGCGCGTTCTCCACATTGGACATGCGGCCGCGCACGAGGTTGTCCAGGATGACGACCTCGCTCGCCCCGCCGCGCACCAGCAGGTCGACCACGTGCGAGCCGATCGTGCCGGCCCCGCCCGTCACGAGAGCCCGCGCGCCCTTCACCGGCACAGCGTTCATGCGTCCTCCCCGCGAAGTCGGACCGCGACGCCGCCGTTCGCCAGACTCTCCGACGCCGCCTGCAGGATCTCCAGCACGCGCAGGCCGGACCGGCCGTCGGTCAGCGCCGGCGTGCCGGTGCGGATCGCGCGCTCGAACTCGTCCACCATGGACCGCAGCGCCTCCCGCTCGGCCAGCGCCGGCGCCACCATGTCGCCGGACCGGTACGACACGAGGATGTCGCGCCGCTGCTCGGTCGCCAGTTCCTCGGGCGTCGCCACGTCGACCCCGCGGTCGTAGACGGAGATGCGTTGCGACGGGTTGAGGTCGTCCCACACCAGCGTCCGCTTGGAGCCGCCGACGATCGTCGTGCGCACCTTGACCGGTGAGAGCCAGTTGACGTGGACGTGCGCGATCGCGCCGGTGTTCAACTGCAGGGTGAGGTACGCGACGCAGGAGCGGCCGGCCCCGATCGGGTCGGCACCGTGCGCGCTCACGGCCACCGGCCGCACACCGTCCGGCAGCACGGAGTCCAAGATTGACAGATCGTGCGGCGCGAGGTCCCACATCACGTCGATGTCGCGCTGCACCAGGCCGAGGTTGATACGCACCGAGTCGACGTAGTGCACCTCGCCGAGTTCGCCGGTGTGCAGCATCTCGCGGATGCGGGTCACCGCCGGCGTGTAGCAGTAGGTGTGATCGCACATGAGGGTCAGGCCGCGCTCGTCGGCCTCCCTGATCAGCGCGAGTCCCTCGTCGTAGGTCGCGGCGAGTGGCTTTTCGACCAACACGTGCTTGCCCGCGCGCAACGCCTTGGTGGCCAACGGCGCGTGCGTGCCGGCCGGCGTCGCCAGGGCCACCGCGTGAATCGTCGGGTCGGCCAGGACGCTGTCGAAGTCGTCGGTCGCCCGCACGGTGGAGTAGCGGCCGAGGAGCTTCTTCGCCCGGCCCAGGTCCAGGTCGCACAGCGCGCGCAGGTGGAACGAGGGCGCGCCCTGGAAGTTGCGGACCAGGTTCGGCCCCCAGTAACCGGCGCCGATCACGGCGACGCCGATGGGCTCGTCCAATTCCGATTGGTTCGCTCCGGTACGGCCGGCACCGGCCGCGGCGGGAGGTGCAGTCACAAGTCCTCGCTTCGCGCTATCGGACAGCTGGAGGTCGTGAATGATCCTCGGACTCACGACCGCACGCGAAACCTACCGGCCGGGACAGCGGGTAGGCAGTCGGCTGACCGACCGACACGCACCAGGCGAACGACCCGAATCCGGCATGCCAACGGGTCCCGCGGGTGGCATTCCGTACAGTCGAACGGGTGAAACAGGATGACAGAGGCACCTCGTCGGCGCCATCAGCGGAGCGCGAATTCTTCGTCGCACCGGGTGCGGAGGTGGA
>Ga0207674_10009410_pt1 | contig 11168 bp, 8 predicted proteins | sample KBSCornC72_FD_184303 | JGI IMG/M metagenome (GOLD analysis project Ga0207674, IMG submission 184303) | Corn rhizosphere microbial communities from Kellogg Biological Station, Michigan, USA - KBS Corn C7-2 (SPAdes) (version 2) | ecosystem: Host-associated > Plants > Roots > Rhizosphere > Soil ...
GAGGGCCCGGAAGCGCCACCGGGGGGGGGGAGGGTTGGCGGTTCCGGGCCCATTTAAGCGGATAGCGAGAGCGGGGGGGCAAAAGGTCACTATCCGAATTGCACAACGCGGTGTCTTCCCGAACAGTTCCGACGTGCGGCAACTTTTTTTGGCCGTACCCGAAACGGTTGATATTGGCCGTCAGGGGTTGGGAAATACTGGTAAATCAACGCTATAGCGCCCCAATTTTCGGTCGAGTTCAGACCGCAGCTGCTTGGCCAGGCCGGTGACGATTCGTTCGAACTGGGCTTTTTCCGGCTGGTCGGCCTGATCCGGCACCAGGACATGACTGCTGAGCGTCAATCGCGCGGTCAGCTCGCTGGTTCGCCGAAGCGAGAGGTCGATCGGATCCTGAGGTGACTTGAGCATCGCATATTCGACGATTTCCGTGACCAGGAAGGCGACGGCGACGGCGACGTCCTGTGTCGTGTTAACCGATTCAAGGTCGAGGTCGATGATCAGCTTTCGGGCCGAATCCGGGGCGCCGGCGCGAAGTTCCGCGGCGAGCTCGGAAAGGAGGGGACGCAACGCGATCCCGCGATTCTCTTCCATCTCCGCATAATGATTGCGGTGGACGATCGAGAGCGCGCCGACGCGGCGGCCAATCCCGGCATAAGCGGCCTGCGCGTCGGGAGTTCCCGCGCTCCGCCCGTGGATGTTCAGCAATGACGCAACGACCTGGAGGTTATTCTTCACTCTATGGTGGACCTCGCGAACGAGCCGCCGTTGGCCTTCGAGCGCCGCGGTCATGTCGCGCTCGGATTCGTCCACCCGCGCGACTGCCCGCCCAAACGCATCCCGCAACTCCTGAATCTCGGTCGATGGGCCCAATCTTCGCGGAAGATTGAGCTCCGACCCCGGCGTGTAGCGGGTCACCGCGTTCTGAAGGCGCTTCAACGGCCGGATCAGCAGGCGGCTGACCAGCAACCACGCGACGAGAGCGGCCAGGATCCACATCAGCACGGGCAACAACAGTATCAGCTGATCAATCGTCGTGATTCTTGCGGAGGTCGATCCGATCCGCGTGACCAGCGCTCCATTCCCGATCGGCCAGTCGATGGTCACGAGATGATCATTCGCGGTCGGATCCGAATCGATGATTCGCATCTCGTTCGCGTGGTCGCTGACGACAAGCGACCTGATATCGCCGCCGGCATCGAGCGCTGCAGCGCGAATCTCGTCTTTTTGCAGGTTGGCGGTTGCCATCCCTCCAACCACCCCGACCCGAATGATGAGGTCGTTGTCTTCAGGGTTGATCCATAAGCGGATATCGCCCGGAGCTACGAGGGGGGTCGGATTCGCTGGCCGGAATCCTCCCGAAACGCAAAGCAGACGCCCATTCGAGTCCCGAAGCGCGAAACGGCGAGAGATCGCCGGAGCGGTCGCGAGTGATTGCACGATGGCGGCGCAGGGGGCGGCACGGCTCTGAGAGAGGGCGCCAGCAGCAGCGACGCGCAAGGCGAGTGCATTTCTTGCGACCAGGCTCTCGATGGCTCTCGCAGCACTACGCGACTGGTCTTCGCTTCGGCCCTGTAAAGCGTCGTTCGCTTGCCTGATGCCGCTTCCGCCGAGCCAGCCGAGGGCGATTCCCATCGGCAGCAACAGTGCAGTGAGGATCAGAAGGAGCTTCGCTGCGGTCGGGAGCCGCTCAAAGCGGCGCGCGGCACCGCTCACCATTCCGCTTCGCCTTTCACGGCTGGCTCAGCTGAGCTTCCCCAGAAGATCGTTGAACTCGTCCGGCACCGTCTCGCGAAGGGTGTCGTCATAGACCGAGCGAAGCGCGCGGCCGAGATCGACCGCTCGCTGCTTGCGGGACTTTCGCTCTGGATTGATCGGCTTGCCGGAATGGCCCCGACGCTTGGCGCCGTCCGACTGGCCGCGATCCTTACCACTCAACCTCTCGTCCCCCCTCGCGCGGGTACACGCGCCTCCATACAAAGCTCAAATTTCGGCGCAACGGTCTCCATCGCTCCGAATATTTTTCGCCGACCCGCTGCGCACGCAATCCTTCGCCGGCAGCCAGCCCACGTTCGACAACGGAAACCAAATGGCTGGTGCTTGGTTCCACGCTTCAGCAGTTCTTTGGGGGCGCCACAGCCAGATACTGACGGCCCTTGCAGGGTTGCAACAATCAGGGTGCGCCGCCAAAGACGGCGCAAATTGTCATTTCGAGGGAGTGCCTCATCAATGTCGCTAGGCCAGGAACTCGCTCCTCATCTGCCGTTTCTCCGCCGATACGCCCGGGCGCTGACTGGCAGTCAGGCGCATGGTGATGCTTTCGTCCGGGCAACGCTGGAAGCCATCGTCGCCAAGCCCGACGAATTTCCGCGTGAAGTCGATCCCCGTCTGGGACTGTACAAGACTTTCCACGCCATCTGGTCGACGGCCAATGTCGAGGAAGGCGAGGAACCGTCGAAGGATTACAGCGGTCCGGAAGGGATTGCCCACGCCCGATTGTCGAGGATCACTCCGCTTTCCCGCCAGGCGCTGCTCCTCACTTCGCTCGAGGGGTTTTCGTCCGAAGATACCGGCTATCTGATCAATGCCAGCCCCGCGGACGTCGAGTCGCTCGTCGCGGAGGCGCTCGAAGAAATCGAACGCCAGACGCTCGCCGACGTTCTCATTATCGAGGACGAGCCGATCATCGCGATGGATATCGAAACGATCGTTCGCGACCTCGGGCATAATGTCACCGGCGTTGCCGTCACTCGCGACGAGGCTGTCGCGCAGGCCCGGCAAAACCCGCCGGGACTCGTTCTTGCCGACATCCAGCTGGCCGACGATTCGAGCGGGATCGATGCGGTGAAAGACATCCTCGCGGAATTTTCGGTGCCGGTGATTTTCATCACGGCCTTCCCGGAGCGGCTCCTGACGGGAACCCGGCCGGAGCCGACGTTCCTCATCACCAAGCCGTTCCAGCGATCGACGGTGAAGGCGGCCATCGCCCAGGCGTTATTCTTCGACGCGGCGACGGTGCCGGCGGCCTGATCGATACTGGGCCGGAACATGGCCGGTGAAGGCGCGTTGGCCTTCACGAACATCGATTGAGGCAGGAAGTTTAAATGCCGGAAGCCCAAAGGGACGCTCCGCGGACCGAGGTTACGACGACTGAAGCCCGGGGCGGGTCGACCCCGCACATGACGCGTTATGTGCTGACTGTCGGACTAATCCTGGTGATCGTGATCTTCGCGGTCATCGTCCTGGTTGGCCGCTCCTGAGTTCCTGGCTTCTGTCACATTCGCTGTTCATCGTCGGTCAAACCGCGCGCCGCCATGTGGCGCGTCAGTAAAGGGTGGGGGTGAAGCTTGTCCGAAGATCGTGAAGAGGAGCGTCCGGCGGGTTCATCGCCCGAGCCTGTTCCGCTGCCCGATCCCGAATTCAAGGAACAGCTCGCGTCGGTGATCCCGCACTTGCGCGCGTTCGGTCGTTCGCTGTCCGGAAGCCGCGACCTCGCGGACGACCTCGTTCAGGAAACTCTGCTCAAGGCGTGGGCGGCCAGGAAGCGCTTCCAGGCCGGCACGAACATGCGCGCCTGGACCTTCATCATCCTCAGGAACCTGTTCCTGAGCCAGATGCGGCGTGCCCGCTTCAAGGGCGAATGGGACGAGATCACGGCGTCGAAGATCCTCGCCGCGCCCGCCAGCCAGGACCGGCACATCGAACTCGGCGACATGCAGCGCGCCCTGATGCATTTGCCTCAGCCGCAGCGGGAAGCCTTGATCCTCGTCGGCGCGGGCGGCTTCGCTTATGAGGAAGCCGCCGAGATTTGCGGCTGCGCCGTCGGGACGATCAAAAGCCGGGTCGCACGCGGTCGAGTCGCGCTCGAGCAATTGCTGTCGAGCGGCAAGCTGCCGTCAAGGCGCCAGCATCGGACCGACCCGGACAAATCGGCGCTCCAGGCGATCATGGGTGAAGTGGACGAACTTAGCCGCGATCACGGCTGATCGAATCCCGGATCGCGTCCGGAATGAACCTCAGGCGGTCAATTCAATCTTCGCAGAAGCTCGGCGAAGTCGCGGTCGCAAGGCTCTGACGCCGCTGCCTCGAATGCGCGGCGAAGCGCGGCCGTAATGCCGGCGTGCGCTGGCGGACCTTCGACGCGGATCACCCGCCGGTCCCTGCTCCCAATTTCTCCTGCCGTAAGCAAATCAGATTCAACCTTCATTTCCAATGAAACGTCTCATGATCGGTGGAAGTTTCGTGCGCCGCGGAAATCCGCCAATGGTGTGACTTATGAACTGCGGCCCAGTGCACGAATCCCGGGATGAAGCGGTTGCGCGAGCAGCCAAATTCTCGCCGTTCCTCCGGGATGCGCTCAAGGCTCGGCCGGAGATCCGGGATGCCTTTCTTGGCCAAGGCGCCGATGCCGCCGCGGCGCTGGCTCTAGGCGATGCGAACGGCGATGCCGACGCCCGACTCCGGCGACAGCGGCACGGGCTGGCCCTGGCTGTCGCGCTTGGCGATCTCTCGGGCGAATTGCCGCTCGAGCACGTCACACGGCTGCTGTCCGATTTCGCCGACTCGGCGATCCACACGGCAGTCGTGACGGCCATCGCGGAACGTATGCCCGATGCTGTTCCGCAGGGTTTCACAGTCGTCGCGATGGGCAAGCTCGGCAGCCGCGAGCTGAATTATTCGTCGGACGTCGATCTTTTGCTGCTGTTCGATCCGCAAGCGCTTCCCAAGCGGGAGCGCGAGGATGCGACCGAAGCGGCGGTGCGAATCGGCCGCCGGATGATCGGGCTGCTGCAGAAGCGCACCGAGCACGGTTACGTCGCCCGGGTCGATTTGCGCCTACGGCCATCGCCGGAAGTCACGCCTATCGCGCTGCCCATCAACGCTGCGATCTCGCATTATGAATCGAGCGCTTTGCCCTGGGAACGCGCCGCCTTCATCCGCGCTCGCGCCTGCGCCGGCGATATCGGCTTGGGCGAGCGATTCCTCAAAGCGATTCAGCCGTTCATCTGGCGCCGGTCGCTCGATTTCGGGGTGATCGACGAGGTGCGGCAGATCTCGACGCGCATCCGCGACCATTTCGCCCAGGGAGCGCAGATCGGCCCCGGATACGACCTCAAGCGCGGACGCGGCGGAATCCGCGAGGTCGAATTCTTCGTCCAGATCCAGCAGATGATCCACGGCGGCCGCGACCCCTCGGTGCGTACCCCGGCGACGCTGGATGCCATCCAGGCGCTCCTCGCGGCGGGCCGGATCGACGATGTGATCGCAAGCGACCTCGGCACGGCCTACCGGCTGCTCCGAACCGTCGAACATCGTGTGCAGATGATCGATGACGCGCAGACGCATTTGCTGCCCCAGTCGCCCGAGGCGCTCGACAATGTCGCTCGCCTGCAGGGCCTCGAAGGCGGTGCCGCACTGCTGGAGGTGCTGCGGCCGCCCGTGGAGCGCGCAGGCGAGATCTTCGACAGCCTGTCGCCCGGCGGACAGGGACAGCTTTCCAAAGATCCGGACCTCTTGGCCCGGGAACTCCGCGAGCTCGGCTTCCCCGACGTCGAGGATGCGGCCCGCCACATCGGGCGCTGGCGCTCGGGCAAGGCCCGGTCGCTGCGCTCCCCGGCGGCCCAGCAGGCGTTCGAGGCAATGCTTCCGGGGCTGATGCGGGCCATTGCCCAGGGTGCCGATCCAACCCACGCGCTCAACCGTCTGAGCGACATCGTCGAGCGCCTATCGAGCGGAGTGAACTTCTTCCGCCTGCTGGAAGGGCGGCCGCATCTGGCTCGGCTGCTCGCGAAAGTGCTCGCGCATGCGCCCGCGCTTGCCGATCAACTCGCTCGCCGGCCCGAGCTGTTCGAAGGCCTGTTCGACTCGTCGAGCTTCGAAATGCCCGACTCCGCCGAGAGCTTCGCTGAGAGATTGAGCAGCGCGATGAGGGGCCATCCGTACGACGAAGCGCTGGATCGTGCCCGGCGACTGGTGAACGAGCGGCGATTTGCGCTGGGCGTGCAGCTGATCGACCAGCGGCGCGACCCGCTCGAGGTTGCGGCGGGCTATGCTCGGGTCGCGGAAGGTACCCTGCTGGCGCTCGGCGAAGCTTCGATTCGCGAGTTTGAAGAGATGCATGGGCGTTTTCCCGGAGCGGAGCTGCTTGTTCTCGGGCTTGGCCGGCTCGGAGGGTGCGAGCTGACCCACGCCTCCGACCTCGACCTCATTTATCTGCATACGGCTGCTTCCGAAGGGAAGTCGGACGGCCCGAAGCCGCTCGGCCCCAATGACTATTTCAACCGCCTGGCGAGTCGGGTCACCTCGGCGCTCAGCGTGCCGACGGCCGCCGGCCCGCTTTACGACGTGGACACGAGGCTCCGGCCCGAAGGGGCGAAGGGCATGCTCGTCGTCTCGCTCGACGCGTTCGAGCGCTACCAGCGCGAAGAAGCCTGGACGTGGGAGCATATGGCGTTGTGCCGGGCCCGGCCAGTCTTCGGCTCCGCCGAAGTCCGCGAACGTGCCTCGCGCCTGATCGCCGAGATCCTCGGCAAGCCCAGGAAAGCCTCGGACGTCATCGCTGATGCCGTGAAAATGCGCGCCGAGATCGAACGACACAAACCGGCGCAGAGCACGCTGGACGTGAAGCTCGGCGCCGGGGGCCTGGTGGACCTCGAATTTGCGGTCCATGTGCTCCAGCTCACTCGGCAGGTCGGCCTCGATCCACGCCTCGAAGTGGCGATTGCCGAGCTCCACGTCGATCATTTAGTCGACGGAAATATTGTTGCTGCACAAAAATTGCTGACGCGCATTTTGGTGATGATGCGGCTGGTTGCGCCCGGGGACGTCAAGCCAACGGCATCAACGTGGCAGCTGGTCGCCGAGGCCTGCGGCGCCTCTGGCTGGGACGAGCTCCTTGCCGAGCATGATGCTGCGCGGCAAAGCATTTCGGGACTGTGGAATCGCATCAAGGACGAGGCATCATGATCGACGAAGGTGACAGGGCTCCGGCAATCAAGCTGGCGGCGAGTGACGGGACGACCACCGATCTTGCGTCGCCGGGCGGGCCGCTCGTCCTCTATTTCTACCCCAAGGACGATACGTCGGGCTGCACTCGCGAGGCGCAGGATTTCACCGCGCTCGCGCCGGATTTCGCCAAGGCCGGAGTCAAGGTGATCGGCCTTTCGCGCGATCCGATGAAGAGCCACGAGAAGTTCATCGGCAAGTACGGCCTCGCCGTTCCCCTGGTGTCTGACGAAGACGGTAAGATCTCGGACGCCTTCGGCACCTGGGTTCAAAAGTCGATGTACGGCCGCAAATATATGGGGATGGAACGCGCGACCTATTTGATCGGCGCGGACGGGCGCGTCCTCCGCGCATGGCGCAAGGTCAAAGTCCCGAACCACGCGGCAGAAGTGTTGGAGGCCGCTCGGGACCTGGTCGCCGCCTAACCGGCGAGCGATTTGTAGATCATCTCCCAGTAGAGCACGTCGTCGTACATCGATCGAACGGGGGTGCGTTCGTCGAGACCGTGGGCGCGTTCGTCATCGGGCGAAATGCCCCAGCTTCCATCAATGTCGTAAACGGGGATGCCTTGGGCCCGGAAGAAGCTGCCGTCGCTCGCGCCCGTCGACATCATCGGGAAGACGTGCATGTCGGGCCCGTGAAACTTCTGAATTGCCGAAGTGACTGCCTTCAAGACATCCGGCCGCAGAGGTGAAGCGGGGGTCGGCTGGCCGACGTAATTGGGGTCCGCCTTCACCTCCACATTCGGACCGACGAGTTTCTGCAGCTCCGCCTGCACCGCGACGGGCTGCACCCCGGGGAAGATGCGGCAATTGACGGTCGCGGTCGCGCTTTGCGGAAGCGCATTGTCCGCATGGCCCCCGCTCAGCATTGTGGCGACGCAGCGCGTGCGCGTCAGCCCGACCTCAAGCGGATTGGCCTCGATCGCGTCGGCGGCTGCCCCATCGTTGGGGTTGGCGAGCCAGGCGCGGATTTGCTGGCCGAGCTGGCTATTGCCTTCCTGACGGGAGCGCTCCTCGAAATAGGCGCGCGACACGTCATTCTGCATCGGCTGGAAGCGATAGGTGCGGAGCTTCTCGAGCGCGTCCGCAAGATCGTAGATCGCATTGTCAGGGCGCGGGCGGCTGCTGTGTCCGCCGGGGTTGTGCGTGGTGAAGAAGTAGGTCTGGAAGGTCTTCTCGGCCATCGAGATTCCGCAGCCGAGCGGCCTGAAGTTCCGGTCGTAGGAGACGCAGCCGCCGTCGGCGTTCAGGCCGAACTCGGCGTCGGTAAGATTGCGCCACTTGGTCGATCCAAGGGTCGCGCCCTGTCCGTTCGTTTCCTCGTCGCCGCTGTAGAAGAAGATGATGTCGCGGTCGGGTTTGAAGCCTTCGGACATGAGCTTCACCGCGGCCATGGTCGTCGCGACGTCGCCGTTCTTCATGTCGCTGGTGCCGCGGCCGTAGAAATAGCCGTCCTGTTCGCGGAACACGAACGGGTCGAACTTCCAGTCCTCGCGCTTCGCTTCGACCACGTCCATGTGACCGAGGATCAGCATCGGCTTCTTCGTCGGATGCGCGGACCGCCAGCGGACGATGAGCGCCGTGGTCTTGTCGCCGGGCAAGCCTTCGTAGGGCATGAAGTGAATATCCGCGTCGGGAATGCCGGCCGCGCGGAACTGGCTCGCGAGCAGCTCGGCGACCCGTTGCGTCTGCCCGCGATGGTGAACGCTCGGTATCTCGATCGCCTGCTTGAACACGGCGCGCGTCTTCGCCTGCCATGCGGGGTCCAGCTTGGTCGGAACCGTTCGCGGATCGACCGCCGCGGATGCCGCGCTCGACAGCGCAGTCGCCAGAACAAGGGCAAGCACTCGCTTCATCGCATCCAACTCCTATTTGCCGGCGAGGTCGCGCAGCATCATCTCCCAGTGGACAACGTTGTCATAGAGAGATTTCACCGGAAGCCGCTCATCCTTGCCGTGCGCGCGATTGTCGATCGGGGTGACGGTCCAGCCGCCGTTCGTGCCGTAGACAGGAATGCCGGCAACACGGAATGGCCGCGCATCGCTTGCTCCGGTCGACATCTCCGGGAAGACCGGCTGGCCGGGATGCAGCGCCTGGACGGCACGCGTGTAGGCGGCGGTCACGTCGGGCCGCAGCGGCGATGCCAGCGAAGCGACATAATCGTCGTTCCGAGTCACCACGACCGTCGGATCGGCGACGATCCGCTCGAGCTCGGCCTTCACCGCGTTCGGATCGACTCCGGGGAAGATCCGGCAATTGATCATCGCCGTCGCGAGTTGCGGCAGCGCGTTGTCCGCGTGCCCCGCGAACAGCCGCGTCGGAACGCAGCGCGTGCGGGTGAGGCCGACTTCGCTTTCGCTGGCCTCGATGAAGTCTGCCGCTTCACCATCGTTCGGATTGGTGAGCCAACGGCGCATCGCATCGCCGAGCGGGTTCTTTTCCAGCTTCTGCCGGCCATCGAAATATGCCCGCGTCGTCTCGTTCATCATCGGCGTGAAGCGATAGGCTTCGATTTTGTCGAGGGCATGGGCGAGGCTGTAGATCGCATTGTCCTTGCGCGGCTTGGACGAATGGCCGCCGCGGTTGCGCACCGTCAGCGTGTAGCCGGCGAAGGTCTTTTCCGCGGTCTGCATGGTAAAGCCCGCCGGCGAGCCGTCCGTGTTGACGCTGCCTCCGCCGCCATCGGCGTTAAGCCCGAACTCCGGATGGCCGAGCAGGTCCAGCCATTGCGTGGCGCCGTTCTTCGCGCCGATGCCGTTGGTTTCCTCATCGCCGGTGAACAGGACGACGATGTCGCGCTTCGGTTTGAATCCCGACTGCTTCAGGTTGATCATCGCCTGGGTGATGGCGACGATTCCGTCCTTCATGTCGATGGTGCCGCGGCCGTAATAATAGCCGTCCTTCTCGACCATCTTGAAGGGATCGGTGGCGGACCAATCCTCGGCCTTCGCTTCGACCACGTCCATATGGCCCATCAGCAGGATCGGTTTTGCCTTGGGCGTTCCAGCGGCGCGCCAGCGGACGATCACCGCCGCCGTGTCGTCGTCGCCGGTCGTGGCGCTGCCCGTATGATAGGGGACGACGTGGATGTCGGCTTCAGGGAAGCCTGCCGCCTTGAACTGATCGGCGACATATTGCGCTTCTTCGGGAACACGGTGCCGTCCGATCACGGTCGGGATATCGACGATGTGTTCGAACATCGCATGAGTCGCCTCATGCTGCGCAGCGGTCAGCTGAGGTGGAGCAGCCGCGTTCGTTGCGGATGCTATGGCCAGAAGCGACGCCGTGGCGATCAGTTTACGCATCGATACCCTCCCCTTGAATGAGTTGCACGACGCTAGGCGTGTCGTCTGCGCCGTCAAGTTACAGCGCCATGGCCCTCCGCCAGATATTCCGCGCTTCGCATCTCTTCGAGCCGGCTCACGGTCCGCTGGAATTCGAAGCTGCCGTCGCCCGCCGGATATAAACCTTCGGGCTCGGCGTCAGCCGCGGCGAGCAACTTCACCTTATGTTCGTAGAGTGCGTCGATCAGCGTCACAAACCGCGCCGCCTCGTTCCTGCGTTCGCGCGACATTACCGGAATGCCCACGATGATGACCGTATGATAGCGGCGAGCGATGGCGAGATAATCGGCGGCACCGCGCGGCTCGCCGCACAGGCGCTTGAACGAAAAGACCGCCACGCCTTTGAGGCTCTTCGGTACATGAAGGGTGCGGCCGCCGCCCACGTCGAGCTCTTCCGTCGGCACTTTGGCACGATCTTCGACCGGATAATCGGTGAGCTGGAAGAAGGCGCGGGAAAGGTCCGCGGTCGCTTCCGGCCCATTGGGCACATGCCAGACCTCGACACCCGCGAGGCGATCGAGTCGGTAATCGGTCGGACCGTTGACTTCGACCACGAGCATTCGCCGTTCGATGAGGTCAATGAACGGCAGGAACAGCTCGCGGTTGAGCCCGTCGATATAGAGGTCCCGCGGCGGCCGATTCGACGTCGTCACTACCTTGACGTCACGCTCGAGCAGTTTCCCGAACAGCCGCGACAGGATCATCGCGTCCGCCGGGTTCGTCACCTGCATTTCGTCGAAGCAGAGCAGTTTCGCTTGCTCCGCGATCTGTTCGGCGACCGGCTCGATCGGGTCGCCTTCCTCGCTCTCGCGCGCCTTGC
>Ga0207674_10009413_pt1 | contig 11167 bp, 4 predicted proteins | sample KBSCornC72_FD_184303 | JGI IMG/M metagenome (GOLD analysis project Ga0207674, IMG submission 184303) | Corn rhizosphere microbial communities from Kellogg Biological Station, Michigan, USA - KBS Corn C7-2 (SPAdes) (version 2) | ecosystem: Host-associated > Plants > Roots > Rhizosphere > Soil ...
GGCACCATCCTCGGCGCGTCCGCGGCGGGCGTCGCGGTGAACCGCGCGTCCACGACGAGGAACTGCCCGCCGTCGGTCAGGCGGCCGCTCTGCGAGAGGGACTGACTCGTCAGTTCGTTGCCGAACTCGCGGGACGCGCACTGGAGTTGTTCGAGCCGCCGGGCGGTGGCGGAGACGATGTTCACCGCGATCCACCCGGCGCGGTCGCGGGCCACCGGGATCGACCGCAGCACCAAACCCTTGGGGTACTTGTCCCACAGCGCCAGCGCCCGGTCTGCCGGCAGCACCGCCTGGAGCAGCCCGCCCAGCCCCTCGTCCGGGAGGTCGGTATAGATTTGGCCGACCTGGCGGAGCGACGACGCATCGAGCAGGACGCCCGAGCCGACCAGATATCCGCGCGAGTCGGCCGTCCACTGGAAGACCGGCCCGCCCGCGTAGACCGGCAGGGCGGCGGTCTCCAGCGAGCGCAGCGCCCCGGTCGCGACGTCGAAACAAGCGATGCGGCGGGTCGACTGGAGGTTCTCGAACAGCAGCGCCAGTGACGCGCCGTCCGGGGAGAACTCCATCGCCCGCAGGGTCAGCGCCTGCCGCGGGTGGGCGACGGCGGCGGGCGGGATCGGCGCGACGCCCAGCGAACGGCCACTCGCCAGGTCGATCAGGGCGACCTCGCGCGCGTCTGCGACGGCGACGAGCCTGCACTGCCCGCTGGCGGCGGCGCGGAGGTCGCCCGCGCGCAGCGGGAGCGCGATCTCACGCAATTGCGGTGCGGCGGATCGGGGGGCAAGGTCGGCGACGACCAGTTTGTCCCCGAAGACGAGCACCTCGTGCGCCGACGGGAAACCGAGCACCGCCTCGGCGCGGCCGATCGACCGCGAGGAGAGATCCGCGCTCAGCACCGGCCGCGCCCGCGTCCCCGTTGTCGTTGTGGCGGTCGTCGTCGCCGACCAGACTTCCAGGCGGGTATTGTGGATCTGCGCATCGCTTATCAGGCCGGCGTAGAGCGTGCCGTCGGGGCTGAGCGCCGGCGCGGACAGGGGCTGACCGATCTGGAACGTGGCGGTGCGCCGCCGGGTGGTTATGTTCCAGACTTCGATCGTCGGTCCGGCCGGGGGGTCGGTCGGATCGGGGAGGAGCGTCAGGGCGGCGAACTGCCCCGGGGCGGGCGAAAGGACGAGCGAATGCGGGTCATGACGCAGTGGGGCCAGCGCGGGGATCGTCAGGTGGAAGTCGTCGGGTAGCGCCGGCGCGCGCGAAGCCGGGTCGGGCCGGGCGGACCACGCGGCGGCGCCCGCGGGGGCGACGGGGCGGTCTCCGACGGCGGCGGTGTCAGGACGATCCTCGGCCTTGGCGACTGTGCCGGCGGATCGCGGCGCCAGGAACCGCGGGGCAAAGACGGCGGTCGCTCCGCCGGCGACAATCAGCGCCGCGACCACCGCGACGATCGCGCGACGGTGTCGTCGTCGCCGCGGCGCCGCCGCTGACGGTGGGGCCAGGTGAACGTCGGTAACGATCACCGGCTCTACCCCGGTCGCAAGGTCGAGATCGGGGGCGACATCATGATGCGGGCGAGGCTTGACCTCGACGTGCACGGGAGTTCGGATGACGGCGGCGGCGGGCCCGGCCGGCGGGGGCGGTGCGATCGCGACGGAAACCTCGGCGGCGGGCTTTGTTTCCTCAGCGGCGATGGCGGGAGCGGCGGCGATGGTCGCGGCAATCGTGGCAACGGGTCTTGGCTTTGGCTCGATGACGAAGACGACCCCGCACGCCGAGCATCTGGAGCGGCGGCCGGCGAGCTTGGCGTCGGCTTTGAACCGCTTGCCGCAGGCGGAACATTCGGCAACGAACGCCATGGGACCAAACTCCAAGCGCGGTGCGCGGATGCGTGCGTCCCCTTTGGGCTGCCCGGGACGTCATTTTGCATTGACGTCTTGCGCGGGGCAAGCGGAAAGAGGCGAAGTGGGCGAATTGGGAGAACCCCGAAAGACGGTCTCCCGCAGTTGGAAGCGGTTGTGCCGGTTATTAGCGGCCGGTCAGGAACTGGGCCCGGGCGCCCGAGTCGGGAGACTCGGCGAGTTCGAGGCGAAGCGCCGCGCCGCCGGCGGGGCGGAGCAATGTCACCGTATGCGCGCCGCGGGTGAGATCGACCTTCAGCTCCGCCTTCGGCTCGGCCGGTTGGTCGTCGATCCAGAGCGCCGCGCCGGGCGGCGCGGTCACCAGCAGCCGCACGGCGCCGGGCGTGGTGACGTTGACCTGCGCGCGGACGAGCGCCGCACCCTCAGCGGACGGGAGCGCGCCGCCGACCGTCGCGTAGGCGGGAGACCAGAGCGTGGTGGCGGGGATGGACAGTGGTTGGTTGGGGCGGACGCTCGCCGGAACCGGTTCGAGCACCTGCCAGCGGCGGGCGACCTGCTGCGTGCCGACGGCGTAGGGACCGGGGTGGCCCAGCTCGGAAAGGAAGCGGACGAGGTCGATGAGCTCCTGTCGCGTGAGCGGGTCTGCCAGGCCCGCGGGCATCATCGAGCCGGCCTCGCGCGGACGGCCCTTGATGTCGGCGAGGGGGACGACGATCTCGTCCTGGACCGCGTCGCGGAGGATCAGGTCACGATCGGTCTGGCGCACCTTGATGCCGGTGAGCTGGTCGCCGTCTTTCGTCTCGACGATCAGGGCATGATAGCCTTCCTTGATGGCCTTGCTCGGTTGGAGGATGGAATCGATGAGGTAATCGACGGGGGCGGAGCCGGCGGAAATGAGGTCGGGCGCAAGCTGGCCACCCGCGCCGGCGATCGAGTGACAGCGCAGGCAGGCGGTGTCGGCCCGGCGGAAGATTTGCTCGCCGCGCGCGGGATCCCCCTTGGACTGGACGTCGGCGACAAGCTGTTTCATCTCGTCGGGGGAGAGCTGCTTGGGTTGGGAGTCGATCTTGGCCTGGGCTTTGAGCGAATCGACGAGGGCCGGCTCGGAATGACCCAGGGCGTAGACGGCGCGGAGGGCGAGCTTGGCGGTGTCCTGCGAGAGGTGGGCGGCGCCGAAGGCTTGGCCGAGCATAGCGGGGCCTTCCTTGCGGTTGACGAAGGGGGCGATGAGGCGGGCGAGGTCGGGCTCGGGGTTTTTCGCGTCGGCCAGGGCCTGGGCGAAGAGCGTGGCGGCGGCCTTCACGTCGAATCGCGAGAGGGCGACGGCGGCTTGGAGACGCTGCGTTTGATTGGCGCCGTGGGTGGCGAGGTCAAGGAGCGACTTGACGCTCGGACCGCTGCCGAGGTCGGCCAGCGCGTCGATGGCGGCGGCGGTGCGGGCGGGGTGATCGCTCTGGGCGGCGGCCTTGGCGATGTCGGCGCGGGCCGATTCGAGCTTGAGCGCGCCGGCGAGGCGGATGGCGGCGGTGATAACGCCATCGTCGGTGGCGCTGGCGATCAGCGCGGCGAGCGGCGCCGGGTCGGCCTTGGGTTTGACGTTACGCTGGCGGACGGCGCGGTCGAGTGCCCGCAGGGTGGCGATGCGGATGACGTCGTCGGACTGTTGGGCCGTGGCGGTGCCGAAGAGGACCGCCAGTTCGTCCGGGCCGCCGAGCGAGCCGATCAGGTCGGCCAGGTCGGACGAGGCGCGGCCGGCCTTGAACTCGTCTACCAGTGGCTTGATGGCGGCGGGGTTGCGGATGGCCTTGAGGGCGAACTCGATCTTCTTCGGGTTCTGGTCGAACGTGAGCTTGCCCGACTGGAAGGCGGGCAGCCAGGTGGCTTCGAGGTCGTTGGCGGTGAGGTAGAGGGCGAAGTCGAGGAATTGATCCATCGGCTGGTCGAGGACGCGGAGGGCCACGTCCATCGCACGCGGGTCGCTCACCTTGGCGAGAGCACGGACGGCTTCGAGGCGGACACGGCCGTGGGGGTCGGAAACGACGGGTTCGAGAAGGGCGATCACGGATTGCGGATTGCCGATTCGGTCAGCCCAATCGCCGCAGACCCGCGCGGCGGCGGCGCGGATGCCGGGGTCCTTGGCGTGGAGGAGCTTGGTGACGAGATCGGCATTCGGGACGTTGACCGTCTGATAGGTCCAGAGCGCCTGGAGGTGCGTGAACTCATCGTCGGGCGGTAGCGCGGGAGTCCACTTGTCCAGCGTGGCGACGACCTGCTGCTTATCCATTTCGCGCAGCGCGAGCCGCGCCTGCCGGCGGGTGTAATCTTCCGGCGCCTTAAGCTGCTCGAGCAGCGCTTCGACGCTCGCCCCGGCGAGTTTGGGGCGATCGACGAGCGGACGGCCCTTGGCGGTCAGGCGCCAGATGCGGCCGTGGGTCTTGTCGCGGCGGGGGTCGCGGAAATCGACTTCGCCGTGGTTGATGATCGGGTTGTACCAGTCGGCGATGTAGAGCGCGCCGTCCGGGCCCATCTTGACGTCCACCGGGCGGAACGCCTTGTCCTTGGTCCTGATGACGTCGGGCATCAGCTTGGACGAAAAGCCGGCGCCCTCCTCGCTCAGTTTGAAGCGGACGACGCGGTTGGCGCGGAAATCGTTGGTGATCACGTCCCCCTGCCAGTCGTCGGGGAAGTGGCGGCCGGAGATCACCTCGGCCCCGGCGAACTTGGGGCTTCCGCGGTTGAGGCCGTGTTCCGTGGGATGCAGGATGCGCGGGGCCTGATCGTTGAGGGACCAGAAGCAGACGCCCGGGAAGGCGTAGTGGATGCCGCCGTCGCCGGCGCCGTCGGTCATGAAGGAGTCGCCGTACTTGCCCCAGGCGTGGCCCCAGTGGTTGATCAGGCCGCGCGAGAAGACCTCGAGCCGCTGGGTCTCGGGGCGGTAGGCCCAGGTTCCGCCGGCCGCCAGGCGGCGCGGGCCCCAGGGGGTTTCGACGTGCGAATGAATGTAAACGCTCTGATTGAAATAGAAGATCCCGTCCTGCCCCCAGCGGAAGGTGTGGATGATGTGGTGCGTGTCCTCGGTGCCAAAGCCCGAGAGGACGACGCGCCGCTGGTCGGCCTTGCCGTCGCCGTCGGTGTCCTTGAAGTGGACGATCTCGGTGGAGTTGGCGACGTACGCGCCGCCGTCGCCGGGCAGCACGCCGGTGGGGATGAGCAGGCCGCGGGCGAAGACGGTGACCTTGTCCGCCCGGTGGTCGCCGTTCGTGTCTTCGAGGACGAGCACCTTATCGTCGGCGGCTTGTCCGGGCTTGATCTGCGGGTAAACCTCGGACGTGGCGACCCACAGCCGGCCGGCCGGGTCAAAGTTCATCTGGATGGGCTTGGCCATCATCGGGTCGGCCGCGTAGAGCGAGACCTCGAACCCGTCGGCGACCTGGAACGACGCGCGCTCGAGCTCGGGGTCGGGGGCGGGTTGGGCGTGAGAGGAGAAGGCTCCGCCACAGAGGACGCCAAGGACACAGAGGGAACGGCGAAGACGACGATTGAGGATGGCGGGCGGAAGTCGGCGGCGGGTCATCGGTTGATCTCGGCTTTTAGTTGGAACTTACTCTCTCCGTGTACTCTGCGTCCTCTGTGGCGGAGCTCATTTCTTCAGCTTCGCGATCTCGGCTTCCTTCTCGGCGACCAGCGGGTCGAACTGCGGGATTTCCACCGCGTTCTGGCCTTGTTCCTTCTTACGGAAGCCGAAGATGTAGGTTTCGTTTTCCGGACGCCAGCGGTGGAAGTAGAGCCGGTTCTTCTGGATCGTGAGCTGCCGGATTCCCTCGAGCTTGTCGTCCCAGGCGCGATCGGGGAGGCCCAGCTTTTTGGCGACGGCGTCGGCAAGGAACTTGGAGCCGGCGAGGGTGGGGTGAATCTCATTGCCGGTGAAGTGCCGGCCGGGGTTGGCCTTCGCGAAATCATCGGGCACGGAGAAGAGATCGACGTACGTGTAGCCGCGCGCCGCGGCGGCCTTGGCGAGGGCGGCATTGTACAGTTCGATGTTCTTGTTCTGGGCCGCGGGATTCGGCAGCGGCGGGCCGAGATTCTCCTGCCGCATGACCGAGAAGATCACGATCTTCGGCGAATCCTTGGCGAGCGCGTCAAGCAGCTTGCCGAGGTCGGCGTCGAACGCGACCAGACCCGTCTCGCCCGCGAAAGCCTCGTCGAGGCCGTAATTGAGGAAGATCACGTTCGGCTTGAGATCGGCGACGTGTTTGGCGAGGCGGTTAAAGCCGTCGACCGGCTGGCCGAAGCCGGCGCGGGCCTCGCCACGCACGGTGTCGCCGCTCCAGCCGAGGTTGCGGAACTCGATGTCCTTGTCGGGGAACGCGGCGATCAGGCGGGTTTCGAAGTAACCGAACTCCTGGTCCCGCTCGACGAGCGTGTTGCCGATGAAGGCGATGCGCGGCTTGTCTGGAAGCGTGAACGGGCGGTCGTCGGCGAAGGCGGAACCGGTCGATGCCGCCACGAGTAGCGCGAGCGCGGTCAGGAGCGATCTCATGTTGGGATATAGCAATCGGTTCCGGCGGCGTTGTCAATTTGACGACCGGCGGCGGGCGGCGCGGCCCCCACGCGCGCTTGCCGAACTGCAAACTTTGCATCCCGACGCGGCCAATTCCACGGTCTCGCTACGCTGATCCTTTCGATCAACTTACGCGAGGCGAATTCATGCGAAATGCGAACTCCAACCGGCGTCAACGCTCGACCAACACCATTCGGTCCAATGCCGATCCGCGCCGGACGATCGCCCGCTCCGTCGAACCGCTGGAGAACCGGATGCTGCTTTCCGGTTCGATCCAGGTGACGGTGCTGAACGACGCGAACAACAGCGGCGCGAGCGACGCCGGCGACACGCCGCTCGTCGGGTGGACGGTCTACGTCGACGCGAATAAGAACGGCTCGTTCGACACGGGGGAGACGTCGCTCGTCACCGACGGCAGCGGCCACGCGACGTTCGACAACCTGCCCAACGGCAAGACGGACGTCGGCGAGGTATTGCCGGCCGGGTGGTCGCCGTCGCCCGCGTTCGACGGCATCGTGCGGGTGAACGTCAACAACAACCAGACGACGCCGGCCCTGTTCCTGAACACGTCGGCGCCGCAGGTGGGCGCCGTCGCGGGCACGGTGTGGAACGACATCGCCGGCGACGGCGTGCGCGACCCGGGCGACGTCGGCATCCCCGGCTGGACGGTGTTCGTCGACCTGAATGCCAATCGCGTGCGCGACGCCGGCGAACCGTTCACCGTCACCGACGCCGGCGGGCGCTACGAAATCGCGAACCTCGCCCCCGGCTCGTATAAAGTCCGCGAGATCACCCCCGCCGGCTGGGACCCGACGCTGGGCTTCGACGGGCAGAACACGGTCAACGCGTCGGCCGGCAAGACGGCGGTGTCAGACTTCGGCAACTTCAACGCCGCCAGCCTCGGCACGCTCCAAGGCTCCGTCTGGAACGACGTGAACGCCGACGGCGTGCGGGCGCCGGGCGACCCGGGCCTGGGCGGGTGGACCGTCTACCTCGACCTCAACGCCAACGGCGTATTGGACGCCGGCGAACAGACCGCGCTCACCGACGCCTCGGGCGTCTACTCGTTCGGCTCGGTCGTCGTCGGCACGTACCACGTCGCCGAAGTGCTCCAGTCCGGCTGGAACCCGTCGCCCGGGCACCACCGACCTCGCGCCCGGCTCGTACGTCGTCCGCGAACTCCGACACGCCGGACGCGAACATTCCTACCCCACCACGATCGGCGGCATCCTCGGGCCCACCGGCGTCAGCAATCCCGCCGTCGGCAACGTCGCGCCCACGAGCATTACGACGTCGCTGGCGAAGAATCAGACCGAGCGCCACACCGTCAGCCTGACGCTCCCCGGCAGCGGCTCGATCAGCAACAAGGTCGATGTCTTCCTCCTCTTCGACGACACCGGCAGCTTCACCGGCAACAGTCCGATCGTCCGGACGGCGTTCCCGCAGATCATCAGCCAGTTGCAGGCCGCCATGCCCACCGTCGCCTTCGGCTTCGGCGTCGGGCGCTTCGAGGAGTATGCCAACTTCGGCCTGGAATTCCCCAACGGCCGGCCGTTCATCCTCAATCAGCCGATCGTCTCGACCGGCACGCCCGGATTCTCGACCGCCATCCAGTCGGCGCTGGACCGCACCGCGCCCGGCTACGGCGGCGACCAACCGGAGACGGACATCGAAGCCCTCTTCCAGGCCGCGACCGGCCGCGGCTTCGACGGGAACAACAACGGCACGACCACCGACAGCGGCGCGGCGGGACTCGTCTCGACCCAACTCACGCCCGGCGCCAGCGGCGACGTCCCGTCGTTCGGCTCGTTCACCGAGGACCCGGGCGGGAACGTACTTCCCCCCGACGGTTCGATCGGCGGGGCCGGCTTCCGCCCCGGCGCGCTCCCGATCATCCTGCTCGCGACCGACACGGGCTTCGCCTTCCAGCCGACCGGCGCGACCACCGTCACCGGCATCAACGGGCTCACCCTGCCGCTGTCAGACCTCACCCAGACGTCCCGCCCGACCACGCCGTTCGGCGCCGGCGCCAACATCCAGGACACCATCAACGCCCTCAACGCGCTGGGCGCGCTGGTGATCGGCCTGGGCACCAACGGCGCCGCCACCGTCGACCCGCGGCAGGGCCTGGAATCCATCGCCAAGCTCACCGGCGCGGTTAACCACTTCCTGATCACGATCCCCAACGGCACGCCGGACGCGATCGCCCCCGGCGACCCCTTCTACTTCCAGATCAGCTCCGGCTTCGGCGCCAGCGTCGCCAACGGCGTCGTCAACGCGATCGAGAACGGCGCGTCCAACGTGGCCGTCAACATCGCGGTCAGGGCGTCCGACCCGACCGTACACCTCGAAGCCGCGCCGGAGGTCATCAACAACATCGGCGCCGGCGAGACCGCCACGTTCGACGTCACCTTCGAAGGCGACGGCCGCCCGCACCGCTTCGACCTCCAGTTCGTCCGCGCCGGCACCGACGTCGTCCTCGGATCGATCCCCGTCGTCATCGGCACGCCGATCGCCGGCGACGGCTACGAATACGAAGACCTCCACGACGGGGACATCTCGCACCAGGACGATTTCGGAAGCTGGTACAACCCCCTGCTCCCGACGAACGTCGCCCCGACCTTCACAAAGGGCGCAGACCAGTCCACCGTCGCCGGATCGGCACGAGTGACGCTGCCCGGCTGGGGAACCGCCATCAGCGCCGGCCCGGCCAGCGAGAGCGGCCAGGCCCTCGACTTCGACGTCACGACCGACAAGGCTTCGCTATTCGCGGTCGCGCCGTCCATCGCCGCCGACGGCACCCTTGTCTTTACGCCCGCCACCGACGCCTCGGGCATCGCGACGGTGACCCTGCGACTCCGCGACAGCGGCGGCAACGAGGGCGGCGGCATCGACACCAGCGCCGCGCAAACCTTCACCATCACCGTCGCCCCGCGCCCGCCCCTCGCGATCGCGACGAACTACGATCTCCTGACGCGCCAAGCCCTGGTCATCGACTTTGACGCCGACGTCACGGGCCTGACTCCGGCCGACCTCCCCGTCATCAACGTCGCGACCGGCGCCCCGGCCGCACCAAAAAGATTCGCCTACGACCCGACGCTCCACCGCGCGACCCTGACCTTCGACCCCGCGGCGCTGCCGGACGGGAACTATCGTCTCTCCCTGTCCGCCGGCGCACTCCCAGGCCTCGCCAGTGATTTCCGCTTCGACTTCTTCGTCCTCCGCGGTGACGCCAATCACGACCGCAACGTCGACTTCAACGACCTCGTGCTGCTGGCGCAAAACTACAACACGACCGGCGGCCGCACCTGGACCAACGGCGACTTCACCGCCGACGGCGCCGTCGACTTCGACGACCTCGTATTGCTCGCCCAGCGCTACAACACCACGCTGCCACCTGCCTCGTCCGAAACCGGGACCGGCCTGATCGCGACCGCAGGCGCACCGATGCCCGCGCTGGCTTCCGTGATCGCGCACCCCGCCACCGTGACCAAACCGACGCCGTCTCCGAAAACGCCGCCCGCCATGAAGCCACCGGTCGCGATCAAGCCCGTGCCCGTCGCGAAGCCCACGGCGAAAACACCATCGAAGGCGATCACGCCCGCAAAACCGGCCCCAAAGGTCACCGCCACGCCGGCAGCCTTCAGCACCGTGCGAATCGCCCCCGCCACCGTAGCCAAGGCGAGAAAGACAACCTCCGACCTGTTCGCCTGAACGGCGTGCGCCGCGCAGCCGTCCCGCCCGCGCGCGAGGCGGCGCGACTTTTCGAAAGCTCGCCCGTCCACGTCACGGCCAGACTACTACCGCCACCTTCCCGCGCGCCGGCTTCGTCTCGTACGCCCGCCGCCCCTCGGCCAGCGCAAACGTCCCCCCAACCTCGGGGCGCAGCGCGCCCGAGTCGATCAGCGACGTGACGCGCTCCAGTTGCCGCCGGTTCGGCTCGACGACGAAGAACGCCTCGCGCACCCGCGGGTCGGCCGTCTGCTCAGCGCCCGCGGCGATCGTCACGACGGCGCCGCCGCCCGGCCGCACGACACCCCACGACCGCGTCAACGTATCGCCGCCCACCGTGTCGAACACCACGTCCACATCCCGCACGACCTCTTCGAAGCGCGTCGCCCGATAGTCGATCGCATCGTCCGCCCCCAGTTCCCGGACGTACGCCACGTTGTGCGCCGACGCCGTCCCGATCACGCGCGCCCCGCGCCAACGCGCCAGTTGCACCGCGAACGCCCCCACCGCCCCCGCCGCCCCATGAATCAACACGCGGCCGCCCGCCGCCAGCTTGGCCCGCTCGATCAGACCCTGCCACGCGGTCAGCGCGGAGATCGGCGTCACCGAAGCCGCGGCGTGATCGACCAATCGCGGCTTGCGCGCCACGTCCGCCGCCCGCGCCAGGCAAAACTGCGCCTGCGCACCGTCGCCGAACCAGTCGTTCATCCCGTAAACTTCGTCCCCAGGCGCGAAATCCGAGACCCCCGACCCCACCGACCGCACGACACCGGAGAACTCGTGCCCCGGCACGACCGGAAACGACCGCGGCCCGCCCCCCTTCGACGTCCACGTCGGTGCCCACAGCAGTTCCGTCGGCGTCACCCCCGCCGCCCGTACCGCGACGAGCACCTCCCCCACTCCGGGCACTCGCGGGGCCTCGACCTCGCCGTACTCGATTGCCTCCGCCCCGCCGCGCCTGTGCAAACAAATCGCGTTCATGGACCGTCGTGAAATCGAATGGGCGATAAGGGACTCGAAC
>Ga0207674_10009415_pt1 | contig 11166 bp, 14 predicted proteins | sample KBSCornC72_FD_184303 | JGI IMG/M metagenome (GOLD analysis project Ga0207674, IMG submission 184303) | Corn rhizosphere microbial communities from Kellogg Biological Station, Michigan, USA - KBS Corn C7-2 (SPAdes) (version 2) | ecosystem: Host-associated > Plants > Roots > Rhizosphere > Soil ...
ATCGCCGATGTTCGTCTGCGATTCTTGCGGAAGCCGGCGCGGCTGTTCGCCGCGAATCACGCGGGTGAGCGTATCGTGCGCCGCACGGTCTCGTCTGAATCTTCAGCCAGGAGATCGGGTGCGGCCAGTTCGCCAGTTTGCGGCAATGTCTCTCTGGGGATGCCAGCGGACATAGCCGCGATCCGCGCAAGCACCTCCGTTCCGCCAGTCGGCTGCTCGGTTGCTTCCGGCGTAACAGAGAGGGGATGAATGATCTCGTGCTCCTGTTCTGGCGGTTGGCCGATGTGCTGGGAGGCTGGCTCCGGCGCGGACTGAATTGGCTGCGCGTCAGAGGTGGACGCGGGCGATGGACTGGTGGCCTGGGTGCGTGTGGGCGAGGATTGTGGCGGTTGCAGGCGCGCGCGTATCGCCTGGAGATGGTTCTCTAGCAGAAGTGCGCGGGCTTGAGCCTCCGCGAAACGTTTGAGCGCGCGAGTTTGCGCCTCGCGTGCCTCGGCTAGCTTTGCGACTATCCTCTGTTCCCGTTGCTGCAATTTTGTCAGGTCCTTCTGTATGAGTGAGTCCTCCCTGTGAGAAGATGGTTGATGAATCATCGTAATCCCTCTTTCTCGATGAGAGGCGAAACGTCTATTTCTTGCCTTTAGCTTTTTTCGCTTTAGGGCGCTCTTCTGTGGCCGCGCCAACCGGCTCTAACTGAGGCTCACGCACCGGTGTGCCTTGTTGACGAGCCTGGAGCATATCACCGAAACGCTGACGATGATAGAGCTGCTCGGTGTGACTGGTGAAGAGCGAACGCTTGGTGATGCGCAAGTCGTGATCAATCTCAATCTCCAGATAGCCGTTATCCTTCTTGCCAGAAGTGTCGAGCAACGAACCCGCGTTACAGCAAAGCAGCCGATGATTGCCGTCGGAGAGATCCCAGACATGGCTGCGGTGAATATGCCCGCAACAGAGCAGATCGACGTTGAGTTCGATCAGGGTCTGCAAAATGTCGGCTGAGCGCGGCACCGTGTCGCCTGGCTTCAGCTTTTTAGTTGGAACCGGCATGAAGCTATGGTGCGCACAAAAGATGCGCATTTCACCGGGCTGGCCGTTGAGGAAGTGTTGGGTTGCTACTTCCATCTGCCGGGTTGAGATTTCCGGCATGCTCTGTAAGCCGACCGCAGCGATCTGGCTATCACGGTAGAAGAATTCTGCGTTCTCAAAATGCTCGAAGAACAGTTCAATCCGCCTGGCTTTGCTGTCCTCTTGCTCGCGTCTCTCGTCTATTTCAGCGAGCAGAGAAAGCGGATCGGGGTGAGTCGCCAGAAAGTATTCCAGGTCTTTATACTCGTTGGCCGAAGAGGTCGCGATCTTCCCGGCGTCGCGGTTGCCCGGAATGGTGAGCACGTGACAGAAATCCAGGCTATCGATAAAGCGGCGCACGCGCGCGAACTGGTCAGCGCGTCCATCGCGCGTCAGGTCGCCGGTAATGAGAATATAATCCGGGCGCAACCGCTCAAACTGGTCAGCGGCCTTGTCCAGCAGCGCGCTATTCTCATCTGATGCGCGATAATGGATATCCGAAACGTGCAAAATCTTCATGGTTCTTCCTTTCGCCCAGGTATTTGGTCAAGGCTATTATAATATGCGGATCAATGCATGGGTATCAGCGCGGAAACGTGCGGGTACGCATTTCATTGTTCAGGGCGAAAGGCCAGCGCCAGACGTTCAGGATGAAGGCGTTAGCGAGCAGTGCGACCACCGCGAATGAGAAGAACGCGTCAGCAGTGACGCCGGTTACGCGATCAACGATCAGCCAGCGTAGCCCCATAGCGACAGGCCAGGCGATGACCCAGCAGAGCAAGGTGCGACCAAGCATCGCGCGCGGTCGTTTGACGACATCCGCTCTATACGCGCCAACCCAGGGCGCGACGATGAACCAGCCCGCCATAAAGGGCAGGGCAACCCAGAACGAGTAGAGCAGGTCAAGGCCCTGGCCATGCGACTCCATACCAAGCGTGGCGAAAATCAGGAAGCAGAGAATATCACCGATTACCAGCGAAATGATCTGGGTGCGGCGCGATAGCTCTTTGACCTGGTAGGGCCGCTTGCCTGTTTGTACATCTGTGGGCGCGCCTGTTATTTGTTCCTCTGAGCGTTGGGTTGCCTGACGCGCCTGATTTTTGCTACGCCTGGTCGCTCTATTGCTCTTGGGCATGCTATTCTCTCCTTATTTCGCGTTCTCTTGCTGCTGTTCGCGCACGAGTTCCTCGATGGCGACCAGTTCGGTGCGCACACCACGCATGCGAAGCGCGAGGAAGCCCACGTAGAGCAGCAGGCCGACCCAGACCACGATATAGGCGGCGACCAGGTAAGAAAATCCTTGTGGCATGAGAGTATTCTCCTCTTATGTTTTATGCATATGCAGCCTTTCACTCACCCGGCTGTCAGGTATTATATCAAATCCGTTTGCGTTGTGAATGGGTGTAACCTCAGCAGATTTGATGCTAATCTTCCAGACCGACGCGCAAGCGTTGGGCCAACGTTTGCACACGTTGGAACTGGTAAACCTGGATCATCAGGACGGCGTAGAGCAGCGTAAAGACGGTGAGCGAGATCATCAGGGTCAGCACGACCGAGTTTGGCAACGAGCCTGCCACGCCCACTTCAGCGACTGGGTGCAGCGTGCGCCACCAGTTGACCGATTCGTAAATAATCGGCACGTCGATAACACAGATGATTGACATAACTGCTCCGGCGCGCGCGCTGGCGTGCGTGCGTCCCATCGAACTGCGCAACATCAGATAACCAACGTAGACAAACCAGAGGATCAGTGTCGTGGTCAGGCGCGCGTCCCAGGTCCACCACGTGCCCCAGGTCGTGCGGCCCCAGATCGAGCCGGTAATCAGCGCCAGGGTAATAAAGAGCGTGCCGAGTTCGGCGGAAGCTCGCGCCAGCCAGTCCCAACGCTCATCTTTGGTCTTGAGATAGACGATTCCGGCCAGAGCCATGACCACAAAGGCCAGCATACCGATCCAGGAGACCGGCACGTGAACATAGAAAATGCGCTGAGGCTCACCCTGCACCGCGTCGGTTGGCGCGTAGAAGAAGGCCATCCAGAGCGTAATGGCCATGCCCACGGTGGTGAGCGCGCCCAGAATCAGCGAAACCAGTGGCAGCCGCGCCGGAGCCGGGCGCGTTGACGTGCCGGTCGGCTGAGCGACAGATGTTTCTTTATTTGCTAAGGCCATACGACAAGCCTCCTCTATTTCCCTACAATGAGATCCTGTTATTCTTCGATGACATATTCAAAAAGGACGGTGGACAGGCTGAGAAAGATCGCGTCGAAAGCGGCAATCAGGCCCAGCCAGGGCGGTTCGTTTGCCGTCACCACCATCAGCGCGCCAGTCGCGCGCACGGAGGCAATGACGATTGGAACAATCAATGGAAAAACCAGGAGCGGCAATAAGAGTTCGCGTGCGCGAGTCGCCGCGGCCATAGCCGAGAAGAGCGTTCCCACGCTGGCGATACCCACCGTTCCCAGCAGAACAATCGGAATTAACGCGCCCGCCGCAAACGGAACATTAAAAAGGATTGCGAATACTGGAAGTGCGACGATTTCTACTACACCGATAAATAGCACATTGCCGAGGAGTTTGGCAAGATAGATCGCCTTCCGGTCTACCGGGCAGAGCAACAGGCGATCAAACGAGCCTTTTTCACGTTCAGCGGCAATAGTGCGTCCCAGGCCGAGAAAGCTGGCGAAGACAAAGGCAACCCACAAAGCACCCGGCGCGACCGCTGCTTTGTTGTCCACGCGCAAATCGAAAGCGAAATTGAAGATAACCAGAACCAGCAGGGCGAAGAGGCCCATGCCCGCGATCATCTGCTTACTACGCAATTCGGTGCGAATATCTTTCCAGAGAATCGTCCAGACCTGGTTCAACAGGATCATCGCACTACCTCCTGATAGACTTCGTGAATACGCTCTTGCTCCAGGCTGGCGGTGGCTTGCTGATAGGCGACGCGACCATTATTCAGCATGACAATTTGATCGCTCCGCCCCAGCGCGGCCTCCAGATCGTGCGTGGTGAAGAGAATGGTCCCGCCGCGCGCGTGATGCTCGGTCAGCAACTCGGCCAGTAGCGCCAGCCCGTCCTGGTCCAGACCAGTGTCAGGCTCGTCGAGCAGAAGCAGTTGCGGCTCGTGCAGCAACGCGCGTGCCAGAGCCAGCCGCTGCGCCTGGCCACGTGAGAGCGCGCCAGCTCGCTCACGCCCCTTCTTGCTTAAACCGACGCGTTGTAATAGATCGATCGCACGTGCCTGGGGTTGGGCCAGCGCGTACATACGTGCGAAAAAGATCAGGTTCTCCAGTGCGCTTAGCTCATCGTAGAGATAGGGTTGATGGGCGACAAAACCGACCTTGCGCCGGATCTCTCGCGTCTGTTGTACGAGGTTCAGGCCATCGATGAGAATGCGCCCGTCTGTCGGTCGCGTCAGACCCGCCAGGATGCGCAGGAGGGTTGTTTTGCCCGCGCCATTCGCGCCCAGCAGGGCCATGCGTTCGCCTGCGTACAGGTTCAGATCAATGCCACGTAAGATCGGTTTGAGGCCAAAGCTCTTTTTTAGACCGTGAATTTCCAGGTATGGCTTGCTGCTCACTTCGCTCCCTTGCCACTCTTGCTGGCTGTTTTACTCCCCACTTTTTCCCCTTTTTCTTCCTCATCCATGAGTGGGCGCAAGCGATTTTTTAGCCGCGCGCGCTGTTCCTGGTAGGCGGCTTTTTTCAGTTTGCCCGCGTCAAAAGCCTTGTCAAGCTCCAACATTTCTTGCAGCAGGCTCTCTTTGGTGACGCTCGCAACGGCTTTTTTGCCGGTGGGCACGTTCTTGCGCGCGGCTGGTTTCCGCTTGCTCGTCTCCCGCTGTTTGCGCTGCTGATAGATGTAGCCGCCGATGCCAACAAGGATAATCAGCACGATCAACGCGATCACCAGCCAGAGCAGACCAGGGCTGAGCGTGATGGACGGCGTGCTCGCCGTGGCTGTCTTCGGGGTTGGCAGACCCCCAAGTTGCATCCCAACGGTGCTATTCGCCGCGACTGTCTGCGCCTGGAAGGACAGGTACGTGCCGGTTGAGGTATTTGTTGGCCCCTGGGCAGTCAAGCCCTGTGGCGTCACAGAAAAGTCGGTTGGTGTTAGCACCGAAAGCGAGGCCGTGCGATAAATGGTTTTGTAGGTGAAATTATAGCTGTTACCGCTATATGGTACCTGGAACGAAAACGAGAACTCGGATGTGCCGGGCGGGACAGCCGCGTTGCTGGCAAAACCGGTGTTGACCTGCGTGCCAGTATAACCATTGAAACCGGTATCCAGCGAGAGGAAACGCGCGCCAGTTGGTAGCGGGAAGCTCAGCGCGTTGGGCTTGCCGTGAGTGGCGTCAACCTTGCCTACATAGGTCGTGCTGCTCAGGTTGGCAAAGACATAATCCTCTGAAACGGTCAACATTCCCGTCTGCTGGTTGGGCTTGTCAAGCAGGATCGAGGCTTGCACCACCGCGATATGCGAGGCGTCGCTCGTGGCGTCATAGATGGTCAGATTGGCCTGCTGATTACTATTTTTGCTCAAATCAATCAGGTCGGTGAAATATTGCGCGCCCTGGTAGAGCGTGTAGACCGCGTACTGCACCGACGAGTCGCTTTCCAGCGAGCTAAACGCATAGTGGCCCTGGGCATCGGTGGTAATCGTCACCAGGTCGCGCGCACTGTTGCCCTGCGCCATCTGCAAGGTCACGCTCTGATTGGCGACCGGCGCGTTCTTGTGAGTCCCGTTGAGCAACTGACCGGAAATATGGCCTGTGCTGGCTCTGCTGGCAGCGTGAGCGACGCCGCTCATGGATGGTAAAGCGAGCACGAGCAGGAGGGCTACGACCAGGAACACCGAACCGCCCCACCCCAGGGCGCGGACAAGCAGCGCCCCTACTATGGACGAAGGTCGATTCGTCGGCAAAGATTCTCGTGTCCTGGCAACAGTTTCGGCCCTCAAAGCCGATTTCACGCACAAATCTCGCCCGACCAACCCACCCCGTCCATAGTAGGGGCGTCCGCTTGTCTGCGCCCTGCGCGCCGCTGTACCCATCTTCGAGGAACGTAACCATCTCTGAATTGATCTAATCCCCCGTCCATAGTAGGGACGCCCCTTGTGTGCGTCCTGGAGCGGGGTTGGGGAGATTATCGCATTACGCTTGCCCATCGTTTTTTGCCTCTTTGAGTTTGCGCAACTCTTCCTCGATGCGCGTATCGAGATCGCTTGCCTGCTGCTGGCGATTTTTCATCTCAGTGGCTGCGCGATTGAGATAGCGTGTGCGTAGCGAGCGATACTCTTTTTCGTCCAGGTTGCCCAATTGATAATCGAACTCGACTTCCTGCAAGGATTGGCGCGCGTTCTGCTCGCGGTCGCTCAATTTGGCAGGAGGTGTCTGCGTCTCGCTTTGCGTCGCGGGATGGCGATAGAGCGGGTAAAGAACGTAGGCCAGAGCGATCAGACCTAAGAGCGCCGCGACGGTCAATTGAATGGGTTGCATGATGTTTCTTTTATCCTTGGTTGCGAGTTCAGCGCAAGAACGGATCGTCGTCCGCCAGTTCTTGTTCAAGCTGTGCCCGGTACGCTGCTAGTTCTGGATCGGCCAGGGTTTCATCACTGGTCTGCTCGTCGGGCGCGGCCAGTTGGAGACGACCCTGAATGCGCCAATCGCGTATTACATAGCTCACCAGTCCCAGACCAAGGAGAAAGATGGCCACCGGCATCAGCCAGGCAAGCAGGTTAAAGCCTTGCTGTGGAGGAGTGAGCAGAATAGTATTGCCGTAATGGGCCGCGAAATACTGTAAAATTTGTTGTTCAGACATGCCCTTTTGCAAGTCTTGCCGAATCACCTGCCGCATCTGTTGCGCGATGGCTGCCGACGAGTCGGCGACCGATTCATTCTGGCAGACCGGGCACTTCAATTGCGCCGCCACATTATAGACGCGCTGATCGAGCGTTGGTTGCTGCGGGGTCGCAAACAGGATAGCGAGCCAGGCCGCGCCTACCAGAGCCGCGAGGGCCAACACAAGGAGCAGCGAACGGCGTTGCTTCATGTCCGACTCTCTTTCTCCGCGCCCGCGTTTGCCAGGACAGGATCAAGCGCTGCTGGCTCATCTGAAGCGGGTTTAGCCTGGATGGAGAGAGTTTGCCCGGAGGCAGAGGAAACCTCGCGTGTATCGATTGTGCGGCGACGGCGCCTTTCGGGCCACCAGCAAATAATACCACCAAAGAGCATCATAAGCCCACCTGACCAGATCAGCGGTACTAATGGGTTCAGGAAAATGCGGAACGAGGCCTGGCCCGCGCCCTGCCAATCGGCCAGGAAGACATAGAGATCGGTCAAGTTCTCAGTTGTGATCGAAATCTGGCTGGCTGGCTCGTTCGCAAAATGCGGATAGAAATTGCGCGCCGGATAGATATAGCTTTCCAACTGGCCGTTGTGCCAGATCTGAAGCTGGGCCGCGATTGTTTCAGTGCCCGCCTCATCGGTAGTATCCGCGTTGCCGAAGAAAACCAGGTGATAGGAGCCGATGGTCACAGATTGCCCGACTTTCAAGTTTGCGTCGTGCTCCTGTTGGAAAGCATGCGAGCCAATGATGCCAACTGCCAGCAGGATCAGGCCGAGATGCACGATATAGCCGCCATAACGCCTGCGATAGCGCTGGATCAACGTAACCAGCGCGATTGGATAGGGTTCGCCGTGACTGTGCCGCACGCGCACGCCGCGCCAGAGTTCGTAGAGAATCGCTCCGGCGGTAAACGCGCAGACCGTAAAGCCGATGTTGGCGGCAATATTGCGCACACCGGCCAGCGGCAGGATCAGCGCGCACAGTGCAGCAAAAATGGCCGGGGTGAGTAGATTGCGCCAGAGCGTGTGTGAACTGGTGCGCCGCCAGGCCAGGAGTGGACCAAGGCCCATCGCTAGCAGCAAGACCGCGAAGATCGGTCCATCAACCTCGTTGTAGAAAGGTGCGCCGACCGTCTCGCTGAGCCGCCCGAAGGTCTGTGAGATCAGCGGGAAAAGCGTCCCCCAGAGTGTGGCACAGGTAATGCCCACCAGCAAGAAATTATTAAGCAGGAAACTCCCCTCGCGCGATATCAGCGAGCTAAATTCTTGTTCCGGGCGCAATTTGGGCAGGCGGAAGATGAACAGGCCCAGGCTAAAGACGATCACAACACACAGGAAGACCAGGAAGTAGCCACCGATGGCAGAATAGGCGAACGAGTGGACCGAGCTAATCAGGCCGCTGCGCACCTCGAAAGTGCCGAAGATTGAGAGCGCGAACGAGGCGATCACCAGGCCGAGATTCCAGACCTTGAGCATGCCCCGGCGCTCCTGGACCATCGTCGAGTGCAGAAAAGCCGTCGCGGTCAGCCAGGGGAAGAGCGCGGCGTTCTCCACCGGGTCCCATTCCCAGTAACCGCCCCAACCCAGCACGTGATACGACCACCACATGCCGAGCAGCAGGCCAGCAGTTTGAATGCTCCACGCGGCCAGCGTCCAGCGGCGGATCGAGCGCAACCACTCGCTGTCCAGGCGTCCGGTAATCATCGCGGCCACCGCGAAGGCGAAGGGCAGTGAGAAGCTCATGAAGCCCATCAGCAGTGTCGGTGGGTGAATCAACATGCCAGGATCGCGCAAGAGCGGATTCAGCCCCGCGCCATCGGCTGGGATCTGACTGGTGAAACGCACAAACGGGCTGGAAACCGTCACGAGCATCAGCGTGAAAAAGATCTGCACGCCCATCAGCGTTGCAATCACATAGGGAACCAGGTGCGCGGGCGCGCGGCGCGACGTAAAGATAAAGATTGCGGAGAAGACCGCGAGCATCATTCCCCAGTACAGCAATGAACCTTCCTGGCCGCTATAGAAGGCCGCGATCGAGAAATACCAGGGCATCGCGCGATTTGACTGATCGGCCACGTACACTACGCCGAAATCGTGGACCAGGAACGAAATAATCAGCGAGGCCGCCGCCAGCACCATGAAGAAAGTCACGGCCAGCGTGCCGCGTTTGGCGCTGGCCACGAGGCGCTCGGAATGGCGAACCGCGCCCAGCACAGCCACAATCAGCGTCAAGGCAGCGAAACCGAGCGCCAGAATAAGTGAAATGACACCGAGATCAGAAAAATGCACGCTTTGCCTCTCTTTTTTCCTGGGATGCGGCGCGCGAGGAGCGCCGTTCCATTCACGGACTATGGTGTGGGCGTTGCCGCTGTAAATTTGGATGGACATTTTGTCAGCAGCGTTGAAGCCTGGAATGGCCCCTGGCTGGCGTAATGGCCCTCCACCACAACCTGAATTCCGGCGTTAAAAATATCGGGCACCACGCCAGTATAGACCACCGACAGGCTCTGATGGCCGTCTGAGATCACAAACGAGAGTCGTTGCGTGGCGTCGTTGCGCTGAATCGAGCCGCGTTGCACCGTTCCCTCGACGCGCACCGATTGGGATGTACAGGCGCTGCACTGGTGCAACTGCGAGACGGTCATATCATAAGAGGCATTGGCCTGCGTATTGGCAAAGATCAGATAGCCCACAGCGACCAGGATCACTACCCCGGCCAGTGCCAGACTCCATGGCAGGCGGCGGCGCGGTCGGCGTTCCTCGCTTCTCTCTTCAGATGCTGTATGTGTCGTGATTGACATATCCTACTACCCTAATGATTTACTTCGGCGCGATGGTTAGCTCAAAGAGCAGATTGAGCAACGCGCCCAGGACAAAGACCAGCACACCCAGCGCAACCATCAGCTTTGGCGCGAACTGCGAGAAGCGCGTCGAGCGTTTGGCCAGTTTGCGTACGCCGCTCTGACCCATATAGAAAGCCAGCGCGAACATAGCCAGAGCCGCCGCGATTTTCAGCGCCAGAGTCACCAGATACGGCCAGCCCAGCGTGGTCTGCGTCAGACGATCAAAGACGAGATAACCGCCGGTCAGCAACAGCACAAAAATACAGAAATTGGTCAGCCGTTTGAACTGTGCCGCGATGGCCGCGCTGACTTTGGGCGCTGGTCCGGCCAGGCGCAGAGCCGGGACAATCACCACCAGGTACATAATGCTTCCACCAACCCAGGCCGCGCCCGCCAGCACATGTGTGGCCCGCATCAGCCAGCTAATTGCAAGCATGTGCTGTCTCTCCTCAATGCGTCGTTCCAATTCAGGATTATTCTTTCCTCGCCTGATCCGCAGCTTGCATCTTGCGCGGTAGACCTTACAGTCTCCTGAACACGTGGCGTGCCGCTACTTCAGTAGCGCGTTGAGATTGTCTTGCAACTGTTGCGAGGTGATCTCCATCCGTACCGCGCTGATGACTTTACCCGTGCGGTCCACAAAGATCGTCTCCGGGGTATAAGTCACGCCGTAGCTGACCAGCGTTGAGCCGCCGCTATCGATGACGCTTGGATAGGTCACACCATGCTGCTGCATGAAATCCAGGCCGTCGCTGGTGGTATCTTCGACATCGATGCCGAGAAACGCTACGCCCTTGCTCTGCATCCGTTCCCACTGCGTCTCTAACAACGGCATCTCGTCTTTGCAAGGTTCGCAGGTCGAACTCCAAAAATTGATGACTAAGGGTTTGCCTTTGAAGTTTGCCAGCGAAAGTTTCTGTCCGTTCTGACCTGTGAGCAACGGCAGCGTAAACGTGGGAGCCGCGTGTCCCAGCAGCGGATCGGATTGGTTGGCATTTGACTGCACCGGCGTGAGCAGTTGGCTCCAGAGCAGGACCAGCAGACCTCCACAGAGCACGGTGGTCACGACGAAAATACCTATGTTGATTTTGCGCGAACGGGCGCGGCGCAAGCGCATCCGCACTTCGTCGGCGCTGTCTTTTTGTATGCCAGTGTCGAGCGGCGAGCGTGCCACCGCCTCGCCATGCTCGTCAAGTTGATCTTTTGGTTCCATCTCTTGCGCACACTCTGGTTAGACTAAACGATAATATTATGCCGATTATTATGCCCACGCCTGACCGCTGGCTTGCAAGAGAGATAAAAAACCTTACAGGCACCTGAATAGGGTTGCTTTACATGCTTGCTTCTGAGCGAAAAGGTATACAGGCTTGTAGGGTGAACAATGTTGTGATACTATAGTTGTACTTGCTGAACG
>Ga0207674_10009419_pt1 | contig 11159 bp, 8 predicted proteins | sample KBSCornC72_FD_184303 | JGI IMG/M metagenome (GOLD analysis project Ga0207674, IMG submission 184303) | Corn rhizosphere microbial communities from Kellogg Biological Station, Michigan, USA - KBS Corn C7-2 (SPAdes) (version 2) | ecosystem: Host-associated > Plants > Roots > Rhizosphere > Soil ...
ACGCGGATTCTTGCTCAGAATGCTGCCTGGCGCGGGTGTCTGGATTGGCTCCGGCTCGTGATTGGTTAACAGGTGATACATGGTCGCGCCGAGCGAATAGATATCCGAACGCGCGTCGGTTTGCACAAGCCGACCGGGGTTTTTCGCCGAGCGGCGCTGACCCGGCGCGGTGATTGAGCCGAGATGTTCGGGTGAAGCATAAGAAATCGTGCCGAGATTCTCGGTATTTGTGCGTTTATTCGGATCGAAACGGCGCGCAATGCCGAAGTCGATCAACTGGACATTATCATCGGGCATGACCATAATATTGCCCGGTTTGAGATCGCGCAGGATGATCGGAGGGACGCGCGTGTGAATATAGCTCAGGGCCTCGCAGACCTGCATCATCCACTTCACGACCTTCTCTTCTGTCTGGGAAGCGTTTGTCTCCTCCAGCATCTTCTCCAGGCTCTTGCCAGGGACGAACTCCATCAGGAAATAGTAGTTGCTTCGTTCCTGAAAACTCACGCCCAGCGAAGGGATACGCGGATTTTTTAAGTCACCGAGCAGGTCAATCTCTTTATTGAAACGCTCAATGGCCGATTTGCGTTCATCTTCGGGCATGTTGGGATTAATCAATAACTCTTTGACGGCCCAGAAACGACCCGGTCGATCAGTCTGCTCGACCTTATACACCGTTCCCATTCCGCCTTCCCCAAGCACCTGCACAATCTTAAATTTTCTATCGAGAATAGTCCCTATTGCAAGCGGCATAGAGCAACAATCCTTACTGAACTGACCTGCTAGTTCCACAATCTTTGGAAAGACAGCGCGCGCGTGAGGCGCTGCTCCATTCACCACGGGTGAATCCCAAATTTGGCAGAACCTACCTGTTGAATTGCTTACCGGTTGGTTGCGCGAGCTATAAAAAGCGCAGTATGATACTCGTCGTTTCTGTTAGCTCGCCTGGTTAGGAAGTAGCTCCTGACTCCCGCGCGAGCAAACGATTAGCTCATCGTTTCTGTTAGCTCGCCTGGTTAGGAAGTACCTGCACCACTACTGCGCTGATATTATCTTCTCCACCGTTGGCATTGGCCAGGCGGATTAACGTCTCACAGATTTTCTCCACATCTCCCTGTTCGCTCATGGCTTGAAGCAAGAACGGCGGGCGCACCATCTCCCAGAGTCCATCAGAACAGAGCAGAAGCTTATCGCCGGGTTGTAATGTTTCATGGAAAACATCAGGGTCCACGTGCTTATGTCCGGCTCCCAATGAATGGTAGATGAGATTACGATGAGGATGTGTATATACTTCGTCAGGCTCGATCTGACGGGTTTCAACGAGCTTGGCAACCAGCGAATGATCTCTGGTCAACGGGAGCAGTTCGCCCTGTCTCAAAAGATAGGTGCGGCTATCGCCGATGTTGGCGATATGGACCTGTCCATTGTGAACCAGCGCCATCGTCAGTGTACAGCCCAGATTATGCGCGCCCGCGTGTTCATCCCCATAGGCAAGGATGGCTTTGTTGGCCTGACGAATAGCGGCTTTGAGCTGATCCTCCACCTGCTTCGCGGTCGAGGTTTCTGGCAACTTGCGCGTCTTGCCCTTGCTTTTAGACGTATTCAAGAGAATAGTTGCATCATCGTCGGGTTGAAGCGCGTTCAGGCGCACCGTCTCTTGCTCAGCGATCGGCGTCAGACGCACCGTTGGTTGATCGTAGACCGGAACCAGATAGTTCTTGAGCGAGTCACGAATTTTCTCGACCGCGATCTGGCTGGCAATTTCTCCTGCCTGGTACCCGCCCATGCCATCGGCGACAATGAACAGGCCCGTCTCGCCGCTATCCGCGACCAGAGCGCAGGCGTTATCCTCATTTTGCTCCCGCTGTTGACCCACGTCAGTCTTAAAAGCGGCGGTCAGTTTGAATGACATAGCAGATCCCTCACAGAACACGTTTTAACATTCTTTAGTAGGCTCAATATAGCATATCTGCTGTAGCCTGACAAATCATACCAACCGGCTTGTCTGGCTGCAAAATTTCGGCATCCATTCCCTCACCATGTACCAACCGGGTAGACTATCATGTATACGCTCCTGAGTGGGGAAAGTTGCAGATGACCTTGCGCCAAATGAAGGAAGGCCCGCGTGCGTACGCGGGCCTCTCTCGCTTTATTTGCTTGCTCTCGGTTTGTCGTTTTATCGTTCGCGTCCACCACGCAGATCGTTTTTGGCGCGGGCACGGAAGTAGAGACGGATGCCGGTGCCTTTGAAGCCAAACGCGGTACGCAATTGATTCTCCAGATAACGCTCGTAGGAGAAGTGCAGTGCTTGAGGATCGTTGACGAAGAAGACGAAGGTCGGCGGGTTGACGCGCGTCTGGGTCGCGTAGTAGATCTTCACCGTCTTGTTGCGGAAGACGGTCGGATTGTGGCGACGTATGGCGTTCTGTACGACTTCGTTGAGACGCGAGGTCGGGATGCGCAGATAGCGCATATCGGCGATGCTCAGCACAGTATCCAGCAACGATTGCACGTGATAGCCGGTTTTGGCCGAAGCGAAGATGATTGGCGCGTAAGGGATGAATTTCAGCCCTTCCATGAGGATGCGGCGGTAGCGTTCGGCGCTCTCGATCTCGTCTTTGGGATCGGGAATCTCACCCTCGCGTTCGGCTCGTCGTTGTTCCTGAGCCAGATCCCATTTATTGACGACCACGACCACGCCTTTCGTGCCGTCCTGAATTTCTCCGGCGATGTGGGTATCTTGCGCGGCCAGGCCTTCGCTGGCGTCGATGACCAGCACGGCCACATCGCAGCGTTCGATGGCGCGGCTGGAACGCAACACGCTATATTTCTCAACGCCCGGTCCGATGCGTCCACGGCGGCGAATACCGGCGGTATCGATCAGCACCATTTTGCGCTCACCGTATTCGACCTCCATATCGATCGCGTCGCGGGTCGTGCCGGGTACGTCGCTCACAATCGCGCGCTGTGAGCCGAGAATGGCGTTGAGCAGCGAAGATTTGCCGACGTTCGGTCGGCCAACAATAGCGATACGCGGGCGCTCGTCCTCCGCGTCCAGATCCTCGCCCTCTTCAGTGGCTTCTTCGGCAGGTGGTAGTGCTTCAACAATCTTGTCCAGCAGATCGCCGGTGCCGACACCCTGAAGCGAGGAGAGTACGATTGGCTCACTCAGACCGAGCGAGTAGAATTCAACCGCATCCATGCGGCGCGCGGCGTTATCGGCCTTGTTCGCGCCGAGAATGACCGGTTTTTGCGTGCGGCGCAAGAGTTCCGCGACCTCTTCATCGGCGGCGGTGATACCTGAGAGCGCATCGACCATAAACACGATCACGTCGGCCTCTTCGATGGCGAGCTGTGCCTGGCCCATGACATGTTTCATGATATCGCCCGGCTGGCCCGTCAGACCGACTTGCCCGACCGGGATATCTGTTCCCAGTTCCAGACCGCCGGTATCAATCAGGGTAAACTCGCGTCCATTCCAGTCGGTGTCGCCATAGAGGCGATCGCGCGTGGTCCCAGGCATATCTTCAACGATGGCGATGCGCTCGCCGAGCATGCGATTAAAAAATGTGGATTTGCCGACGTTCGGACGGCCCACAATGGCGACAAGTGGCTTCATAAATCTGGCCCCTCAACCCTTTCCCAAAAGAGCGACAAAGTGAATATCATACCCAACAGAAGATTGGACGCTAGTATAGCACAAATTGTTTGCATGCGAAAACCCAATGCCCCATTGGCGTCAAGTTAAAGGGCTTTCAAAGTCGATTTCACGCGAGAATCTCTGAACTGAACAAATCTCCCGTCCATAGTAGGGGCGTCCGCTTGCCTGCGCCCTGGGAGGCACGCGCGAAAACCTACTGTCCCAATTCCACCCGCAATTCCTCCAGATATGCACGCATATAGGCAGTTCGTTGTTGGGCCATTGCGCGCCCGGTGGCTGTATACATGCTATCTTCCAGCTTGAGCAGCTTGGTGAAGAAATGGTCGAGCATGTAGTGTTTATCGTCAAGCTCGTGAGACGTGCCGAACGGGTCTTCGGGATGGTAGCTCTTCGTCTGAGGTTTGCGTTTGATTGTCCCAGTGATGGCCCAGCGCAGAATACCGATCGCGCCCAATCCATCCAGGCGGTCAGCATCACGCAGCACACGGGCCTCAAGCGTGCGTGGCTCAATGCCCTGGCTGAAGCTGTGCGCCTCGATCGCGTGCAGAATGGCCTCGACCTGCTCCTGCGTCAATGGATACGCTTTAAGGATGTCACGGCTCTCTTCCACTGAGAGAAGTGCGTGATGGGCCCCTTTATGATGCACCAGCCGCCCGACGTCGTGTAACAGCGCCGCCAGCCCGACGATCAGTGGGTCCGCTCCCTCTTCGCGCGCCATGCGTAGTGCCAGCTCGTAGACGCGCCGCACATGTTCCCAACCATGCGCGGGATCGTCGAACGGCTCGAAGCGGCTCTGCACCTCCTGATAGAGATTGTCGAGCATTTGTGCTGCTGTCGTTGTACTCATATATGTTCCTTCCGCGCTAGCTGGCAATGATGACGTCCCTGGCGCGTGCTTTATTTATCTAACTGACACGATCGTAACGAAATTGCTTTTACAAGCACCGGTCGGAGGCAAGCAGGCTTTTTCGTGGCGATCTGACAAAAAATCCCCCACCTGAGTGATGTCTAAGGGCGTCTGCTTGCCCATACTAAAAGCAGGGTCGTTTCATTAAATCACACCGTTAGCCTCTCGGCAAACCGCCGAAGGGCGAGCCTGTGTAGAACGGTGGGAGTCGTCAGTGTTACAAAACTCATCGAATCCACAAGATAGACGCCAGTTCGCACCGACCGCGATGGATCTGCAACCTCACGCCGATCCGCGCCATGCTCAGGAAGAGTATGGCGTGACGCTGCAAAGAGAGGTTGCCGAGCAGCCTGAGTTGCCTGCTCACCTCGATGCTGACGTCACGCGGGTCGCGACGATTCGTATTCTGCTCGTTGACGACCACGCCTTGATGCGCGAGGGGTTGCGCCAGTTGCTCTCGCTGGAAGCTGATTTGCGGGTGGTGGATGAAGCGGTTAATGGCTTCGAGGCCATCCAGAAGGTGCGCCAGTGGCAGCCGGACGTGGTGTTGATGGATATTAGCATGCCAGTCATCGATGGCATCGCCGTGACTCATCAGATCACCCACGAGTTTCCGGCCATGGCGGTGATTATGTTGACTATGCATCGCCAGGATCAGCAGGTCTTGCAGGCCATCAAGAGTGGTGCGCGCGGCTATCTGCTCAAGACGGCCACGGCTCAAGAACTCGCGCAAACGATCCGCCAGGTTCATGCCGGGCATGTCCAGATCGAACCGGAATTGACCGGAACCATCGTCAACGAATTTCGTCGTCTCTCCAGCCTCTCGTCCGAAAGCTCATCGCTGACCGAGTTATCGGAGAAAGAGGTCGATATTTTGCGCTGCCTGGCGACAGGCCTGAGCAATAAAGAGATCGCGGAACAGCTCGCCTATTCTGAGAAGACGGTCAAAAATTATCTCTCGGTCATTTTCCAGAAGCTCGGCATTCGCGATCGTACGCAAGCGGCCATCTTCGCTTTCCGCCACGGTCTGATCCCGCCTGACGAATGGTGATCGTGCCACGCCAAAAATCCCCTTGCATTGCGCGGCGAAATACGTTACAATACGCCACGTAACTCGCCCGGAAGCCAACGCGCTTCGTGGATGAGAAGCTGTCTGTCTGGCAGTGGTATTTCTCTAAAAAGAGATTCGGTGCTGGAGAGGCTTGACAAGTCTGCTATACTCACCTTGAACAAGTCAGTTCGCGTGAGTAGCGGGCAGGCTTGTGTGCAAGGTATGACCGCGTAGCTCAGTGGTAGAGCAATCGACTTTTAAACTGTACCATTGCGCCATTGCGCTCTACATATCTCTGCTGCGAGGAGCAGCACCACTGAAACCAGAGTGGTTAAAGCACAACCTTACCCGATCCCGAAAGGGCACAGGGGACAATAGCATGGTTGGAAAAGTACGGCAATGGGGAAACTGCTATCCCGATGCTGTGCAGCCAGGCTGTATATGGTGAGGCCGGGTTTGCCGAACCTGAGACGTGTTGGAATTATCGATAGCCCATGTCCGGCAGAAATTGGACATGTCCCGATTTAGCAATTGAAAAGATTAAAAGGGTTGCTAAAGGTTTCATCGGGAAACGCCCGCTTCGGTGGGAAAACGTCGCAAGGGCACCTACGTACAGACCGAGATATGATAGAGAACTGTGGGATCACCTACGGAATGCATAATTCTATGGTGACGGAGCGTTCATAGTACCCAAACGATCAGGGTAATGCCTGATACACGGGGAAGGAACGCAGGGTAATCAAGTAGCGTCCTCAATCGCTGGTTTGCACTCCATCAAGAGGAAATGCGCTGACTACCTGGAGAGCCGTGTGCATTGAAAGATGCCCGCACGGTTCGGGAGGGCGATAGCTAAAGTGTGGCACTTTTGTGAGAATACCACACAGTAGCTGTTCATCTCGCTCGATTGGTCGTGGGTTCGAGTCCCACCGCGGTCATTTTTCTCTTAAGGCATGGTTTTGGACCATGCCTTAAATTTCGTAATCTTTGGCCCACCTCACATTCTTCTCCTGATTGTTTTTCGTTTTGTTGTTCACGCCAGAATTTCCGCCGTCTCATTCTTCGGATTGTTCACCAGCTTTGAAACCGGGCGGGCTTTCATCAGTTCGGTTGGGTAGGGCTGGAGATAGTGGGTGAGGACGTGCTCGTCGCGCAGTTGAGGATTGAGCCAGTCCTCGTAGGCACCGGGGCGCAGGATCGCGGGCATGCGGTTGTGGATCGTGGCCATCAGATCGTTGGGTTCGGTGGTGATGATTGTGCAACTCTGGATCTGCTGCCCATCGGGCGCTTTCCAGATGTCCCAGAGTCCGGCGAAAGCGAAGGGCTGGTTGTCCTGGAGCGTAATATACATTGGTGTCTTGCTCTTGCCTTCTGCCCGCCATTCGTAGAAACCATCGGCCACGACCAGGCAACGTTTGCCGCGCAAGAGGCTTTTGAAGCTCGGCTTCTCTGCCAGCGTCTCGGCCCTGGCGTTAATCATACGCGAACCAATGGTCTCATCTTTGGCCCAGGCGGGAATGAGTCCCCAGCGCAAGGCACTCAGGTGCGCTGTCCCATTTTTGAGGATAGCCACAATATCCTGGGTCGGCGCAATATTATAACGTGGCGAACTGGTTGGCAGCGGATCAACGCCAAAGCTCTCCGCAACCTTCTTGATATCGGTAATCAGTGTATAGCGGCCACACATACGGCTCGTTCTCCTCGTCTTCTCCATGTAAGGCTATTCAGGTCATCTACTCTATTTTACCTATTCTTTTTGGCCTGGGGAAAGAGGGAAGCCGCGAAAAGCGTATGTATCATGCTCTGTGAACGTAGAAATACTACTTGCCCGCGCCTGATCTCAAAGCACGGGCAAGTGTTTCTATTCTGGAACTTACCCGATACACGCCTGAATATCTTCGGGCAGCGGCCTATCCATAGCTTTGAGATAGATGGCGACCTTGCCGAAGAAGATCAGCAGGGCTTGCAAGTAGATATCAAGTTGCATCTCGATTGGCGCGGGGAATGAACCGCCCTCGCTCCCGCGTTCGACAGTTTTCGTCAAATCTTCGTCCGAAAATGCCGCGACGACTGCTTTCATCTCGTCATCAAGTGTCTCGCCCCACGCCTTCAGTCGAGCAACATTGCTGACCAGGCCTTCTTCAGTGTTGTGATACGACCAATCCTGCTTGCAGGTTTTCAGCGATTGGGTGTATGTATATTCGACCTCGCCCATTTCACGGCAGAGTTCGCCCAGGGTAAGATTCGTTCCACCTGGATTGAACGCCAGGTCGGCATCGCTCAGCGTGTCAAGCAGACGTGTGCGCATCCCATGCGTTCCCTCAATCCAGGCCCATTTCTCTTGCATATAGCGGTTCATGTGTTTTCCTCCTGTGCAGTCAATAGAACTTTTGGCCTATAGAATAAAATATTTCCGGCCAGATTGATTGTAAAAACGCGACATGGGCGAAAATTTGTGCTATAAAGAGAGCAGGAATGACAGTGTGGACGATGGAAGAACCCCCTGTTTCGGCGTGGTCTGGCTCATTTTTGTCGGTGGGAAAAGAGTATGGATTCAGCAATTGGGCCGTCAAGAGGCATTTTACATCAAAAAGAGGGCGAGACGCGCTTTCAACTCGTCCGTCTGCTCCCAGCAGAGGATTTGCAGCCCTTAATTGAGTTCTACTGGAGCGTCAGTTGGGATCTCAGAGGGCAGGAACCGTATGTCTCCGAGACGCTACCGCACCCCTCTGTTCATCTCGTCTTCGAGCAAGGTCAGGCGCTGATCTTTGGCGTAAATACCGGAAAGTTCTCGCGTCTGCTGGAAGATCGGGGACGAAATTTTAGCGTGAAATTCAAGCCCGGCGGCTTTTTCCCCTTTGTGCATGTGCCGGTTGCGAATTTCACCAACATTACCGCGACCCTCCAGTCCGTTTTCGGCGTCGAGGCAGAGCCGCTCTATGAGGCTATTTTCGCGTGCGAGGATGTGGGCGAAATGAAACGAATCGTGGAAGATTTTCTGCGTGCACGTTTGCCAGAGCGCGATGAGCAGGCGGAAAAGATCAACGAGATGGTTGACTATATTCGCGTGCACCCCGAAATCACCAGAGTTGATGAGATCGTGAGCGCGTTCAAATTGAGCAAGAGAACGCTCCAACGGCTCTTTCAGCAATACGTCGGCGTCAGTCCAAAGTGGGTTATCAAACGCTATCGCCTCCATGAAGCGGTTGAACGCCTGGCCGCTGGCAACGAAGTGGACTGGACGCGGCTGGCTCTGGACCTCGAATACTTCGATCAGGCCCATTTTATCAAGGATTTCAAAGCAATTATTGGCAAGACGCCTTCGGAATATACAAAACAGAAGTGAGTGGGAATGATTGACGGGCCATTTTCTTTCTGACCACCTGGGACTATATTCACGAGGGGGAAATAGCTCTGGAATGTAAGCGCGCTACGTTCACAGGGAGCGGTCGGTTGGGATACAATGAAGACAGAGACCGGGCCGTGCGCAAGGAGCGGCCCGACATTCACCACCGATGGATTGCTGTGAATGTAGGACGGCCATTCGCGCGCCGTCCGTAGACTTTTTCTGTGAAAGGAAAAACTTATGGGCTTACTCGACGGGAAGATTGCGATTCTGACAGGCTCTGGGCGCGGCATCGGGGCCGCTGCGGCGAAACTTTTTGCGCAACATGGGGCCTCGGTTGTGGTGAGCGACCTTGACCCCGCGCCAGCAGAGGAGACCGCGACGGCGATTCGTACCGCTGGCGGCCAGGCGATCGTGGTACCTGGCGACGTCACCAATCCAGACTTCCCCAAACAACTGATTTCCGCCACGCTCGACACCTATCACGGCTTCGATATCGTCGTCAACAACGCTGGCTACACCTGGGATGGTGTGGTTCAGAATATGTCGGACAAACAGTGGTACGCGATGATCGACGTTCACCTGACGGCTCCATTCCGTATTTTGCGCGAAGCCTCGACGTATATCCGCGACACCGCCAAACGCGAACAGGCAGCCAACGGACGCGCCAATGCTCGCAAGATCGTCAACGTCTCCTCAGTCTCAGGCGTGTATGGCAACGCCGGTCAGATCAACTACTCGTCCGCCAAGGCCGGTGTGGTCGGCATGACATTGACCCTGGCCAAAGAATGGGGGCGCTACAACATTCAAGCCAACGCCGTCTGTTACGGCTTCATCGAAACCCGCCTGACTGCCGCGAAGGAAAGCGCCGAGAAGATTGAACGCGCTGGCGAACAGGTCGCGCTGGGCGTGCCCGACGCCATGCGCTCAATGGCTCCCATGCTCATTCCCCTGGGTCGGCCCGGCACGCCCGAAGAAGCAGCCGGACCCATGCTCTTCCTGGCCTCACCGCTCGCTGATTACGTCTCCGGCCACGTGCTGGAAGTGACTGGCGGACGCGCGATCTAGAAAATAGTAAAGAACACAAAGCCACTCCCAGGCGGGTATTCGGCGCGCCGAATACCCGCCTGGGAGTGGCTTTGTGTTGGCGAGGAATATTGTTTCACCTTGCTGAAGCTTTACGTTGACGTTAACGATAGTGGTATGATATTACTAAAGTATAGGGATATTCCTTTTTGTAAGTTCATAAATCAGTGTAGCGCGCGAGCAGCTCTCTGCTTCTCCGCGCCAGCATCGTTACCTTGAAAGGAACATCATGGTCACTGCTTCTCGGCACAAGAGAAAAGATCGCCCGGTTGGTCCGGCGTATAAGTGGATCGCGCTCTCGAATACGACGCTGGGCGTGCTGATGGCGAGCATCGACTCCAGTATCGTGCTGATCTCGCTCCCGGCTATTTTTAACGGCATCAAGATCAATCCCCTGGCACCTGGCGAAACTGGCTATTTTCTCTGGTTGTTGCTCGGCTATATGGTCGTCACTTCGACCCTGCTGGTCACTTTTGGCCGCATCTCCGATATGTTCGGGCGCGTCCGGTTATATAATCTGGGCTTTCTGATCTTCGCGATTGGCAGCGTGCTGCTCTGGCTGACCCCAAGTACCGGAAACACGGGAGCAATCGAGCTGATTGTCTTTCGACTGATCCAGGCCATTGGCTCTGGCTTCCTCTTCGCCAATAGTGCGGCCATCCTGACCGACGCTTTTCCCGCGCATCAACGCGGTCTGGCCATGGGCATCAACCAGATCGCGGCCATCCTGGGTTCGGTGATCGGCCTGATCCTTGGCGGCATCCTGTCGTATTTCGACTGGCGGCTGGTCTTCCTGGTCAGCGTGCCGGTGGGTATCGTGGGCACCATCTGGGCCTATATGATGCTGCGTGAAACCGCGACGATCCGCGAACATCAGAAGCTCGATTGGCCGGGCAATATCACCTTCGCCATCGGCCTGACCGCTATCCTGATCGGCATTACTGAGGGGATTGAGCCATACGGCAGTTCGCCGATGGGCTGGACCAGCCCGCTGGTGCTGACCGCGTTGATCGGTGGCGCGGCTTTCCTGGGCATCTTCGTCTGGATCGAACTGCACACGAGCGATCCAAACGAAGATGCCCAGGAAAGCCGCGCCACCGATCAACGCGGT
>Ga0207674_10009420_pt1 | contig 11158 bp, 9 predicted proteins | sample KBSCornC72_FD_184303 | JGI IMG/M metagenome (GOLD analysis project Ga0207674, IMG submission 184303) | Corn rhizosphere microbial communities from Kellogg Biological Station, Michigan, USA - KBS Corn C7-2 (SPAdes) (version 2) | ecosystem: Host-associated > Plants > Roots > Rhizosphere > Soil ...
ACGACCGACCCCGGCCGCGGCGGCATCGCGATCTGGCCGGTGCCGCATACCGTGCGCAGGTAGATCCAAGCAGCCGTCCCTGGATCTCCTCCGTTCGGCATCCTGCCTCACCTTCCGCTCGCGCACGCGATGCGCGTTAACGCATCGCGTAAACGCGCTCGCTACAACCAACCCTTCTGCCGCGCCAGTCGATACGCCTCGATGCGGTTGCTCACACCGAGTTTTCCGATCGCTTCGGAAAGATAGTTGCGCACGGTGCCTTGCGACAAATGCAGTTGCTCGGCAATGTCGCCGGCGCTGAGTCCCTCGCCGGCGAGGCGCAGCACCTGGCGTTCGCGGTCGTTGAGCGGATCGTCGCCGGACCAGGCTTCGAGCGCGAGTTGCGGATCGATCGCGCGGCCGCCTCGATGCACCTTGCGCAGGGCTTCGGCGAGTTGCTCCGCCGGCGCATCCTTGAGCAAGTAACCGCTGACGCCGGCGTCGAGCGCGCGGCGCAGGAAACCAGGCCGCGCAAACGTCGTCAGGATAATCACCTTGCAGCCGACATCGTGCTCGCGAATACGTTGCGCGAGTTCCAGCCCGGTCAGCCGCGGCATTTCGATATCGGTGACGACCACGTCGGGTCCGATCCCATCGCGCACGCTGCGCTGAATCTGCGCCCAGGCATCCTCACCGTCGGCCGCAGTGCCGATCACTTCCAGATCCGACTCGAGCTTGAGCAGCGCCGACAGCGCACCGCGCACCATCGCCTGGTCTTCGGCCAGCAGGACGCGGATCATTGCAGCAAGGGCTGCGGATCGAGCACGTCGGGCGCAACGCTCGGCGCGATCGCCGGCGACGACAGGCTGACGAGAAGCGTGGTACCGCGTCCGCGCTGTGAGTCGACGCGCAGCTCGGCGCCGATCGCAGCGAGGCGCTCGCGCATGCCGGTGAGGCCGTTGCCCGGCACGATCGCGCCGCCGCGGCCGTTGTCTTCGATGCGCAACTGCAGCTCGCGGTTTTTTGCGAGCAGCGTGATATTCGCCGACGTGGCACGCGCATGGCGCTGGATGTTCGTCATCGCTTCGCGCACGGTCATGGCCAGCGCGGTTTCCACTTCAGCGGACAGCGGCGCGTCGGCCAATTCGTAGCGCAGAGTGACACCATTGGATTCGAGCAACAGCTTGCCGGACGCCAGCTCCGCAGCAAATCCCGCGGCACGGATGCCGGTCACGGCGCGTCGCACCTGCGCGAGCGCATCGCGCGCCACGCGTTCGACGTCGATCATTTCGCGCTTGGCGGCGGCAGGATCGCGATCGAACAACCGATTGGCGAGTTCAGATTTCAACGTGATCAAAGACAACGTGTGGCCCAACAGGTCGTGCAGGTCGCGGCCGATGCGCTCGCGTTCGGCCAGCGCAGCCAGACGCCGTACCTCGTCGTGGCTGAGCCGGATTTCCGCATCCTTTTTCTCGTTCAAACGGCGCACAAGGTTGCCGCCGCCGATGGCAACGGCCATCGTGACTATGCTGACAATCCAAACCCACGGCCACTGCAATGCATACGCTTCGACAACGAAGATGGCGCTGACAACGGCCATCGAGGCCAAACTGAAACGAATCGAACCGGTAAAGGCGACGAGGGCGCACGCATAAATGACGCAACACGTTCCACCGCTGTGATTCCACGGCAGAACTGCGTAGCCGAGCAAGGCCATCGCGGCGCAATAGTGCATCATCCATCGCGCGGAACGTGTCATCGCCAGCAGCCACAACACGACGATTGCCGGGAATCCGATCGCGGCCGAAACGATCCAGGCAGGATCCGGCGACCCGCCGTACATGAGATCGCCGAAAAACCACAACGACCAGATCAGATTGAGCAGGATCGCGGCATGTGCCTTGCCGTCCCTGTTCTTTTGACGGGCTATCGAATCCGGAGCCAGGCGCAGCAGGTTGCGAAACATGAACTGCATTATCGCTCAGTGCCGGCGGATAGGCGGAACGGTCATGTCCGAGCCAGCCAGCGGCGAGCGACGGCAAAGCAGATCGCCGTGAACGTCACAACGAGAATCACGTGCGGCAGCAATGGGCTGCCATCGCCGTGACCGATCGTCGTGAGCGCAAGCTGGCTCAAGTGATACGGCGGCCACAACGGCGCAATCTGGCTGAAAAACTTTGGCAGCAGTGACAGTGGCATCCACAATCCGGACAGAAATGCCATTGGTAGATAGATGAAATTGACGATTGCCGGCGCGCCCGCCGCATTGACGCGACTGCCGATCAACAAGCCGAGCGCGCAAAACGGCAGCACGCCGAATACGGCGATTGCGCCGAGCAGCAGCCATTGCCAGGCAGCGAGTTGCACCCCGCCGAAAAAACGGGCCATCGCCGCGAGCACGACATAGATGATCAGCGCGAACAGCGCGGCCATCGCCATCTTCGCGAGCAAGTAGGCACCGGGCGGCATCGGCGCGATGCGCTTGAGCGCGAGCCAGCCGCGCTCGCGTTCGATCGATACGCCGACACCGAAGCCGAACAGACCCGGTGCCATGACGCCGAATACGCTGTACGTCGCAAACAGGTAGTGGGCGGCGTTGGCGCTGTCGCGGTTGAGGATCAGGCCGAACAACAGATAGAACATCGGCGGAAACAGCAGCGTCGGCACGGCGAATGCCGGCGTGCGCAACACGCGCAGGAATTCGTATTTCGCTTCGAGTAGATAACTCGTCAGATTATTTCGCGGTAGCGTTGCGATAAACGTTGTCACTTTGGGCCTCCTAGGTTGACCTGAACCATCCTTGGTGTTCCTCCGTTCGGCATCCATGCCTCACCCTCGCCGATGCATGCGATGCCTTCATGGCATCGCCTACGCCGCATCGGCTGCGACCTTGGTGATTTCAACGAAGGCTTCGGCAAGACCGGCGCGACGCACTTCGAGTTCGCTCAGATTCGTATCCTCGAACAACAGTTGCCGCACGACCGCTTCGGCGGCATCGGTAACGATCTCGATGCGTTCGCCGTCGCGCTCGACGCTGCGCACTTCCGGCCACGCGGCGACAGTGGTCTCGGCCAGGCCCGATAGGCAGCGGATGCGTCGCTGCGCCACGCGTGCGCGCATCTGCTGCACGCTGCCGGACGCGACAATGCGTCCGCGCGCGAGCACGCTCACGCGATCAGCCAGCGCTTCGGCTTCCTCCAGATAGTGTGTCGTCAACACGATCGCGCAGCCTTCTCGCGCCAGGCTGCGGATCGTTCTCCACATCGTCTCGCGCGCTTCGATGTCGAGCCCGGTGGTCGGTTCGTCGAGAAACAATATTTCCGCCTTGCCCGCCAATGCCAGCGCAAACTGCGCGCGGCGCTGCTGGCCACCCGAAAGCTTCCCATAGCGGCGATTGAGCAGGTCGGCGACTCCGGCCAGCTCGACGATATCGGCAACGGTGCGCGGCGCCGGATAGTAGCTGCGGAACAATTCGATCAGTTCACCGATCGTCAGCGTCTCGGGCACGCCCGCGGTTTGCAGCATCGAGCCGATGCGCCGTCTCGCCGCGAATGTTTCCGGCGGCATTCCGAACAGGCTGGCCACGCCGGCGTCGGGTTTGAGCAGGCCGAGCAACAACGAAATCGCCGTAGTCTTGCCGGCGCCGTTCGGTCCGAGCAACGCAAACACCTCGCCGCGATGCACGTTCACGTCCACTGCATCCAGCGCGACCAGCTTGCCGTAATTTTTGCCGACCGCCGCGAGCATCGCGACCACATCCGCCTGCGCCATTGGCTGCTCTCCGAAATTGTGGAGCCCAGCTTATTGGGGCAGCGGTCGCCGCTTCAGTCGCCGCAATCACGACTTGCGCATGACACCTGTCAGCAGGGGCTGGTACACAAGTGGCTCCATCGAATGCCGGCCAAAGCGGCCCCAGTGCCGGGCCGATTTCGCGTGGTAAAATGCGCGCATCTGCCCGGATTGCAACGCGCAGCGCGTCGTGCGCTGTGCCTTTTATTTTTTGGAGAACGTCATGTCCATCATCGCCAAACTCGAAGAATTGCGCCGCTGCGGCGGCAAGCTGCGCACCGTTGGACTGGCCGATGCCGACCTCGAGCGCCTTGCGCCGCAGTTTCCGGAACTCGTCGAAGCGGTCGACGCAGCCGTCGCGCTGCATCGCCAGTTGCGCGACGAGTTTGCCGACCTGCTGAATCTCGACGAAAACGAACAGCTCGCGCGTGTGCAGCATGACTTCGTCAATTTCTACGCCGACGACGCGGTCAATCCGTACGTGGCGCTGGCCGCGCGCGGGCCATGGGTCGTTACGCTCAAAGGCGCCGTCGTGCATGATTCCGGCGGCTACGGCATGCTCGGTTTCGGCCATGCGCCGAAAGCGGTCATCGAGGCAATGGCCAAGCCGCAGGTGATGGCGAATGTGATGACGCCGTCGCTGAGCCAGCTGCGCTTCACGCGCGCGCTGCAAGCGCACGTCGGCCGGACCCGCGGCGGCTGTCCCTACACGCGCTTCCTCTGCCTGAATTCCGGTTCGGAATCCGTGTCGCTGGCCTGCCGCATCGCCGACGTCAATGCAAAGCTCATGACCGATGCGGGCGGTAAATACGCCGGCCGCACGATCAAGCGTCTGGCCGTCAAGGGTGCGTTTCATGGCCGCACCGAACGGCCGGCCGTCTACTCGGATTCATCGCGCAAGGCCTACGTGCAGCATCTGGCCAGCTTCCGCGACGAAAAAAGCCTGATCACGGTCGATCCCTACAACGTCGAGCAGCTGCGTCAGGCATTTGCCGACGCCGACAAGAACGGCTGGTTCATCGAGGCGATGTTCCTCGAGCCGGTAATGGGCGAAGGCGATCCGGGCCGCGCGGTGACGCCAGAATTCTACGCCGCCGCACGCGAGCTCACGCGCGCCCACGGCTCGCTGTTCCTCGTCGATTCGATCCAGGCGGGACTGCGCGCGCACGGCGTGTTGTCGATCGTCGACTATCCGGGCTTCGAGAAACTCGATCCGCCGGACATGGAGACCTATTCGAAGGCGCTCAATGCCGGTCAGTATCCGCTGTCGGTGCTCGCGGTCAGCGCCGGCACTGCGGCGTTGTATAAAAAGGGAATCTACGGCAACACGATGACGGCCAATCCGCGTGCGCTTGAAACGGCCTGCGCCGTACTCAAGGCGTTCACGCCCGAGCTGCGCGCCAACATCCGCGCGCGCGGCGCTGAATTTCTCGACAAGTTCAACAAGCTCGCACGCGAACTGCCGGGATTGATCACCAAGGTGCAGGGCACCGGTTTGCTGTTCTCCTGCGAACTGGCGCCGCAATTCAAATGCTACGGCGCGAACAGCACCGAAGAGTGGATGCGCGAGCACGGCGTCGGCGTGATCCACGGCGGCACCAATTCACTGCGTTTCACGCCGACTTTCGGCATCACCTCTGCCGAAGTCGACCTGATCATCGACGGCATCAAGCAGGCACTGCTGCAGGGACCACGCATCGCCGCGGACGCATCGAAGGCCGCCTGATCCAGCATCGCATGTCTGAAAAAAAACCGGGCTTGCCCGGTTTTTTTGTCTTCCAACGAAGGATGGCTCAGGCACGTTGGATACCGCGAGACCGCGTATTGCGACATCCGGCAAATCCGAGCTGAATCCCACACGCACCATGGCGCAATTCCTACAGCGCCGATTCAGCGGGCTGGCTACATTGTGCACCGCGACTACGCAGGCATGGCGCCGTGTAGACTCGCTCACCCGTCAACCACCCTCAGGAGATGCCATGAAGTTTGCCGCAACCATTCTCGCCATCACGTTCGCCACGGCAATGAGCGCGTCGTCGGCGTTTGCTGCCGATGCAGCAGCACCTGCCAAGGCGCTGACTCCGCAGCAGCAAAAGATGAAGGACTGCAACGCGCAGGCCACCGGGCAGAAACTCGCCGGCGAGGCGCGCAAGTCGTTTATGAGCACCTGTCTGAAGGCTGGCAGCACTGCGGAACCCGCCGCGGCTCCGGCCAAGCCGATGACACCGCAGCAGGAAAAGATGAAGGCGTGCAGCACGCAGGCCCGCGACAAGCATCTGGCCGGCCCCGAGCGCAGAACGTACATGAGTTCGTGCCTGAAAGGCGACAGCAACCCCGCACCCGCTGCCGCTGACGCGCACTGACAGCGTCGATACGAACAGACCGACCGGGCCGCATGGCCCGGTTTTTTTTATCGCGTAGTGCTCACTTGCCCGAACTGTTCACAGGGTTTGGAGCCCGGTCTGTCCTCACGCAGACGCGCCAGCGAATTGGCGGCGCACTGTTCGGTTCGGGCAGGCAGGCCGCCGCATAGCCTTCCGCGTAAATCTGTTCCGCGACCGGACTCGGTTCCTTTTTTGCGAATGGCTCGCAGCTGAAACGCGACAAGGTGTCTGCCAAGGTACCGATGCGCTGTTCCGGAGCGGCGTGGTCGACTGCGAGCACGATCGGTTCGAGTTGCTGGCTCGCCGGAGTGGCTGAACCCAGCGCGCGCGGGTGAGCGGCGCGCGCCAGAGACTCGGCGTAACCCGGCGCGTACGCATACGTGTCCCAGAAATATCGAGCTGGCGAATGCTCCGTGCCGATGGCGATGTTCGTTGCCGCAACGGCGTAGCGCCCATGCTCATCGGTACGCACGACGGCCCGCGACAAACATTGCCCCTCGATCTTGCCGCCCGCCTGCGACTGCTTGAGCCAACGCACGATGACGTATGCGCCTGGCACCGGTTGCTGAGTCCGCGCATCGATCACGACGCCATTTTTCGCGACCTGCAAACCGGGCTCGACCAGCGGTTTGGCTCTCGTCGCTGCGGCCAAGCTCAATCCGCTCAACGCCGCAATCGGCACCAGCCACAGCAATGATCGGCGCAAGGTCATGAGGCTTTCCTTTGAGTTGGGAGGCAAGCCGAAACTAGCCGCGCGGATTGGAGCAAAGAATCTAAAACGATCGTTTAAATTTTCGCTCCCGCTGCGCAGACAAAGGTTCTAGCGGAACCGATCGGTCGCCTCGACGAGCTCATGCGTATTGCCGGGCTCGAGCGCCGAATGCCCTGCGTCGGCGACGATGCGCAACTCGGCCTCGGGCCAGGCGCGATGCAAGTCCCACGCGCTGCGCAGCGGGCAGACCACGTCGTAACGTCCTTGTACTATTACAGCCGGAATGTGTTTCAACTTGTGCGCATCGCGTAACAGCTGGTCGTCGCATTCAAAAAAACCGCCATGGACGAAATAGTGACATTCGATGCGCGCGAACTGCAGCGCGAATTCATCCGCGCCGGTCGAGGCGATGTAGTCTGGATTCTGCAACAGGTAGCTCGTGCCGCCTTCCCAGGTTGACCACGCCTTGGCCGCGGCGAGACGTACCGCCGCATCGGCACTGGTCAGGCGACGGTAATATGCGCCGATCAGATCACCGCGCTCCCCCCTCTGGATGTGCTCGATGTATGGCTCCCACGCATCCGGATAAATCGCGTCACATCCTTTCTGATAGAACCATTCCAGCTCCCAGCGGCGCAACAAGAATATTCCGCGCAGCACGAGCTCGGTCACGCGCTGCGGATGCGCCTGCGCGTACGCGAGCGCGAGTGTGGATCCCCACGATCCGCCGAACACCTGCCAGCGTTCGATATGCAGATGCTCGCGCAAACGTTCTATATCGGCGACGAGATGCCAGGTCGTATTGTCGGTGAGCTCCGCGTGTGGCGTCGAACGCCCGCAACCGCGCTGATCGAATTGCACGATACGGTAATGCGCGGGATCGAAAAACCGTCGTGTCTTCGGATTGCAGCCAGCGCCTGGGCCGCCGTGCAGGAACACCACCGGCTTGCCGCGCGGGTTGCCGCACTGTTCGTAATACAACGTATGCAGCGGCGATACGGCCAGCGTGCCGGAGTCGTACGGTTCGATTTCGGGATATAGCGTGCGGCGGGTTGTTGCGCTCATGTCGGCTCCGGGCAATGGCGCTGATTTTCGCGGTTGCCGACACGAATGTCATGCCGTGCTGCGGCGCCGCATCCTTTCATCTTGTTGGCACGCGGCGACAGGCATAGACTTCGCTGAGGAACCGATGCGAGCTGCGAGAGCAGCGGATAGGCCTTCAGGTTCCCCACTGCCATTCGGAGAATGTCATGGATGTAACCCGGCGCCAGTTCCTCAAGGTGACCGGTGCGACACTCGCGGTATCAAGTCTCGCGCTGGTCGGCTTCTCTCCCACTCCCGTTCTCGCCGAAGTGCGCCAGTACAAGCTCGCGCGCGCCACTGAAGTGCGCAACACGTGTCCCTACTGTTCGGTCGCGTGCGGCATTTTGATGTATGGCTTGGGCGACAACTCGAAGAACGCCGAGTCGAGCATCTTCCACATCGAAGGCGATCCGGATCATCCGGTCAATCGCGGCACGTTGTGCCCGAAAGGCGCCGGACTCATCGACTTCATCCACAGCAAGAGCCGCCTGACGCATCCGGAATACCGCGCGCCGGGTTCGGACAAATGGCAACGCATTTCCTGGGATGACGCGCTCGACAAGATTGCCAAGCTGATGAAAGCCGACCGCGACGCGAATTTCACGGAAAAAAACGCGGACGGCCTAACCGTCAACCGCTGGCTGTCGACCGGCATGCTCGCCGCATCGGCCAGCAGCAACGAAACCGGCTACATCACGCACAAGGTCGCACGTTCACTCGGACTACTCGCATTCGATAATCAAGCACGTGTCTGACACGGCCCGACGGTGGCAGGTCTTGCCCCGACGTTTGGCCGAGGAGCGATGACGAATCACTGGGTCGATATCAAGAACGCCGATATCGTACTCATCATGGGCGGCAATGCCGCCGAAGCGCACCCGTGCGGCTTCAAGTGGGTTACCGAGGCCAAGGCGCACAACAAGGCCAAGCTGATCGTCGTCGATCCGCGCTTCACGCGTTCGGCGTCTGTCGCGGACTATTACGCGCCGATCCGCACCGGCACCGACATCGCCTTCCTCGGCGGCGTGATCAATTACCTGCTGAGCAACGACAAGATCCACCGCGACTACGTCGTCAACTACACCGATCTTTCCTTCCTCGTGAAGGATGAGTACGCGTTCAACAGCGGCCTGTTCTCCGGCTACAACGCCGACAAGCGCAGTTACGACAAGACGAGCTGGGATTACCAGAAAGGCGCCGACGGCTTCGTCAAGACCGATCCGACGCTGACCGATCCACGCTGTGTTTACCAACTGCTGAAAACCCATTATTCGCGCTACACGCCGGAAATGGTCGAACGTGTCTGCGGCACGCCGAAAGACAAATTCCTGCACATCGCCGAGATGATCGCCTCGACCGCCGTGCCGAACCGCGCGATGACGGTGATGTATGCGCTCGGCTGGACGCAGCATTCGATCGGCTCGCAGATGATCCGCTGCGGCGCGATGATGCAGCTGCTGCTCGGCAACATCGGTATCGCCGGCGGCGGCATGAATGCGTTGCGCGGACATTCGAACATTCAAGGACTGACCGATCTGGGCCTCATGTCGAACCTGCTCACCGGCTACATGACGCTGCCGAACGAGAAAGAGCAGGATTACCAGGCTTATATCGACTCGCGTGCGTTCAAGCCGCTGCGGCCGAACCAGTTCAGCTATTGGCAGAACTACGGCAAGTTCTTCGTCAGCTTCATGAAATCGTGGTGGGGCGACAATGCCACCGCGGAAAACCACTGGGGTTTCGACTGGCTGCCCAAGCTCGACAAGCAATACGACATGCTGCAGACGTTCGAGCTGATGAACCAGGGCAAGATCAACGGCTACATCTGCCAGGGCTTCAACCCGCTTGCCGCCGCGCCGAACAAGGCGAAGATGGATGCGAGCCTGGCCCAGCTCAAATTCCTTGTCATCATCGATCCGCTGGCGACGGAAACTTCCGAGTTCTGGCGTAACTTCGGCGAGCACAACAACGTGGATTCGTCGAAGATCCAGACTGAAGTATTCCGCCTGCCCTCGACGTGTTTCGCCGAAGAAGACGGTTCGCTGACCAATTCCGGACGTTGGCTGCAATGGCACTGGAAAGGTGCGCGCGCGCCGGGCGAGGCGCGCGGCGACGCCGAGATCATGGCCGAGCTGTTCACGCGCATCCGCGCGCTGTACCAGAAGGACGGCGGCACCTTCCCAGACCCGATCGTGAAATTGTCATGGCCGTATATCCGTCCAAACAGCCCGGGCGCCGACGAACTTGCCAAGGAGTACAACGGCAAGGCGCTCAAGGACGTCACCGATCCGAAAGATCCGACCAAGGTGATTCGCAAGGCCGGCGAGCAGGTCGCCGGTTTCGCTGAACTGCGCGACGACGGCAGCACGGCCTGCGGTTGCTGGCTGTTCGCAGGCAGTTGGGGTCCGACCGGCAACAACATGGCGCGCCGCGACAACTCCGATCCGACCGGTATCGGCCAGACCCTGAACTGGGCATGGTCGTGGCCGGCGAACCGGCGCGTGATGTACAACCGCGCGTCGTGCGATCCGAGTGGCAAGCCGTGGAATTCCACGCGCAAGCTCGTCGCCTGGAACGGCACCGGCTGGAGCGGCGCCGACGTGCCGGACTTCAAGCTTGATGAAGACCCGGCCAATGGCATGGGCCCGTTCATCATGAACCCGGAAGGCGTCGCACGCTTTTTCGCCAAGGGCAGCATGGCGGAAGGTCCGTTCCCCGAACACTATGAGCCGTTCGAAACGCCGCTTGCGAAAAATCCGCTGAGCCCCGACGAACCCAAGGCGCTGAGCAACCCGGCCGCGCGCGTGTTCAAGGACGACCGCGATGCGTTCGGCACTGTCGACAAGTTCCCGCATGTGGCGACGACATACCGGCTCACGGAGCATTTCCATTACTGGACCAAGCACTGCGAGTTGAACGCGATCATGCAGCCGCAGCAATTCGTCGAGATCGGCGCCGCGCTCGCCGACCAGCTCGGCATCGGCAACGGTTCGCAAGTGAAGGTCAGCTCGAATCGCGGGCACATCACTGCGGTGGCGATGGTGACCAAACGCATCAAGCCGCTGACGATCGAAGGCAAGACCGTGCATACGGTCGGCGTACCGATCCACTGGGGCTTTACCGGCGTTGCCAAGGCGGGTTTCCTCGCCAACACGCTGACGCCAGTCGTCGGCGACGGCAATTCGCACACGCCGGAGTTCAAGTCGTTCCT
>Ga0207674_10009421_pt1 | contig 11158 bp, 8 predicted proteins | sample KBSCornC72_FD_184303 | JGI IMG/M metagenome (GOLD analysis project Ga0207674, IMG submission 184303) | Corn rhizosphere microbial communities from Kellogg Biological Station, Michigan, USA - KBS Corn C7-2 (SPAdes) (version 2) | ecosystem: Host-associated > Plants > Roots > Rhizosphere > Soil ...
GAGGTCGTGAACGAGAATGTCTCGCGCCAGTCGGTAGTCTACCGCGACCAATCAGAAACCGAAGAACAACACGCCGGTCGTGCCCTTGGCTGTTCCCGTCGCTTGCGGTGATGCGAGATCGTTGATGGCGTACGCCACGCTCTGGTTAGGCGGACCGAGCCCCTGAAGCACGGTACGAGAGGTCACAGTCCCGCCACTCAACCGCCACGCGACACCGATGCCGCAGCTCTGGCCGACAACGACCGTCCCCGCCGCGTTGACAGCGTTGGCGATACTCGACGCGCCCTTGCCGCAGAGGGATCCCGTGTTCTCGAGCGCGATGGCACTGCTCCACGACCCGTACACGCCCCCTACCAGCGTGCGCCACCAGAACACGGCCTTCCCCCCGGCCCCGCCTACCACGACGGTGCCATCGCCATTGATCGACCACGCACTCCCGCTCCCTAGAATTTTCGGCGTGCCTAACGAATCCCAGTAGATCGCGGAGCAGCAGCCGCTGCCATCCATGCCGGCCACCTGTCCGCGCGGGTTGATCGCCTGGCCCCACGCCCCTAAGACACCGCCAGGAAGTGTGAGGTATCTTGGCTGCCAACCGGTTCCTATCCGGGTCCACACCGTCGGCTTGCGCTGGCCGCCGGGCACCAACGACGCACCTGCGATCATCACCGCATCGCCTGCGGCGTCTGACGCCATCCCGCGCGTCGTGCCGCCGGCGCCGAGCGATGGGAGCTTGATCGCGGTCCACGGCCCGCTCGGCCCTGTCGGCGACGACCAGATCACCGGGTCCCCGCCAGCATCCTTCCCTGCAACGGTTCGTCCATTGCGATCGACATCGTAGACCTCACCGCCCGAGGCGACGGGAACGATGCCAAGGGTCGGATCCGAGAGCACGATCGCCGTGCCGTTGTAGCCTGCGATCTGCCCGGCGTCGTTGATCGCGCGACCTTCCGTCATCCCCGGGATTGGGACGGCGTACGTCACCGTGAACATCTCCGCCCCGATGCCCTTCTTGCCGGTCCGTGTTACAACGGCGATGTCGTACGTGACTGGCGCGGCATCCAGCGCAATCGTGATGGTCGCGATGACCGACGTCGAGCTCACGAACTTCGTGTTGTTGACGGCGATCTTGGGATACGCGACGCCGTTCAGCTGCCAGCTCGCCTGCGATCCCTCGTCGAAGCCCGAGCCCGAGATCTGCACGTCGAGCGTGACGGTGCCCTGGCGGGCAGACGCCGGGTTGGCGGCCGAGACGGTCGGCCCGGCCGCTGCACGGGCGAGCGCGGGCACACTCGGCGGCGCGGTTACCGGTGCATCCGCCGACGGAGACTGGCATGACTGGAGGACCGCACCAGAAGCCAACAGCACGGTCCACGCGACCAGGCGACGCTGCGCAGCCATCATTCCTCCGAATAAGCGGGCGACAGAGGTCATCGAATGGATGGCGCCCGCGCGATACAGAGCGGCGTATCGCGCAAACGCCCATCACTTTCCTACAACGGCAACGTGGCTGTCTTTTGCGGCGACTGTCGACTCAGAAGTTGGTCCAATAGGCGCCCGCTCCATTCACTGCGCCAACGATGCGATACAACGACAACGATGTCGAGCGATTGATCGACCGCGCTTCCCCGGACGTGGAGCGACCGGTGCTTGGCAGCACGACCTTCACAATCGAGGCTGGCGACACCGCAACGTCGACGTTCCAGGCGACCGGAAGACCGCAGGCCTGGCCGACGACTGTACCGCTCGTGACGAAGTCGGGGTTCACCGCGTAGGCGATGCTCGTCCCGGTGCCTTTGCAGGTCTTCGGCGCTTCGAGCCGGATCGGAGCGACCGAGGCGAAGTCTACGCTCGTGGACGCGCGCACCCAAGCAACCGCCACGTCGTTGCTTTGCCCGACGATGATCGTGCCCGCATCGTTCAGCCCCCACGCTGCCGCCGCGGCACCGGCGACGAGCGGCTGGAGAATCGACTGCACGTTGTTGGCATCCCAGAACGCCGCTCGGCAGCATCCGGTTCCCTCCATGCCGACGATCATGCCGCCGGGATTGATGTCCTGCCCCCAGGCTTCCGTGATGGGCGGCGTCAGCGGAACCGTCGAGAGCCGCCAACCGTTCACACATTCTGGCGGTCCGTCAGTGCACGGGCTCCATCTGGCGGGCGTCTTGTTCGTGCCGTTCGTCCACACGTTGCCTGTCATCACGACCGGTGGGCCGTTCGCGTCCGAAGCGATCGCGCGAACGGCGCCGCCGAAGCCCAGGTCCGGTATCTCATGCTCAGTCCACGGACCCGCGGGAGACGTCGCCGTCCACACGACCGGCGCATCCGCCGCATTCTTGCCTCCCACCGTATGGCCGTCCCCGGCAATGGACCACGGGAGCCCGCCGCTGCCTAACAATTTGAGGCTGTTGGTCGATGCATCCCACAGGTATGCGCTCGAGGTCCGCCCGCTGCTCGGTCCGACAATCGTCCCGCCGTCGTCGACACCGTATCCAGTGATGTTGCCGATCGCGGTCGCGATCGGGGTCGATGAGGCGACGACTGCTCCGACGGCACTCGTGCGCTCCGTGATCGTCACGCCGGTGGTTGGATCGGCACAGGCGCCGATGATGAGCAGAAGCAAGATGGGGGCAATGGACCGCAGGCGTTCGCCGCGGCCAACGATGGGCGCTGACATGGAAGCTCCCGAGACGAGGTGAGACTGCAAGCGTGTCTATCTCGGGAATCAACGGATGTGCGTTCGATGTTTGCCCGCCGCGTTGGGCAGGCATCGCACACCCGACTTCACTCGATCACTGTCACCTCGGCGCCGACGTGAAGCACGCCCGACTGATCGTGAATGAGGTTCTGGCCGAACATCACGCCGCGGCCGGGGACGTTCCGGAAGGTCGCGAGCGTACGGAGCGGTTCACGCGACGCCTCGCCGGTCTGCTGGTCGACCGTGGTGGTGACGCAGCGCGCGCACGGTTTCACGACGGCGAACGTAATGCGGTCGATGCGGATGCTCTTCCACCGGTCCTCCTCGAACGGTTCACCGCCGCTCACCACGATGTTCGGGCGGAACCGGTTCATCGGCAGGGGAGACGCGAGCCGGTGGTTCAGATCGTCGAGTGACGCGCACGACGCAAGGAGAAACGAGAAGCCGTCAGCGAACCCCACCTGATCGTTCGGGCCTGCGTACTCGGGATCCACCCGTCGCGTTGCGTCGTCTGGGAACCGAACCAATCGACAGCGTACATCGAGAAACGCGCTCAGCCACTCCGCGACAGTCGGTCCTTCGTCGATCGCCACACAACGATCGTTCCAGATCGAGACATCCACACGATCGTGCCGAATGGCTGGTGTCACCGTGAGCGGTGGCATTCCGGGCGCATTCAGCTCGAGCAGCCCGTCGTCGGTGAGGTGCGGCCTAACGAGCGACATGCGATGATGCTCGCGCTGTGTCAGGAACTCACCTGTGTCGTCGACGACCATCCACTGACGGTCGCCGACGATTCCGCGTGGCCCCACGGTGGCGCTGGGGAGCGACGTTCCGCCACAGGATTTGACTGGATAGCGGTACAGGCCGTCGACGCGAAGCCTAACGTCTCGGGTCACGCCGTCCCCGCACCGCACCAGGCGACTATCGTGCGCGCAAGCACCTTCGTGCACGTCACGACCTGCTGGAGCGAGATGTGTTCGTCGGCGGCGTGCGCGTGGATGATGTTGCCCGGCCCGTATAGCACCGTTGGAATGCCCGCGTGGCGAGTGAACAGCCGCAGGTCGGTGCCGCAGGGCACGCCGAATAGCGACGCTGCCATGCCGGTCACCTCCTCGTGGCTGGCCGAGACCTGTTCGACGATCGGCGCGCCGAGTGGCGTCGTTCCCGGCTCGAACTGCCCTTCCACCCACGTCACCACGGGCGGGTTGTCCTTGAGCCACGCGCGTCCCGCCGCGACGCCGCGCACGGTTGCCTCGAGCGCGGCACGCGCCTCCGCCACTGACTCGTTAGGGAACACGCCGAGTCGGCCTTCGGCCACGAGCAGGTCGGGTACCGTGGAGGGCCAGTCACCGGCGTGGACGGTGCCGAGGCTGAGCGATGCGACGTTGGTCGGATCGTCGAACAGTGGGTCGCGATACCGCTGATGGCGGTCGACGTTGAGATGCTCGAGCGCGCTGGCGATGGGGAGAAATTCGGTGATGGCGCTCACCCCGTGCGGCTTCATGCATGCGTGCGCCGCCCGGCCGTTGACGGTGATGCGGAACGTGAGTGCGCCGGTCTGCACCGGCGCGATGCGAAGGTTCATCGGCTCCAGGATCACGCAGGCATCCGCACGGTAGCCGCGGACGATCGTCGCGAGCGTACCGACGCCGCCCGACTCCTCGCCGATGACGCTCTGGAGCATCACGTCGCCGGGCAGCTTCACACCGCTCGCCTGAAGGGCCTGAACGGCGAACGCCGCCGCGGCGAGCCCGGACTTCATGTCACACGCACCGCGTCCGTAGAGGCGATCGCCTTCGATCTCACCGCCCCACGGATCGCGCGTCCATTTCGAGAGGTCGCCGGGGGGCACGACATCAACGTGCCCGTTCAGGATCAGCGAGCGCCCACCCCCCGTTCCTCGCCACCGCGCGACGACGTTGAGTCGGTCGACGAACGGAATGGCGTCGTCACAGAAGGCCGGGTGCGACTCGAGCTCTTCGCGTACGGAGGGCACGATGTCGACGGAGAGGCCGAGCGACTCGTACTTGGCGGCGATGGCTCGCTGGGCAGCCTGTTCGGAGCCGGAAACGCTGGGAATGCGCACGAGCGATCGCGCGAACTCGATCAGCTCGGGACGGAGGGCATCGACGGCGGCGTCAATGCGCGCGGCGTCGAACGACGCCGGTTCCGGTGGGGAAGAGCTCATTCAGGCAACTTGGTTCGGAGTCGTGGCGATGGCAGACATGGGGCGGCAACATGGTGGTGGCAAGTGGTATACCGCAACGGTGCACTGGCGGAAGACGTATCGCGGTACGATCCTCTCGCGGCGCTGGTGGATGGCTCGAGCGCGGCAGTAGAATCCAGCGGAAACCACAACGACCGCTTCGATGCCCGGAATGGTGGCGAGCAGTCAACGGTACGCGAGCGACGTGGGCGGTCGCGTACTCCGCGAGGGCGGCACGGCGGCCGACGCCTGTGTCGCGATGGACGCCATGCTGCACGTGACGGAGCCGGCATCGACCAGTCTCGGTGGCGACATGTTCGCGCTGCATTTCGATGCGCGGACTTCACAAATTTCGGCGCTCAATGGGTCGGGTCGTTCGCCGCGGACGCGCATGCTCGACGACGTCGCGTGCGACGACCGCGGCCGGATCCCTGAGCTCCATGGCGATGCGGTGACGGTCCCCGGCGTGTGCGCCGCGTGGTTCGATCTCAACGCGCGGCACGGGCGCATGAGCGTGGCGCGACTGCTCGAGCCGGCGATCGACGTCGCGTCATCAGGGTTCGAGGTCGCGCGCATCGCGGCTGCCGTCTGGGAGCGAAACCTCCCGAAGCTCCGGTCTGGCGAGCTCACGATCGAAGGTCGTGCACCCCGGGAGGGCGAGCGGTTTCGCAATCCCGCGCTGGCTCGTGTCCTTCGCACGATCGCCGACAGTGGGCCGGAAGCATTCTATCGAGGCGAGATCGCGGAGCGCATCGTCGGTGCAGTTCGCGCAGCTGGCGGAGCGATGACCACGGAAGATCTGGCGAGACACGCGTCGGCCTGGGACGAGCCGATCTCGGCGAGCTATCGAGGCGTCCGCGTCTGGGAGTGCCCGCCTAACGGGCAGGGCCTGGCCGCACTTCTGGCGCTCGCGATGCTGGATGGCTGCGAGGTGCCTCGGGCCGGCAGCGCCGAGCGGATGCACTTGCAGATCGAGGCGCTGCGGCTCGGTTTCGCGGATGCGCGCTGGCATGTAGCAGATTCCGCAGTCGCTCCTGCGCCGCTGGAGGAGCTGCTCTCCGCCGATTACATCGCGGCTCGGCGAGCACAGATCGATCCCGAGCGCGCGTCGACCAGCGTGGCGCGCGGCTCACTCGCTGGAATTCCTGGCACCGTATACCATTGCGCGGTGGATGCGGCGGGCAACGCCTGCTCGGTCGTGAGCTCGACGTTCGGGAGCTTCGGTACCGGCATCGTCCCGGCGGGTCTCGGTTTCACACTCCAGAACCGCGGATGCGGCTTTGTGCTGGATCCGCTTCACCCTAACGCGTATGCTCCTGGCAAGCGCCCGTATCATACGATCATCCCGGGCATGCTCACGCGCCGCGATGGTACCCTATGGGGACCGTTCGGCGTGATGGGCGGACCGATGCAGCCGCAGGGCCATCTGCAGGTCGTCATGTCGCTCGTCGATGATGGCGTGTCGCCGCAGGAAGCGCTGGACCGACCGCGATTCTTCATTGAACCCGATATCGATGGAGGCCGAGTGTATCTCGAGCACGGGGTGCCGTGGGCTGTGGCAGAGGCTTTGCGCGGGCGCGGGCACGATATCCTGGTCGACCCCGACACCCGCGGGCGGTCTACGTTCGGTCGGGGCGAGGTTATTCTGCGGGAACCTGACGGATCGCTTCGTGGTGGCAGCGACCGGCGCGCGGACGGCTGCGCGCTCATGCTATGACCGCCGATTCGCGTTGGACTCGACGTGATTTTCTCTCGACCACAGCACTCGGCATTATTGGCATGGGCATTAGCGGTTCTTCGGTAGGCGCCGACGAGCGGTTCGCGTACATCGGCACCTACACGAACACCGGGCACAGCGACGGGATCTACCGGCTGTTCCTGAACACGACGACGGGTGCCATGCGGGTCGACGGCGTGGCCGCGAAGTCGGCCGATCCGTCGTTCCTCGCCCTGCATCCGAACGGGCGCGTGCTGTACGCCGTGAACGAGCTGGAGTCGTTCGACGGGAAGCCGACCGGCGCGGTCAGCGCCTTCGCCATCGCGCGGGAGTCCGGTGCGCTGACGCCGCTCAATCAGCTGCCCTCGCACGGCAAGGCGCCATGCTACGTGTCGGTCGATCGCACTGGTCACACGGTACTCGTCGCGAACTACGTGAGCGGCACGATCGCCACGTTCACCGTTAGGCAGGACGGCGGGCTTGGCGAGGCGCGGACGATCGTGCACCACGAGGGCAAGGGCCCCGATCCGGAGCGTCAGGAAGGCCCGCACGCGCACTGCATCATCACGGACCCCGCCAATCGCTATGTCATCGCGGCGGACCTCGGCGTCGATGGCGTGCTGACCTACAAGTTCAACGAGAAGACCGGCGCGATCTCGACCCCTGCCAACACAGTGGCGACCATTCGGGGTGCCGGACCTCGTCACCTCGCGTTCCATTCGACGGGCCGGTTCCTGTACGTGATCAACGAGCTGGATTCGACGCTCGTTGTGTACAAGTACGATGGGGACCGAGGTGCGCTCGAGCAGGTCCAGGTGACGGCGGCGTCACCTGGAGGGACGGCGAAGAATTATCCCGCGGACCTTCACGTGGCGTCGTCGGGGCGGTTCCTGTACGGCTCCAATCGCGGGGACAACACGATCGCGATGTTCGCGATCGACCCGGCGTCCGGGCAGCTCACGGCGATGCAGCAGGTATCCACAGGGGGCGATTGGCCGCGGAACTTTGCGTTCGATCCGACCGGGGGTTTCCTGCTCGTGGCGAACCAGCGTTCGGATTCGATCCTGAGCTTCCGGGTGGATGGCGAGTCGGGGCGCCTAACGCCGACTGGCGAGAAGGCAGAGGTGGCAAGCCCGGTCTGCATTCGCTTTCGGTAAGCCCGGAACCTCCACAGGAGGGAGATATGACAACCGGGACGCGTTCGACCTTCTGGAGCGGCCTGCTTGCGGGCGCGCTCTGTACAGCCTCCTTCGTCACGCCGCAGAGCGCGGATGCGCAGGTCTATCATCTCGAGGAGATGAACACCGAGCAGATTCGCGCGCTCGATCGCGCCCGCACGGTAATCATCATGCCTGGCGGGATCCTCGAGCAGCACGGCCCGTATCTTCCGAGCTGGTCAGACGCGTATTACAGTCAGCGCCTCGCGTCCGATCTCGCAAGCGAGATCGTCAAACGCCCCGGTTGGAAGGCTGTGTTCTTTCCCATGATCCCGTTAGGCTCTGGCGGCGCGAACGAGATCGGCGAGCAGTGGAGTTATGCCGGCAGCTACACCGTTCGGCCGGCGACGCTTCGTGCGGTATACATGGACCTTGCGACGTCGCTCGGCGAGCAGGGATTTCGCTGGATCTTCGTCGTGAGCGCGCACGGCAGCCCAAAGCACAATGTCGTCCTCGACCAGGCCGGCGATTACTTCCGCGACACGTTCGGTGGACACATGGTGCACCTCACTGGGATCCTCACGCCGGGAGCACCGCTCGATTCGATCGCCGGCAAGGCGCTGGCGTCGGAGGACGGATTCACGGTCCATGCAGGACTCACCGAACACGCGCAAGTCATGGCGCTGCGCTCCGATCTCGTGGCGTCGTCTATTCAGAACGCGCCGTCGATTACCGCCAAGGATTTTCCCGACCTCGTGCGGATCGCACACCAACCCGCCTGGCCGGGCTATTTCGGCGCTCCTAGGCACGCGTCGGTTGCGCTTGGACTGGCCCTGCTCGCCAGGGAACTGCGTCCGCATGTCGAGGCCGCAATGAAAATCTTGGATGGTGCCGATGAGCGCACGCTCCCGAGGTACAGCAAGATGATCTACACGGTGCCGGGTGTCTCCGCGGTGATGGACTCGTCAACGAAACACGAAGCCGCCATCGAGGCGCGCCAGCAGGCATGGCTCGCTCGCCGTCGTCCGTGACGTCGCTCGGGATCGGGCTCGTCGTTGCCAGCTTCATCGACCACGCCGAGCGACACCCCTCGCAGGCAGTCCCGGTCCTGATCATGATTAACTCTGAAAGCCGCCGAGGAAGCGACCATGGCTAGGGTAGTCGTTCGTTATTGTCCGTTCTGAGTCTCGGGCATGCATGCCGTCCGGGTGGCGGCACGGCTCCGTCGTGAGCTCGGTATCGAGGTGGACTCGATCCGAGGTAGCTACGGCGAGTACAAGGTCCTGGTGGATGGCGACATCATTGTCGATGGAGGGGCGACGGTCGTCCTCGGGCTGCTTCCGTCGGCCCGGGCGGTCGTCGAAAAGGTGCGGGCGCGGCTGGGGCCTGACGCCGCCTCGTCCTCAGCGGTTGGCGCCTAACGACTGCAGCAGCGCTCGTCCCTGCGCATCCTGAGGATGCGCGTCGACGAGCAGGCGCGCGTACCGCCGGGCGGCTGCCGTGTCGCCCGCATCGCGGCTCAGGAGCGCCAGACCTAACAACACGTCGCGGTCGCGCGGATACTGCGCGCGGGCCGAGTCGAGCGCTCGCATCGCGTCGGCGGTGCGACCCTGCGCGCTCAACACCACCGCCAGCCCGAGGCGCGCCTCCCGGAGCTGCGGCGCGAGCCGGAGCGCCGCCCGATACTCGATGGTCGCCGAATCCAGCTTGCCGGATTGCGCGTAGAACGCCGCCAGCGACAGACGATTCCCGGCGCGGTCCGCGTTGTACCGCTGGCTTTCGACGAACTCCGCGGAAGCGGCCGCAAATGCTTTCCGCTGGAGCGGCGTGCGGAGCGAATCGGCCATTGGCGCGAGGGACCACGCCGCACCCTGGCGAACCGCCCGCGTGGGATCCCCAAGCAATGGCACGGACGTCGTAACACGCTGGCGCGGAGAGAACGCTTCGAGTACTTGAAGTGCTGCAAGTCGAACCAATGGGTGTGGGTCATCGGCTCCTCGTCGTGCCGCCTCGAATGCCTCCTGCACGGGATACCGCGCGAGACGCGCAAGTGCCGACGCGCGCACGATCGTCGGCTGTGCCGTATCCGCGAAAACGCCGACCAGCGAGTCCGCTGCCCCTGGCGCGTCTCGCTCCTCGGCGGCGAACGCGCCGGCGAAGCGCTGAAAGCCTGCGTTCGGCTTGCTGTACCACGCACGGACCGCGCTGTCCGCCCACCGCGGCTCGCGGTTCGCGTGGCAGCGGTTGCACGCGTTAGGCATGCCCAGCGTCATCGACAGGTCGGGTCGCGGGATGCGAATGCTGTGGTCGTGTCGCGGGTCGATCTGCATGTACGCCGTGTCGGGCATGTGACACGACGCGCACTGCGCACCAGGACTTCCGGCCGGGTGAAAGTAGTGGGCCGGCGTGTCGAACGTGGTTGGCTGATGACACCGCGTGCACGTTCCGTTGCCAGGCACGCGGAGCTTCTGCGTATGCGGGTCATGACAGTCCGCGCACGTCACGCCCGCGTGGTACATCCTGCTCTGGAGGAACGAGCCGTAGTCGTACACTTCGTCCCGCTGCTGTCCATCCGGGAAGTAGAGACCCGGCAGGAGCAGCGACGGGATGTAATAGTCGAGCAGCGGTGCGCCGGCCGTGTAGCCATCGGCGATGTGCGCGCGCGATGCGTGGCACTGGGCGCACGTCTCGATCTCTCGATCGGTCGTGCGCGCCGTGCTTCGATGCGCAGTCGGGGCGCTCGAATCCCTCACCCACTCTATCCCGCGCCGCTCGGTGAGTTGCGCTGGCAGTCCATCGTCCCGCCAGACGACCTTGCGGAGGAATCCTGGGTACGAGCCCCAACGCGCGTGTTGCGAGCCTGGGCCGTGACATGCCTCGCACGCTACGCTGATCTCCGCGCGCGTCGTGTGGAACTCGCCGGTCGCGGCGTCATAGCCCTTCCGCACGCCGGTCGAGTGACAGTCGGCGCACATGAAGTTCCAGTTGTTCTGCGCGCCGGTCCAATGAAACTCGTCGGTGTGCGCGACCGTGACGCCTGGGTAGAAAGTGAACCAGCGCTGGCCACCCTGTGTCGCGGGGCGCGCGTCCCACGCGGTGGTCATCGCTTGAACACGGCCGTCGGGAAAATCCACGAGGTATTGCTGAAGCGGATAGACGCCGAACGTGTAGCGGATCACGTAGTCATGATGCTGGCCGTCGGCGCCCTCCGTGTTCACGACGAACTGGCTGCCACGGCGAAGGAACATCGACGCGACGCCGCCGGCCTCGAATCGCGTGCTGTCGAAGCGGCCGAGCACAGTCGCGGGCGTCGCGTCCTGCATGGCGACCGCGTGCTGGGATGTCTTCCACGCGGCGTGCTCGGGTGCGTGACAGCTCGC
>Ga0207674_10009423_pt1 | contig 11157 bp, 9 predicted proteins | sample KBSCornC72_FD_184303 | JGI IMG/M metagenome (GOLD analysis project Ga0207674, IMG submission 184303) | Corn rhizosphere microbial communities from Kellogg Biological Station, Michigan, USA - KBS Corn C7-2 (SPAdes) (version 2) | ecosystem: Host-associated > Plants > Roots > Rhizosphere > Soil ...
GCTTGAACACCGGGCGGTACGAACCCGACCGGACCGGCGACTTGTCGAGCCACGGCAGGAAGAACAGCAGAAGGATCGAGCTGAACATCGCCAGCACGCCCCACAGCTTGGCCGGGAGGATGAAATCGAAGGTGAACGACCGAAGGATCGCGTAAAACGGCCAGAAATACCATTCCGGCACGATCTCGGCCGGCGTCGCGAGCGGGTTCGCCGGAATGTAATTGTCGGCATGGCCGAGGTAGTTGGGCGCGAAGAATGTCACCACGGCGTAAATCAGCAAAAGCAAACCGACGAACCAGCCGTCCTTCGCCGTATAGAAAGGATGGAAGGGCAGCGTATCGCGCTCGTCCTTCACATCGACTCCGGTGGGATTGCCGGAGCCAGGGATGTGAAGCGCCCAGATGTGCAGGATCACGACCGCCGCGATCACGAACGGCAGGAGATAGTGGAGCGAGAAGAAGCGCGTCAGCGCGGCCTGGTCGGGGGCAAAGCCGCCGAGCAGCCAGACGCGGATCGGCTCGCCGACGACCGGAAAGGCCGAAAAGAAGCCGGTGATGACCTGGGCGCCCCAATAGCTCATCTGCCCCCACGGGAGCACGTAACCCATGAAGGCCGTCGCCATCATCAGCAGGTAGATGACCAGGCCGAGCATCCACACCAGTTCGCGCGGCGCCTTGTACGAGCCGTAATAAAGGCCGCGGAAGATGTGGATGTAGACGGCGATGAAGAAGAAACTCGCGCCATTCATGTGCGCGTAGCGGAGCAGCCAGCCGGCGTTGACGTCGCGCATGATCAGCTGGTTGACGGAATTGAATGCGCCGTCGGCGGTCGCGTAATAATGCATCGCAAGGACGATGCCGGTCACGATCTGGATGGCGAGGAAGATCGCCGCGGTGAAGCCGAAGTTCCACCAGTAATTGAGGTTTCGCGGGACAGGATACCCGCCCCCGACGGAGCCGTAGACGATGCGCGGCAGCGGCAGCCGCTGGTCGAGCCAGCGCATGAACGGATGCTTGGGTTCGTAGGGCCTGGCCCAGGAAAAGCTCATCGACTCACTTCCCCTTCGCGCCGACGGTGACGGTCGTCGGCGACGTAAATTGGTAATCCGGCACGGCGAGATTTCTCGGCGCCGGCCCCTGCCGGATCCGCGCAGCAGTATCGTATTCTGACCCGTGGCAGGGACAGAACCACCCGCCATAAGGTCCCTTGTTCTCCCCCTCACCGGTGCCGAGCGGAATGCAGCCGAGGTGGGTGCACACGCCGACGACGATCAGCCAGTTCAGGTGCCCCGGCTGGGTACGCTCCTGCAGCGTTTGCGGGTCGCGAAGTGACGAGACCGGAACTGCATTCGCTTCGGCTATCTCCTTCGGCGTCAGATGGGCAACGAACACAGGCTGCTTGCGCCATAGCGCCTTGATACGCTGACCGACCTGCACTTTGGAGATGTCGATCTCGGTGGTTGCCTGCGCGAGCACGTCGGCCGATGGCGACATCTGGACGATCAGCGGCGCCAGCGCCGCCACGGCGCCGACACCGGCGAAGCTGACTGCAGCGACATTGAGGAAATCTCGACGACGGACGCCCTCTCCGCCGGACTCTGAGCTTGTGGAACTCTCAGCCGATCGTGCGGTGGCCATCATACCCCTTTTGAAACGCTAGTTCTGATGTGCCGGGAACGGCACATGGGCGACCCCGCGCCGGCCAGGCTGCCGGAGCGGATGGGCGGCCTGATAGCGACGGGATTCGGCGATGTGAAGGGGCCGGAGCACTGACTTTCGTGAGCAGCCGCGGAAGCACGCTCCGGCGAGCCGCTGTGCGAGGAAACGCCGCTAGCGCCTGCGGTGCCTCGCGCTCGTGTGCCGGGTCGAGTGATGACGGGTCGTCTTGTGCCGCTTCGTGGCCTTGTGGTGCCCGGACCGGTGCTTCGAATGCGCGGCGGCGCTGAGCTCGCGCTGCAGCAGCGCGGCGCAGTCCTTATGACGCAGCAGCTGGCGATAGCTCATGCCATGGCAGCGGCGGATCGCCTTCTTCGACATCGCAGGCGCGACGCGGTGGGCATGGCCCCTCCGGGGGCTTGTCGCGTGATGACGCGAATGCGTTGCGGCGTGCTTCGCCCGGTGGGTTGAACGAGTGGTGCGATGATGCGCCGGTGAGCGGTGGTGCTCTCCCATGTCGACGAAGCGATGCCTCGGCGCGCGGGAGGGCATGGGCGGGAACGGCGGCGGCGTCGCGGGCGTGACTTGCCGGTCGGGCGGCGGCGCCGGCGGCACGCTGGTGGGAGTCTGTTGCGTCGGGGGCGGTTGATCGGGCGTCGTCTGCTGCGCCGTCAGCGGAGTGGCGAATGCGGCGAAAGCGACCGCGGCGCATATGAGAACGGTCCGGTGCAGCAGCTGCGTCATCGTGCCATGTTAGCTGCGCGCCGGCCAATGCCCATCGGCCTTCCGACGCATTCGGCGATATCGATGCACGGCCCGTCTCGCGGTCGGGCCTGCCCCGCGGTCGCTCAGAAATGATGCGTGCAGAAGGCGAGGAGAAGAATGATCGGGATGGGAACGCCGATCAACCAAAGCAGGACGGAGCGCATGACGACCTCTCCTTTGCCCGCTCGGGCAGTCAGAATGAACGGAAGCCGGAACGGTTCCGTTACGAGCTATTCCGCGAGAGCGGCGGTCCCGGGTTCGGCACCATGCTCGCGCCGGCCGAGCAGCGAGGCGCGCAGCATCACGGCCGCGGCGTAGAGGACGACCACGATCACCAGCCAGCGCAGCATCTCGACCGGCATGGATTTAACCAGGAATGCCGCGACGAACACAGCCGGGATGCCGCCGATGGCGAGGCCGAGAACCACTCTCAGGTCCGTCGTGCCGAGCTGAATGTGGCGGGCGCCCGCTCCAGCGCCCATCAGCGCCGCGCCGGCTGCCATGACCGGGAAGCACAGCCGCGGATCCATGCCCATCAGGCTCAGCATCACCAGCGTCGGCGCATAATTGCCGACCCCGAAATTGAGCAGGACGCCGAAGCCGAAGCTCGCTGCGATCGCAATCACGGTCAGCATCGGCGACAGGCCGGCCGCCGTTCCTCCGCCAGGGAACAAGTGGAGGTTGGTCATCGCATAAGCCGCCGCGGCGAGCAGCAGGCCGATCGCGACGACCAGCTGAACGATCCACACCCGTGCCCGCGCGACGAGCGGCGCACCGACGAGACCGCCGAGCAGCACGGCCACCGCCGAGCCGAACAGCAGTACGGGGTCGACCATCACGCCGAGGAGGACGAGGAAGATGATCGATTCCGTCATCGCCGGCGGCGTCAAGCCGACCAGCATCGTCGGCGGAAGCAGCCGGTCGGGAACCATCCTGCGGAACTTGATCCACGCGGCGGTAGGCGCGAACGAGCCGATGCCGAGGGTGTCGAAGAAGCTGACGACGGCCCCGAGCGCAACCGCTTCGAGGCGCGGAGTCAGCCGCCGGGCGATCGCTTCACGCAGCAGGACCAGAGCGAAGAAGACGATCGCGAGCGAGAGCGGCACGAGCAGTGCGATCAGCATTCCCGCCCCCTCTTCGCCCCTTCAGCGTCGCGAATGCTACAGCATTTGCCCGGCCGCACAACGGACGGTTCCAGCGGTGAAATATTCGCTGCCCCCCTGACTCCGGCCGCAGCCTCGGGAATCACAAAGACCCAAGCTCGATTCGCATCGTCCTCGCCCGACCGGCCGTCGGGCCAGCGGCGTTTCTCGTTCGGGCGCCAGGAAGAAAGAGCAAGGGCAACAAATCATGGCGAACAACGCGGGCACGATCCTGTCGCGCATCAAGGACGAGGAGATCGACTGGGTCGACCTCCGCTTCACCGATCCCAAGGGCAAGTGGCAGCATCTGACCATGGCCTCGGGGGTGGTGGATGAGGACAATCTCACCGACGGCTTCATGTTCGACGGAAGCTCGATCGCCGGCTGGAAGGCGATCAACGAGTCCGACATGATCCTGAAGCCGGACCTCGACGCCGCTTATGTCGATCCGTTCAGCGCGACGCCGATGCTCGTCCTGTTCTGCAACGTCGTCGAGCCGTCCACCGGCGAACTCTACGGCCGCGACCCGCGCTCGACCGCCACGCGCGCCGAAGCCTATCTCAAGCAGACCGGCGTCGGCGACACGGTCTTCGTCGGCCCGGAAGCCGAGTTCTTCATGTTCGATGATGTCCGCTTCGAGGATGGTTACAACGCCTCCTGCTTCCGCATCGACGACATCGAGCTGCCGACCAACACGATGCGCGAATATGAGGGTGGCAACCTCGCTCACCGGCCGCGCGCCAAGGGCGGCTACTTCCCCGTCGCGCCGGTCGACAGCGCCATGGACATCCGCGGTGAGATGGTCTCGACCATGCTCGAGATGGGCCTCCCAATGGACAAGCACCATCACGAGGTCGCCGCTTCGCAGCACGAGCTCGGCCTCACCTACGGCGGGTTGGTCGAGACCGCTGATCGGATGCAGATCTACAAATATGTCGTGCACATGGTCGCGCATGCGTACGGCAAGACCGCGACCTTCATGCCCAAGCCGATCGCCAAGGATAACGGCAGCGGCATGCACACCCACATGTCGATCTGGAAGGCGAAGAAGCCGCTCTTCGCGGGCAACGGCTATGCGGGTCTGTCAGAGACGGCGCTCTATTTCATCGGCGGCGTGATCAAGCATGCGCGGGCGCTCAACGCGTTCACCAACCCTACCACGAACAGCTACAAAAGGCTGGTCCCCGGCTTCGAAGCGCCGGTGCTGCTCGCATATTCGAGCCGCAACCGATCCGCGTCGTGCCGCATCCCTTACGGTGCCGGCGAGAAGGCGAAGCGGGTCGAGTTCCGCTTTCCCGATGCGCTCGCCAATCCCTATCTTGCTTATTCAGCGCTGCTGATGGCGGGGCTCGACGGCATCCAGAACCGGATCCATCCGGGCGACCCGATGGACAAGAACCTCTACGACCTGCCGCCGCAGGAGCTGGTCAATGTTCCGACCGTCTGCGGTTCGCTGCGCGAGGCGCTGGTCAGCCTCTCCAACGACCGCGGCTTCCTGACCAAGGGCGACGTGTTCAGCGACGACCAGATCGACGCCTACATGGACCTCAAATGGGAAGAGGTGATGCGCTGGGAGACCACGCCGAGCCCGGTCGAATTCGACATGTATTATTCGAGTTAATTTTAAGGTAAGCTCCCGCTTTCGGGACGCCGATGGGGGGAACCCTCCCACCTTCCCTTTCCTCCCATCGGCATCGCGAATCACCCCCCGAAAGACAGTGCACGAATCCGTAACCATCCGTGGGCGATAAGCGTCGCCGACGCGGGTAACGGAGTGAGGCATGAACATCAGGGCGAAGATTTTCGGCGGCGGCGACGCGGCCGAGGAGCCTCTCCTGGCGGTCAAGAGCGCCAAGGCGGCCAAGCCTGACCAGCTCGACAGCGTCCGCATCAGGCGCGAGTCGCGCGACCGCCAGAACAGCCGCACCGAGGATCGCTACCGCCTGGTCGGCGAGCACGCCCGCGTGACGCACAATGGCGTCGATCACGACGTCGAGCTGATCAATCTCTCGGGCGGCGGCGCGATGGTCTCGGGATCGTTGGAACCCGCGCTGTGGGACCGCCTGAACCTTCACCTCGGCAATCACGGCACCATCGAGTGCGCGGTCTGCTGGTTGCGCGACGGCAAGATCGGGCTCGAATTCGCCCATGAAACGCGGCTCGACTGGCCGTCGGACCAGGTCGCGACGGTGCTTCGCCACGTCATCGAGCGCACCTTCCCGCACATCGCCTTCCTCGAAACGGATGAAGGGCCGGCGCCGCAGCCCCAGCCGGCGCCAGCGAAAGCCGAAGAGCACGAATCGGTGAACGAACATCGTTCCGCGCCGCGCCATCCGTTGATCTGGAACGGCACTTTGTACCACGACTTCCAGACCGATCCGGTCCGCGTCCGCAACATCTCCGAAAGCGGCGCGATGATCGAGGTGCGCGGACAGGTCCGTGTCGGCAGCGAGCCGTTGCTCGAGCTCAGTCCGGCCGTTTCGCTGTCCGCCACCGTCGAGTGGGCCGTGGGCGACCAGGTGGGGCTGAGATTCCACACGCCGTTCGACATGAACCTGCTCGCCGAATCGCGGCCGACGATCGCGACCACCGACTGGACGCCGCCCTCCTACCTCGACGTCGAGCCTGACGAGGAGGACGGCACTGACGACCATTGGGGCCGCCTCAACCTCTACCAGCTGCGGCATGAGCTCGAGGGCTTCCTCAAGCACTAAGCGCCCGTGCGGACATAGATCACGCCGACCTGGTCGCGGGCGATCCGCCGCCAGCCGGAGCGGTCGAGCAGCGCGATCAGCGCCTTGTCGTCGTTGGGCAGAATCGCCCAGCGGATGTTCCACCGCTGCACCGCCCTCGCGAACGCCTGCGCGTCGCCGTGGACGATGTGCGAATAGTCGACCACCAACGCATCGCCATACATGTCGCCCCGCCCGTCGACATATGGCCGGATCCCGGAGAGGATCAGCGGCCCGCCCATCGAATAGCCGTTGAGCACCGGCTGCGAGCGCAGCTGCGGCGGTACCGCGGCGATGAGGCGCCAGGGATTGGCTTCGTTCTCCGGCGGGCTGAGCGGCATTAGCGCGCGGACCAGCACCAGCAGCGCCGCGCCGCCGGCGAGTACCCATGCGAGCTGCGGCTTGTCTTCTGCAGCCTGCCCCGCGCCCCGCGCAAAGGCTTGCGGCAGCAGCATCGCCGCGACGATCGCCAGCGTCCCCTGGTGCCGCATCTGCAACAGGGCGAGGCCGAGCAATGCCGCGAGCAGCAGCCAGCGCACCCACGGCAGCCGCGGCCGTTTCCAGGCGATCAGCGCCAGCGTCACCGCAAGGACGCCGAACGAGTAAGGCGTCTCGGATATGCTCGACGGCCGCCATTCGTCGATGAGCGGCAGCATCTGCAGTTGCGTGAAGCGAAGGGGGTGCACAACGCCCTCGACCCCATTGCCGTTGATGAACAGGGCCGCCACGCAGAGCACACCGAAGAGCAGCCATTGGCGCAGCGCCCGCTTCCTGTCGGCGGACTCGACCAAAGCCTCGAGCCCGAACGCACCGGCAATGGCGAGGCCGAACACGAACCCCCCGTGGAGGTTCGCCCACAAGCTCATCAGCAAGGCGGCGATGAGCGGCGGCGCGCGGTCCTGCTCGCGGGCGCGGAGCATCAGCCACGTCCAGAAGGCGAGCAGCGGCCAGGTAAGCAGATGCGGCCGCGCCAGCATCATCGGGATCAGCACGAAGTCCATCGCGACGATCGGCAGCAGCGCGACACGAACCCAGCGGCTGGCGTTCAGATAGACGACCGCATGAACCGCGATCAGCGCGGCGGTCACCAGCGCGGCGACGCCCGCATATGCCGCGAGGTTGTACGCGGACGCGTAGATAACTTCGGCGAGCCACTCGATCGGCACCCACGGCTTGCCCGCCCAGGTGAAGGAGAAAGGGTCGGCGCGCGGGATCGCGTGGTGCTCAAGGATCCACCGGCCCGTCGCGATGTGCCAGCTGACGTCGCCATCGTTGAAGATGGTCTTGGAGCTGCCGAGCACCGCCGGAATCAGCAGCACCGCGACGAACAGCGCGATCGGCGAGCGGCCCTGGGCGGGCCGCGCCTCGTCCTCAGCCACGAGCGCCGATGCGCGCGCGCTCCGCCGCCCGGCTGCCGTAAATCGCGTAGAGCACCAGCCCGATCACCTGCGCTGTGAGGAAGAACAGCTGCGTCCGGTTCGGCAGGCTGATGAACAGGTACAGGCAGCCGAGGATTCCGACCGTGCCGACGATGGGCGCCGCGGGCGTCCGGAACTTGCGTTCGGTATTGGGCTCCCGCCGGCGCAACACCAGCATCGCCGCACAGACCGCGACGAACGCCGCGAGCGTGCCGGCGTTGGCGAGCGCGGCGATCGACGCCAGCGGGATCAGGCCGCCGAAGATCGACGTCACGATCGCGGTGAAGATGGTGATGCGCACCGGCGTGCCGCGCCGCGACACGCGCGCCAGGCTCCGCGGCAGCAGGCCATCGCGCGCAACGGTGAAGAAGATCCGGCTCTGGCCGTAGAAGAAAGCGAGGATCACCGTCGGGAGCGCGATCACCGCCGCCGCGCCGAGCACGCGCGCGGCCCAGGGCTTGCCGATCTCGCGCAGGATCAGCGCCAGCGGCTCGGGGCTGTTGGCGAAGCCCGTGTAGGCGAGCGCGCCGATCGCCGCCGCGGCGACGGCCATATAGATCGCGACGCACACCAGCATCGAGCCGACGATCCCGATCGCAAGGTCGCGGCTCGGGTTCTTGGTTTCCTCGGCGGCGGTGGCGATCGCGTCGAAGCCGTAGAAGGCGAAGAAGATGATCGCGGCAGCCGCCATCACGCCGACTTCGCTCCCTGGAGGCCCGCTGCGGGGGAAGCCGTAGGGCATGAACGGGTGGAAGTGGCTGGCGTTGAACACGGGCAGCGCGACGGCGATGAACAGCGCCAGCGCGGCCATCTTGATGAGGACGAGGATCGCGTTGACGGTGGCGCTTTCGCGCGTGCCGGCAATCAGCAGCCCGGCGACGACCCAGATGATGAAGATCGCCGGCAGGTTGATGACCCCGCCGAGCTCGGGCCCCTGGATCAGCGCGTCGGGCAGGCCGAGGCCGACCGACTTCAGGAATCCTGCCGCATAGCCCGACCAGCCGACGGCGACCGCGCTCACCACCAAAGTATATTCGAGGATCAGCGCGACGCCGATCATCCAGGCGATCAGCTCGCCGAACACGACATAGGAATAGGTATAGGCCGAGCCCGAGGCGGGGATCATCGTCGCGACCTCGGCGTAAGCGAGCGCAGCGCAGGCGCAGATCAGGCCGGCAATCGCGAAGGAGAGGATCACCGCCGGACCCGCCTTGCCCGCGCCGACGCCGATCAGAGTGAGGATGCCGGTGCCGACGATCGCGCCGACGCCAAGGGCGACGAGGTGCGGCCATCCGAGCGACTGCTTGAGGCGATGCTCAGGCGCCATGTCCTCGCGCGCGACCACCGCCTTGCGGACGTTCCAGTTCTTCATGACCCCTCCCGTCATCCCGGCCTCGAGCCGGGACCCGCCTGTTCTCGTAACCGCCGTTGAAGGAGAAGGCGGGTGCCGGGTCAAGCCCGGCATGACGACGTCGGCAGCTCTTGCTCGCCCGTCGCAATGACAGCCGCCCGGCGGCTGCGCGAAAGTGGACAAACCGGACACGACGTCAGTGCTGGATTGGCTCCTCGCCCGCGCGCCGGAGCAGGTCACGACAGCGAACAGGTCAAGGCAGTGACGCATCGCCGAGCTTAAGCCATAAAGTCAGGCCTGTAGGACAGAGCTTTTCGCGCCGCGCCTTTCTTCCTCCCCTTCCTGGAAGGGAGGGCTTCTGCGCGGATCGGTTGGAGATTGCGTGATCATCGCGGATGATAGTGCCCAATGGTGCTTTCGCGCCGCTCGACGAGCGAATCCCACTCGGCCATGATCGCCAAGGCCTGCGCGTCCCCTCCGGCAAGCTTGGATAGGGCAGCGAGAAACTTGGCCTGTTGCGGATCGACCTGCCATTCGACGTCAGCAAGACCTCCGGGAAGCTGGTAGACATAGATGCGGTCCCACGGACCAGTTTGCGTGTGGTACTCCGCCAGCGGCCACACGCGCGACAGCTTGCGCGCAGGATCAATATATTTGTCTTCCAGAGCGAATGCTCGATCTTCGCCGCCCGGTTTGAACTTGATCATTTCGATTCGAACGAAGCGGGCGTTCGGAATTCTTCGGGCATTGATCGACTGAGCCGCTGCCGGAGTGGGCGGCGCCAGACAGGACAGCCCACAACAGAATGCCAATAGGTACGTCCCTCGTTTCATCTGCGAACTTCCCCTCCCCTGCGAATCAATAATCCTTGCTCACCCGTACGCTCGCGCTTGAGCGGCCGATGGTCGAGACGGTGGACAGCAGCGAGAGCCAGCGGGTCATCTGATATTCGACCTGGGTCGCTGAATAGCCGGCGCCGTCGGTCACCACTTCGACGTAGAGCTTGCGGGTGATGTATTTTCCGGCGCCGAGCGCGGTCTTCTGGCCAGTCGCGACGTCGGCAGGGACGATGCGTAGCCGGTCGAGGCCGACCGCCTTGCGCAGCGCGTTGATCGGGTCGAGGCTGCCGCTGCCCGACTGCAGTGCGGCGACCGCCGAGGCGAGCTGCAGCGCTTCCGGCGCCGACAGGTTGGTGATCGAGGTTCCGAACAGGATGCGCGACAATAGCTCGTCCTGCGGCATCGGCGGGTTGCTGGCGAAGGTGATCTCGGGCTTGAGGCCGGTGCCGCGCACGCTCACCGTCGCGTCGAGCCCCTGCATCGTCGCCTCGGCGTGGATGTCGAGCAGCGGATCGGGCGGGCTCTCGTTGCGGAAGCGGATGATCCCGCGGTCGAGCCGGAAGACGCGGCCGGCGAAGTCGTAATTGCCCTGGACGAGATCGGCCGTGCCCGCGAAGCGCGGCTGGTCGGCGAGGCCGCCGATCTGGAGATTGGTGTTCCAGCGGCTGTTGATCCCGAGACCGGTCACCTGAAGGTTGCCGCCGGCGAGCTTGATCGCGAGCTTCCACGGGTGGAGCGCGGCGGGCTCGATCACGTCCTCCTCGTCGAGGCCGGTCTCGTGGACGTTGAGCTGCGGGACGGCGGCGGCGGCGCTCGCACGGCCGAGCTGGAAGCGGCCCTTGTTGAGCTTGAGGTCGCCGGAAATGAGCCCGCCATTCGCGTCGGACTTGATTTGCAGCGGACCGGTGACGCGCGCGGCGACGTCGTCGCGATTGAGCAGCAGCGCCTGGTCGGCGTTGAACGCGAGGTTCATCAGGGTCTTGCCGCCCGAGAAGGTCACGGTGCCACTGCCCGACACGCCGCCGCCGCCGGTGGTCTGGCCGGTGATCTGGCTGAAGATCAGCTGCGGACCCGAGAAATGCGCCTGCGTCGCCACATGGTCGATCACCATGCCGGTGACCTGGCTTTCGAGGCGGCCGTTCGCGGTCTTGAGCGACCCGCGGATGACCGGGTTGGCGAGGCGCCCGCCAATGTCCGCGCCGACCGCGATCGGGCCCGACATGTCGATGATCTCGCTTCCCGTCAGGCGCCAGAG
>Ga0207674_10009426_pt1 | contig 11155 bp, 12 predicted proteins | sample KBSCornC72_FD_184303 | JGI IMG/M metagenome (GOLD analysis project Ga0207674, IMG submission 184303) | Corn rhizosphere microbial communities from Kellogg Biological Station, Michigan, USA - KBS Corn C7-2 (SPAdes) (version 2) | ecosystem: Host-associated > Plants > Roots > Rhizosphere > Soil ...
GCAGCGAGCGCAGATCCCCTCAGCTTCGGGCAGAGGATCTCCACACGTGGGGCAACGAACTATCTGCATTACCGGGCCTCTTCCTTAAAGGGGAGCAAACGGGACGCTCTATCCATAACGATCACGCGACAAAACATCTATATAACAGTATAACTATATCTGCAAGCGTCTGCACTCAAAAGTGTACCTGAAATCTACTCGTTTGTCTATGAGCTAGCTCATAGGTTCATAGTGGTTTCCTCAACAATCTCCCGCTCGTCCTTCTAATATTCATTGGCCATAATCGTGTGTGATATTTTTAGCATCCGGGCGAGATACTAGTGAGATCTCAAAACACTAGAGGATGCGTATGCAACAGAAGGAAGTTAGCCCTTTGGAGGACTCGCTCTTTGGAGAATTGTACCGGCGACACGCGCCGGGGCTTTTCGCCTACGCGCAGAAGCAGACCGCTTCACGCGAAGAGGCTGAGGATATTGTCCTGGACGTTTTTCTCTCGGTCATGCAAAACAAGCGTTTTACAGGCTTTGACGAGAAAAAACAGGAAGCCTGGCTCTGGACAATTACCCGCAACAAGATCGTGGACTACTATCGGCGCAATGCGCGTCGACCACAGGTTTCGATCGAATGGCTCACCGAGCCGCTCTATGAGGACGAGCGTGCAGCTCCAGAACAGGTCAGCCTGCAACGTGAAGAATATGCTCAGCTCTACAGGGCAATGCAGGCCCTTCCAGAGCTTCAGCAAGAAGTGTTGCGTTTACGCTTCGGTCACGGTTTGAAATGTGATGAAATCGCTCCTGTCCTTGAGAAAAGCGAGGGCGCGGTGCGTATGATACTCTTCCGAACGATCCGGCATTTGCGCGGGATTTACAAATTTACAGGAAAAGGCGGCAAACGATGAAAGAGCAGGATAGCAGCTTCTCCCCAGAAGCGATAGATGCGCTGACCGGGCGCGAACCGAGCAAACAGCTCTTGCCAGATGAGCAGCGCCTGATCCGGGATATGTACTCGCTCTCGCACGAATATGCCCGCGAGAATGAGCGTTCGCTAGAGCGAATCTGGAACCGCCTGGCGCAACAAGGTCAGGAGCAACCTGCGCGTATCCAGCAACAGGAAACTGGGACGCCAGGGCTTTTTAGGGAAGGAAAAGCGATGCCACAGAAGGACATCTATCAGGAATTACTTCAGGAGCGACGCCAACAGGGCAATTACCAGGAGAGAGAATTCTCCACGCTCGACTCGCAGCCGGTCAAACGCGCTGGCCGTTCACGCTGGCGCGCGCTGGGCATGAGCGCGGCGGCAGCGGTCGTCGTGCTCACCATCTTGAGCTGGGCCGTACTCTCGGCTGGCTTGCACCATGGCCCGCAGCGTACTCACGTAGCCAGTCAGCAGCCAGATATCCATACCGGAACGCTGTTGTGCAGCTTTTCAGTTGATAGCCAGTTGAAAGGCGATCTTGCCTACGCCCAGCCTACGCTCGATTGGTCGGCAAATGGGCAGATCGCGGCGGCATATAGCACGCTCAAAACGGTTTCCGGGCAAAATTGCGCGCAAGGTGCAGCATTCACAGGAACATTCACTCAATTTGCTGAGTGGTCGCCTAACGGCAAACAACTGCTGATCTCAAAAAAGGATGATTCACGTGGGGTAGAGGTAGTGGATGCTAAAACAGGCAATGTGGTTGCCACTTTTGTTCCGCAGCAGGGCAGCACCAGCACGGCAAGCGTACACGCGTCAACCACCACCGGCCTGTCCTTCCTGGATAGCCTGAGCGGCGGCCCAAACCCGGTAGACGGTGCCATAAAGGGCGTCGTGCAGTCGGTCTGGTCAGCCGATGGTACACAGGTCATTTCGGCCATCGATGAATCGCACGTGAACGGCCCGACTAGCGCCGCCAGCGTGCAAATCTGGAATGCCAGCACCGGCACGCTCGTGCGTACTGCCCTCACATTTGGAGCTAATGTGCAGTTTCTCGGCGGAAACTCTCCTGAGAGCGCGATCGCTATCTCGCCTGATGGCAAGTATGTCGCGGTGCAGGTAGCCAGTGGAAGCATCCAGGTCTGGAGCATCGCCAGTGGCAAACAAGTCAGCACGATCCCGTTCACCACAATCCCTTCCGGCACAGCGGCATCAGACCTGTTCAACTATCTTCCAAGCGCGGTGGCCTGGTCGCCCGATAGCGCTTCGCTCGCGCTGGGTTCGATCTATTCGTCAACCAATAATGCCAACTCTATGCAGGTCTGGTCAGTCGCCAACGGGCAGCTCACCGCGACCTTCCACGATACTGACGATCCAACGTCGAATATCGGCACGCTGGCCTGGTCGCCCGATGGCAAATACCTGGCCGAAAGCTACTCAGATATTCATATCTGGGACGTCAATGCGAACAAGCTCGTGGCTACCTTCGGCAAAGTCACGACCAAACAGGGCATCTACGCGCTGGCCTGGTCCCCCGATGGCAAGATGCTGGCATCCAGCGTGCAGAATAATGCTGGCGGCGATCCCAGACCGAACACGATGAATGTCTGGCAGCTTTCGTAACTCTGTTCGATCTCATGCTTAAACACTGAAAAGATAGCTCAGGAAATGTCACAAGGCGTTTCCTGAGCTATCTTTCTATCTCTCTTGCCTGGGTGTGATAAAGTGGACACAATACACTTTACGCGAAATGAGCGTCCTGCTCGCCCTTTCAGTATCCTGATGCGGATCGAAAAATGTTGACCGGGGTTGCCCACCACGCGAGTAAAGAATACACATGTTTACCGAAAAGGTCAAGTGAGAATGCCCTAGGGAGAATACGAACGATGAAGCCAGAAACACAGGCTCTGCTCTACCAATGTCGTACCGCTCTGTTGCAGCGCCCCGATGAACAGGTGGCCGCGCTCTTGCAGAGCTGGTTCGAGTGCATGATTGGCGATGAAGACCTGGATGAGACGCTGGACGATCTCTGCCTGTTGCTCGATTACCGCGTCCAGTCAGAAGGTGCGGAAACCTCTTATGATACCTATACTTCCTGGTGGGAAGTTGAGGGCGCACAGGGCGACGGCACCGGAGAATTTTATTGCGCCGATCTGGGATCATTGCGTTTGCGTCTGCTCGATATGTCGGCGAAAGAGTTCGACATGCTCTGTGAAGTAGCCTATCAGGCGCGTTCATGGGACGGCGAACAGCATTTGCCGACCGGCCACGCAGCCCTGCGCGAATTTTTCACCTGGCTGGAGAATGACGCGCCCGGCTCACAGCTCACGGATCAAGATCCCACGCAACCAAGGTTGACGCCGCAAGAAACGGTTGAGCAAGCCTGTCAGCAGGGCTACCTGGTTGTTACGCCCGCGATCAACGAGAAGATCAGCGAAGAATTCCGTATCTGGTGCAAACATCACGACCAGCCACATATCTGGGTCGAGCGCATGGGACCGTATCTCAAACGCATTTACGTCGATACCAACACCCTCGACAAGCGCGATCCTCACGAAGTGTATCCCCAACTCGACGAACGGCTTAAAGAACTCATCATACCCTATCTGACCAGGGCGCGTGCCACTCACAAGCAGGCGCAATTCTACTGGATCACGCGCAAACGCTTCGCCCTCGAATGGATACCAGAGGCTGACGTGGAAAAGCTGGTTCGCGAACTCATCGACCTGTGGATACAATTGAGCGTAGAAGCACGTCAACTCGCCGCCCAACGCGAGGCCGCACGCCTGGCCGCGCTTGAGCCGCTGTGGAGTCGCGAGATCAAACGCTGGCAAACGCCGGAGCAACCACCCGAACTCCCACCACTCGCCGAAACGATCGTGTTGCCGCCAACATGGGGCGAGTTGTTTACCCGCGAAGAACTCTCAGCTTTTCTCGCGTATCTCGGTCAGCCTGTACGTTCGCGTGACGCCAAAGCCACACTGGTCCAGGGCGTCCAGGAGCGATTGGAAAGCGATCCTGTCATCCGCGCACAATTTTTCGAGCTATTCAAATGCGAGCTGGCCGTCCCGCCCTGGGAACTCGAAACTTTGCTGGCCTGCACGCTAACTGAGCGCAAACGCTGGACCGAAGAGGGCCGTTTGCCCATTCTGGACCAGCGCACTTTCCGCAAAGGTGGCGCAAATCGCGTTTACCCCGTCTTCGATCGCCGCATAATCCTCAGCCTCACGCCCACCGATCTCGCACAATGGCGAGCCGAACACCAGGAGCGCGTTAAAGAGCGCCGAAAGATAGCCGCGCACGCTGCCACTGCCAAACGCAAAGAGCAACAGCAGCCTGTTGCTCAAGCAGCGAAAGCTCCGGGGAGTTCTCCACGTTGAAAGAGAATAATGCCATCGCGTTTGACATTGGCAATGAACGTCGGGTCCCACTCTTGTGATGTCCGCGACGTAAACATCACATTGACTTCGCGTGGCGCTTTTAAGTGGCGATTTTCCGCCAGACCCATGGAATCGAAAAGTTCTGGCCTCTGGTTGCGAATGGAGGCTTTATCTCCTGCAAAAATGGCCAACAAATCGACATCGCTAGGATAAGAATCGTCTGTAGAATGTTCCTCGTGACGGGCAATTGATCCATAAAGGATAATTGCGAGAATATCAGGATGATGCGAAACCAGCATCTCTATTTTATCTCTGACCAGTGCGCTAGTTTCGCTATCTAACCAGGAAGGAAGATTCTGAAAGTGATATTGCATAGTCACCCTCCTTATCCAACGGCCCACTGACGAATCCGAGCTAAAAGAGCTAGAGGCCCCCGCGCATCTTCAGGATCAGGTTCACCACCGTACCAACCACCTTGTCTGGCATTATCTAAATCTTCCCATAGTTTGGCAACAGTCGCCTCTCCCAGATCGCGGAGAAATCGGCCTAAGCGTGTGTGGTTATTCTGATGCTTGTGATATTTTGTTTCACAACCAAAGGCAACCCAGTGGAAACCAGCTCCCCCACGCCGACTCAATTACCACGCGAGCCGCACCAGCATCAAGATTCTTAACTTGCGCCATGCCTTTTTCGATGCCTTCAGCAGCTTTCCGATGCCCTTCCGCTAACATACTCAATACCTCGCTTCTCGAACTTGATCCACTATCTACACGCCTGAGTTGCTGTAACAATCATATCACAATACAAGGATTCTGACGATTCACTATCCCATACTGAGCAACGCTGCTATAATAGCCACATATATACATTCTTTATCACCTGAAAGGATACTGGATCACCATGCAGAATCCCCCTCCAGGCTCGGCGGAGATTTCGTCATCTGGCGTTGAGACACAAGCGCGTTCTTTGAGCCGCTTTTTCGCGCGCCGCCCCTATATCGGCATGTTAATCATCCTGGTCTACTTCGCATGTGTATGGACATTCTTGCGTTTTGCCATCGGACCACTGCTCAACATGCTAAATCTATCCTTTTTCCCGCACGAGCTTCTGGCCGAGACTTTGTTGGGATTGTGCATGGTCGTGGTGCCGCTCACGGTTCTCAGATGGTGGTCTGAAGCTGGCTTTACGCGCGGCATCGATGGACAGGGCGTGGTAATCTGTCTGCTCCCGGTGGTACTCTTTCTGCTTCCACCCCTGTGCAGTATCTCGCTGCTGGTCAACCAATCCACGCCCGGTGTTGTCGTCATGGCGGTGCTGCTCACACTGGTGGTCGCACTGACCGAAGAGGGCTTTTTTCGCGGCGTACTGGTGAGCGCGCTTCGACCAAAGGGCATCTGGACCGCCGTGCTGATCTCGTCCCTGATCTTCACCTGTGCTCATCTGGCCAATCTGATCTCTGGCTTCCCCCCGGTTTATGTCGTCGGGCAACTGGTCCTGACTTTCGGATCGGGCATTCTGTTCGCAACGCTACTTGTTCGCACGCGCTCAATCTGGCCATCAGTTTTGTTGCACTTTTTGCGTGATATTGTTGGCTTGATCCTGCTGGGCGCCAATCCCAGCCAGGTTTTTTCGAGCAACCTGACCGCTGCCATCGTCGTCAATGGCATTTTCAGCCTGCTCTGTGTCATCATTGCAGTCGTGCTGCTGCGCCCCAGCCAGGTGCAGAAATTGCGCATCCTCTACGGCCTGGCTCCCGCGCCATCCGCACCACCCGTTTACGCCTATCCCGGCCAGCCGCCGTATCTCAACTATCCCTATCCGCAACCGCCCGTGACTGCTTATCCTGGCCAACAACCACCAGCAACTCCTTATCCCGATCAGCAGCCGCCCCTGGTTGTGTATCCCGACCAGCAAACGCCGCCAGCAAACTCGCCCGGCTATCCAGAACAATAGCCACATGAGCATTCAACAAGCGGGCAGGCTGGTCGTCTGCCCGGTCAACAATCACCGCGACCATAGAACTTCGCCTGCGAAAATGTCCGTGCTGATCTCATCCAGCACGGACATTTTATAAACTCACATATGTCTATGAATTCGCCAATACCGGCGCTCGACAAGGGTATCGCCGGGATCGGAAGCTGTACTTATAATGTACCCGGCAAATTGCAATTGGTAGAGCGCCTCGACCAGCACTGCTGGCCGCAAAAGTGACTCTTCGGTTTTTTGATATTTACGGAGACGCCCAATGACTTCGGCTAGCGTAAAACCATTGATGGTTCCGGCCTCTGGCAAGATAGTCCAGATCTCTTTCATAAGAACCGCTTGAGCTGCTCTCTGGCTCTGGCGCGCTGGATCACGGTACCGTTCAGGGTCGGAAGTAGGCGGAGAGAAACGCGCGACGATCCGGCAGACGGCATCGCCACGTTTCATGCAGGTTTGCTCATGAACCTGGGCAGTTTCTCCATAACGTTGTGCCGCCCCTTCGACTGCACCTTTGAGAACGTCGCACAGTTTGCGCTCGCTATCATAAAGAATGACCACCTCATTTGGAGCTGAGGGTTTTCCATACTCAAAGAGCGGTGGCACCATACCATTCATTGTGCGACGTAAACGCGCGTGAGCGTCACGCATGGTGAGCAAAAGGGCGCGGCTGTTGTGAACGTTCGAGAGAATGTACGAGCACAGATGGCCGGTCAGGCCATTGACAATGAAATAGCGCCCATACTCGTGCAACAGTGTATCAACAGGCAGATCCGCCTGCTTACTGGCCGCTCCCACCCCCGCGAGCAAGAGGGTATCATCATACAGGCGATTGGCGACTGGCAAGTTGCTGAGCGTTTCACCGATTGTTTCGCGGTAGGTCCGCAAGAAAAGGGTACCAAAGCGTTCATTGAGGTATTTTTCCCAGGTCATGAAAATTAAGCCGTGCATGTGATTAAAATGCTCCTGACTCAAACTAACAATAAAATAAACCTTGTCGGGGTTTCTATCAGGAAAAACGTTGAGAGGTTACTATTGCGAGGAGGGAGGAAAAGAGTCAGGAAAATGGAAGAAGGGATCGAGATTATGACGACCCCTTCTGCAAGCGTTCAATAATATCTTTCAAGCGGCGCATTTCCGCCTGGTGTTGTTCAAAGATCTGCTGGCGCTCGGCTTCGATATCCGCTTGCATCTGCTCCATGCGATCTTTCATGTGCAAAATGGCCTCGACGCCCGCGAGATTGACGCCTAGATCGCGCATCAGGCTGCGGATATGCACGACACGCTCAATATCACGTTCAGAATAGAGACGCGGACTGTGTGGGCTGCTACCTTTGCGCGCGGGTGTAATCAGCCCCAGACGCTCGTAGTGGCGCAAGGTCTGTTCATGGACTTCCGCACGCTGCGCCGCAATGCTAATCACATACCACGCCCCATCGGTTGTTTCAGACACCTTTGACGCTCCTCATCTTCTACAAACAGGCACTACGAAGGGACTTCCGCGCTCCGTCCACGCACACGCGCCAGCTTTTCAAACAACTCGCGCTCCTCGCTGGTCAGATGCGTTGGTAGAACGACTTTGACACGCGCAAAAAGCGTGCCGTTACCGCCGCCACGCAAGATGGGCATCCCCTTGCCGCGCAAACTGAACTTGCGCCCGTTCTGAGTCTCCGGCGGAATGGTCAGGGCGAGCCTCTTTCCATCGGGCAGTGGCACTGGCACCTCGCCACCAAGGATGGCCGTGAACAGATCGACGTCGATATCGGTCGTAACATCGTCGCCGGTGCGCTCAAATTGCGCATCGGGCTTGACGCTGATGACCAGGTAGAGATCGCCACGCGGCCCTCCGCCGATGCCCGGCTGACCCTCGCCCGCGACGCGAATCTTCGAGCCGTTATTGACGCCCGCCGGAATCTTGACCTGGATACGCTTGGTGTTGGCCAGCGTTCCCAGACCACCACAGGTCGTACAGGAGCGTCCGGCCACTTCACCGGTGCCGCGACAGGTTGGGCAAACATCGGTGGTCTGGATATTGAAAGTTCTGGAAGCACCCACATAGGCTTCTTGCAGCGTCACCTCGACCGGCTGCTCGATATTGTCGCCGACCCGTTTGCGCATACTCTCGTAGCCGCGTGTCGTGCTGCCCATGCCACCGCCCGCGCTGGCCCGACCAAACAACGTCTCGAAGAAGTCAGAGAAGTTTGATGAACCTGTCGGGTCAAAATCCGAGGGAGCACCACGATAGGTGCTGCGGGCATACGTTCTCCCGCCGCGCTGACCGCTGAACTGAGGCCCAAATTGCTCCTGCCAGTTGGGACCGAGCGTATCGTATTTTTTGCGTTTCTCGGCATCCGAGAGTACCTCGTAAGCCTCGTTGATCTCCTTAAACTTCGCCTCTGCCTTTTTATCACCAGGATTGACGTCGGGATGATATTTGCGGGCCAGTTTGCGAAATGCCTTCTTGACCTCATCGGTCGAGGCTCCTTTCGCAACGCCGAGCGTTTTGTAATAATCTTTATAATCCATGCCTGGTTCCCTCTGTGAGACTGCTCGTCCCTAGGCGGCAGCCTCAACCGTATCCTGCATCACGCGCCTTAGCCCTGTTTTCCCGAACTGACCTTCACGCGCGCTGGCCGCAATGTCTCGTCGCCCATTTTATAGCCCTTTAAGACTTCCTCGACAACCGTGCCCTCTGGCTGACCGCTATTCTCAACCGCCTCAACTGCCTCATGTACATAGGGATCAAATGCTTCACCGACCGCTGGCACGGGAGTCAGGCCCTCCACACGCATCACCTCGTTCAGTTGCCAGAGCAACATGCGTAAAGTGTGCTGTAACGCCTGCTTGTCCATGGTCTCCTGATAGACGAGCGCGCGGTCGACGTTATCCATGACATCGAGAACTTTTAAGATCAGAGCTTTCTTTTCACGTGCCACCCGATCCGCTGAAAGTCGTTCCTGGCGCTTGCGGAAATTATCCATCTCGGCGCGCTCACGTAGATATTTATTCCAGTTATCCGCCGCCTCTTGCTGGGCCTGGCCAAGTTGCGCCTCTAATTCAGCGATGCGCTGGGCCTCAGCAGACATCTCGCCATTCGCCTGTGTTTGCTCGTTTTGTTTCATTTGTTCTTCTTGCTTCTCCTGCGGTTCTTCCATTTTATATCTATCCCCCTGGCTCTCTCATCCCCGGACACGCCTGGCTGTTTCGTCCCCCGGACGCGCCTGCACCTGCTGATTCGAAGCGAGAGAACATAGCTCATAAGTGGAGTTTTTATGACTCTTCTAGTATAAATCTTGAGTCACATACTGTCAAGTCAGCAGGATGATTAGTAGTCGTCTTCGATGACCAGGTCGCGTTCCGCCCAATTTTCACCGCGTTCGAGGAGGATTGGACCAAAAAGTTCGCCTTGCGTCACGGTGATGCGCCCATATTTCCAGAGTTCGAGGACGGCCAGGAAGGTCACGACCATGACGAAACGCGAGGTTTCCCCCTCCAGAACTTCCGCGAGATAGATGGTGGTGCGCTCGCTGAGCAGTTCGCGGATTTCAGCGATGCGCTGGCTGACGCGCACACGAGCCAGGGGCATCAAATCTTCGCCATCGGCCTCTTCGCGGGCGCGCAATTCGAGCAGACGTGAGAAAGCACGAGCGAGTACGCTGGCTTCGAGGCAGGTGAGCGTCGGCGGCGTCCAGGCAAGCTGAGCCTCGATACCGGCCAGCAAAACTGGACGACCATGCGTCTGTAAACCCTGCTCCTCGCGCTGGCGCAAATAGCTCGCAATCTCTTTCGCGAGCTTGTATTCGATGAGATGCGCGCGCAACTCTTCGGCCATCGCGGCGGCATTCTCCATCTCAGAATTCATCTCTTCTTTGGTCGTGTGCGGCAGCAAGCTCTGTGATTTGATGTAAAGCAGACGTGTGGCGATGGAGACGAAGGCAGCCATATTGGCCAGTGGCATCTGGTCAGGCTGATCCTGCCACTGACTCAAATACGCAATATACTGATCGGTTACAGCCAGCAGCGAGATCGTAGTAATCTCCATCTGGCGCTTCTCGATCAGGTGCAGCAGCAGGTCGAGCGGCCCCTCGAAGACAGGCAAACGCACGACGTAGCTGCTTTGCTCCTGCGTGTCGGTGGATTGTGAGGATTCCGTCTCTGTTTCGGCGGAGAGTGATTCGGTCTGGTCAAGCATGGTCAGGAAGCCTCGTCTACAAGGTGTAATTGGGTCAGCTCAGGGCTATCGGGTCGATGGTGCAGGCGAATATAGTAGGCGACACGCGCATTCAGGCCAGCTTCGGCTGCGAGGTCCGCGCCCACCTCAGCGTGCCACCAGGCATAGCTCAACGCCCGCCGCCAACCCGGTAAATGCCGATCTTTAACTGGATAACAGGTCAGGCGCGGCAAGAGACGCGGGGCCAGGAGCTTACCCAGTACGATCACCGGACGCGTCCAGAACGGCACGCGCCCCCCTGCTTTGCCCACATCATGCAGGAGCGCGGCAGAGAGTATATCCGGGTCATGCAAACCCCGTGCCTGTACACCTCGACAGACGCGCAACGAGTGTCGTTGATCAGCGGGCGTCATACTCGCAAACAATGAAAGAGCTGAGGCAGGCAGGTGAGCCGCCACTTCCTGCTGTTCCCTTGGCGAGAGCGGCGCGACAAAACCGAGTTGTTGACGAACCTGCCCCAGACGATAGATCACAGTGGCCATCGGCTTGCTCATAACAACGGGTAGAGAATCTGAATGTCATAAAGCGGTAAGCCCGATACCAGCGCAACCAGATTTTGAACTCCCAGGAGGAGATATTCTGGCAACTGGAAGAGGAAAAATCCACTGGTCCCGGTGATCTCACCCACGAACGGCAACACGAAGATCTA
>Ga0207674_10009427_pt1 | contig 11153 bp, 9 predicted proteins | sample KBSCornC72_FD_184303 | JGI IMG/M metagenome (GOLD analysis project Ga0207674, IMG submission 184303) | Corn rhizosphere microbial communities from Kellogg Biological Station, Michigan, USA - KBS Corn C7-2 (SPAdes) (version 2) | ecosystem: Host-associated > Plants > Roots > Rhizosphere > Soil ...
CGCGCGTGATCCCTACCGTCGCTGCGAACGGCTCGCCTGCCTTCGGCCAGTACAAGCCGAGCGACACGGGCAGCGGCTACGACCCGTGGGCGCTCCAGGTGCTCGAGATCGAGGACGGAAAAATCGTCGAGTTCACGTTCTTCCTCGACACGGAGACCATGTTCCCGCTCTTCGGGCTACCGCCGCATCTGGAGTCCTAGGGCATCCGTCAGGCCCATGAATGCGATCAGCTCGCGCAGTTCCGGCGAGGCGTGCCGCACCCGCAGCCTGCAGCCGCAGCGATTGAGGGAGAGCGCGAGTCGTGCGAGGGCATCGACCGTGGCGGCGGTCGGCTTCGCGCCGCTGAGGTCGCAGACGAATGCAGGCATATCGGTGGTGTGTGGACCGGTTTCAACCCCGAAACTCATCGGTGGGACGAGCGATGAGATCCCGATCGTTTGACGGTCTAAGGGTTCGAAAGCGAACGAAAGGAACGAGAAGCCGATGAGCGAACTCGACGCCCGAACCCGCTGGCTCGCCCTCTACGTCCTCTGCCTGGCGAGCCTGATGATCGTCCTCGACGTGAGCATCGTCGGGGTCGCGCTGCCTTCGATCAAGGACGACCTCGGATTCTCGGACACTTCGCTGGCCTGGGTCGTCAACGCGTACCTGCTTACGTACGGAGGCTTTCTGCTGCTCGGCGGCCGGCTCGGCGACCTGTACGGCCATCGCCGCCTATTCCTGATCGGAATCTCCGTGTTCACGGTCGCGTCCCTCGCCTGTGGACTCTCGACCTCGCAGGGAATGCTCGTGGTCTCGCGCGGAGTGCAGGGGCTCGGGGGTGCCGTCGCATCCGCCGTCTCGCTGTCGCTCATGATCAACCTCTTCACCGAGCCGGGCGAGCGCGCGAAGGCGATGGGAGTCTTTGGGTTCGTCGCCTCGGGGGGCGGAAGCCTCGGCGTTCTGCTCGGCGGAATCATCACGGACGTGATCAGCTGGCACTGGATCTTCCTCGTCAACTTCCCGATCGGCGTCGTGGTCGTTCTCCTCTCCCTGCGGCTCCTGCCGGAGGTTCACATTCCGAGCTCGATGCGCCTCGACGTCGCGGGCGCGATCACGATCACCGGCGCGCTGATGGTCGCCGTCTACGCGATCGTGAATGCCAACCAGAACGGCTGGACGTCGGCGCAAACACTTGGCTTGCTCGGCGTCGCGCTGGCGCTCTTCGTCGTCTTCATCCTGCGCGAGATTCGCGCGCCCTCGCCGCTGGTGCCGCTCCGGCTGTTCAAGCTGCGCAACCTCGCGACTGCCGACGTCGTCGGGGTTCTCTGGGCCGGCGCGATGTTCGCGTGGTTCTTCCTGACGGCGCTCTACATGCAGCTCGTGCTCGAGTACAGCCCGCTCCAGATCGGTCTCGCGTTCCTTCCTGGGAACCTGATCATGGGTGTGCTGTCGATCGGCATTTCCGCGAAGCTCGTGATGCGTTTCGGCTTCCGGGCGCCGCTCGCGACCGGGCTCGGGCTGGCGGGCCTTGGTCTCCTCTGGCTCGCGCGTGCCCCCGTCGACGGGAGCTACCTCGTGGACATCTTCCCGAGCATGGTGCTGCTCGGGCTGGGCGCAGGCATGGCCTTCAACCCGGTGCTGCTCGCGGCGATGAGCGAGGTCGAGCCGCAAGAGTCGGGTCTCGCCTCGGGGATCGTCAACACGTCGTTCATGATGGGAGGGGCGCTCGGCCTCGCCGTCCTGGCGAGCGTCGCAGCTTCGCGGACATCCACTCTTCTCGACGCCGGCAATTCTGAGGCGTCAGCCCTGACGAGCGGGTACAACGCGGCCTTCCTGATCGGCGCGATCTTCGCGGGTGCCGCCGCGGTCATCGGCGGGTTGCTACTGCGCAACCAGGAGATGCCCGCGCACGCGACCGAAGGCGAACCTGCGGCCGAAGCCGCGTAGGGAGGGCACGGCGAAACAGGGACGTCCCGCCGAGCCCTCCTAGCGATCCCCGTGCCACGAGTCCCAGAGCGCGGCATACGAGCCGCCGTGCTCGACGAGCTCGTCGTGCGTCCCGACCTCCGCCAGTAGCCCTTCCTCGACGACCGCGACCCGGTCCGCGTCGTGCGCCGTGTGCAGGCGGTGCGCGATCGCGACCACCGTTCGCCCCTCGAGGACGGACGCGAGCGAGCGCTCCAGATGGCGTGCGGCGCGCGGGTCGAGGAGCGATGTCGCCTCGTCCAGCACGAGCGTGTGCGGGTCGGCCAAGACGAGACGTGCGAGCGCGACCTGCTGTGACTGGGCGGGCGTCAGCGCGTGACCGCCGGCGCCGACCACTGTGTTCAGCCGCTCTGGAAGGACCTGCACCCACTCGAGTGCGTCGACCGCTGCCAGTGCGTCGACCAGCTGTTCCTCGGTCGCATCTGTCCGGGCAAGGCGGAGGTTCTCCGCGAGCGTGCCCACGAAGACGTGCTGCTCCTGGGTGACGAGCGCGACCTCCTTGCGCAGCGTGTCCAGCGGCAGGTCGACGAGCCGCACTCCGCCGACTTCGACCACGCCCTGTCGCGGCGGATGGATCCCGGCCAGGAGCCGACCCAGGGTCGACTTGCCCGCCCCGGAGGGGCCGACGACGGCGACGCGCTCGCCCGGTTCGAGATCGAGGTCGATCCCGTGCAGGACGTCGCGGTCCGCGTAGTACGCGTAGCGGACGTCCTCCGCGCGCATGCGGTCGTGCTCGGGCTCGTCGTCCTTCGCTTCGCGATCGGGCGGGACGCGCGCGATCCCGACGAGCCGGGCGAATGAGGTCGCACCGACCTGGATCTCGTCGAGCCACGAGATCAGGCGGTCGACCGGATCGGCGAGCTTCACCACGTACAGGGCGACTGCGGTCACCTCTCCGATCGTGGCGTGGCCGGTCGAGACGAGGTAGCCGCCCCAGGCGAGCGACGCCGCGACCGGGAGCACGTAGGCGAACTCGGCCGTCGGGAACCAGACGGTGCGCAGATAGAGCGTGCGCATCTCGGCGTTGTAGGCGTTGTCGAGGTCGTCGTCGATGCGCTGAACACGCTGCTCGCGCAGGTTCAGCGCCTCCACGGTGCGCCCGCCCTCGACGGTCTCGCTGACCGTCCCGGCGAGCCTTGCGTACGACGCCCGCTCCCAGAGGTAGCCCGCCGGGGCGCGCTTCAGGTACCAGCGTGTGCTCACGAAGAGCACGGGCACTCCGACGATGCACGGCAGCGCGGCGAGGGGACTCACCCAGACGGCCGCCGCGATCGTGAGCACGGTGGTGATCGCCGCGATCAGCGTCTCGGGCACGGCAAAGCGGATCGTGCGGGCGAGCGCGTCGACGTCGGCCGTCGTCCTGGAGACGAGGTCACCCGTGCCGGCGCGCTCGACGGTCGAGAGCGGAAGCCTGAGCACGCGGCGCATGAAGTCCTCGCGGAGCTCGGCGAACATCTTCTCGGACAGCACGAAGGACGCCCTGCGTGCAAACCAGGTCAGGATCGTCTCGAGGACGAGAAAGATGGCGAGCAGGCCGACGATCTTGTCGATGTGCGCGCTTGTTGTTCCGTCCTGAACCGACTGGACGAGCGCGCCGAGCAGCGCCGGCCCGGCGAGGCCCGCAGTGGCGGCGGCCGCATGGAGGCCGACCATGCCCAGGAGCGCGCGCCGGTTGTGGCGCCCGAGCCTGCGCGCCTGCTCCCGGACCTCGGGACCCGACGCGATGGGGAGCAGCTCGTTCACAGGTCCTCACCCCGCGTGACGGTCCATGTGTAGCCCCTGCTCGTCTTCAACAGCTCGCGGTGCGTGCCCTCCGCGACGACGCGCCCGTCCTCGACGAAGAAGACGTGGTCGGTCTGGTCGAGCATCAGCGGGCTCGCGGTGATGACGACGGTCGTCTTGCCCTCCCGCGCCTCGCGCAGTCGGCGCGCGATCCGTGCCTCCGTGTGCGCGTCGACCGCGCTCGTCGGCTCGACGAGTACGAGCGTTTCTGCTTCCGAGAGCAGTGCGCGGGCGAGCACGAGCCGCTGGCGTTGTCCGCCCGAGAACGACCGACCGCGCTCGTCGACGAAGGCGTCCAGGCCTTCCGGCAGCGCGTCGATGACGTCCTCCGCGTTCGCGACCGCGATCGCCGAGTGGATCTCCTCGTCGTCGCCGTCGATCCGTCCCCACGGGTCGAGCTCGCGGCGAAGCTGGCCCGAGAAGAGCACCGGGTCGGCCTCGCTGACGACGATCCTGCGCCGGATCGAGTCCGTCGAGAGCTCGGCCAGCGGCACGTCGCCGAGGACCACGCCGTCGCCGTCGCCGAAGCGCCCGAGCCGGTCGGCGATGCGAGCAGCCTCGTCGGGGAGCGCGGAGACGAGGCCGATCATCTTCCCCGGCTGGACGACGAGCCCGGAGTGTTCGTCGACGAGCGTCGAGAGCGCGGGCGGCTCGGGGACGGGTCGCGCCGGCTCTTTGGCGGCGCGCTCGACCTCGAGGATCCCGAGCATGCGCTTCGCCCCCACGTACGAGCGCGTGAGCTTGTCCACCGCCTCGGCCGCGGTGCGCAGCGGCAGCACGAGGAAGGCTGCGTACCCGTAGAAGGCGACGAGGTCGCCGGTGTCGATCTTCCCGGACAGGGCGAAACGCGCCCCGAGCCAGGTCACGAGGACGACGAACACCCCCGGGATGAAAACCTGCGCCGCGTCGAGCGTGGACTGGGGGAGAGCGACGCGCACGCCCGCCTGGCGCACCTCCTGGGAGCGGTTTCGGTAGCGGGCGAAGAACGCCCCTTCGCCGCCGATCCCGCGCAGCACGCGCAGGCCCGACGCGGTGTCCGCGCCGAGCGCCGTCAGCTTCCCGACCTCGTCGCGCTGCACGGCCTGCCGGGCCTGGAGCGGCTTGATCACGAACCCCATCAGCAGCACGAGGATCGGCACGCCGATCAGGACGACGAGGCCGAGCGTGACCGACGCCGAGAGCAGGATGATCGCGACGACGAAGTAGGAGACGATCGCGCCGGCGAGGCGCGCGGTGATGTCGAATGCGCCGCCCGCGCGCATGGCGTCGTTGGAGATCGTGGCGACGACCTCGCCGGTCGAGTGCTGCTTCTTGATCGCGGGCCCGGTCCGCGCAGCGTGATGCCCGACGACCTGCGCCATGCGGAACGAGGCCTGCAGCCAGTTCGAGACCGCGCAGCGATGGCGCATCACGCCGGCTGCGGCCTGGGTCGCTCCGAGCCCCAGCAGGATCAGGGCCCACTCGGCGAGCGCGCGGTTGTCGTCGGCGACGATCCCGTTCTGGATCGCGCGGCCGATCGCCGCCGGCATCAGCGCCTGCGAGACCATCCAGACCACGCCGAAGAAGACGCCTGCGAGCAGCGTCCAGACCTGGTGGCGCGCCACCCAGAGCAGGAAGCGGACCGGCGACCGGGTGTCCGGCCGTCCGGGGTCGATGAAAGGCAGCTTGATCATGTGGGTCGTTCCATGGCTAGAAGCGGGGCCCAGCCCCGCTCGTTGATCGTACCCATGGCTTTTACCGGCGCCAGTCGGGCGCCGGGCTCAGTCGAAGACGGCGATCTCCTCGAGCGTCTTCTTGGTCAGGTCGGGGACTTCCGCGTCGGCTGCCGGGTAACCGACCGGGATCAGGAGGAAGGGCCGCTCGTTCTCGGGCCGGCCGAGAATCTCCTTGAGGAAGCCCATCGGCGACGGCGCGTGCGTCAGCGTCGCCAGTCCGGCCGCGTGGAGCGACGCGATCAGGAGCCCGACTGCGATCCCGACCGACTCGCGGACGTAGTAGTGCTTGCGCTTCTCGCCTTTCTCGAGCCTCCACGACTGCTCGAAGACGACGATCAGGACGGGCGCATCGGTGACGTGCGGCTTGACCGCGTTCGTGCCGATCGGCCGGATCGCCTCCAGGTACTCGTCACTCGCGCGCTCGCGGTAGAGAAGCTCCTCCTCGCGCTCGGCGGCCTTACGGAGCGCGCGCTTCGTGTGCTCGCTCGTAACGACGACGAACGTCCACGGTTGCTGGTTCGCACCCGAAGGCGCCGTGCCGGCGGTGCGGACTGCATTCTCGATCAGTTCGGGCTCGACGGGGTCAGGCGAGAAGTGCCGGATCGAGCGCCTCGTCTGCATGAGCGCGAGGAACGCACGTGACCGCTCGAGCGCAACCTCGGCCGGGAGACGTTCGAGCTCGAGCGGCCGGGGCCGGAACTCGTCGAGGAGCCTCACGCCGCGACCGCGAGCACCTGGTCGAGCGTGTGCAGCTCCGCCGCCTGCGCAGCGTGGATCCGCCCGCGTACCTGGAGCGCAAGCAAGCCGTCGGGAGCGAGGCGCCGGCGCGCGGCGGCGACCAGGCGGCGGACGATCCCGAGCCCGTCGCCGTCGGCGAACACCGCGCCGACCGGTTCCCTGAGGAGATCCGGATGCTCGGCTCGCTCACCCATCGGCAGGTAGGGGAGGTTAGCCACGATCACGTCTGCGATTCCCGGAAACGGGTCGAGCAAATCTCCACGCCGGACTGCGATTCGGTCGGCGAGACCCGCGCGCCGGGCATTCAGCGCCGCGAGCTCGACGGCCGCGTCGCTGACGTCGGTCGCCCAGATCCTTGCGTTCGGCGCCGACTGCGCCAGAGCGAGCGCGATCGCCCCCGACCCGGTGCCAACGTCCACGACGACGCCTGGTCGGCCGGCAAGGTGCTCGGCCGCGCGCGCCGCGAGCCCGACACTCGTCGCGCGAGGCGTCATCACGTGCGGCGAGGTGACGAGCTCGAGCCCGCCGAAGTCGACGGTGCTCACGCTGCCTCGCTTCGGAGCCCGGTCGCGTCCTGCCGGATCCCGTCTTCGAGCTCCTCCCGTTCCTCGTCCGACAGCCCGGTGGCGAGCGCGGCGCGGAGGCGGTTGCCGTCGAAGTAGCGCACCACCGCGCGCCCGTCGGCGAAGCTCCCTTCGAGCTCCTGCCGGCCCGCGCCCTCGCTGTCCCCGAAGAAGCGGTAGACCGTGCCGAAGAGCTCGGTGAAGAAGGCAGACACGCGGTCGTAGGAAACGTTCTCGCCCGCGAGCACCTTCCCGAGGAGGCGCCCCTGGTAGTCGGCGTTCGACCAGTGCTCGATGCGGCGCCGGCGCCTGAAGATCGGGTCCTCGAAGTTGGCGACGTCCCCCGCGGCGAAGACGTCCTCGGCCGAGGCTCGGAGGCGGGAATCGACGACGACGCCGTTGTCGAGCTCGAGACCGCTGCCCTCGAGCCAGGTGGTGGACGGTGCGACTCCGACGCCGACGACGACGAGATCCGCCTCGACGTCGCGGCCGGAAGCGGTCCGAACGGCGTCGACCTTGCCGTTGCCGAAGAAGCCCTCGATTCCGTCGCCGAGCAGCAGCTCGACCCCGTGGTCTCGATACAGGTGGACGAGGAACGCCGAGAAGTTGGGCGCCCCGAGGGCCTGGAAGGGAGCGGTGGCGGCGTCGACGATCGTCACCTCGACGCCGCGTGCTCGCAGCGAGGCGGTCACCTCGAGGCCGATGAAGCCGGTGCCGACGACGACGACCCGGCGAGCCGAGTCCGCGGCCTCGCGGAGTGCGAGCGAATCGTCGAGGGTGCGCAGGGTGCTGACGCCGTCTAGGTCGGCGCCTGGAACAGGGAGCCTCCGGGGAGCGGCGCCGGTCGCAATGACGAGCCGCTCGTACGCGACGTCCCGCCCGGACTCGAGCGTCACTGTGCGGGAGGCGAGGTCGAGCGATGCGGCAGGCGTCCCCAGGCGGAGCTCGACGTCGAGCTCGCGGAAGTCGTCGGGCGTTGCGACGAGCGTTTCGGACGGCTCGACCTCACCACGGAGCAGCCGCTTGGTGAGCGGCGGGCGATGGTAGGGCGGGTGCTCCTCGGAGGCGAGCAAGGTGACCCGGTCGCTGCCTCCGGACTCGCGGTAGCTCTCTGCCACCCGCGCTGCGGTCAGGCCTCCGCCGACGATGACGATCTCGCCCATGGAATCTTTATACCACAGAAATGTTTTTAGAAACGTTGCGTCAGCTCGAGCCGCACCTTGCACGAGGCGTGGTCGTCGAAGCAGTCCCTCGTCTCGCAGCGGACCCGGCTCACGTCGACGCCGGAGAGGGCGCAGCTGGCGAGCCCGGCCCACATTCCGCGATCGATCTCCACGGCCTCCTCCCGCGCGCGGACGAGCGGCCGCAACGGGCACGTCGGGGTCGCGATGACGGCCGCGTTGGGCTCCACTTGCTCGACGGACGCCTGGTAGCCCAGGCTGCGAACGGCCTGGCACAGGTTCTCGAAGCCCGCCTCGAGCTTCTTCACGGGGCGAAGACCTGCAGCTTGGCCCAGCTCGCGGCCGAACGCGACGCCGAGCTGGCGCAGCTGCTTCCGGCCCCCGCGAGCCGCGAGCGCGTCCACGAGCAGCGCGGTCAGCGACTCGAAGTGGCTCGTGGGAAACTCGATCGACTCCAGCTGGGGAACGACGGAGTACGTCTTCGCTGGACGGCCCGCGCCGGGTCCCGACCTGCCCGTGCGCCGCTCGTACGCAGTAGCCAGCAGGCCGGCGGCGACGAGCCGCTCCAGGCGCGAGCGGGCAACATTGCGGTGCACGCCCTTCGCGCTGGCGAGGTCGTCGGCCGTCACCGGAGCAGCCTGGCCACGCGCGTAGAGCAGAGCCTCACGAAGCTCCGGGTCACCGACTGCGGCGAGATAGTCCATCTCTAATTCCAACGTAGCAGGAGATACAAGAGGCTACGAGCGGGGCAGGATCAGCTCGAACCGCGCTCCGCCGCCGCTCGTTGCGTCATAGACGAGGTCGCCCCCGTGTGCCCGGGCGTACGCCTGTGCGATCGAGAGCCCGAGGCCGGTGCCCTCGCCGCCCGATCCTCCGCGCTCGAATCGCTCGAAGATGATGGGGACGAGCTCCTCCGGAACGCCCTCGCCCTCGTCCTGGACGCTCAACCGGAAATACGTGTCGCGCGGCTCGACGCGAACGACCACGGGCGGCTCGCCGTAACTCGCGGCGTTCGCGACGAGGTTCCCGAAGATCCGCTCCAGCGCGGAGCGATCCGCGTTCACCTTCAGGTCCTCGGGCACCTCGATCCGGACCTCCGTCCCCGGCGCCGCCTCGGCCGCGATCCGCTCGAGCACCGCATGGAGCCCGAGCGGCTCCGGCTCGATCAGGATTGCCCGGGCGTCGAGTCGGGAGAGGTCGAGCAGCTGCTCGATCAGGTTGCGCAGTCGGCCTGCCTGATCCCACAGGGCCGTGTCGAGCTCGAGCCGCTCCTCATCGGAGAGGGTGCCGCGACGCTGCTTGATCGTCGCCGCGATCCCGTAGATGGAGGTAGCCGGCGTGCGGAGCTCGTGCGACGCGATCGCGACGAAGTTCACCTTCATCTGGTCGAGCCGGACGACCTCGTCATGGATCCGCGCCCGCTCGATCGCGACCGCGGCCCGCGAGGCGACCAACTCCAGGAGCTCCTGGTCGTCCGCAGTGAAGAAGCGGGGCTGGAGCGTGCCGACGTGCATGACGCCGATCACGGCGTCGGAGATCGTCATCGGAACTCCGAGCAGGCTCTTGATGCCCTTCTCGCGGAGGATCGGGTTCAGGACGTCCGCATGGGCGACGTCGTCGAGCACGATCGCCCGGCGCTCGGCGGCGATGCGACCCGCGAAGCCGCCGCCGACCGGGATGCGAACGCCGGCTTCGACCTCCTCCTCCAGGCCGACGGCTGCTCGCGCCACGAGCTCGTTCGTCGACTCGTCGAGCAGCAGGATCGCGGCCGTGTCCACATCGAGCACCTCCCTGATCCGGACCAGGAGCTCGCCGACGAGATCCTCGAAGCCGAGCTTGGCGAGCGCCGTGTCCACGACGCTCTGCACGCGTTCGAGGCGAGCCCTGCCCCGGCGCTCCGCGTCGAACAGCCTGGCGTGCTCGATCGCCAGCGCGACGCGGTCGGCCACGATTTCGAGCAGCTCGACCTCCTCCTTCGTGAACTTCCGGAAGGTCAGCGATCCGACGTGGAGCACCCCGAGCACGTCGTTCGCGAAGACGAGTGGCACCCCGGCCAGGCTCTTGATCCCCTTCTGGCGGAGCAGCGGATTGAGGACGTTCGCGTGGTCGACGTCGTCGAGAACGATCGGGTGCCGTTCCGCGGCGATGCGGCCTGCGAACCCGCCGCCGATCGGGATCCGGACTCCCTGCTCGACCTCTTCCTCGATTCCGACAGCGGCGCGGGCGACCAGCTCGTCGCGCAGCTCGTCGCGGAGCAGGATCGCCACAGTGTCCGTCTCGAGCGTCTCGCGAATGCGCGTCAGCAACTCGGCGAGCAGGTCGTCGAGATCCAGATGCGACAGGGCTGCATCGGTGACGAGCTGAAGCCGTCGAAGCCGTTCGGCGTCGCCGGTGGTGGCCACTCCCACAGGATACGCGGCGGTCCGACGGACGCCAGTTGGGCCGGCCTGCAGGGCATATCTGCGCTGTTACGCTCAAGGCGATGAGCAGATCGGTCATCGTCTCGACCGCCCGCACGCCGTTCGGGAAGCTCGGCGGCGGGCTCGCCGGCTACGAGGCGCCCGAGCTGGGCGCGATCGCGATCAAGGCCGCCCTCGAGCGCGCGCAGATCGCGCCGGAGCAGGTCGAGTACGTGATCATGGGCGAGGTGCTCCAGGCCGGGGTCGGGCAGGCGCCGGCGCGGCAGGCGGCGATCGGAGCGGGCATCCCGAAGGAGATCGGCTCGGACACGATCAACAAGGTCTGCGCGTCGTCGATCCGGGCCGTCGAGATCGCGGACACCATGATCCGCGCGGGCGACCACGAGGTGATCGTCACCGGCGGCATGGAGTCCATGTCGAACGCGCCGTACCTGTTGAAGAAGGGCCGCTTCGGCTACCGGCTCGGTGACGGCACGCTCATCGACTCGATGGTGCACGACGGACTGACGTCGACCTTCGACCAGCGGCACATGGTCGAGCAGGCGTCGTTCGTCTCCCGTGAGCTCGGGATCTCGCGCGAGGACCAGGATCGCTGGGCGCTGCGCTCGCACGAGCGCGCGGTCGAGGCGATCGACGAGGGGCGGTTCAAGGACGAGATCGTCCCGGTCGGCGAGGTCGAGATAGACGAGGGGCCGCGGCGGGACACGTCCTACGAGAAGCTGTCTTCGCTGAAACCCGTCTTCGACCCCGAGGGCACCACGACCGCCGGGAACGCACCGGGCGTGA
>Ga0207674_10009428_pt1 | contig 11151 bp, 11 predicted proteins | sample KBSCornC72_FD_184303 | JGI IMG/M metagenome (GOLD analysis project Ga0207674, IMG submission 184303) | Corn rhizosphere microbial communities from Kellogg Biological Station, Michigan, USA - KBS Corn C7-2 (SPAdes) (version 2) | ecosystem: Host-associated > Plants > Roots > Rhizosphere > Soil ...
CTGGTCGAGCTGATGGCCGACACCGATGGCCAGAATGTCTTCCGCAACCGCGGCGAGCTGCGCTCGAACGGCGTCAACCTCACCGGCACCTGGTTCTGGAGCGGCGGCAGCCAGCTGCGCGTCAGCTGGTCGCACCAGCGCGCCTTCGACGCCGAGACCGGTGCGACGCTCAGTGCCGCACCGCAGAACCTGGTCAAGTTCGCGTGGACGGCGCCGGGGCCGATCGCCGGCGCGACGATCGGCCTGAACGGCCAGTACGTCAGCAGCCGGCTGACCCGTTCGAACGCACGGCTCGCAGGCTACCTGCGCGCGAATGCGCAGCTCGGCTACGCGCCGCCGGGGCGACCCTGGTCGGTGGCGTTCGGCGTCTACAACCTCGGCGACGAGCACCACCTCGACCCGGTCGGCCCCGAACTCCTGCAGGACGCGATCCGCCAGGACGGGCGCGAGTTCCGGCTGCAGCTCGGCTGGGCCTTCTGATCGTGGCACGCCGGCCCGGCCGACACTGGCGGCGCGCGCGCGGCGCGCTGCTGCTGTGCGCGTTCGCGGCGTGCGTCGCTGCGGCACGCGCGCAGGCGCTGGGTGGCGACGCGGCGGCGAAGGCCAAGCTGGTCGCGACGATGGCCAGGTTCGTGCAGTGGCCGGCGGCCGCGTTCGACAGCGAGACCGCACCGCTGAACCTGTGCGTCTTCGCCGGCAGCCCGACGGTGCAGCGCGCATTCCAGCAGCACAACGACAGCCTGATCGGCGCGCATCCGCTGCATACCGTCGTCAATCCCGGTGGCGCGACGAAGACCTGCCAGGTCGTGTTCGTCGACGACAGCAGCAACGTGCCGCTGGAGCGGCTGCTGCGCCACCTCGCGGCGGAGCCGAGCTTCACCGTCGGCACGCGCGACGGCTTCGTCAGCGACGGCGGCATGGTCGAGATCGTGCATGTCGACAACGCGCTGCGCTTCGATGTCAACCTGATCGCGGTGCGCGAGGCCGGGCTCGGCGTCAACCCGGGCGTGCTGAAGCTGGCGCGCCAAGTGAAGCAGTAGCCGTGATGAAGCGACTCCTCGGCAGTCATCTCCCGCTGCGCCTGCGCCTGGCCCTGTTGCTCGCGCTGTGCGCCGGCAGCACCGCGGTCCTGGGTGTCGCCACGGTGCTGGCGGTGGGCGCCTGGTTCGAGCCCGACCGGGTGCGTGCCGAGGCGGTCGCGCTCGCCGGCACGCTCGCGTATGCGCTCGAGGCGCCGCTCGCGTTCGACGATGCCAAGGCCACCGCCGACACGCTGGCGATGCTGCGCGCGCGCCCCGACGTGCGCGCGGCGACGGTCTACGACAAGCGCAACCGGCAGGTCGCGCAGTACCTCGGGCCGAAGCGCACGCCGTCGGACGCCGCGCATGAGCGCTTCCTCGGCGACGACCTGGTGGTCGAGCGGGCGATCGGGTCGGCCGATTCGAACGTCGGCCGGATCGTGCTGCGCCAGAGCCTGGACAGCGTCTACCGCAGCCTGGCGCTGCAGATGGGCGCGATCCTGCTTGGCACCGGACTGGGCCTGGCGCTGTCACTGACGGTGGCGCGCCGCATCGCGCGGCGCATCACCGACCCGGTCGCGGCGCTGGCCGACGCGTCGACCGCGATCGCCAACGGCAAGGACTATTCGCGCCGTCTCGCCGGCAGCGGCGGCGACGAGGTCGGGCACGCGGTGGCCGCGTTCAACCGCATGCTCGACGAGCTGCAAGCGCGCGACCGGTCGCTCGAGGCCTCGATGCTGACGCTGGAAGCGCGCGTCGCCGAGCGCACCCGCGACCTGCGGCGCGAGAAGGAGCGCGCCGAGAGCGCATCGCGCGCGAAGACGACCTTCCTGGCCAACATGAGCCACGAGCTGCGCACGCCGCTGAACGCGGTGATTGGCGCGGCCCAGCTGCTGCAGCAGTCGGACGCCGAACTCGACCAGGCGCACCTGGTCGAGATCGTGCGCAACAGCGGCGTCAACCTGCTCGGCCTGATCGAGAACGTGCTCGACGTGTCGCGCATCGAGGCCGGCGAGCTGCCGGTGTCGTGCGACGACTTCAACCTCGCCGACTGTCTCGAGGCCGCGCTCGCGACCGCCTCGGTCGCGGCGCGCGCGAAGCGCCTGACCTTGTGCGGCATCATCGATCCGGAGCTGCCGGTCTGGGTCAACGGCGATGCGATCCGGCTGCGCCAGGTCGTGCTGAACATGCTCGGCAACGCGGTCAAGTTCACCACCCGCGGCAGCGTCGTGCTGCGGGCCTCGGTCGGGCGCGCGCCGGGGCGGGTGCGGATCGCGATCCGCGACACCGGCATCGGCATCGACCCGGCCAAGCACGAAGAGGTCTTCGAGCCGTTCCGTCAGGCCGACGAGGCGACGACGCGCCGCTTCGGCGGCACCGGTCTGGGCCTGGCGATCTCGCGCCGGCTGGTGCGTGCGATGGGCGGCGACATCACGCTGAACAGCGCGCCCGGCGAAGGCGCCGAGTTCAGCTTCGAGGTCGCGCTGGCCGCGCCGGCGAGCGAGATCGCGGCGGCGCCGGCACTCGGCCACGAGGTGCTGTATTACGAACCGCACGCGGCCAGCGCCGCCGCACTCGGCGCGCTGCTGACGCGCTGCGGCTGCCGCGGCGTGCGCATCCACTCGCGTGCCGAACTCGACGCCTGGCGCGCGACACGGCAGCCCGCCCACGCCACCGACGGCGCACGCGGCGACGCGTTCGACGGCGCGCCCGAGGACGGCTTGCCATGGCTGCTGGTCGCGACCGACGCCGCCGGCTGCGATGCGATCGTGGCCGGCACCGATACGTGGATACGCGCGGCGCGGCTGGTCGAGATGAACCGTTCCGACGCGCCCACCGCCAGCCGCCTGCGCGAGCGCTTCGGCCTGCCGCGCGGGCTGATCAAGCCGGTGCTGCGCGGCGCGCTGGTGAGCCGCCTGGGCGCCGGCGCGGGGGTGGGCGGGAGCACCCGACCGGCGATGCTGGACGTCGACGCGCCGAACGGGCTGGTGCTGGTCGTCGAGGACGATCCGACCAACCAGCTGATCGTCGGCACGATGCTGCGCACGGCCGGCTACCGCGTCCTGGCGGCCGACGACGGCGGGCAGGCGCTGGCGCTGCTGCGTGCGCATGCCTTCGATGTCGTGCTGATGGACTGGCAGATGCCCGACATGGACGGCCTGGCGGTCACGCGCCTGATCCGCGCGGGCGCGGTAGGCGCCTACGGCGAGCACGTGCCGATCGTGGCGCTGACCGCGAACGCATTCGCCGAGGACCGCACCGCCTGCCTGGCGGCGGGCATGAACGACTTCCTGACCAAGCCGGTGCTCGCGACGCAGCTGCTCGCGGTCGTCGAGCGCTGGGTGTTCCATCCCGAGGATGCGCACTTCGCACGGTCGACGCGGCCGGCGTTGCTCTGACGCGATCGAGCCCGTCGGCTCGCGGGCCCGCTGCGGCTGTGCGTTGTTGCTGCTCTTGCGCAACCTGCGGGAGCCCGCCGGGGCGCCCGGCCGGCGGTCACTTTCATTTGCTGGCCCAAATGAAAGTAACCAAAGCAAAAGGCCTGAACACGATCAGGTCTAGACGGCTGCATAGAAAGAAGCGGTTGTTGACGGGCGGCGACATCGGATCACCTGAGCGCCTTTGGATCGCTCCAAATACCGAACAACACAGAACCGCTGGAAGCCGTCTTAAGCGTGGGCGCTGGCAGAATGTTGCTGCCACGTGCGCAAGCCAAATCGTATTTGGGCTCTTTGCTTTGGTTACTTTTATTTGAGCCAGCAAATGAAAGTGACCGCCGGCCGGGCGCGACCGGCGGGCTCCCGGAGGGACCGCAAGAGCAGCAACAACGAACGACAGAAGCGAGCCGCAAGCAGTGCCGCGCGCCACGGCCGGCGCAACGGCCGGTCAGCGCCCGATCACTGGAAGTTCGCGAGCATCCGCTCGAGCGCCATCGTGAACGGCATCTGCATCATCGGCAGGGTCAGCAACATGCCGATCAGCCCGACCGATACGGTGATCGGGAAGCCGATCGCGAAGATGTTCATCTGCTGCGCGACGCGCGAGATGATGCCGAGCACCAGGTTCACGAACAGCAGCATCGCGATCATCGGCAGCGCGATCCACAGGCCAAGCCTGAACACCTCGGCGCCCCAGACCTGCGGCTGCACCGCGCGCAGGAACGCGAACGGCTCGGGGCCGACCGGGAAGGCCTGGAAGCTCTGCACCACCGCGGCGATCACCAGCAGGTGGCCGCCGGTGACGATGAACAGCCAGCTCACCGAGATGCCGAAGAAGCGGCTGGTCGCTGTGGCCTCGCCGCCGGTCATCGGGTTGAAGAAGCCGGCGAAGTTCAGGCCCATCTGCAGCCCGATCAGTTCGCCGGCGAACTCGACCGCGCTGAAGACGATGCGCACCGCGAAGCCGAGCGACAGGCCGATCAGCAGCTGCTGCACGACCGCGAGCAGCGCCGGCGCCGAATCGAGCGCGAGCACCGGCATCGGCGGCAGGCTCGCCTGCGCACAGAACGCGATCAGGAACGCGAGCGCGACCCGCACCCGCGCCGGCACGCCGCGCTGCGCGAACACCGGCATCGCGCTGAACAGTGCGAGCACGCGCAGGAACGGCCACAGCAGCGGCGTGATCCACGCCAGCACCTGGGTGTCGGTGAAGGTCAGCATCGCGCGACCGCGTGGCCGTCTTGCTTCAGCCGACCGCCGTCGGGATCGCCTGCAAGGTGCGCTGCAGGTACTCGACCAGCGTCGTCAGCATCCACGGGCCGGCGATCGCGAGCACCGCGACCGCGCCGATGACCTTGGGCACGAACGACAGGGTCGCCTCGTGGATCTGCGTCGCGGCCTGGAAGATGCTGACGACCAGGCCGATCAGCAGCACCGCGAGCAGCAGCGGTGCCGACACCAGCAGCAGCATGTACAGGCCTTGCTGGCCGATCGTGAAGACTTGTTGGGCATCCATCGGTTTCGTGTCTGGTCAGGTCGAGAAGCTGGCCGCGAGCGAGCCCAGCAGCAGGTTCCAGCCGTCGGCGAGCACGAACAGCATCAGCTTGAACGGCAACGCGATCAGCACCGGGCTGAGCATCATCATGCCCAGGCTCATCAGCACGCTGGCGACGATCATGTCGATGATCAGGAACGGGATGAAGATCAGGAAGCCGATCTGGAACGCGCTCTTCAGCTCGCTCGTCACGAAGGCCGGCACCAGCACCTTGAACGGCACGTCGGCGGTCTTCACCGCGGGGTCGATCTTCGCGAGCCGCGCGAACAGCATCACGTCGGCCTGGCGCGTCTGCTTCAGCATGAAGGCGCGCATCGGCACCTCGCCGCGCTTGAGCGCCTCGTCGAACGCGATCTTGTTTTCTGAGTAGGGCTGGTAGGCCTCGGCGTAGACCTTGTCGATCGTCGGCCCCATCACGAAGAAGGTCAGGAACAGGCTCAGCCCGACGACGACCTGGTTCGGCGGCGCGGCCTGCGTGCCCAAGGCCTGGCGCAGCAGGCTCAGCACGATCACGATGCGCGTGAAGCCGGTCATCAGCAGCAGCACCGCGGGCAGGAACGACAGCGCGGTGAAGAACAGCAGGGTCTGGATCGGCACCGAGTAGCTGGTGCCGCCGGCGCCTTGGCCGATCACCAGCGGCAGGCTCGCGTTGCCGCCGGCCTGCTGCGCGAAGGCCGCGGCCGGCAGCGCGACCAGCGTCAGCGCTGCCCAGCGGGCGATGCGCGTCATGGCGTGGCTCCCGGGTCCTTGCGCAGCCGGTTCAGCAGCTGCGCGAAGCCCGCTGCAGCCGGCGCGGCCGGCGCGGCGGCCGTCTGCGCCTCGGCCGCCGGCAGCATCGTGTGCAGCGTCGTGATCTGGGTTGCGGTCACGCCGAGCACCAGCCAGCGGCGCTCGTCGCCCTGGCCGACCTCGACCGTGACGATGCGCTGGCTCGCCGACAAGGGCAGCGCCGCGACGCTGCGCATCACGCCGCCTCCGCCGGCGCCGCCCATCGGCGTGCGCTTGAGCAGCCACAGTGCCACCGGGATCATCGCGATGATCGCGACGAACCACAGCAGCGAGGTCATGCCGGAAGAAAGCATCGGGTCGTCGGCCTGCGTCGTGAGGGGTTCAGGTGCGGGTCAGGTGCGGCTGAGGCGGCGCATGCGCTCGCTCGGCGTCACGATGTCGGTCAGCCGGATGCCGAACTTGTCGTTCACGACCACGACCTCGCCCTGCGCGATCAGGTAGCCGTTGACGAGCACGTCCATCGGTTCGCCGGCCAGCGCCTCGAGCTCGACCACCGAGCCCTGCGCGAGCTGCAGGATGTGCTTGATCGGGATGCGCGTGCGCCCCAGCTCCACGGTGAGTTGCACCGGGATGTCCAGGATCATGTTGATGTCGTTGCCGGCCGTGCTGCCGGTCGTCGGCGCGAAGTTCTGGAACGCGGCGGGCGAGACCTGGTCGGCGCGGCCGTGCACCTCGGAGGCAGTCTCGGGCTTGGACTCGGCGAGCGCGGCGGCCCACTCGGCGGCCATGTCGTCCTGCTCGGACGACGGCGATGTGTTGTCAGCTGACATGTGATTCCCCCAGCCAACCCGGCGTCGGGTTGGTCAACAGTTGATCGACCTTGAGCGCGTACTTGCCGTTGGAGATGCCGTAGTGGCAATCGAACACCGGCACGCCGACGACCTTGGCCTGGATCGACGGGTGCAGGTCGAGCTCGATGAAGTCGCCGGCCTTGAACGACAGCAGCTGCTCGACCGTGGCCGGGGCCTGCGCGAGCTCGGCGACGAGCTCGACCTGCGCCGACTGAATCTGCTGCTTCATCAGGTTGACCCAGCGCTTGTCGGGCTCGGCGGCGTCGCCCTGGATCGTCGAATACAGCACGTCGCGGATCGGCTCGAGCGTCGCATACGGGATGCAGAAGTGGATCGTGCCGCTGGTGTCGCCGATCTCCAGCGTGAAGCTGGTCGCGACCACGATCTCGCTCGGCGTCGCGATGTTGGCGAACTGCGGCTGCATCTCCGAGCGCTGGTATTCGAGCTCGAGCGGGTAGATGCCCTGCCACGCCTTCTTGTACTCGGTGGTGATCACGTCCACGATGCGCGTGATGATGCGGTGCTCGGTCGGCGAGAAGTCGCGCCCCTCGATGCGGGTGTGGTACTTGCCGGCGCCGCCGAACAGCGAATCGATCACCGCGAACACCAGGGTCGGGTCGCAGACGATCAGCCCCGAGCCGCGCAGCGGCCGCACGCTGACGATGTTGAAGTTGGTCGGCACCACGATCTCGCGCAGGAAGGCGCTGTATTTCTGCACCTTGATGCTGCCGATCGAGATCTCGGGGCTCTTGCGGATGAAGTTGAACAGCCCGATGCGGATGTTGCGTGCGAAGCGCTCGTTGATGATCTCCATCGTGGGCATGCGCCCGCGAACGATCCGCTCCTGGCTGGAGATGTCGTAGTTGCGCACCGCGCCGTCGTCGACATGCTCCTGCTCGAGTTTCTGGCTTTCGCCGGTGATGCCCTGCAGCAGCGCATCGACTTCGTCTTGCGAGAGGATCTGCTGGTTCATGCTTGGTCTTCCGTGCGGGCGGCGGTCATCTACTGGATGATGAAATTCGAGAAGTGCACATGGCGGATCGGGTTCGGCTCGGCCGGCTCCTTCGCGGCCTTCGCCTTGGCCTTGGCCTTCGGTTTGGCCTTCGGGTCGTCGTCTTCGTCGGCCGGGTCCTTGTCGGCGTCGGCGGTCTTCTCGGCCACCGGCGCGATCTCGTCGACCGCGATGCCCATCGTGCGCGACGCTTCCCGCAGGATCTCGATCGAGAGCTGCTCCTTGCCGCTGCGCTCGAGCAGCTCGCGCGACGACTTGTGCGCCAGGATCATCAGGATGCCGTTGCGGATCGCCGGCATGAAGGCCTTCATCTGCTCGGCGAACTTGGCGTCCTCGACCTCGAGCGTGATGCCGATCTGCGCATAGCGGTCGGCGTCCTTGTCGGCGAGGTTCACGACGAACGGGTCGAGCGGCAGGAAGGTCGGCGGGTGCTTCAGATCGGGCTTGGCCGCGTGGTGTTCGGTGGCCGCGGCGCCGTCTTCGGCATCGGCGTCGTGCGCCGCCTTCTTCTTCAGAAAGAACGCGCCCGCGCCGCCGAGCACCAGCAACAGCAGCACCGCCACCGCCGCGATGATGATCAGTTTCTTCTTGCCCTTCTTCACCGGCGCGGAGGCGCCGGTGTCGACGGTCGGGGCAGCAGCAGACATCGTCACTCCTTCATTTCCTGGCGCCGGCGGGGCGGCGCGATCGGCTCGCGGCGCGTGCCGGCATGAGGGAAATTATCGAAACGACGGCCGCAACTTAAGCGGCGATAAGCAGGGGGTTTGGCCGCCAACCGGGTGCTTCGGAAGGCGGGCTTCGGAAGGCGAGGCCGGCCGCGGCCGCGCCAATCGTGCGTCAGGCGTACAGGTCGACGCCGCCGGCGTTGACGATGCGGCGGGCCGCGGCTGCGACGCGCGTGACCGTGTCGCTGCCCTGGGCGCGCAGCGCGCGGCGGCTGCCCTCGCCGGGTGCCTCGCCGGGTCGGCCACCGCTGCCGTCGCCGCGGCTGCCGGCATGCTGCGAGACGCCGCCGCCGGCCAACGTGAAGCCGGCGTCACGCAGCGCACTGGCGAGCTCGGGCAGGCCAGCCTCGATCGCCTGGCGCGTCGCCGCGACGTCGGCGCCGAAGTCGATGCGCGCCTGGCTGCCGTCCATCACGATCTGCACCGAGACCGGGCCCATCTCGGCCGGGTTCAGGTGCAATTCGGCCTGCGAGATGCCATCGCGTGCCAGCACGCTGAGCTGCAGCCCGAGCGCCTGCGCGAATTCGGGTGCATCCACCGGCGTCGGCAGCGCGACCGCCGTCGGTGCCGCGCCCGCGTCGCGCAGCGCCGCGGGCGGTGGCGCCGACTGCGCTGCGGCCGCCACGTCGCTCGATGCGGCCAGCGCAGCCGGGCGTTGCGCCGGTTCGGCGATGCGCTGCTCGGCCAGCACGCCGGCGAAGTCGACGCTGCCGTTCGCGGCCGCGTCGGCGTCCCGCCCGTGTGCGGGCTTGCTGTTCAGATCGGCATCGGCCTTCAGGTCGGTGCCGCGCAGGCCGTGCGTGCGGCCGTGGGGCCGCGCCGCGTCGGCGCTCTCGGCCGCGCCGTCGACGGTCGATGTCCCCCTGTCGTCGGCGCCGTTCTTCGCGTCGGTCCGCTGCTGTGCCGCGAGCCAGGGCAGCGCGGCGTCGGCGTTGGTCGCCGCATCGCGATGATTCGTCGTGGCGGGTTGCGTCGCGTCGGTGACGGCGGGCGCCGCGCCGCTGGCCGGCTCGTCCGCGCTCGTGCTCGCCGGCTTCGCGCCGCGCTGCGCCGCGCCGCTGCCGTCGGCGCTGCGCAGCCGGGCGCGGACCAGCGCCCGCGTGCGCTGCGCGGTGTCCGACTCGGCCGGCGCGGCGGCGTCGCCCGTCGAGGCGTCGTTCGAGGTGTTCGGGCTCGTCTCGGCGGCGTTGTCGTCCGCAGCGTCGGTCGCTGCACGGTCCGGCGCGCCGGCCTGGGTCGCGGCGTCCGGCGCCTGGCGCGCTGCGGTCATCGGCGGCGCCTGCGGCGCAGGTGCCTGCATCGCCACCGGGCCGTGGCTCTGCGTCTGGCGCAGCAGCGAGGCGAAGCCGGCTGGGTCGGCGTGCGACGCCCCGAGGCTGTCGGCGCCCTGCGGCGTGTTGGTGGCTGTTGGATGCAATGCCGCGCGCAGCGCGGAGGCGTTCAAGGTCAGCATGGGCGCTTTCGGATGTCGGGGCAGGGCGCTTCAGTTCGGGCCGGCCGCATGGACGCGGTTCCAGGCGACGCGCGCGGCGAACTCGTCGCTTTGCTTCTGGTCGCGCCGGTCGGCCGCCAGGCGTTGCTCGTGGGTGCGGCGCTCGATCAGCTTGCGCACCGAGGCGCAGCGCAGCTCGCATTCGCGCAGCGTGACCAGCGCCCGGTCGGCCTGGGTCGCGGCGTGCTCGGCGATGCGCGTCTGCTGCTCGACCGCCTGGGTCAGCCGCTCGACGAAGCTCTGGTAGCAGCGCACCAGCTCGATCTTGCCTTCGCGGCAGAACTGCGCACTCCAGCGCTGCTCGTAGTCGCGCCGGTAGCTGCGCAGCTGTTCGGCCTGGTCGGCGGCGGCGGTGCTCGCGGCGAGCGCGCGCTGGTGGCCGGTCAGCGCCGCGTCGCGCTGGCGTTCGTGCTGGCCGAGGAGGATCAGCAGCGGCTGGATGTCGGTCATTGGAGCCCCTCGGGCGCTGAGTACATCGCCCGATCCCCCGAGGGGGCGAGCGCAGACGTGATTCGTCCGGGGGACGAATCACGCAAGCGAGCGGCCGGCTTGGCTGGGCCACGAAGTGGCCCCTGCGTGGCCCTGGCCCGGCGCTCGGCCCGCGAAGAACGCGTCGTCATCGGACCCCTCAGCTGTTGATCAGCGCGCGCAGCTGCTGCACGCTGGCGCCGAGGTCGGCGCTCTGGTGCATGCCCTGCTGCAGCAGCGCGGTCATCGGTTCGTGCAGGCGCACGGCGGTGTCGAGCTCGGTGTCGTGGCCGGGCGCATAGGCGCCGAGCTGGATCAGGTCGCGGGCCTTGTTGTGGCGCGCATGCAGCTGGCGGAAACGCCGCGCCGCGTCGATGTGCGGGCCGGCGGCCACGCTGGTCATGACCCGCGAGACCGACTTCTCGATGTCGATCGCCGGGTAGTGGCCGGCCTCGGCGAGCTCGCGCGACAGCACGATGTGGCCGTCGAGGATGCCGCGCGCCGCGTCGGCGATCGGGTCCTGCTGGTCGTCGCCTTCGCTGAGCACGGTGTAGAACGCGGTGATCGAACCGCCGCCCTTCAGGCCGTTGCCGCTGCGCTCGACCAGCTGCGGCAGCTTCGCGAAGCAGCTCGGCGGGTAACCCTTGGTGGCCGGCGGCTCGCCGATCGCCAGCGCGATCTCGCGCTGCGCCATCGCGTAGCGCGTCAGCGAATCCATCAGCAGCAGCACGTTCTGGCCGCGATCGCGAAAGTGCTCGGCGATCACAGTGGCGTAGTTCGCGCCCTGCATGCGGACCAGCGGCGGCGCATCGGCCGGCGCGGCGACGACGACGGCGCGGCGCATGCCTTCCTCGCCGAGGAT
>Ga0207674_10009429_pt1 | contig 11151 bp, 8 predicted proteins | sample KBSCornC72_FD_184303 | JGI IMG/M metagenome (GOLD analysis project Ga0207674, IMG submission 184303) | Corn rhizosphere microbial communities from Kellogg Biological Station, Michigan, USA - KBS Corn C7-2 (SPAdes) (version 2) | ecosystem: Host-associated > Plants > Roots > Rhizosphere > Soil ...
TATCTGCGGGTTGGATGCCGGCGGAGGTGTGCGGGCTGCGTACGGACGCCGCGGCGGAGGCGACCGCCAGCCGCAGGCAGCGCTCGACCGCCCAGCCGTCGTGCAGGCCCAGGATGACGCCGGCGGCGAAGGCGTCACCCGCGCCTATGGTGCTGCGGACCTGCTCGCGCGGCAGCCGGACCGAGCCCTGGCGCCAGGTTCGGCCGCCCGGGGCGGCGGCGACGCAGCCCGCCGGGACGTGCACCACCGCGAGCGCCGATACGCCGTGCTCGATCAGGCCGAGCGCCATCGCCTCCAGCGCCGGCCAGTCCGCCGGCCCGTCCGCGGTGGGCGCCGGAGCGTCGATGCCGGTCAGCGCGCCGGCCTCGAGTTCGTTGATCACGATGCTGTCCAGGTAGGGCAGGCAGGGCCGGGCGACCTGGGTGGTGCGGTCCGGTGCCAGGCTGACCATTTCCATGTTGGTGTGCAGGCCCGCGGCCTGGGCCCGCTGGAGCAAGGCGGACCAGCCGTTGCCCCCGCCGGGCTGCCGACGGTCCATGACCGGGTGGATGCCGGGTGCGCCGGCGTGCAGGACCCGCGCCCGGCCCAGGTCGGCGGCCGAGGCGTCGAAGAGCGCGTTAGCCCCGCTGTGGTGGAAAAAGGTCCGCCGGCCGCCCTCCCGCTCGATCATCCCGTCGGTGAACGAGGTGACCGCGCCGGCCAGCTTCCTGACGCCGGTCACCTCGATGTCGAGCCGCGCGCACTCGGCCAGGATGAAGGCGCCGTGCTCGTCGTCGGCGACGGCGCCGAGCACCCCTATCGGGAATGCCGCCCCGAGCATGCGCAGGTCGACGGCCATGTTGAGGCCCGGACCGCCGGTGCTCATCGATACCTGCTCGATCATGGCCAGATGATCGAGGGCTGGGTAGGCGTCGATCACCTTGGCGACATCGACGAGAACCGTCCCGGCGCACAGGACCCCCTCGCGCCTCATCTGGGGCGGCTCATCCGGCACGCAGCACGGGATCGGTCACCTCCAGGTCGGCCTGGAGGTCGCGGTGCGGGGCGATCTTGGCCTTGGCCAGGGCATCGTGGTAGGCGCGAACGGCGTCGGCCGGACTCAGCTCGCCCCGCAGCACCGGCCGCATCAGGCCGACCAGGTCCAGCTGCGACTCCGCGTGCTGGATCTTGCGTCCGAACAGGGCGACCCGCGCGCCGTGCCGTTCGGCCTGATACAGCAGCTCGAAGGTGTCCCGGGTGGTGCCTGCCGACCCGCCCAGGATGCCTACCACCAGCGACGGATCGTACCCAGCCAGCTCGGCCAGTGCGTCCGGGCCGTTGTAGGCCACCTTCAGGAACAGCGGCCGCTGCGCCACGGTGACCCCGGCCAGGGCACGAGTGATCGAGTCGTTGACGAACGCGCCAACCTGACCGGACGCCAGGGCGGCCGGCGCGTTGGGGTTGAAGACCTCGAGGAAATGCCGGATGCCCAGCGCGGCGGCCTCCCGCCGGAAACTGCCGTACGCCTCGAGCGTGGCCAGGTCGTGGTCCAGCTCGTTGTTGAAGGTCATGGAGTACAGCACGAGGTCGCAGAACGGACGGACGGCGGACAGGTCGGCCGTGCGGAACGGCCGCGACGGCAGGGCGGGGTAGCGGCCGCCCCGGCTGTTCCAGATGTCCGTGCTGTCGTTTCCCCGCACGGCCAGGGTCATATCTCCCAGCGAGCCCTCCCGGGCCAGCTGCTCCCCGTTGGCCGCCGAGGTCAGCATGATGTCGAGTTCGCCCTGGGCGACCAGGGCTCGCATGTCGTCGAGGAATTCGCCGCGCGTGCGGTACCGGCCGGACCCGGCCGTGCGGGCTGGTCCGGCCGGCCCGGCTGGTCTCGTCGGCCCGGCCGAGGTGAGGCCGAACGCCATGTCGGCGTCCTTGGCGTCCGCGATCACGAAGTCGCCGGGGGTGTACCGGCCCGCCGTGATGGCGCCCAGCTTGCGGTCCAGGCGGCGGACGGCCGGATCAGGCATGGACATCGGTCAGCCTCTCTGGTGAGCCGGCGCTGACGAGGACCTTCACGTGCTGACCCGACGAGGCCAGCGCGAAGGCCTCGGCGACCTGAGCCAGCGGCCGGACGGCGGTGACGAAATCCGCCGCCTTGACGGCTCCCCGGCCCAGCAGGTCAGCCGATTCGGCGTAATCCGGGGGAAGGTAGGTGGCACTGCCCTGGATGCGGATCTGGTGGTCCTGCACGATCGGCAGCGGGATGGTGACCTCCCGGGCCGGGACGCCCACCACCATGACCGTCCCGCCCTTGTCGGCGATGGCGATCGCCTGATCCAGCGACGACTGGACGGACACGCAGTCGAAGACGATGTCGGCGCTCCCGCCCAGCGCCTCCCGCACCTGGCCGGTGACGTCGGGCGAGCGCGCGTCGATGGTCGCGTCGGCGCCGAGGGCCGCGGCCCGCTGGCGCTTGGCCAGGTTCGGATCGGTGCTGACGACCGTGCCCGCTCCGTGCGCACGGAGCACCGCGAGGGTGAGCAACCCGATGGTGCCGGCGCCGAGAACGGCGACGGACCGGCCGGCCACGTCGCCGGCCAGGCGTACCGCGTGCACCGGCGTGGACAACGGCTCGATCAGCGCCGCGGCATGATCGTCGAGCACGTCCGGCACGGGGTGCAGGCGGTTCGCGGGCACGGTGAAGTAGTCGGCCATGCCGCCCTGAGCGTAGCCGCAGCCGAAGAACTGCAGGTTCTCGCACAGGTTCTCGCGTCCGGTGGTGCACATCTTGCACGTCCAGCAGGGCAGGTCGGGTTCCACGATGACCCGCTGGCCTGGCGCCACCCGGGCCGCGGAGCCCGCGGTCTCGATGACCCCGACGACCTCGTGGCCCGGCCGGTACGGCAGCGGGACGAACGGATGGCTGCCGCGGGCCGCGTGCAGGTCGGATCCGCACACCCCGGCCACGAGCGTGCGGACCAGGGCCTCGTTCGGGCCGGGGGCGGGGATGTCCGCTGCCTCGACAGCGATCCGGTCCGGGTAGACAACGACGCGTCGCATGCTAGTCAGGGCGGCTTTCTGGGGTGGCGTAGTGGTCAAGGTCAGCGAACGTCTTCCTGACGCCCCCGTCCAGCAGGGCGGTCAGGATCGAGCTGTACACCCGGGTGAACCGGGTGTCGTCGGCTAGGTCGCCGAAGACCGCGCGGTTGTCCTCGAGGAATGCGGCCGGGTGCCCCCGCTGCCGTGCCGCCGCGGCCCGCAGTCGCGGCGCGAGAATGTCGTCGATCTCGTACCTCTCGCCGTTCTCGTCGATGCCCTCGGCGTAGCGGGCCCAGCTGGCCACGACCGCCGCCGACCGGGTGACCGGACCGCCGGCCGCGAGCTGGTGCCGGATGACCGGGAGCAGGAACTTGGGAATGAGATCGGAGGTGTTGGCGCACAGCCGGGCTACGGTGTCGCGCACCTCCGGGTTGGAGAACCGCTCGATGAGCTGGCGGGCGTACCGATGAACGTCGATGCCGGGCACCGGCCGCAGGGTGGGGATGGCTTCGGCGGTCATGTAATCCATCAGGAACCGGTCGAACAGCGGGTCCGTGGTGACCTCGTGCACGAGCCGGTACCCGGCCAGGTAGCCCGGATAGCACAGGGCCTGGTGACTGGCGTTGAGCAGCCGCAGCTTCATCAGCTCGTAGGGTTCCACGTCAGAGACGATCCGCACGCCGGCGTCCTCCAGCGGCGGCCGGCCGCCGGCGAAGTCGTCTTCCAGCACCCACTGGGTGAACGGCTCGCAGAACACCGGCCACCGGTCCTCCAGGCCGAACCGCCGGCTGAGCTCGGCCCGGTCCTCATCGGTCGTCTGCGGCGTGATGCGGTCGACCATGCTGTTGGGGAACCGGACGTGACGGGTGATCCAGTCGGCCAGCCCGGGATCGCGCAGGCGAGCGAACGCGGTGAACGCCCGCTGGCTCACGTGGCCGTTGCCCTGGATGTTGTCGCAGGACAGGATGCTGAAGGCGGGGATACCCCGGTCACGGCGGCGGGTCAGCGCCTCGGTGACCAGCCCGAAAACGGTGCGCGGCGTGGCGCCCGGCTGCAGGTCGGCCAGCACCGCTGGATCGGACCCGTCGAAGTCGCCGGTGACCGCGTCGAGGTGGTAGCCGCCCTCGGTGACGGTGAGCGACACGATCCGGGTCGCCGGCTCGGCCATCTTCTCGATCGCGGCCCCGGGATCGTCGGGCGCGAAGAGGTACTCCACGATCGACCCGATCACCCGGGGCTCCCAGGTGCCGTCGCCATGCCGCAGGACCAGCGTATACAGGCCGTCCTGGGCGGCCAGCGCGTCGCGCATCGTGGTGTTGGACAGCTGCACCCCGATACCGCAGATGCCCCAGTCCATCGCCGCGCCGCGGTTCATCAGCGTGTCGATGTACATGGCCTGGTGCGAGCGATGGAAACCGCCGACGCCGATGTGCACGATCCCCGTCGTCACCTGGCGGCGGTCATAACCAGGCACCGGCACGTTCAGCTCGGCCAGCGTTTTCCCGGTCACCGTGGTCATACGGCTCCTTCCCCCGTCAATTTCCCCGTCAATCGCAGGGCCCCGTCAATCGCAGGGCCGGGACGATATGCCGGAACCTGGCGTGACGTTCCGCGTGGAAGGCGGTCATGGCCGGGTCCGGCTCGGCCGCCAGGCTGGCCGGCGGAGCCAGCGGTCCGGTGATGTCGTCGAAGCTCAGCAGGCCCGCGGCGTGGGCGCCCAGCAGGGCCGCGCCCCGTCCGGACGCGTCGGGCACGTCGACAGCGGACAGCGGCCGCCCCAGGACGTCCGCGAGCAGCTGCCGCCAGCCCGCCGCCAGGGTGCCTCCGCCGGCCAGCCGCAGCCGCGCCGGACCCGGCCCGCCAGACAGGCCCCCGCCGAGCTGATCCTCGCCGAGCTGATCCTCGCCAAGCAGGGCGTCGAGCGCGTCGCGGATCGCGAACGCGGTTCCCTCGAGCGCGCTCCGCAGCAGCGACGTCCGGTCATCGGCCAGGGACAGCGCGGTCCAGGAGCCGCGCAGCGCCGGATCGCAGTACGGTGTCCGTTCCCCCGACAGGTGCGGGACGAAGATCGGGTCGTGCGGGCGGCCAGGGCGGCCGGCGCTGGCGTACACCTCCGCCCAGCTGGCGTTCATGACTTCGCGCACCCAGTTCAGGCTGAGCCCGGCGCTGAGGGTGGCGCCCATCTGGTACCAGCCATCCGGCGTCGCCGACCGGTACAGGTTGACTCCGGCGTCCGCCCGGCTGTCCGGCGCGTCCAGCAGCCGGAGGACCTGCGCGCCGGTGCCGACGGTCAGCTGGACGTCGCCCAGGCCGATGCCGCTGCCGAGGGCGGCCGCGGCCGTGTCCCCGGCTCCGGCTGCGACCGGGAGGCCCGGGGGCAGCCCCAGCTCGGCCGCTGCCGCCGCGGTGAGGTGCCCGGCCGGCGCACCGGCCGAGGGCAGCACGGCCGCCAGCAGCCCGGCGTCCAGCCCCAGCGCGCCGACCACGTCGAGGTCCCAGCGGTCGCCCGGCACGTCGTAGAGCAGGCTGGCGGATGCGTCGCTGGGCTCGGCGTGGATCTCGCCGGTGAGGCGGGCCCGCAGCCAGTCCTTGGGCGCCAGCGCCCAGCGCGCGTCCCGGTACGTCCCCGGTTCGTGCTCGGCTACCCACATGAGCAGCGGCCCGGTCATCCCGGGGGCCAGCGGGTTGGCCAGCCGGGCCCGTGCGGCCGGCTCCAGGCGGCGGTAGGCAGCCAGCGCCCCGGTGGCCCGGCTGTCGGCCCAGAGCAGGGCCGGCCGGAGCACCTCGCCGTCGGCTGAGGTCAGCACCAGGCCGTGCATCTGCCCGGAAAGCCCGATCGCCGACGGCCGCGCGCCGCCCGCGCTGACGGCGGCCTGGACGGCCTCGCAGGCGCAGGCCCGCACCGCGCTCCACCAGTCGCCCGGATCGCTCTCGGCGTAGCCGGCCCTCGCCGAGATCACGGCGTAGCCGGCCGACGCTTGCGCCAGGACCCTGCCCCCCGTATCGGTCACGACCGCCTTGGCCGAGCTGGTGCCAAGGTCAAGACCCAGGGTGCAGACCGCGTTCATCCCTGCCAGCACTCGATGATGATCTTGTGGACGGTCCGGTCACCGCGCAGCGTATCCAGGGCGCTGGCGTAGTCGTCGAGCGGGAAGCGGTGCGTGATGAGGCCGTCGGTCCGGGCCCGTCCGCTGCGCAGCGCCGCGATCGCGGCCGGGAACGCGTTGATCTCGGCGAAGGACCCCTTGATGGTGATCTCGCGCCGGAACACGTCGTACGGGCTGACCCGTACGAGGTCTTCCGGCTCGGTCACGCCGTAGAACATTACGGTCCCGCCGCTGCGGGTCAGCGGCACGCACTGCTCGGACACGACGGCCGACCCGGTGGCGTCGACCACGATGTCGAACCCGCCGCCCGAGGCCGCCTTCAGCTTGGCCGCGTCGCCGGCCAGGTCCGCGCGGTCCATCAGGAACGTCGCGTCGAGCCCGAGGTCCTCGGCCCGCTTGAGCTTGAACGCCGACGAAGCCGCCACGGTCACGCTGGCCGCGCCGCCGCGCGCGATGAGCTGGGCCAGCAGCAGGCCGGTCGGGCCGGCGCCGAAGACCAGGGCCGAACTCCCCGGCCGCGGGCTCAGCGTCTCCACGCCGTGCATGGCGCACGCCGTGGGCTCGGTGAACACCGAGATGTCGGGATCGATGCCGTCCACCGAGAAGACCAGGCTGGCGGGGACCGTGACGTATTCGGCGAACGAGCCGGGCCAGTTCGTGCCGAGCCCTTTGAGGTTGGCGCATAGCAAGGTGCGCCCGGTCCGGCAGTACTCGCAGTGCCCGCAGCTCATGTTCGGGTTGACCGAGACGTACTCGCCGAGCCGGAACCCCTCGGTGCCCTCGCCCAGCGCGTCCACCGGCCCGATGAGCTCGTGCCCGGGCGTCAGCGGGAACTCGGCGAAGAACTTGCCGTTGTGGATGTGGAGGTCCGTGCCGCAGATCCCGGTCTGGCGGACGCGGACGCGGACCTCCCCGGGCTCCGGATCCGGTGTCGGGATGTCCCTGATCGCGAAGCTTCCCGGGGCATCGTAGACAACGGCTTTCATGCTGCTCCTTCGGCGAACGGGGCCGGGGACGGGGCCGGGCGGACCGGGCGACCCCGGGCGAGGCGGGCTCGGGACTCACTCCCGGGCCGGATCCCCCTGCCTGCTGATCATGCGACCCAGCAGGCCGCTCACCCTCGTGGGACCACCACGCAGGGCGGCGGCGCGCCGCTGCTGGTCGACGTAGACGGCGGTGATGAGGACGGCGCCGACCACGACCTGCTGCCAGAACGGCTGGATGCCGATGATCACGAACCCGTTCTGCAGCGTGGCCGGGATGAACACCCCGATGACGCTGCCGAGGATGGACCCGTAGCCGCCGAACAGGCTGGTGCCGCCGATGACCACGCCGGCGATCACGGACAGGTTGGTCGCGGTCTGCCCGCCGATCGTGGTCGACTGGAAGAACGCCAGGTTGAGCCAGCCGGCGAAGCCGGCCAGCAGGCCGGACAGGGCGTAGATCATGACCAGGTGACGGGGGACGTTGACGCCGGCCCGCCGGCCCGCCTCGGGGTTCGAGCCGATCGCGTAGGTATGCAGCCCGAACCGGGTCCGGTGCAGCAGCACGATCCCGAGTAGCACGATGACCGCGGCGATGACGGCCAGCCACGGTATCTCCCCGACGATGTTGCCGAAGCCGACCGAGTTGACCATGACGGTCGGGACGTTGCGCAGGTCCACGCCGCCGGTGATGACCTCGGCCAGGCCGAGGGCCATCCCCAGGGTGCCGAGCGTGACGATGAGCGGCGGCACCTTCGCCCGCGCGACCAGGAACCCGTTGAGCAGCCCCCAGGCGAGCCCGCAGCCGATGGCCACCAGGGCGCCGATGATGGCCGAACCCCAGCCCTGGCCGCCGCCGATGTTGGCCATCACCTTGTCGGCGACGACTCCGCTGAAGACCAGCACGCTGCCTATCGACAGATCGATGCCGCCGGTGATGATCACGAAGGTCATCCCGACGGCCAGGACCGCCAGGATGGCGGTGTTCTGCACGATCCCGCGGATGTTGAACACGGTCAGGAAGGCGCTGGGCTTGAGGATCGAGAAGATGACGACGATCACGGCCAGCACGATGATGATCTGCAGCGCCTGCAGCCGGGCCAGCCGCGCGAGCCGGCCGGTCGGTTCTTCCTCGGTCGGCGCCGCGCCGGCCGGCGCGGCGCCATCAGGAACAGGGGGCGGCACGGTCGTCTGCTCGGTCATGACTGGATCTCCCGCATGCCGTTTTCCTGCGTCCTGTCATCCTGGGTCACGGCGCCGGTCATCGCCCCGACCAGCTCCTCCATCGTCGTATCCTTCGCCCGGAACGTGGCCACCCGGCGGCCGAGCCGCATGACCTGCACGTCGTCGGCGACCTGGAGCACGGCCGGCATCTGGTGGCTGATGAACACCACACCGAGGCCGCGGTCGCGGACCCGCCGGATCAGGTCGAGAACGCCCTGGGTCTGCACCACGCCGAGCGCGGCCGTGGGCTCGTCGAGCAGGATGACCCGCTTGGCCCAGGCGGCGGCGCGAGCGACCGCGACCGCCTGTTTCTGGCCGCCGGACATGGCGCCGATGCTGCCGGAGAAGTTGCGCACGGTCGCGCCGAGCTCGTCAAAGGCCTTCTTGCTGCCGGCGCGCATATCCGTGTTGTTCATGAACCCCAGATGCCCCAGCAGGCCCGGCCGCATGATCTCGCGGCCCAGGTACATGTTCTGCACCGGGTTGAGGTGGGGGGCCAGGGCCAGGTCCTGGTACACGGTCTCGATCCCGTAGCGGCGCGCCGCGAGCGGGCCGTCGATGGTCACCGGCTGACCGTCGACCAGGATCTCGCCCGAAGTCGGCGTCTCGGTCCCGGACAGGATCTTGACCAGCGTGCTCTTGCCGGCCCCGTTGTCCCCGATGAGCGCGGTCACCTCGCCGGCCTTGACCTCGAAGTTGGCGCCCGACAGCGCGCTGACGTGACCGTACACCTTCGTGATGTCGCGTGCTTCCAGCGCAACGCTCATGGAACCACTCCTTATCGACTGCGGCCCTGACTCAGCTGTGAATTCAACGCTGATGCCGCAACCGGCCGTAACCGTGCCGCAATGTTTAGCAAGAGGGTCCCCTGTCATGTCATCGATGTCAATAGCTGGAATCAAAACGATACATGCTGCCTGTAGGCCCTGTTCAAGCTCGGTAATAGATCATCGGTCGAGTGGTATTGACATCGGTGACATAGCTGCTGCAAGATCAGCCCGTATGTTTCCGAGAGGTTGCCAGAAGCTGAACATGCCGGTCCGCGGGGACACTGCTGCCATCGCAGGACCGGCAGCCGAACCCAGAAATCACGCGAAGGAGCAGGTATGAAGCGGTCTTTGGCGAAACCAGCCGCGGGGGCGACGGCAGTCTTGCTGCTGACCCTCACGGCGGCGGCGTGCTCGTCCTCGAGCTCGTCCAGCGCGGCCGGCGGTTCCACCGCCACCGGCGGCTCGACCAGCGGCAAGTCCTACAAGATGACGTTCATCCAGGGCGTGGCCGGTGACGGCTTCTACGTCACGATGGGCTGCGGCATCCAGTCCGAGGCCAAGAAGCTCGGCAACGTCACCGTCAACATCCAGGGCCCGTCGCAGTTCGACGCCACGCTGCAGAACCCGATCATCGAGTCGGTCACCGCGGCCAAGCCCGACGCGATCCTGATCGCCCCCAACGACGTGTCGGCCAGCCGGCCCCCGATCGCCGCGGCCATGGCCGCGGGCATCAAGGTCGTCCTCGTCGACACCACGCTGACCGACCCGTCCGGCGCCGTCTCGCAGATCTCGTCGGACAACACGGCCGGCGGCGGCTACGCCTTCAGGGCGATCCAGCAGCTCGTGCCCGGCGGCGGCGAGGTGCTCGTCGTCAACGTGAAGCCCGGCGTCAGCACCACCGACCAGCGCCAGGCGGGCTTCGAGGCCGCGGCCAAGGCCGACCCCAAGTTCAAGTACGTGGGCACGCAGTTCGACCAGGACAGCGCGTCCGTGGCCGCCCAGGTCACGCTGGCGGCGCTGCAGAAGAACCCCGGCATCGTCGGGATCTTCGCGGCTAACCTGTTCTCCGCCGAGGGCGCCGCCACCGGTGTCCGCCAGGCCGGCAAGTCCGGCAAGGTCAAGATCGTCGGATTCGATGCCGAGCCGGACGAGATCACCGCGCTGAAGCAGGGCACCGTGCAGGCGCTCATCGCCCAGTCTCCGTTCGTCATCGGGACCAACGCGGTGGACCAGGCCTACAAGGCCCTGACCGGCAAGCCGACCACCCCGAAGATCGGTACCAAGTTCACCATCATCACGCAGGCCAACCTGACGTCGCCGCAGAGCCAGGCGGCGATCTACAAGACCGCCTGCTGATAAGCCCGCTGACACACTGTGCTGATTCGTAGGGCGGCCGGAGACTACCCGCCATGACCACCATGCGTGACGTTGCCCGCGTCGCCGGAGTCAGCGCCAAGACCGTGTCCCGGGTCTTCAACGATGACCCTCACGTCACCGAGGAGACCCGGGACCGGGTCCGCTGGGCCATGCAGAAGCTGAACTACGTACCGAACATGCTGGCCCGCAGCTTCCGGGTCGGCGCGGACGCCGCGGTGGGGCTGGCCATCCCCGATATCGCCGACCCGTTCTTCGCCGCGATGACCAGCAGCATCGAGGTGGACCTGGGCGGGCGCGGAATGGCGGTCGTGGTGACCAGCCTCCGCCAGGGCGCCGAGCACGAGCGCTCGGCCCTGGAGTCGCTGCTCCGGCGCCAGATCAGCGGCCTGATCGTGGCCGCCGTCAGCCCGGACCAGTCCTACCTGGCCCCGTGGCAGCAGCGGACGCCGGTGGTGTTCGTGGACCGGGCCCCCCGGGGGCTCTCCAGCATCTACGTGATCGAGGACGACCTGGCCGGCGCGCGCGAGGCCGTCCTGCACCTGGCGAGCCACGGCCACCGGCGGGTGGCCTTCTTCGATATCTCCGCCCCGGTCATGACGACCCGGCGTCGGCTGAAGGGCTACCGGGAGGCCGTGGCCGAGGCCGGCCTGGACGACCGCCCCGACCTCGTCTGCACGT
>Ga0207674_10009431_pt1 | contig 11150 bp, 12 predicted proteins | sample KBSCornC72_FD_184303 | JGI IMG/M metagenome (GOLD analysis project Ga0207674, IMG submission 184303) | Corn rhizosphere microbial communities from Kellogg Biological Station, Michigan, USA - KBS Corn C7-2 (SPAdes) (version 2) | ecosystem: Host-associated > Plants > Roots > Rhizosphere > Soil ...
CTGGACGCATTCGCCACGGAGCCACTGCCGGCCGACCATGCACTCTGGAAGCTCGAGAACGTGATGATCAGCCCGCACTCCTCGAACTCGTCACCGAACGTGCGGCATCGCACGATGGCGTTCTTCGTCGAGAACCTTCGCCGTTTCAAATCGGGCGAAGAGCTGCTCAATCGCGTAGACCTTGAGGCCGGGTACTGATGCGAACCGCACGGGCGAAGCTGGCCGCTCGCACCGCCGGCTTCACGGAGTCGGTGATCCGTGAGATGACGCGGCTGAACGCGATCCACGGCGGGATCAACCTCGCGCAGGGTTTCCCCAACTTCGCGGCGCCGCAGGCGATCAAGGACGCGGCGAAGCAGGCGATCGACGCGGACATCAACCAGTACGCGATCACCTGGGGAGCGAAGTCGCTTCGCGACGCCCTGTCGCGCACCTACGCCGATCTCTACGGAATGGCCGTCGACCCGGAGACGATGCTCACGGTCACGTGCGGCGCGACCGAGGCGATGATCTCGACGCTTCTCGCGCTCGTCGATCCCGGCGACGAAGTCATCGTGCTCGAGCCGTTCTACGAGAACTACGGGCCGGACGCCGACATCGCCGGCGCGCGACCGGTCTACGTGCCGCTGCGCCCGCCGGAGAACGTGTTCGATCGCGACGAGCTTCGCAAGGCGTTCGGACCACGAACGAAGGCGATCATCGTGAACACGCCGAACAACCCGACTGGCCGCGTGTTCACGCGAGACGAGCTCACGTTCATCGCGTCGCTCTGCATCGAGCACGACGTCGTCGCCGTCACCGACGAGATCTACGAGCACATCCGCTACGACGGCGAGCACATCCCCATGGCGACGCTGCCCGGCATGGCCGAGCGCACCGTGACGATCTCCGGCGCGAGCAAGACGTTCTCGGTCACGGGTTGGCGCGTCGGCTGGATCGTCGCGCCGCCGGAGCTCACCGCGGGGATCCGCAAGGTGCACGACTTCGTCACCGTCGGTGCGCCGGCGCCGTTGCAGGAGGCGGTCGCCGCCGGTCTCGCGATGGGTCGTCCGTATTACGACTCGCTGAGCGCCGAGTACCGCAAACGGCGCGATCTCCTGGTGCCCGGGCTCGAGGCCGCCGGGTTCGCGACGCGCAAACCGGAGGGCGCCTACTACGTGCTCTGCGACATCACGCCGTTCGGCTTCGACGACGACACCGCGTTCGCGCGCTGGCTTGTCTCAGAGGTCGGCGTCGCCGGCGTACCGGGCTCCTCCTTTTATTCGGAGCCGGCGCTCGGAAAGCACCTCATCCGCTTCACATTCTGCAAGACGCACGACGTGCTGACCGCCGCGGCGGAGCGGCTCATGCGCACACGGGAGCTAGCGGCGAAGCGGCGCTAGCGCTGATCGTGGTTCAGATCCGCGGCAGGCGGATCGGTCCTCCCACGTGCATGAGATCCCACGTCACCGTCGTCGTGGCGCCCGTGCTCTCGTCATAGAACGTCTCGCTACCTGTGAGGTGCGAACCTGGATTGCGCGGATCGAGCTGCCCGCTCACGCGGTGTTCACCGATGCCGATGACCTGCGCGGGCACCGTGCCGGGTCGGGAGAAGTTCTGACCGACGCAGGTGCGCGTCTCGGTCTGAACGGCCTGCGCGTCGGTCCCCTTGATCTCGTAATCGCCCAACGGACGGCGATCAGTATTGAAGCGGACCGAGTACTTGCCATCTCCCGAGAGCTGCAGCGTCACACCGCCGCGGTCGGAGCGGTAGGAGAACGTCCCTGAGTAGTCGTTGCTCTCGGCGGAGGTCCGCTTGCAGCCGCCGAGCGAGAAGCCGTCATGCGTCTCGACCTTGACCCACTCGTTGAAGCCGTACGTCAGCTGCTTCGCCTCGAGCGTGATGAACGGCGAGACTTCGTTCCCGATCATTTGCTCCATGCCGTGCACGCTCAGCTCATCGCCGGTACGGAGCGTCCGGCGCTCCGCTCCCTGCCACGTGTCCCGCGTGTCCTTGCCCGCCCAGGTGAGGCTCTCCTCATACTCAGAGCGGATCTCGACCGTGCCGGTCCACTGTCCGGGCTGCGGATCGTGGTGCGAGACGGTCATTCGCGCGCACGAATCAAATGTGAGCGAGAACTGGAGCCACCCGGCGAGTACGTCAACGATCGTTGACGCGAGCGATGCGACCGCCGCTGGCCCCAATAGCTTCTCGCCCGCCTGGGCGAGCTTCGTCGCGTCGCCTGCTATGGGGATGTCTCCAGCACCGCTGCCGGAGATCGCCGCATTCAGCAAGAGCTTGAGGTTCGGAGGCTCGGCCGTACGCACGGACGAGCACACGACGACCGGCGAGTGGATCTCCTTGCCTGGGTGGTCGCTCGCCTCCTCGTCGGTGACGTTGACCGTGATGCTGTCCGTGGCTTTGTGGTCTCCGAGCAGTTCCAGCGGCCGTTCGAACCGTCCGGCTACCCTGCCCGTGCCGAGGAATTGCTCGATCGGAAGCAGCGCGTGCGCCGGCGACCCGCGCACGATGTCCCACGCCACGCGCCAGTTCTTGATCGCGCCGCCAACGTCGTCGAGATCGTTCGGCAGCGGAAGCCCGAGCGCGCTGCCGCAGCCGCGGATCGCGGACCAGATCGGACTCTGCTTCTTCTCCTGCTGGTACTTCGTCCATAGCTCGTCCGGGATGCCGGCGACGACCTTCGCGGAGACCGGCACCTTCGCTCCTGTCGCTTTGTGGAGCTGCCGGGCTGAGAGCTCCGTCTTCACCTCGGTGTTCTGATACAGGAGCACGAGCCCCTGGATCCGGAACACGATCCCGAGGAGCTCGAAGAGCACCCCGAGCCGCTGCTCGACCGCCCCACTGTCCTTGAACAGATGAGCGATGCCCTCGGCGACGAGTCCCTTGATCTTCTCCGACATCGCGAACGAATAGAGGTCGGCCAAGCCCGGGACGTTGCCGTTCATGTGCTCGAGCAGTGCCGCGCAGTCCGTCGCGATGTCTGCGCCACCGGTCGCGTTCAGATACATGCCGTTCTCCGGAATGACCTTCGCGAGACGCCCTCCGACAGCGCCGCTGGACGGCGATCGACTTGGTCCGACGCTCGGTGATGCGCTCGGCGTCGGTCGGATCGTCGGCGACGTGCTACCGGGAGTTGGTGATGGTGAACGAGCCGGTGCGGCGGTCCTTAGTGCCGGCGGATCCTTCACCCCGGCGAGCAGCAGGCCCCGCAGGCCTGAGACGAGGATCGCGACGTCGAGTGATCCGAGGCGGAGGTCGCTCGGAAGGAACGCGTCACGAAGGTCGAGCGCATCTTCCTGGCGGGCCGCGAGGGCTGCGAGCAGGAGTGGGGCGTTGCTCTGCCTGACATCGATCGGGTCGCTGCTGCTGTGGTACTTCTCGGCCAGCTTTACCCACTCTGAGACGAACACGGCGAGCCGTGCGGGCTGCTCCTTCACGGTCGTCGACGCCTGTGTCGCCGGAGATGGCTGCTGACTCAAAGACGGCAGCGCGCCGCCGCCGGCGAGCGTCGCCGCGAACTCCCGGAAGGTGACACGCGACAGGTCAGCTCGTCGCTGCACCTCATAGGCCATGCCCTCGAGCTGCGGCGTCGTGACATAGACGAGCGAGGGCGAGCCTTTGCGGGCGTTCGCGTCGTCGGCGACGACGATGCCCGCGAGCTCGAGGATCTTCCGGGTTGCAGCAATCGCGGCCTGAGGCGTCCGCGCATCGACCGCACTGTCGACCGCCGAGACGATGTCTTTCGGGAGTGGCGCCCGTGCGGCGGCCTGCGCCGGGGCGCTCGTGTTCTGAGCCGGGCTCTCGGCCGGTGCTGTCGCGAACGACGGCGAGGCGAGGGGGACCTCGCCGGGGATCGAAGGAAGTGCGGCCGGCGCGGCGCTCTGACATGCCGTGAGCGAGGCGGCGACAAGCAACACGAGTGTCCTCAGCAAAGGAGCGCTCTCACGATGGTCGAACACCCTGCACCCTCCTCGCGTGGCCGGAAATCTAGTTCAGTGCCGCCGACGGCGCGTGCCTCGTTGGTGACGCTCGCGACGCCATCAGGATCTCGGAACGAACACATCGTGGTTAATGCCGGGCGGTGGGATCCTCAAATCTCGATCTCGGCACCGTCGTCGGCGAGTGGCCACGCGAGCTCGTCGTGCCGCGCCAGCGTCTCCCGCCCGGCGTGCGTGAGCACGATCCGTTTCGCCCGCAGTTCCTCGCGATGCGCGAGCAGCGTCGCGTGCGACAGGTGCTGCGGGATGTGCTTTTCAAAGGAGTACGCCTCGGCGATGAAGAGATCGGCTGCCTCGGCGAGTCTCGGCAATGCAGCGCACCAGTCGGTGTCGCCCGTGTACGCCACGATCCGGTCATCAACGCGCACGCGGATGCCGTGCGGCACCGTCTCCGCCAGATGCGCGACGGGCAGCGCGACGACCTCGAGCGGACCGATCCGCGTCGCTTGCTCACCGAGCTCGACGTACGTCACACCGAACCGCTGCTCCGTCCGGGACGAGGTCGGCAGCGCCGCCTCGAACACGGCCGTCATCCGATCGCGCACACCGGGTGGACCCGCGACGACGAGCGGGCGCTCGCGCTTCGTGAACTGGCCGTCGAGGATCAGATAGGGCACGCCGCCGCTGTGGTCGCCATGGAAGTGCGTGAGCAGCACGGCGTCGATCGTCCCTGGGTCGATGCCGGCTCGCTTCAGGGCAACGAGCGAAGTCGCGCCGCAATCGACGAGGAACCGGTAGCCAACGCCATCGACAAGGATGCACGTTTGGAAGCGACCGCCATCGCCGAACGAATCTCCGCTTCCGACGAAGCGGACGCGCGTCACTCGGTCGGGAGCTGCTCGAACGGAGTGATGCGCAGCATCGCGAGATAGACCGCGTACGGGTCCGGCGGCGCGGCGACGCCGTTCGAGGGCACCGTGCTCACATTGCTCACCGTCTGCGCCGCGCGGTCGGCCTCTTGCTGTCGCCCGAGTGCGCGGAGTGCCTGCGGGTACGAGTTGCGAAGTCCGAAGATGCCCTGCGAGTTGCCCATCGCGAGGCCCTTCTCGAACGCGGCGACCGCCTCTTCGAACATGCCGAACGAGTACGCGGCCTCGCCGTACGCGAGCCAAGCGAAGTTCGTGTTCTGCGCATACGCGTCGCCCTTCGTACGCTCGTAGAGGGAGCGCCGCATGATCGTGTCGTTCCACTGGTCGCCGACGATCGCCTTCAGGAGCTTCTCGTCGTCAGGCTTGTAGATGACCATGTAGCGGAACGAGAACGACTGCCCGTTGCGATCGAAGAAGTCGTACGACAGCGGGAAGTTGTTGCCGCGCATCGAGTCATTCACGTAGAAGACGCTCTTCGCGTCGTCGTATCCCCGGACCGTGCGCCAGTGCGCGATGCGGGAGACCCAGGGCTCTTCCATCCACTGCGTCACCATCGGCGCGAAGCCGTTGGCGACGAGCGTCTTGAGGACCTGGTTGGTGCCGTTGTTGCGCCACATCGACTTGAGACCGAAGTTCTCCTGCACCCACGGACCGACGCCCTGCGGTCCCATGCCGCGTCGGACATCGGTGCCGCGGAGCGCGAGACGCGCGGTCTCCTGATTGGCATCGACGCCGAGCGTCGAGAGTGCCATCACCACGGCGGCGGGCCCGCAGTTGTTGAGCGACTGCCACACGTGCTTCATGTCGGGGAATGCGGCGCTCGCGGGCGCGGCGACGGGCGTCGGAAGGACCTCCTCGACGATCACCAGAGCGGGAGCGCTGACCGCGACCACAGGCTCGGCGACCGCGACAGACGCGGCGAGCTCCTCGGTCGGTGTCGTATCAACGATGGCGGCGCTTTCCGCTTGCGCGACCGGGCGCAAAGCGACGCCACCAGCGAGGACAACGCCGATGGTCAGGGCAAAGACAGCGGCGGAGGCACCCCGACCTCTCATATGTGGCTATAGGGTATCCCGCCGCCGGCCCCCCGACGAGTCCGGGAGCGTCCCAGACACGTACCATCCGGCGATGAGCCCGACCACATTGGTCCGCGGCCGGCTGCGCGACCACCCGCTGTGGTCCCGCGCGCTGGGCGCGCCCGAGATGGTGGGTCGGTTGATCCAGCCGGTCATCGTCTCGGCCCGCGTCGAGGACCGCGAGCGCGTTCCCGACGTGCCGTTCCTCGAGCGACTTTCGCTGACCGAGCTGGTTCGCGATGCACGCGAAGCCTCGTCCGCCGGTCTCGCGGGATTCCTTATCTTCGCGGCATCGGATCGCAAGGATGAGCTCGCGCTTCTGGCGAGCGAGCGCGACCACATCGTCGCCCGCGCCATCCACGCCGTGAAAGACGCCGCGCCCGACCTAGCGGTCGCGACCGATGTTTGCGTCTGCGCGTATACGCCGCACGGCCAGTGCGTGCTGTTCGCGGACGGCCAGGCGAACGTCGCCGGCACGCTCGACCGGCTCAGCGAGATCGCCGCGGTGCACGCGGATGCGGGCGCCGACCTGCTCATCCCATCGGGGATGCTCGAGGGCAGCGTGCGCGCGCTTCGCGCGGCGGTGTCGTCGGCGGGACGGCCCGAGCTTCCGATCGCGGCGGTGGTCAAGCTCGAGAGTGTTCTCTACGGGATGCATCGCGTTGCCGTGGAGGCGGTCCCGCTGACGGAGCGCGCCGTCCCGCTCGTTGCAGTCGACGATCGCGACGGAGCCCGCACGCGTGCGGCGCGTGAGGTCGCGGCTGGCGCGGACGCCATCGTGTTGAAGCCGGGCCTCGTCACGCTCGATCTCGTGACGCGCGTCTCCGAGAGCGTCGATCGACCGGTGATCTCGTTCTTCACCGCTGACGAACACGCGTTCTTCGCCACGCCCGACGACTCGCAGGATCGCACCGACGCCGAGCGAGAGACCTTCGCTGCCGCGCGGCGCGCGGGGGCGGACCTGCTCATCAGCTACGGCGCGCTGAGCGCAGCGGCCGAGTGATCCGCGCGGGCGCGTTCGACGCGACGCTGCGGTCCCTCGCCATCGCCGTCGCGCTCGTGGTCCAGATCGTCGCGGTCGCCGTGATCGGCGATGTGTTCCGCGACGTGTTCGCATCCGCGCCTCACGCCGACGCCGTGCAGGCCGCGGCTATCGAGACCGTCGCGCGCGTCGCGCCCGCCGCACGCGGCGACCGCCTGTTGGCCATCAATCTCGCCCTGGACCTCATCCCGCCGAGTGTCGCAGCGGTGGCTGCGCCAGCGAGCGCGCCACAAGCTGATGTGCTGACCGCTCCCGAGCCCGCGCCCGAAGCGGTGGCGCCGCTGATCGCGGAGCCACTGCCGCAGCCCAAAGCTGATCCGACCGCAGCTCCACGACCGGTGACCCCGGCCGTCAGCAGCTCGCCCGACACGCGCGAGGCCGAGCTACGGATGCTCTATCTGATGAATACCTCGCGGATGCTCGCGGGCCTCGTTCCGCTCGCGCTCGACAGCGGCGTGTCTGACGCGGCGCGCACCCACAGCTCGGTCGAGGCGCAGTACCGCTACGTCTATCACGATGGACCCGACGGCACGGCGCGATCGCGCTACGTACCCGCATGCGGCACCGGTTGGTACGGAGAGAACACCGGCAAGGTGTGGAGTGGTGGTGTGGAAGTCCTGCACCGCGAATTCATGGCCGAGCCGTGGGAGCCGATCAACCACCGCACGAACATCATGGATCCGAACTTCCGTCGCGTCGGCATCGGCGCGGTGCAGGGACCGGATGCGGTCTACATCACGATGGCGTTCTGCCGCTAGGTCTCCTGACCTCGGCGCTGGGCGAGCTGGTTCGCGACGTCGCCCCGCGTGATCCCACCGGTCGGCTCCCATGCATGCTTCTCGGCCCTGACGTTCATGGCGCAAAACGCCCAGCGGCCATCGACGACCGTGATGTGATCGCTCTCGAGCTGCGGCTCGCGGATGTGCTCTGGCAGCACGCATAGGAAGTGGATCAGGGCATCGGAGCGGCCAGTCACAGCGGCGTCCCTCCCCACGGTCGTGTCACGGTTGACCGCTCGCAATGCTAGCGTTCGACGCGGTGGAGTATCTGAAGCGCACCCTCCCGAACGGCGTGCGGATCCTCGTCTCGGAGATGCCTGAGACGCGCTCGGCATCGCTCGCCGTCTTCGTCGGCGCCGGCTCGCGCATGGAGAGCCGCAAAGATGCTGGGACGAGCCACTTCCTCGAGCACATGGTGTTCAAGGGGACCGCGAAGCGTCCGACGGCAGCCGACATCAGCATGGAGATCGAGAGCCGCGGCGGCGTCGTCAACGCCGCGACCGACAAAGAAGTCACCGTCTTTTGGACGCGAGTGCCGGCGCGGCACTGGCGGATCGCGCTCGACGTCGTCGCGGACCTTGTTCTCGCGCCGATGCTGCGCGAAGCCGACGTCGAGTCAGAGAAGAAGGTCATCGTCGAAGAGCTCCGGATGTATCGCGATCAGCCGCAGGACCGAGTGCACACGCTGGTCGACGAGCTTCTCTATCCCAACCATCCGCTGGGCTGGGAGGTCGCCGGCCGCGAGCAGGTCGTGCTCGGCATGGCGGCGAGCCAGATCCGCGACTTCATGGACCGCGGGTACGCGCCGAAAAAGATCGTCATCGCGCTCGCGGGAAAGGTCGACGCGAACGAGGTCTCGGACGCGATCGCGGAGCTCTTCGCGCCGATCGCTGACCGCAAGCCGCCGCGCCTCAAGCCCGCGCCGAAGCCATCGAAGACGCGCGTGAAGCTTCTCGGCAAGCGGACGGAGCAGGCGCACGTGTGCATCGGCTGGCGCGGCGTACCGCAGGTGCACCCCGACAAATACACGCTCGACATGCTCAACGCGGTCCTCGGCGAGGGTATGTCGAGCCGGCTCTTCCTGGAGCTGCGCGAGAAGCGCGCCCTCGCGTACGACGTCCATTCGTTCTCTTCGAACTACCTCGACGCGGGCCACGAGGTGATCTACGCGGGCATCGCACCGGATCGCATCGGCGAGGTCGTCGATGCGGCGCTCGCGCAGGTCGCGCGCCTGCGCGATCAGATCGTGCCGCCTGACGAGCTCGAACGCGTGCGCGACTTCAACAAGGGCCGTCTCGAGCTGCGTCTCGAGGACACGCGTGGCGTCTCGAACTGGCTCGCGGGGCAGGAGCTGTTCCTCGATCGGGTGCGGACGGTCGAAGAGGTGTGCGACATCATCGACAGCGTCAGCGCCGAGGACATCCAGCGCGCGGCGCAGACGTATCTGCGGCCCGACCTCGCTTACCTCGCCGCCGTCGGTCCGCGCGCCGCTGTCGCGACCGTTCGTGCGCCCGAGGGCGCCGAGGTCGTGATGGAGATCGCGTCGTGAGTCCCGACCAGATCGTTGAGCGCACTCTCGTCGTGCTCAAGCCCGATGCCGTGCAGCGCGGCATCTCGGGCGAGATCCTGTCGCGCTTCGAGCGCCGCGGGCTGCGCATAGCCGCCCTTCGTTTGCTGCGTGTCGATCGCGCGATGGCCGAGAAGCACTACGCGGTCCACAAGGGGAAGTTCTTCTACGACGACCTGGTCAAGGTGATCAGCTCCTCGCCGGTCGTCGCGATGGTGCTCGAGGGACCCAACGCGATCGGCGTTGTCCGCACGATGGTCGGAGCAACCCGGCCGCACGAGGCGGCGCCGGGCACGATCCGCGGCGACTACGCGCTCGTCGGGCTGCGCAATCTCGTTCATGCGAGTGACGCACCGGAGACGGCGAAGAGCGAGATCGCGCTGTGGTTCTCAGACGGCGTCGTCGATTACACGCGCGACGTCGAGCGCTGGATGACCGAGGACAAGGCATAGCGGCGCCCAAGCGCGACCGCCCGAGCATCCCGAAGGGCTACATCACGCGTGGCCCGAAGGGCATGCTCGCCTGGAGCGACGTCGAGAAGATCCTCAGTGGCGGCCGCTACTACTGGATCTCGACGACCGATTCCGATGGTCGCCCGCATCTCGTTCAGCAGTGGGGTGCGTGGGTAGACGATCACCTGTTCTTCGAGGGCAGCGAGCGCACGCACTGGGCACAGAACCTTGCCCGGGATCCGCGTGTCGCGTTCGGCACGCAGATCGGGACGCGCGCTCTCTTCGGTCAGGGCACGGTCGAGGTGATGCGTGGCGTCGCGCCGGATGTCGCGAAGCGCATCGCACGCCAGTACGCGACCAAATACGGGCGGACGTTCGATTACCGGCCCAAACCTGAGCAATACGAGACGAAGCCGGTGTTCCGCGCGACGCCGTCGAAGATCATCGCCTTCGATGTGAAACACTTCACCGCCTCGGGGACTCGCTTCACGTTCTAGCGGTCTCGGGAGGGGTAGGGGAGCATGGCGACGTTACTTCGCGCGTCACTTCTGCTGCAGGTCGCTCACGGCGAAAGACAGCTCGTCGTGCGCGAGCTTCGTTCGGACCAGCGCGTGATGCAGCGCATCAATCCCGGCACGCCTGTCGACGAAAAGCCCTGGACCGAGATCGGGCGCTTCAAGGATCTCGAGAAGGAGCGCGAGCGGCTGCGGGTCGATGGCTGGGAGATCGAGGAACCTAGCCGCCGGTAGATGCGCGCTCGTCCGTCGGGTGGACTTGCGTCCGGTGTATGAGCGCTCTCGTGCAATGTCAGCGGTGAATGTTCCGCACGTTCCGACTGGGCGCCGTGCTGGGCCTCGCGCTGCTCGTCATGTTCCCGGCGTACGCGAACGCCGACGATCCGACGCCCGCGCCATCCACGCCGCCGCCTGTCACGCCGTCGCCGTCCGCGAGCGCCTCGCCATCACCGGCGGCTAGCCCGTCTGGCTCGGCTTCCGCGAGTCCGTCCGCCGCGCCGTCGGGGAGTCCTTCCTCCTCGGCAAGTCCCACGGGGTCCCCCTCGGCCTCACCCGGCCCGTCCGCGTCGCCCGGCGCATCGTCCAGCCCCGCCGGGTCACCGTCGCCGACCCCTTCCGCCACGCCGTCGCCGGCTGCCACGCCATCACCGGAAGAGCTCGAAGCTGCTCGGGCGCGCGATGCCGAGCTGCTTGCCAACGCGCGGTCGATGACGCAGATCATCGACGCGCAGGCGCTTGTTGCGCGTGACGAGCTCGCCGCGCTGAATGCCGAGATCGCACGCGTCGCGGAGGACCTGGAGGGCGTGCGCGCCGACATCGCTGCGCTCGAGGCGCAGGCCAGCGACCGGCGC
>Ga0207674_10009432_pt1 | contig 11150 bp, 5 predicted proteins | sample KBSCornC72_FD_184303 | JGI IMG/M metagenome (GOLD analysis project Ga0207674, IMG submission 184303) | Corn rhizosphere microbial communities from Kellogg Biological Station, Michigan, USA - KBS Corn C7-2 (SPAdes) (version 2) | ecosystem: Host-associated > Plants > Roots > Rhizosphere > Soil ...
AAAGATCATAAAAGTAGAATGGTATCTTGAAACACCGCTGTCTGTAAAAAAGACAAGAGATGTTTCTCACTATACCCGTGACTTCATTGAAAATATCTTTAAACGTCATCACTTTGCAGCAGTACTTTCTGTATTTGCTGCTTTTTTATTTTTGATTGGAATTGGTTTTTTACAAGACTCAGCTTTTTTTCAAATACCTGCCGCCGCAAGCATCACGGTTTTCTTTGCTATACTCATTGGCGTTGCCGGAGCCTTTACTTATTTTTTACAAAGCTGGAGTGTGCCCTACCTTTTCGGTTTAATAATTATACTCAATCTTTTTTATACATGGGACTGGATCGATCCGAGAAATAAAGCCTTTGGTTTAAGATATTCAAATACAAAAGAACGACCTGCATATAGCAGGGAACATATACTGGAAATGGCATCAGCAAAAAATGTTTCTGAAGACAGCTTGAACATGATCCATGTTTTAGAAAACTGGAAAAGAAAACAAGGAGAAGAAAAACCCTTGTTTGTAATTGTTAACACAAGTGGCGGAGGACACCGGAGTGCAACCTTTACCATGAGTATTCTCCAAAGACTCGACAGCATCACTCATGGGGAAATGATGAAAAAAACTTTTTTGATTACAGGTGCATCTGGAGGAATGATCGGCGCTTCTTATTTCCGTGAACTTTATTTGCGTAAACAAAAAGGTGGGGATATTCATTTACAGGATAAAAAATATGTGGATGATATTTCCGGTGACCTCCTGAACCCATTGTTCTCTTCTTTTGTGGCAAGAGATCTTATTTCACCATCATTGAAATTTGAAGTAGGTCCTTATATATATGTAAAAGACCGGGCTTATTCTTTTGAATCAAAGCTGGATAAGAATACAAATGGTTTTTTAAATAAGCAATTGAAAGATTATAAAGAGGAGGAGAGAAATGCAACTATTCCGTTGGCATTTTATAATTCAGTTGTTTCAAGAGATAGCCGGAAAATGATCATCAGCACGCAGCCAATAAGATTTATGATGCGGAGCCGTTATGATTCAACGGCGCTTCCTGAAATGGATCCTGATGTGATTGACTTTACTTCTTTTTTTGAAAAACAGGATCCTTATAATCTGCGAATATTAACGGCATTGCGAATGAACGCAACTTTTCCAATCGTACTGCCCAATGTATGGCTTCCGTCCGACCCGGTAATTGATGTAATGGATGCCGGATTAAGAGATAACTACGGGCAGGAAACCGGCTTGCGGTTCCTCGAATTTTTTGACGATTGGATAGCTCAAAACACCCGTGGGGTGCTTATCATTCAATTAAGGGATCGTCCTTCAGGCGGCTGGGATTATCCTTATGTTACCGAGAATATTGGCGATCATGCTACGAAACCATTTTTAATGCTCCAGCACAACTGGTTTAAAACGATGGAATATTTTCAAAATGATCTCTTGAGTTATTATACACAGCACGCAGAGCATACTATTAATAAAGTCACCTTTCAATATGCTACAGAAAAACAGGAAGATAAAGCCGCATTGAATTTTCACCTTACACAAAGAGAGAAAAAGAATATCATGAGTTCGCCTGATTTTTTATTTAATAAGGAGAGTTTTGATAAAGTGGTAACCCTCTTCAATAAAAAAGATTCTTTGGTTGTTAAACCGGCTGAATAAGCCTGAAACATTTCTTCTTTATTTCAACTGCAAGTTTGGCTGGAGTTTCAGCCGGATCTCCGTCAATGTGCAGCGGAGCCAGTGCGTGATTGATGACCATCACTTTATCCGTTTGAAAATAAATAACACCACTTTTTTTAGTAACTACGGAAGAAGCCTCCAGCACATTCCAACCAGCCATTTGTTTTAATGTTTGCAAAACAAAACTCACTTTATTCTGGCTGGTTACAATTACAATATCAAGCAAGCCGTCTGACAAACTTGCCTTTGGTGCAATCGTAAAATTATTACCAAACTGGTTACTGTTTGCAATGCTGATAAAAAAGGCATCAATATCAAGCTTTGTATTTTCAAACTTTAATTCAAATCGAAAGGGATTTATTGAAAAAAAATTTCTTAGCGTTAATTGTGCATAGGTCATCAACCCTCTTTTTGGATGATCAGCAAATTCATGTGCCACTTTTGCATCGAAGCCAAGCCCGGCTAACATACAGGCAAATCTATCATTGACAAAAAAGCCATCAATTGCCGAAGCTTTTCCATTAAAAATTATGTCAAGTGCTTTCGCCGGTTGCTTGGAGATCTTTGCAGTATGTGCCAATCCATTTCCCGACCCGCATGGTATGATACCAAAATCTACATCTTCATTTAAAAGACTTCCAACCACACTGCTTATAGTGCCGTCGCCACCTGCGATCACTATGTCCGTAATTTTTTCTTCATTGATAATTGAATGCAGAAAAGAATAATTTCCATCAGCCACTGACGGGAAAATAAAAAAAGGGATGTCCTTTTGTTTTGTTTCTGCTTCAATAAATTTTTGAAGGTCACTTTTGGATTTTGTTCCCGAGACAGGATTGATAATGTAAACGATCTTCCGCTTCATCGTGTATACAATGTACACAAAAGTATGCGACGAACACGAACAGTAGCAGCAAGAGCAGGATCTTTTGGAACAGCCCAGCTATACACCCTTACTTTTTGCCTGCCTTCCATGATACCGGCAATTTCAGAATTATGTATACGTAGTAAAAGTGTATTATTATATTCTCTTATCTGTTTATCTGTGGAATCATAAAATGCAATAGTGCGGATCCATTCGGCCTGTTCGGCAGCAGGAGTGTATTCAATAACAAAAAAGCCGGGGCCTTCCAGGAACCGGTTCAGGAGCAATACTCTTCTTTCGTCATTTGTTTCTTTTTTATTATTGAATTTGGAAACCTCCTTTCGGTTCTGGTAGATCTCCCAGCTATCGTAGGATTGCGCCTGTATAGTTGCAGAAAATAAGATCAATACGTATAAAAATAGTTTCGCCATTGTTTATATCAGTTAAAACGAAGTTCGGGGAAAAATCGTTGCATGAGCTGGTAACATTCTAATTTTATAATGTTTGGTAATCTTATTGACCTTCATCAGTATGATGCGGCTTTGTATCTGCATGCCCCAGGCTTTTACCAGGCGCCACTACATCACGAACCATTTGTTTTAATTCTTTGATCTCAGGAAATCCGCCATATTCTTTTCTGTCAAAGATCGTTTTTCCTTCAATAGTAATACGGTAACTTCCATTTACTTCACTGGGCTGTAATATGATTTCTTTCAGATCGGATTCAAAAGTGGTTAAAAATTCCTGAGCCATATAAGCCGCACGAAGCAACCAATGACATTTTGGACAATATTCAATTGTGATAGAAAATTTTTTCATTTAAAAAGGTTTAAAAATTTTACCACTTTAATAATGCACTTGCCCATGTAAACCCGCTGCCAAATGCAGCCAAACAAACCAGGTCACCTTCATTTATTTTTCCCATCTCCCATGCTTCACATAGTGCAATCGGGATTGATGCAGCAGTTGTATTACCATATTTCTGAATATTATTATAGACCTGGTCATCGGTCAATCTTAATTTCTTTTGGACAAACTGTGAAATACGAAGATTAGCCTGGTGTGGTATCAATAATTTAAGATCTGAAGTTTGAAAATTATTTTTATTCAACGCTTCCATTATTACTTCAGGAAATTTTTCAACAGCAATTTTAAATACAGCTTGTCCATCCATGTTTGGAAAATTTTGTGCTTTATCGATCATAGCATGGCTCATAAACATTTCCCCTATTTCCGCCTCATCAAAATCAGCCAATTTATTTTCTCCAACCCAATAGTTTGCATGTGTACCTGGGTTATACATTGCTAAAATCTCTGCATTATTTCCATCACAATGTAAATGTGTACTAAGAATACCCCGATTATCATCTTCGGTTGGTTGTAATACCACAGCACCGGCACCATCACCAAAGATCACGGAGATATTTCTTCCACGGGTGGTAAAGTCAAGACCGAACGAATGTTTTTCACTGGCTACAACAAGTATGTTTTTATACATGCCTGTTCTTATAAACTGATCTCCCGTACTAAGGGCATATACAAAACCAGAACATTGATCTCTTACATCCAGTGCACCGATCTCTTTCATCTTCATGGCTCGTTGAACCAATACACCGCAACCTGGAAAATAATAATCCGGGCAAATAGTAGCAAAGATGATAAAATCGATATCCTGCGCAATGATGCCAGCTCTTTCAATTGCGATCTTTGCAGCTTCAATGCCCATTGTCGCAGTCGTTTCTTTTGTGCGATCAGCATATCTTCTTTCTTTAATACCGGTACGTTCCTGTATCCATTCATCACTGGTGTCCATATATTTTACCAGATCATTATTGGTAACAATATTTTTTGGTACATACATACCAATACCGGCAATCTTTGATCGTGGCATAGCAATGGTTTATTAAGAAGAAAGATAGCAAAAGTGAATGAATTGCTGCGTGATTTAAAGCGCTATGTTGACTTCCCGAACAATAAATGGGTAAATTTTGCCACACTCATTTTTATTTCTATTGGTCACATTTATAGCATGATATTTTCTAAGGTAAAACAAGGATTCCCGTAAAAATCCTATAGTTCAGACTGCATGGACCAGGTTAAAAAGAATATTTGGGTCAAACCGGCACGAATAGTAGCAAAGACTATTCTGTTCATCATTTTATTTTTACTGGTCATTCTTTTATTGATACAAACTGGTCCGGTACAAAATATTCTTCGTGTAAAAGCAGTTGCATATCTCCAAAAAAAATTAAAAACAAAAGTTGAAGTTGGAAAAGTTTATGTTGGCCTGCCGAAAAATATTATTCTTGAAAATGTTTATATAGAGGACAGGCAAAAAGATACCTTATTATCTGGCAGTAAGATCGAAGTGAATCTTGACCTCATAAAATTGATTTTTCAAAATCAAATGGATATCAGGAGCATAACCTTGGATAATATCACTGCAAAGGTCAAAAGACAACTTCCAGATACAGCTTTTAATTTTCAATTTGTAGTTGATGCTTTTACAACCAAAGACACTACTTTAATTGCTGATACTTCATCTTATTTTATTTCGATTCCATCTATTGTATTAAATAAGATAAGGATCATTTATAAAGACACGATCACCGGTACTGATGCAGAAGCATGGCTCGAGCATCTTGATTCAAGAATTGATAAAATGGATTATGAGCATTTTTATTTTGATGTGCCCAATACAAATATCAAAGGACTGACTGCAAGAATTTACCAGGTAAAACCTTTGGTAAAATTAGAACCAGCGATAAAAGATATCGTGGAAGCGCAACAGCCTTCCGGAATAAAATTATTTTTTAAAGAATTAAACCTGGAGAACATAAAACTCGATTTTCGTAATGATGTTTCTGCTACCTATTCTACGGTCGATCTTGGATCGGCAAATATAAAGCCCAATAATATCGATCTTGATAACAGGGTCATTGATCTTCAAAATGTTTCTTTGACCAATACCATTGCAGCTATAAGATTTGGAAAAAAGGAACAGGCAAAAGTTGTAATAAAAGAAGCAAAACAGGAAGCAAAGAGCCAGGTGGAAGCGGGTTGGAGAATATTTGCATCCAGTATAAATCTTGAAAATAATAGTTTGCAGTTTGACAATGATAATAATTCCCGGTTAAAATATGGAATAGACTATGGTCATTTTAAGAGCGATTCTGTAACACTAAAAGCAAATGATCTTTTATTATCTGTCGATTCAGTTGCTGGAAAAATTAATGAAGCATCTTTCAAAGAACAAAGCGGTTTTGTACTGGATGAATTGCAGGGCGAATTTTTGTATGCCAATACACAAGCTTTTGTAAAGGACCTGGTTCTTAAAACGCCGGGAACAGAATTGAAAAGATCTGCATCACTGTCTTATAAATCCTTCAAAGATTTAAATGAAAATTTTCCCGCTACCTTAATTGATGCAGATATTTCAAACAGCCATGTGCAGGTAAAAGACATTTTATCTTTTGCTCCGCAGCTTCGTGCCGAGCCGGCATTTGCAAATCCTAATGCTGTATGGTATATCAATTTGCAGGGAAACGGGACGCTTCAATCAATGCATATTGCAAACCTGCAATTCAGGGGTTTAAAAAACACGCAGATTGATGCAAGCGGTTCATTGGCGACAAGTAATGATCCTACTAAAACAGGCGGTACATTAATGATAAGGAAACTACACACAAATCAAACAGATATTGCTTTATTTACCGGTCAACGTTTATCGAATGAACAGATCAATTTGCCGGAAGAATTTGATGCGCATGGAACAGTTGCGGGTTCTATCAATAATCTTTCTACTAATCTTACAATTAATTCTTCTGTTGGTACGGCATTCGTGAATGGACGATTCACCAATCTCAGTAATCCCGATGCAGCAACCTATAATGCACTGGTGAAAACAAATTCTTTGGATCTCGGATATATTTTAAGAAATGATCAGTTTAAAAGCGTGAGTGGAAATATCAGGGTTTCAGGAAAAGGCGTTACTCCAGGTAAGCTCAATACAAATTTTAAAGGCGACGTTTATGCGATTTCATTCAATGATTATGTGTATAGGAATATCAAAGTTGATGGAGGTATTAATGGTTATTCACTAAAAGTAATAACAGATGTAAATGATCCGAACATTGATCTGAACGGAACACTTACGGGAAATATATCCGACAACCCATCATATCATTTTACAGGAATGTTAGACAGTATTAAAACATTTCCATTAAATCTTACTCCTCATCCAGCAATTGTAAGAGGGAAAATAGATGCGGATATACCCGTGATCAATGAAAATTATTTAGAAGCACATATATTAATGACAAATGCTTTACTCGTATCTGCTGATCAGCGGCTACCATTGGATACAATTGAATTTATTTCAGGTAGAAATGACTCTGTTCAATTCATGACTTTAAGAAGCGATGTGGCCAATGCAAGATTAAGCGGTCAATACCGCTACACCGATCTCGGTAAAATCTTTCAAAAAAGTATTGAACCATATTTCCAGGTTGCACCGGTTAATACACTTGCAGATGTGCAGCCATATAATTTTTCTTTTACTGCCGATATTTCAAATGCGCCGGCATTGACAGCTCTTGTAACGGGTTTGAAATCATTCGAGCCAATACATATTGAGGGAAAAGCATCAAATGAATTCGGACTAAATGCGACGGCAAGTACACCATTTATTTCTTATAATGGTAGTGACATCAGTGGTGTTAATTTGAAAGTCAATACTACGGATAAAGGACTACAGTTTATTGGGGAAGTGCAACATATTACGGGAATTGGACACAATCTTTATCATACACAATTCAATGCGGTAGCATTAAATGATAAAATTGATTTCAATTTGAACATAGATGATAAGCGTGGAAAAGATAAATATTATTTGAGCGGATTACTGACTCAGCCATCGCAGGGAACCTATACGATAAATCTTCGCCCTGATAGTTTAATGATGAATTATGATAAGTGGACTGTTTCTGCTAACAATTCCATCACTATAACAAAGAATAATATAATCGCTGATAATTTTTCATTGCAAAAAGATGATCAGCGATTATCACTTCAGAGTGAGGGACAAATACTGAATGTTGGGTTTACCAACTTTCAATTATCAACGATCACAGCTTTTATGAAGTCGGATTCATTACTTGTCAATGGTTCGATGAATGGGACGATGGCGTTCAGAAACATTTTGAGACAACCGGTTTTCACCAGTGATCTCACTATTAAAGATCTGAGCATGCAAGGAGATACATTAGGAAATGCGGTGATCAAAGTTGATAATACATCGGGAGACCACTACAATACATTTGCCACCATAACCGGTCGAGGAAATGATATTTCCCTAACCGGTTCATTTGCGCCCAAAGGTGAGAATGACATTGCATTGGATCTTGACCTGGCTGTTAAACAAATGCAGCTTGCTACCGTGGAAGGTGCATTTGGCGGGATGATAAAAAACGCGTCGGGTAGTGTAAATGGAAATATCAGTATCAAAGGGTCGGTGAATGAACCAAGGATCGATGGCCCGATAAATTTTGATAAAGCAAGTTTTGCAACAACGCTATTAGGAAGTCAATATAAAATAGATGGCGAAAAGATTATCGTGACAGAAAATGGTTTTCATTTTGACGATTTTGTAATTAGAGATTCAGCTAATAATGAACTTAGATTGAATGGCACAGTGCAGACCCCGAATTTTACAAATTATAATTTCGACTTCGATGTTAATGCTACCAACTTCCAGGTACTTAATACCACAAAAAAGGATAATAAAATTTATTATGGAAAGCTTGTCATTACATCAAATATGCATGTAGGTGGAACAGAAACAGCTCCTGATATTGATGGCAACATTACTGTAAATGACGGAACTGATCTTTCCGTTGTGATCCCTCAACAAGAACCCGGTGTTGTAGCAAGAGAAGGCATTGTAGAATTTGTAGATATGGATGCACCGGAGAATAATACTCTCTTTCTGGCCTATGATTCGTTGAATACTTCTCCTTTTAAAGGAATGAATATTATCACGAATATTGAAATAAGAAAAGAGGCAGTTTTCAATATTATCATTGACGAAGCCAATGGGGATTTTATAAATCTACAGGGCGAAGCGGTTTTATCAACTGGCATTGACCCGAGTGGAAAAATTACATTGGTGGGTAACTATGAATTGGAAAAAGGAGCCTATGAAATAACTTTTAATTTTTTGCGTCGTCGTTTTGATATTCAAAAGGGAAGTAAGATCACCTGGTTAAACGAGCCTACTAAAGCCACAATGGATGTAAACGCAGTTTATATTGCCAATACCGCACCGATCGATCTCGTGCAAAACCAAATCGCGGCTTCCACTCAGGAAATACGAAATACATACCTGCAAAAACTACCTTTTGAAGTTCGATTAAAGATGACAGGAGAATTAATGAAACCCGAGCTTGCATTTGATATTGTTCTGCCATTAGATAAGAATTATGGAGTATCCAATGATATCATCTCCCAAGTAGATAGAAGGCTCCAGGAGTTAAGACAAGAGCCAGGCGAAACAAACCGCCAGGTATTTGCCTTATTATTATTGAACCGTTTTGTCGGGCAAAATCCTTTGGCAAGCAGCTCGCCGATATTTAGTGCTTCATCTTATGCACGGCAAAGCGTAAGCAAATTGATGACTGAACAACTTAATAAACTTGCCGCAGGACTTATTGATGGGGTGGATCTGACATTTGATGTAGCATCTACGGATGATTATACCACCGGCGAACAACAAAGCAGAACAGAGTTGAACATTGGTGTAAGCAAGCGCCTTCTGAATGAACGATTGACGGTTTCTGTCGGTAGCAATTTTGAATTAGAAGGTCCAAAGAATACCAAGCAGAAAGCGAGCAATGTCTTCGGTGATTTAAACATCAATTACGCTCTTAGCCGTGATGGCAGGTATATGATACGCTTTTACCGGAAAAATAGATATGAGGGAGTGGTTGATGGCTATATTATTGAAACAGGAATAAGTTTTATCATCACCGTAGATTATAATCGTTTTAGCCAATTATTGAGAAAAAGAAAAAATCAAAGAGTGGATGGCGTGAATTATCAAAACAAATAAGAATGAAATTTGGTAACTATCATAGCATCATTTTAGCGGCGATTTATTTTTTTATGATTGGCTGTAGCAATACAAAACATTTACCGGCAAATGAGAAATTATATACAGGTGCCAACATAGCAGTAAATGGCGCCTCCTCGGTTCGGGAGAAAAAAATCTTGAACGAAGATCTTGAGGGATTGACAAGACCAAAACCAAATTCCAAATTCCTGGGTATTCCCGTAAAACTTTCCATTTATAATTTATTCAGAAATAAAAAGGAGAAATCTTTTTTTGGAAAGATCAGGGATAAAAATGGAGAGCCGCCTGTACTTTTAAGCCAGGTGGATCTGCAGCAAAATGTTCGTGTATTGCAAAGCCATATGGAGAACAAAGGGTATTTCCGGGCTAAAGTAACAGGTGACACAATTATAAGACGCAAGAAAGCTAATGCCCGTTATAATGTGGAAGCTGGCAGGCAATATAAGATCAATGCCATTCATTTTCCCGGAGATAGTAATATACTGTTTTCAACGATCCTTAAAAGCAGTAATGAATCACTGTTGATCCCTGGTAAGCCATTTGATCTTGATATAATAAAAGCGGAGCGTATACGGATTGACGCTTACCTGAAAGAAAGAGGTTTTTATTTTTTTAGTCCTGAATTTATATTGATAAAAACAGATACAACGCTGGGTAATCATTTGGTGAATATGTATGTAACAGTTAAACCCGATATACCTATAGAATCAAGAGAAGTTTACAGGATAAGAGATGTCCAGATCTATACGGGATATAGTTTGAATATGGAACACATTGACAGTAGCAGATCCCACGCACAATATTATAAAGGCTATTATATAGTTGACAGGAGAAAAAGATACAAACCCTGGTTGTTCAGTGAAACTATGAAATTCGAGCCAGGAGATGTGTATAATCGCACTGATCATAATCTTACACTCAGTCGCCTTGTCAATCTTGATCTTTTCAAATTTGTTAAGAACAGATTTGAGATCAATAGGGAAACCGATTCTGCTTATCTGGATGTATTTTACTATCTCACGCCACTGCCAAGAAAATCGTTGGGAGCTGAATTTTCAACTGCTACCCGATCAAACCATCTTAATGGGTCATTGATATCAGTAAATTGGAAAGACAGAAATGTTTTCAAAGGAGGAGAGCATTTGATTTTAAGTGCTTACACCGGATCAGATGTTCAAATTGGCGGGACATTAAAAGGATACCAAACGATCCGGTATGGCGGCGAAATGAATTTTGGCATACCAAGATTCGTCGTGCCATTCGCAAGATTCAAAATAAAGGGTGGCTATGTACCCAGGACGAATATCCAGCTAGGCGTTGATATGCTGAAACGAGTAGATCTTTATACATTAAATTCTTTCCGTGCGGCCTACGGTTATTTATGGAAGGAAAGTGTTATGAAACAGCATGAGCTTTATCCTATAAGTGTCAACTATGTTCAGCCAAGAAATGTTACAGCAGAATAT
>Ga0207674_10009433_pt1 | contig 11149 bp, 6 predicted proteins | sample KBSCornC72_FD_184303 | JGI IMG/M metagenome (GOLD analysis project Ga0207674, IMG submission 184303) | Corn rhizosphere microbial communities from Kellogg Biological Station, Michigan, USA - KBS Corn C7-2 (SPAdes) (version 2) | ecosystem: Host-associated > Plants > Roots > Rhizosphere > Soil ...
GATGGTTTTGCCCTGCGCTGACCCGCGCGACGCCAACGGGCTTGAGCGCGGCTATCGTGAGATTGCCGCGGCTGCCGGCGCTCGACTCATCGTCTATATCAAGGATGAAACCAATTTTGGGGCTGACAAAGAGGCGGGCCTTGATGCCGTTGCACGTTTAGTAGATGACGGCGTATGTATCGGGATCAAGTATGCAGTGGTGCGAGAAGATCCTTCGCACGACGCTTATCTGGAAGCATTACTCGCGCGTGTCGATAGGTGCTACGTTATCAGTGGCATTGGCGAACGGCCAGCGGTGGTCCACTTGCGCGACTGGAAATTGCATGGATTTACGACTGGCTCAGGCTGCATCGCTCCGCGATTGAGCCAGACTCTCTTTGACGCTTGTGCGCGCGAAGACTTTCAGGCAGCAACGGACGCACGCAACCGGTTCCTGCCGCTCGAGGATCTGCGCGATGCCTGGGGACCAGCACGCGTGCTGCATCACGCAACTGAATTGGCGGGTATTTCGAAAACAGGACCGATTACACCTTATGTTTCGCCCCTAGCCGATCACGAGTTGGAAACATTGGCGCCCGTGGCCCAGGTCTTAGCCACAAATCACAACGGATAAGTGTGGCTTCCTTAAAAAATTCACCGCAGCGTTGGTGGCTGCTGGTGCTCCTATTCACTGCGATGTTGATCAGCTACATGCATCGTAGTGCGCTGAGCGTTGCCATCGGAGCCAAATCGTCCTCCATGACGACCGACCTGCATTTGTCAGAAGCGAGTATCGGCCTGTTACTCTCGGGATTTTTCTGGGTCTACTCGTTAATGCAAGTTCCTTCGGGCTGGCTGGTGGATCGCTTCGGCGTCAATAGAGCCTACTCTCTTGGCTATGCTTTCTGGTCGATTACTTCGGCTTGCACTGGGCTCGTAAACAGTTTTGCTACTTTGCTTGGCTTGCGTATAGCGCTGGGCGCGGGACAGGCAATATCGTTTCCCGCTTCGTCTCGCGCAGTTGCAAACTGGTTTCATGATAAGGAGAGAGGCACGGTAACCGGAATCTACCTTACGGGCGTCCGTCTGGGGACCGCACTTAGCAGCGTCATCGGGGTCTACTTCCTGGCGCGTTATAACTGGAAGTTCTTCTTTATAATCCTCGGACTGCTTCCGTTGATCTGGCTGCTTCCGTGGTGGAAATTTCTCCTGAAATGGGAAACGACAGCCGCTCCAGAAGAGACAGTCGCTTCGGGCGGGACCGCTTCGTTTTTTGATGGACTGGCGTTGTTGAGAAGGCGGAGCGTGTTCGGGATCTTTCTCGGCTTTTTCGCATACGACTATGCCTGGTTTGTATTCATTACCTGGTTACCACGATATCTGACGAAGGAGCGAGGCTTCACCGATAACGAAATGGCACTCTATAGCGCCGCACCATTCCTTCTCATGTCGGCAATTATCATCGTTGCGGGATTATTGAGCGATTGGCTGGTCAGGCGAGGTCGTGACGAGAAACTAGTGAGAAAGATTTTTATTCTTGTCGGCCTTGCTATCGGTTGTTTAATTGTTCCGGCTGGAATGGTCCACGATAAAATGAGCGCGGTTTGGTTATTGACTATTTCATTGTGTGGACTCGGGATTTGCTCACCCAATACATGGACTTTGACACAAGCTATGTGTGACAGAAAGATCGTGGGCACGGTTTCAGGTATTCAGAACTTTGGCGGTAATCTCGGCGGTATTCTCGCCCCTTCGCTGACTGGTTTCATCGTTCACGTTACCGGTTCTTTCGCTTTGGCACTCGGCCTGGTGGGAGCAGTGCTAGTTGTAGGAATGTTGGCATATTGGTTTTTGATTTCGGAGGAAGTGGGAATATAGGACCTATGACTTATATGGCCCTATAGGTCCTATTGAAGAATCGAAATGAAGAAGTCACCGGATCAACTTCGCAGCCATCGCTGGTTTGGCGGCAACGACTTGCGATCATTTGGTCATCGTTCGCGCACCAAACAGATGGGTTACTCGGCCAGGGATTTTGAAGGAAAACCTGTCATCGCCATTGTCAACACGTGGAGCGATCTGACCACGTGTCACAGTCATTTTCGTGATCGTGCTGAAGAGGTCAAACGAGGTGTTTGGCAGGCCGGTGGATTTCCTGTAGAGCTCCCCGCGATGCCGGTAAACGAAACCTACATGAAGCCAAGCCCGATGATGTATCGAAACTTCCTCGCGATGGAGACTGAAGAGTTGCTTCGCAGCCAACCGATAGATGGTGTGGTACTGATGGGTGGCTGCGACAAAACAACGCCCGGCTTATTGATGGGCGCAATCAGCATGAACTTGCCATCAGTCTATCTTCCTGCTGGTCCGATGTTGCGTGGTAACTGGAATGGGACAGTCCTTGGCAGCGGTAGCGACGTCTGGAAGTTTTGGGCGGAAAAGCGCGCTGGAAATATTAGCGACTGTGAGTGGTCTGAAATGGAGGACGGTATCGCACGTAGCCCGGGTCACTGTATGACGATGGGCACAGCGTCAACAATGACCGCGATAGCCGAAACACTCGGACTAACTTTGCCTGGTGCCTCATCGATTCCGGCCGTCGACGCAAATCATGCACGGATGGCGACGAGCTGTGGGCGAAGAGTAGTCGAGATGGTTTGGGACGACATGAAGCCACGCGACGTCTTGTCTGCAGCATCGTTCAGGAACGCAATCACGGCTGACATGGCGATCGGGGGATCGACCAACGCCATCATTCACCTCGTGGCGCTGGCTGGGCGCGCTGGTATTCGTCTCGACTTGCGCCAATTCGATGAGATCTCGCAGCGTACACCAATGATTGCGAATCTCCGTCCTTCCGGCGAATACCTGATGGAAGACTTTTATTATGCAGGTGGTTTGCGTGCGTTGCTCAAACAGATTAGCGGTCTTCTCGATCTCAATGCGTTAACAGTGTCGGGACGAACGATAGGACGGAACATTGAAACGGCGCGAGTATTTAACGACTCGGTTATTCGTTCGCTGGAACATCCAGTCGCATCATCCGGTGGCACTGCAGTTCTTTACGGCAATCTCGCTCCGAACGGCGCGGTGATAAAGCCGACCGCCGCGGAACCACGTTTGTTGAAACATACCGGACCCGCGGTTGTGTTCAAAGACTACGCCGATCTCGAAGCGCGGATTGACGACGAAGCTCTGCCAGTGCAGGAGGATTCAGTATTGGTGTTACAGAATGCAGGACCCTTGGGAGGTCCGGGCATGCCGGAATGGGGCATGCTGCCGATACCACGGAGGCTCCTGGCTCAGGGCGTACGCGATATGGTTCGCATTTCAGATGCACGTATGAGCGGTACCTCTTACGGTGCCTGCGTCCTTCACGTGTCGCCAGAATCATATGTCGGCGGACCGCTCGCGTTTGTACACGATGGGGATTTGATTGAATTGGATGTTGCGGAGCGCAGGTTGGAACTGCGCGTTGATGGGAACGAGATGGGCCGGCGGCGTGCGAGCTGGCAACCGCGCCCTGCTCACTACGAACGTGGTTTTGGTGCGTTGTACGCAGCGCATGTGACGCAGGCGGAAAGAGGCTGTGATTTCGATTTCCTCGAAGCCGGAGCGGAAACTGCTGAGCCCGAGATCTATTGAGATCGCGCCCCCAATCACATCGTCCAGACGAGAGTGCGATGATCTGCGTTGCCGCCCTTTTCTACCTCTCCACACTCTGGTCCAATCGCCGATGTTTGAAAGTGCGCTCACCTTTACTGTAGCTCGCGACGACATGACCGTCGCCGTGTAGTTTGTACTTGTAAGTCGTCAATCCCTCGAGACCAACTGGCCCGCGTGCGTGCAGTTTGCTGGTGCTGATTCCCAGCTCTGCGCCTAACCCATAGCGGAAGCCGTCCGCAAAGCGTGTTGACACATTGTGATAGACGCCGGCTGCGTCAACGCGACTCATGAACTCGGTCGCTGCAGCCTTGTCCTCAGTGACGATCGCTTCGGTGTGACCAGAACCATACATATCGATGTGTTTGATCGCTTCATCAAGACTGTTCACAATCTTGATCGAAACAATCAGGTTGGAATACTCGGTCGCCCAATCTTCTTCACTGGCAGGAACCACGTCGCCGTACGCGACCGTCGCCGGACAACCCCGCAATTCAACTGCCGCAGCTCTAAAACGCTGGATCATCGACGGCAGAAACTCGCGCGCAACATCTCGATGCACCAGTAACGTTTCCATCGCATTACAAGCGGCGGGATATTGAACCTTCGAATCGACAGCAATGTTGAGTGCCTTTTCCAGGTCGGCTTTCTCGTCCACGTAGACGTGGCAAATCCCTGCGCCATGGCCCAAGACCGGGATGCGAGTATTCTTGGCGATGTATTTGACAAACTGTTGGGAGCCGCGCGGGATGATCAGATCGACGTCTCTGTCCAATTGAAGTAGTTTACTTACGTCGTCTCGAGTGTGCAGCAAGTTGATTGCTGCAGGTGGAACATCAGGAAAGTGACTGAGCGCGTCGCGCCAGATCGAAACGAGAGCGTTATTGGTATGAGCAGCTTCAGCGCCACCTTTGAGGATTATTGCATTACCTGACTTGAGAGCCAGCGAAGCAACTTGCGGAATCACCTCCGGACGTGCTTCGAAGATTATGCCGATAACGCCAATCGGGCACGATTCCTTATACAGCGTTAAGCCATCATCCAACTCAGTTGCGGCCAATTCTCGACCAAGCGGATCCGGAAGCGCCGCCACTTCATTGACACATTGCGACATCGTTGTGATGCCTTGTTCGTTTGTCCGTAATCGCTTGAACAACGCCGGCGACATCTCGCCCGTGTTAACTGCCGCCGATGCAGCGTGACAGTCTCTCGAATTCGCAATGAGGACTTCGAGTTTTTGTTGCTCAATGGCATACGCCGCAGCGCGCAACGCCGCATCTCGTCGCGCAGCCGGCAAGGATGCTAGCTCACGCGACGCCTCTTTGGCACGCCGCGCAACTTCAGGTACGTCTGCCTCCAGGTTATTCACTGCTCTAACCTCATGCCATGTGTCGGTCCATGATGACGATGTTGTCGCGCACGATCAGTACCGCTGACTTTTTCGTGCTTGCGTCCGCAGTGTCGCTGCTTGCACGACTCGCCATACCACGGGCAAACTCGTGGCCTTCAGCGTCCGCGATGCTAACTACATCTGATGGCGCAAACTCCTGTTCGATTCTTATTACACCCGACGTCAGGAGACTTCCCTTGCCATTTACAATCGCATCACGGGCTCCCGAATTCACAATCACACGCCCTCTTACATTTGCTGCATAAGCGATCCAACGCCGCTTGCCCTGCATTCGCGACGCTGAAATAAATGTTGTCCCAATCTGCTCGCCGGCAAACAGTCGTTCAATCGTATCGGAGCGCCGGCCACTGGCAATCACTGCGACTCCTCCCGATCGCATCGCCAACTCCGCCGCGTCCAACTTACTCAGCATGCCGCCACGCCCACCAGTCGCTGGTCCAGAAGCAAACGAGCGCAACTCAGGAGTGATCACTTCGACCAATGGAATAACATTACCTTGGTCCTTGTTGGTCATGAGTCCTTCGACGTCTGTCAACAGGATCAATGCTTCAGACTCGAGTTTGCTCATCACCAACGCGGCCAGACGATCGTTGTCACCAAAGAAGGTGCCAGCACCCCGGTACTCCAGTTCGGCAGTTGAAACGGTGTCGTTTTCATTTACGATTGGCACCACGCCAAACTTGAGAAGTTTCTCCATTGTGCTGCGAAGATTCTGGCAGCGATTGCGATCAGCAAAGTCTTCTTCAGTCACTAGCACCTGAGCAATCTTCACGTTATGTGTTGCAAAGAGTTTTCCGTAAGTGGCCATCAGCAGGCTTTGCCCAACCGCGGCACACGCCTGGCGAACAACCAGATCATTCAAGCGTGAACGTGATAGACCTAGCCGACCGGCGCCAAGTCCAACAGCGCCAGAAGAGACCAGGACCACCTGTCGACCTTCGTCCTTCAGAGCAACAATTGAGCGCACAATTGGCGTGATGCGCTCCAGGCACACCTCTCCCTCCGCACCAGTTACCGTGCTGGTGCCAAGCTTGATAACCAGGCGCCGCGACGCCCCTAGTCGATCAGCAACAATGTTTGAACTGAGCGTCATCCCTTTAAGCTATCGCGCAAAGGCGCAAAGCGCCACCGCCTTTCTAAGGGCTTTCTTGCGCCGTTGCGCCTTTGCGCGAGAATCTTATCTGATTATCAAGGCAGACCGTCTCTGCTATCAAATGTCGAAGTACATCCCGAACTCCAACGGATGTGGACGCAGGCGCAACGGTTGAATCTCACGCTCGCGTTTGTAGCTGATCCAACGTTCGATCAACTGCGGCGTAAACACATCCCCCTTCAGCAGAAATTCGTGGTCGTCTTCGAGCGCCTTCAGTGATTCGTCCAGCGACCCGGGTAAACTCGGAACCTCTTGCAGTTGTTCGGGCGAGAGATCGTAGATGTCTTTGTCGAGTGGCTCGCCTGGCATAATTCGGTTTTGAATGCCATCAAGTCCGGCCAACAACATCGCGGAGAAAGCGAGATATGGATTGCACGACGGGTCAGGAGGACGAAACTCCAATCGCTTCAACTTAGGATTGGTTGAGAACATCGGGATGCGAATGGCCGCCGACCGATTGCGGGCCGAGTACGCGAGATTCACCGGAGCTTCAAATCCCGGTACCAGTCGTTTGTAACTATTTGTCGTTGGCGCTGCGAACGCGACGATCGCAGGTGCGTGCTTTAGGAGACCACCGATATAAAACAATGCCAACTCTGATAGTCCGGCGTAACCGTCTCCAGCAAAGAGCGGTTTTTCACCTTTCCACAGCGACTGGTGACAGTGCATGCCCGATCCGTTGTCGCCGTAGAGCGGTTTAGGCATAAACGTAGCTCCCTTTCCTTGTTTCTGGGCCACGTTACGAACTGTGTACTTGAAGATCTGCAAGTTGTCTGCAGTTCCAATCAAAGTTGAATATCGAAAATCGATCTCACATTGACCTGCAGTAGCAACTTCATGGTGGTGACATTCGACCTGGATACCGGCTTTCTTCAACTCGTTCGCAACTTCACCGCGAAAGTCTTGCAGCGTATCCAGCGGAGGCAGCGGTACATAACCTTCCTTATTGCGAATGTGATAGCCGAGGTTTGAGTTGCCGTTCTGGCTGTTTGTATTCCAGATAGCTTCCGGATTATCGATCGAGAAACCGGCTGAGTGTCCATCATTTTGGAAACGAACGTCGTTGAAGACAAAGAACTCAGCTTCAGGTCCGAAGTACACCGTATCGGCGATTCCAGTGAACTTGAGATAGCTCTCCGCTCTGCGGCCGACGCCGCGTGGATCCAACCAATAACCTTCCTTTGTGATTGGATCGACGACGTCAGCCACGAGACACAGTGTTTTTTCCGCCATGAATGGATCGGTCCAGTAACGGTAAGGATCCGGCACCAGCAACATGTCTGACTCATGGATCGATGCCCAGCCGCGTAAACTGGAACCGTCGAAACCAAAGCCTTCTTCAAATGATTTTTCTGAAAGTTCTTCAATCGGAAAAGTGAGGTGATGCCAGGCCCCCACTAAATCGGTGAAACGAACATTTACGTAGGCTAGATTTTCATCTGCCGCGAACTTAAGTACATTCTTTACACTCATGAATTGTCCTTCCTTTTTAATAACGAAAGATTGATATTGCGTCTTCTTTGTGCAACAGAGAAGACATCGAACACCAGAAAGCCATGGAGGGTGTCGATCGGCCTGATCGATCCCGTCCATGACCTTCTGGCCACGCTATGGCGTTGTTCACCTCCTTGTAGGGTTGATTTATTCCTCCTGTTGTTGCCGCGCTAAAACGTAATTCCATAATACAAAAAGAGCGCATTGTTTTTTCTGCCGATGTTGCCAATGCTGTAGCCGGCGTAGAACGCGCTCGTCTTTGTAACGACAATTGAAAATCCAGGGGTGACATAGCCAAATCGATTCTTCCCGCTGAGCCAATCTGCAACGAAGTTCACTCGTGGATGCAGTGGCTGTTCATAACCAACAATTGCGCCACCTTCAGATCCGTTTCCATTCGCTCTTCCCACCAGTCCATAGCCGCCACCGGTCAATCTCGGCCCGTGATCGCCCTTGAACTTCTTGCTAACCGTTGTGTAAAGCAAACCAAACGTGTCTACTCCGGTTCGGTTAGCAATCGGCGTATAGAGAATGCCTCCCGCGGCTGCAGCCACTCCGTATCCTTCACTGTTGTAAAACTGGTACTTAAGATTGGGCTGCAGCTCCACTGGCTGACCGGGAGCCAGCGTATCGAGAAACGCGACATTCGCGCCGGCTTCAAGATTTTTTGCGACGCCGACGACAACGCGTGGTACGTAGGCGTGGAAACCTCCTCTCTGGAATGACTCAAGATGTCCGATGTAGTCAAACTCAACGTAAACTTTCTTAGTTGCAACCACATCAGTCGAAGGGATATTGAATAGTGTTGACTGTGCTTTGACGATACTCGAGACAAACGTAACCACGCAGAGGACGCTGAACGCCCACTGAATTGCTTTCGATTTGAGCATGATGTATGTTGCTCCATATCGTCTCCTAAGGGGACGATGTCAGGGCCTATCTGTTCCGCGCCGCCAAAGCCAGGACAGATGGGCCATTGTTATTTTCGGATCATCGCGATCGCGATGATTCGCCAATGCACTCACGTTTCGAGTGCGACCCAACCAAAAATCATTTCTGATTTAACGCAGATGGGACTTCAAGAATCGTGCCACTGACCTAATGTTGAAGTTGACTGAGTGTTATTGAAAGAAACGACAGCGGCCCGATGATTATTTCCGACAATTCTGTCAGACCAAGCTAGTCTGGCCGCAAAAATGTACTCGGCTGGACCAGAACGGGTACAACGGGATTGACTTTGCACGAAGGTACCTTTCGTGCGTTTGCATAAAAGTCAGAACCCGACTTGGACACAGTCAGTACCACCTCGCGGTAGCGGGTGGGTACGACGTAGAAGCACTCGATTTTCTAATGTTTCGGAAAACCGATCCGTTACCCCCGCTACCGTGCGGTGGTACTGACTGTGTCCAAGCTTATTTCCTGACTTTTGACGCACGGCCTTTCCGTGGTCCTGCAACTTTGAAGGAATCAAGAATCGAGGCGACATTTTTGTCGGAGCCTCCACTTTGCTGACTTGCGTCTTGCGTGAAATCTACTTCGGTATGGGTCTTGCTATTTATAGTCAACTTCGGTAACGAGCATCATGATACGAATGTACCGGGAAAAGGTCCGCAAACATGTTGACCAGCGTCTACGCCCGTCCGATCCATTCAATCCAGCCACAGCGGTTCAACGCTTACGCAGTTTCCTGAAACTTGAGGATGAGCGCTTGCGGATGGCAATCCGGCGCGGCGCAGCAGGACATTGGTTGTCGGAGGCCCGTTGCTTCGTTCTGGATATCGTTGTGCAACACGCTTTTCGTGACGCGGGATTACCTTCACTCAACGTCACAGCTCTGGACAAGGCAAAGAACGGTTTTGCTGTTGTCGCGCTCGGTGGCTATGGTCGCGGAGAGCTTGCGCCGTTTTCTGATCTCGACCTGCTGTTCATACACACTGGAATCCGGACCGCGCAGGTACAGGAGGCGATGGAAAGCATGCTCCGCTTGCTGTGGGACTCGGGGCTGACTGTCGGTCATAGTTTTCGCACAGTCAAAGAATGCATTTCCGCCAGTCGTTTGGACGTGCATCTGGCAACGGCGTTGACTAATACTCGACTACTCGCCGGCAGCTCGTCTATCTACGACTGTCTTACAGCCGCTCTTGAACGCGATCGCCGCAAAAAAAGCAATTTCATGGACGCCGTTCTTAGAGAGCGCGCCGAACGGTACGCAAAGTTTGGCGACGTCGTTTGTTTGCAGGAACCCAACGTAAAAGAGAGTGCTGGAGGTCTCAGGGATTTGCACAGCGCAGTTTGGATTGCCTATAAGAAACATGGGTGCAAGACGGTGCACGAACTGTGTGACCATTATCTGATCTCTAAGGAGGAACAGGAAATAACCGAGCGCGCCCATGACTTTCTATTGCGCGTTCGTTATCAAGTCCACCTGCTCACAGGCCGTAAAGTCGATCGCATTTCACTCGATCTACAACCTGCCTTGGCTCGTGAATTTGGCTATACCTCAGATACCCAACTCGAAGCCTCCGAAAAGTTCATGCGAGACTACTACAGACGCGCACGGGACCTTTACCTTGTGACGGATGCGATAACAGTGCGTTTGGCCGAACGTGGCAAACGTCCTTCGCGGTGGTCTGGTGGGCATCGCCGAGTTTCTCTTAACAAACTTTTCTCAATTAACGACGGAAAACTTCAACTCGACGGCGATCCTGCATGTTTTGCCGTGAATCCGCTTCTGATGTTTGACGCGTTCGCTCTGGCTCAAGACGCGAACGTCCCGCTCGGCCATGATCTTAACGAAACGATTCGAAGCAGCCTCAGTTCGATCGGGCGAAAATTCCGGAATTCCGTCGAAGCGTCTGATGCGTTTATGAAACTGCTCCGACGACGTGGCCGCGTGGGACAAACGGTGAGATTAATGCATCAAGTCGGTTTCCTCGGACGCTACCTGCCCGAGTTTGATCGTATCAGTCTGCTCATTCAGCACGATCTTTATCACCACTACACCATCGATGAGCACACTCTCAGGGTCATAGATGCTCTGGACGAATTGCATAACTGCGAGGACAGTCGCCGAGCCAATTTGCGTTCCATCTTTCATGAAGTAAACGATGTGGCGCTCCTGTATCTTTCACTTCTGCTTCACGACATCGGTAAAGGTCAGGGCCCTGGCCACGTCCCTCGCGGAGTGAAGATCGCCGAACGAATATGCGGAAGACTACAACTTAGTAAACACGACACTCCGAAGGTCATCTCGCTGGTTGCGCATCACATAACTATGGCTCATATCTCGCAGCGTAGGGACTTAACCGAACCACACGTAGCGGCTCAATTCGCAGCCGAGATGGCAACAATTGATCAGCTCAACATGTTATTACTGCTGACTTACTCTGACATGAATGGCGTGGGCCCAGCCGTTTGGAGTGAGTGGAAAGGCCATCTTCTCTGGGACC
>Ga0207674_10009435_pt1 | contig 11149 bp, 4 predicted proteins | sample KBSCornC72_FD_184303 | JGI IMG/M metagenome (GOLD analysis project Ga0207674, IMG submission 184303) | Corn rhizosphere microbial communities from Kellogg Biological Station, Michigan, USA - KBS Corn C7-2 (SPAdes) (version 2) | ecosystem: Host-associated > Plants > Roots > Rhizosphere > Soil ...
TGGGTACGGACGAATAAAGCAGTGCGGATATTAAATGAAGGCACAAAAAAATTTACATGGTTTGCAGGTGGTGGTAATTTAAAAGATTCTACCGGTGACGGGATTTCAAAAATTATCCGGGATAAACAGGGATTTATGTGGTTTGGTACCTTCGGCGATGGATTGGTCAGGTATAATCCACGGGATAATACTTTTAAACATTTTCGCGTGGATGCAAAGGATTCTTCGTCGATTGCTTCAAATCATGTAAATATAATTTTTGAGGATAAGGCTGGTATATTATGGGCGAGCGGGTTCGGCGGGCTCAACCGTTTAGACGGGGAAACAGGACGATTCAAACATTATATGCCCGGGAATTTTATTTATTCTCTTTACGAAGATTCAAAAGGTGTATTTTGGGCTGGGACCGAAAATGGACTTTACCGCTACGATCAAAAACTAGATCGATTCTCAATTTTCCTTGATCCGCAGGCAGAAATCAGCACAGCCGCAACAGGCGCTATCATCGAAGACAATGAAAAAAACTTATGGTTTGAGTCCCATGCAGGTATTGTTAAATTGAATCCGGATACAAGGGAGACTTTCATTTATGCTGACAAGTTTGGAATAAATCCTTCCAGTCTTCAACTATGGTCGCACACTTACAAAAACAAAAAAGGGGAAATTTTCTTTTCATATGAAAATGGGTTTTACACTGTTTCTCCCGGAGAACTTCCCGCAAACAAAAGTTATAAAATTATCCTCACCGATTTTTTTATCAATACCCTCCCGGTTTTTGCCGGCAATGGAAGTCCCCTGCAAAAACCAGTTGAAGAGATCGGCGATTTAGGTTTAAAATATAACCAGAATAATATTGCGTTCAATTTTGCAAGTACTGATTACCGTGAGCCGCAGGCTACCCGGTATTTTACTTTGCTGGAAAATTATGACAATACCTGGCGGGAAGCAATTGGAGAAAAAAAATCTTACTATTTCAATGTTTCGCCGGGCACCTATGTGTACCGTGTAAAAGCTTATACCAGTGACGGTACAAAAGCAGAAAAAGCAGTAACCATCCGCATCAATCCGCCCTGGTGGGAAACATGGTGGGCCTATACATCGTATGCTATTCTGTTTCTTATTGCCCTATGGACTTTTATTAAATGGAGAACAAGAGCATTGAAAAAAGAAAAAATAATTCTTGAAGAAAAAATTGACGAACGTACAAGGGAGTTAAAAGAAGAAAAAGCAATTGTTGAAAGTACATTATCTGAACTTAAATCCACACAAGCCCAACTTATACAGTCCGAAAAAATGGCTTCGCTGGGTGAATTGACCGCTGGTATTGCTCACGAGATCCAGAACCCGTTAAACTTCGTCAATAATTTTTCGGAGGTGAATAAAGAATTATTGATGGAGATGAAAGATGAAATTGACAAGGGAAACTTAGATGAAGTAAAATCTCTTGCAGATGACGTGATCGATAACCAGGAAAAAATAAATCATCACGGCAAACGTGCTGAGTCCATCGTGAAGGGAATGTTGCAGCATTCAAGAAGCAGCAGCGGAGGTAAAGAACCAACGGATATTAATGCATTATGTGATGAATATTTGAGATTAGCTTATCATGGATTAAGAGCAAAGGATAAATCTTTTAATGCAATCACAAAAACAGAATTTGATAATACCATTGGCAAAATAAATGTGATGCCGCAGGAGATCGGCAGAGTAATTCTGAATTTAATCAATAATGCTTTTTATGCGGTAGGGGAAAGGCAAAAGGTAGAAGGTATAGGGTATGAGCCAACAGTGACGCTAGCTAGTAAAAAATTTGGAGATAGAGTTTTAATTTCTGTTGCTGATAACGGAGATGGCGTTCCAAAAAACATAGTAGACAAAATATTTCAACCATTTTTCACTACAAAGCCAACAGGCCAGGGAACTGGATTAGGATTGTCGCTTGCATATGATATTGTGAAAGCACATGGAGGTGAGATAAAAGTGGAGACGGAGGAGGGTAAGGGAACAATATTTAATATGCAACTTTCCGTATCTTGATGCCTGGTCGCAAATTGTTCCGTCCCTGCTAAATGATCGCTATACTTGTCGCAAGTGCTTCCTATAGCCGTGGCGAAAAAAAGGAAATGGGAAAAGCGACGCTGCCTAATAATTTAATCGACCATTGAAGTGAGTTATACTCCAAATGACCAATTAAGAATATGATAAGAATATTCCTTGCCCTGATTAGTATTTTTAGTTTCCGTGTGGCTTCCTCGCAGGAACAAGAGCAACGGCGCATCGACAGCCTTCAACATGAGCTGTCAGTTTCCAACGATGACACGATGCGGTTGATCTTGCTGGGGCAACTTGCAGATGTTTACTCCGAGATAAATTATGACACTTCGTTTTTCTATGCTGAAAAAGTGATACCGATCTCGCGGAAACTGCAACTTAAACTTGAAGAGGCAGCTGCTCTTCGCATTATGATCTATGCCCAGATAAACCTGCGCAACTATCCCCGGGCTCTGGAATATCTTTTGCCAGCTATCGAAATGGTGTCGGATCCCTCGAGCGAGAAAAAACTGGTTCCTGGCAGTTACCCACCTATAGATGAATATATAGATCGCTCCAGGCCTGCCCAATCTCAGCGACTGACGCAGCTAAGCAGACTCTACCAGAACGCGGGAATTCTGTATACGAACTCCGGCAACTATGAAAAAGCATTATATTATTACAAGAGCGCGTTGTCGTTTGCAGAAGAATCGCGGGAGTTAAAGTTGGTAAGTATTACCTATAATACCCTGGGGAGGGCTTATTTATCCTTAAAATATTTAGATTCCTCGCTAATCTGTCTGCAAAAAGCCTACGATGCCGCAGCCAAATCAGGTTACAGCAAATATGTAGGCAGTATCTCATTAAACACGGGTCGTGTGTACAAGGCTAAAGAACAAATGAGCACGGCAGCATTTTTTTTCAGGCGGGCCATCGAAGAAAGCATGCAACATGATTATCCAAGGGGAGTGGCGTCTGGCAATCTCTATCTCGCAGAAATGCTTCAGCAGACAGGCCACGCGGATTCATCACTTTTTTACATGATGCGGGCTTTGCCGATCGCGCATTATATAAAAGCCCCGGATCTGCTTTTAAGATCCTATACAGCGTTTGCAAAATACTACCAGTCGAAGGGAAACAATGACAGCACCGTAAAATACCAATCTTTGATCATTAAACTGAACGACAGCATCTTCAATGCAAAACAGGCTCAGCAATTTCAGAACATAGACTTTGATGCAACGCAACGGAAGCAACAGATAGAGACTGCGAAAACAGCATATAAGAATAAGGTAACGCAATTTGCATTGGTCTCCGGGCTTGCCGTTTTTCTCCTGGTTGCCTTCATTCTTTACCGCAACAACCTGCAAAAACAAAAAGCAAACAGAATACTCGAAACGACACTGATGAATCTAAAGACAACGCAGGCGCAATTAATCCAGTCCGAAAAAATGGCAAGTCTTGGAGAATTGACGGCAGGCATTGCACATGAAATTCAAAACCCCTTGAATTTCGTCAATAATTTCTCAGACGTAAACAAAGAACTTATCGACGAAGCTCAACTGGAAATGAACCAGGGAAATGTTCATAAAGCAACAGCAATATTGAACGACATCAAAGAAAATGAACAAAAGATCATTCATCATGGGCAACGTGCTGATGCTATTGTGAAAGGCATGCTGCAACACTCCCACTTAAATGCAGGGCGAAAAGAATTAAGAGATATCAATGCGTTGGCTGATGAGTATCTGCGGTTGAGTTATCATGGTATGCGGGCAAAAGACGGCTCGTTCAACGCAACGCTTGAAACGGTTTTTAATGATAACATCGGTAAGGTAGACATCGTACCACAGGAGATCGGCAGAGTTATCGTCAACCTGCTCAATAATGCATTTTATGCGGTAAGTGAAAAGCAAAAACAAAATATTAGTGAGTATGAACCGACGGTCACCTTAACAACTGCGAAACATAATGGCAAAGTGGAGATCACAGTGAAAGATAATGGCAATGGCATCCCGCAAAAAATACTGGATAAGATATTTCAACCATTCTTCACTACGAGACCAACAGGTCAGGGAACAGGACTGGGCCTGTCATTGGCATATGATGTTGTAAAAGCACATGGTGGTGAAATCAAAGTGGAATCAAAAGAAGGAGAAGGAAGTGAATTTATCATCCAATTACCCGTTTTATAACCCTGATCATGCGTAGATGCTGGCTACAAATCTATTTACTGATAGTGCTGCCTTTTTTTACCAATGCACAGCAGCTAAATATTGATAGTCTTGTACGAGAAGCAAACATTACGCGGAATGACACCAGTAAGTTGGTGCGCCTAAGAGCAATTGCAAGGGTATATGCCGAATTGAATCCTGACAGTTCTTATAAATATGCTAACTCCGCACTGTCCATTGCAAAACGACTGCACCTTACATTAGATGTGGGTGAAGCCACAAGGGAAATAGGCTATGCCTACCTCAACAAAGGCAATTACCCCCGATCCCTGCAGATCCTTTTGTCCGCGATAGCCATTTTGGAAGATCCAAAAACTGAACAAAATGTATTAGTTGGAAAATTTGCAGGAGATGATGCGCTCATGTACCGGTCAGCGGCTCCGCATTTGCAACGACTCAGCTCAATAGCGATCACTGAGCAACATTTCGGGATATTGTATGCCAACTCGAACAACTATGAAAAAGCCTGGTATCATCACCTTTTGGCGAGGCAAAGCGCGGAACAATCCGGCAATCTTGTAGTGTTAGGTATTGTTAACCAGACGATAAATCGTATTTATTTACACCTGAAGAAAAACGATTCGGCACTCATCAGTATAAAGAAGGCATACGACCTTGTGATGCAATCCGGCTATAAACGATATCTTGGAAGTGTGCTATTGAATATGGGGCGCACTTACGCAGCAATGGGAGATGTTTCATTGGCTAATGAGTACTACAGAAAATCGCTGGTGGCAAGCGCGGAGCAAGGATATTTCAGAGGGATCGTAGCGGGTAACCTCTTGCTTGGTGAATACTATACTAGCATGGGGAAAAGGGATTCAGCTTTTCGGTATATAAAAGATGGTCTTGCCGCAGCGCTGTACATGAACGCTCCCGATTTATTATTGCGCTCTTATACTGCCTTGAGCAACTATTACCAATCCACGGGCAACAACGACAGCACTGTAAAGTATCAGTCACTTATCATTAAGATCAAAGACAACTTATTCAATGATAAACAGGCGCAGCAATTCCAGAATATAGATTTCGATGAGCAGCAACGACAGCAACAGGTTGAAACGGCAAAAAAAGATCTTCGTGCGAGATGGAGATTATACTCTCTGCTGGCAGGACTTTTCGTGATCTTATCTGTAACTATCCTCTTGTGGCGAAACAGCCGGCAGCGGAAAAAAGCGAACGTTCTTCTTGCGGGACAAAAAGCTGAGCTGGAGTCGACATTATTAAGTCTAAAGGAAACGCAGGCACAGCTTATTCAATCCGAAAAAATGGCCTCGCTGGGCGAGCTGACTGCCGGGATTGCCCATGAAATTCAAAACCCCTTGAACTTCGTCAACAATTTTTCCGATGTAAACACAGAGCTCATCAACGAACTGGAGAACGAGGCGGAAAAAGGGAACATTGGAGAAATACGATTAATTGCAAAAAACATCAGGGAGAATGAAAAGAAGATAAATCATCACGGGAAGAGGGCCGACGCAATTGTAAAAGGCATGTTGCAACATTCAAGAACAAGCAGCGGACAAAAGGAATCGACGGATATTAATGCGCTGTGCAAGGAATATTTGAGACTGGCTTATCATGGCTCAAGGGCAAAGGACAAATCTTTCAATGCAAGGCTCGAAACGCATTTTGATGATAGTATTGGCAGGATCAATATTGTTCCGCAGGATATTGGCAGAGTTATCCTCAACCTCATCAACAATGCTTTTTATGACGTGAACGAAAAGGTGAAGCTGCAATCCGCCTTAGGCGGATATGAACCCGTAGTCACTATCAGTTCCAGGAAAGTGAATGATAAGGTTGAAATTAGAATTAAGGATAACGGCAATGGAGTCCCTCAAAGTATAGTTGATAAGATATTTCAGCCATTCTTCACGACGAAACCAACAGGGCAGGGGACAGGATTGGGTCTGTCATTGGCGTATGATGTTGTCAAAGCACATGGTGGTGAAATTACAGTGGAATCAAAAGAGGGAGAAGGAACTGAATTTATCATTCAATTACCCGTTCTATAAACCTGATCATGCGTAAACGCTGGCTACAAATCTATGTATTGATCGTGCCTTTTCTTGCCAATGCACAGCGGGTAAATATTGACAGCCTTCTACATGAAGCCAACAACACTAAAAACGATACGATCAGGTTGGTTCAATTAAAAACCATAACAAGAAGCTACGCCGAATTGAATCCTGATAGTTCCCTTCATTACTCGGAAGTATCGCTTGCTCTCGCGCGCAAATTGGGGCTTAAGATAGATGAAGGGGCCGCATTGCAGGAAATGGGATATGCTTACCTGAACAAAGGGAATTATCCGCGATCGTTGCAAATTCTTTTGTCGGCCATAGCCATCCTAAACGATCCCCGGAGTGAGCGAGGTGCCCTGGTTGGAAATTATCCGGGTGATGATGAATTAATGTATCGTACAGCTACCCCACATTTGCAAAGGCTTAGCGCACTCGCGTTCACCGAACTAACACTTGGCATTTTATACACCAACTCAAACATTTACGAAAAAGCATCCTATTATAGTATGCTGTCAAACCAAAAAGCGGTCGAATCTGGTAATCTCGCGGTGCAGAGTATCGTTAATCTCACCATGAACCGCGTTTACCTAAGCTTAAAAAAAAATGACTCGGCCCTGATCAGTATACAGAAATCTTATGAACAGGCGACGCAAAGCAACTATAAACGATACCTGGGAAGTGTGCTTTTAAATATGGGACGAACTTATGCGGCACTCGGAAATATTTCGTTGGCGAATGACTACTACCGGCGAGCGATATTAGTCAGCACGCAGGAGGGTTATTTCAGAGGAATTGCAGCCAGCGATCTTTTGCTGGCCGATTATTACATGGAAAAAGGTAAAAGGGATTCTGTTTTTCTATACATAGAAGATGGACTGGCAAATGCGCAACATCTGAATGCACCTGACTTGTTGTTACGGTCTTACACGGCCTTGAGCAGATATTATCATTCTACCGGCAATAATGACAGCATTGTCAAATACCAGGCCCTGGTGATTAAGATCAAAGACAGTTTGTTTAATGATAAACAGGCGCAGCAATTTCAGAATATTGATTTCGATGAGGAGCAGCGACAGCAACAGGTTGAAACCGCAAAAAAAGATCTTCGAGCGAGCTGGAGAATGTATTCTTTGCTGGCCGGACTTTTCGTCTTCTTATTCATAGCTATCATGCTCTGGCGAAATAGCCTGCAGCGAAAAAAAGCGAACCTTCTTCTTTCAAAACAAAAATCGGAACTGGAATCAACTCTAGTCAGTTTAAAAGAAACGCAAAAGCAGCTGATACAATCAGAAAAAATGGCGTCATTGGGTGAGTTGACAGCAGGCATAGCGCATGAAATTCAGAACCCATTGAACTTCGTTAATAATTTTTGTGAGGTAAATAACGAACTCATTGAAGAACTTAAAAGTGAAAAGTTAAAAGTGAAAAGTGAAAGGGATGTCGAGTTAGAAAATCAATTGCTTGATAATATTGAACAAAATCTTGAGAAAATAAACCATCATGGCAAACGAGCCGAAGCCATTGTAAAGGGAATGCTGCAACATTCAAGAACCAGCAGTGGTCAAAAAGAGTTGACAGATATTAACAAGCTTGCCGATGAATACCTTAGACTAGCTTACCATGGCCTTCGGGCTAAGGACAAAGGTTTTAATTCTGTCCCGATAGTTATCGGGATAAAAACTGAATTCGATGACAGCATTGAAAAAATAAATGTGGTACCGCAAGAAATTGGAAGAGTGTTTCTGAATTTACTTAACAATGCCTTTTATGCTGTGAACGAAAAAACAAAAGCCGCTGGACCGGGAGATGACTACAAGGCTACTGTAACCGTCATCACAAAAAAAGTGGGAGATAAAATGTTGATTTCTGTTGCTGACAATGGTAATGGCATTCCGCAAAAAAATCTAGAGAAAATATTTCAACCGTTCTTTACAACAAAGCCGACAGGACAGGGAACGGGATTGGGATTGTCGCTTGCTTATGATATCGTAAAAGCGCATGGTGGTGAAATTAGAGTGGAAACAAACGAAGGGCAGGGGAGTGAGTTTGTTGTTCAGTTACCTATTTCTTCGTAAGTTGATTGCGCTTTACGGGCAATTTGATTTATGACGATACACCTGGCTGGCTATTGTTTATGCATTTTTATTGGCTTTTCATTGGGGCTTATTGGTGGGGGAGGTTCGATTCTTACCATTCCCATGCTTGTTTTTTTCTTCGGCATTGATCCTGTCGTCGCCACGACTTATTCTCTTTTTATCGTTGGTCTTTCAGCTATATCTGGAAGTATTGATCACTACAGGAGGCACAATATTGACTACAAAACAGTTTTATTGTTTGGTATTCCGTCCGTGATCGTTTTGTTTATCATGCGCCGGTGGTTGCTTGGACTGATTCCGTCAACGATATTCCATAGCGGCACCTGGGCAATATCAAAGTCTCTCTTCACCATGATCGTTTTTTCGATCACAATGCTGGTGGCAGGTTGGTCAATGGTCAACAAAAGAGTTTACGCCCACTCGGAAAAAATAAGATATCCCCGCCTTATGGCACAAGGATGTATTACGGGCGCTATCACCGGGTTTATTGGCATTGGCGGGGGATTTATTATTGTTCCTTCGCTGGTCTTGTTTGCCGGGCTTCCCATGAAAAGAGCGATCGGGACAAGTCTTGTCATCATAACTATCAATTGCGTGGTTGGAATATTGGGTAATATCGAGGTTGTAGAGTCCCTGAATTTTGTTTTTCTCTCAATTCTGGCTACGCTGGCTATCATTGGTATACTAATCGGGACTTGGTCACTACGGTTTATTCCCGATAAGCAATTAAAACCCGTTTTTGGATGGATCATTTTAGTGTTGAGTGCCGTGATATTTGTTCGGATCTTTTTAGAACACTTAAGCTAAAGACGAAAAAGGAGCGATTATCATCTATCAATGTTTATCTCACGGATTTCACCAATGTGCACAGATTGTTTTCCGTTAGTGAAAATCCCTCCCTGCCCGTAGGCAAGTGTGTAACCTGTGAGCAGCGCATAGCGACTGATTTTAAAAGAGGATAATAAATCATTAATTTCAGTCAACAAAGACGAACCGTCTGTCAAATGGGTACTCACTCCAGTTGCAGGCAATACCAAACCAACATGCAATTCCTGAAAGACAAAATTGATCAGCTAAACCGCCAGGCCTGGGACGTACGTGTAAGCGATTCCCCTCTCGCTTTCCAGCTGAGTAAGGAAGCAGTCAGACTTTCCCGGGAAATTGCTTATACAAAGGGTCTTGCAGAAGGGTTGCGAACCTTCGGTTTCAGCCATATCAGGTTATCAAAAAACAACGACGCTTTACATCTTTTACAGGAGGCCATGCAGTTGTTTGAGTCACTGAATGATATTCGTGGACGGGGAACGATATATGAATACTATGGGATCATTTACCGCAGCCTGGGTGATTATAAAGCCTCACTGGAATTCCTGTACAAAGGACTTGAACTGATTGAACAACTTAGCTATTCGGAAGGCGAAGCCCTTGCTCATTATCACCTTGGAGTCACTTATAAATATCTTGGGAACTTTGATCGTGCACTTGATCATCTTCTCAACAGTCTTTCCATTTCTGAAAGGGAAAATTTATGGGTACCCATGTCGTACTCGTTAAACAATATCGGGCTCATTTATTTTGAAACAGAAGACTATGAAAATGCACTGAGCTATTTAAATCAAAGCCTGGAGCAGCGACGCAGATCGGGTGACAAGTGGGGAGAGGCGGGCAGGCTCGATAATATTGGCCTGTGCTACCTTAAAATGGCGCAGTATGAAAATGCGATTGATTTTTGCAGCCAGAGCCTTACCATCTCTACATCAGTGAATGATCAAAAGGGGCAAGGCAATTCCCTTTTTCATCTCGGAAATATTTATGAACAGTCGGCGCAGTATGATAAGGCACTTGAAAACTATGAGCGGGCCTTGCAGATCCGACGCGAAGTCGGTGATAAAAAGGGAGAAGCAGAAGCGTCGCTGTTTCTTGCCGAGTTGTATTCGGCAGAAAAATTTACCAGCTACGACATCAGCCAGGCGATCGGGCTAATGGCCAATGCATTGAAACTCGGCGATGAAGTAAACGCGAACGATCTTCTTTCCAAAATCCATTATGGTTTTTATAAGATCTGCAAAAAATATCAAAAGGCCAATGAAGCTCTTATGCATTTGGAAAAATATATTTCTGCCGAAAAAGAAATACATACAGCAGCGGTAAATAAGAAAATTCTGAATCTTGAAATTTCTCACAGGGTGGAAAAATCAAGACAGGAAGCGGAGATGTATAAATTGCGCAACGTCGAACTGGCAAATCTTTACGAAGAAATAAAAAAGCAAAAGGAAGAAACTGAAATTCAAAAAAGAAACACTGAGCAGGCATTGTTAGAATTGAAAGCCGCACAAACGCAGCTTATTCACTCAGAAAAAATGGCTTCTTTGGGAGAGCTGACCGCTGGTATAGCGCACGAGATCCAAAACCCACTGAATTTCGTGAATAATTTCTCGGACTTGAATGCGGAACTTGTTGATGAATTAAGAACAGAGTTAGCTGCAGGCAATACGCAGGAGGCATTAGAAATTGCAGGTACTATAAAAGAGAATGAAGAAAAAATCAATTATCACGGAAAGCGTGCAGACGGGATCGTGAAGGGAATGCTTCAACATTCGAGGACCAGTACGGGTCAAAAAGTATTAACTGATATCAATGCGTTGGCCGCAGAGTATTTACGGTTGGGATATCACGGCCTTCGGGGAAAAGACAAAGATTCTACTGTGCTTGTTCAAACTGATTTTGAAAAAGAAATTGGAAACGTAAATATCATTCCACA
>Ga0207674_10009436_pt1 | contig 11148 bp, 8 predicted proteins | sample KBSCornC72_FD_184303 | JGI IMG/M metagenome (GOLD analysis project Ga0207674, IMG submission 184303) | Corn rhizosphere microbial communities from Kellogg Biological Station, Michigan, USA - KBS Corn C7-2 (SPAdes) (version 2) | ecosystem: Host-associated > Plants > Roots > Rhizosphere > Soil ...
ACGGCTCTTTTATGGAAGTGGTCGTTGCCATACCCGTCGCCGACCTCCCCCCCGGTGTCGTCACCTACATAAAAGCACACTACCCCGGATCAAAGATCACCGAAGCAGGCAAAGTCACCGATGCAAAGGGCAGGATCTCCTACGAAGCCGAAGTCAAAGGGAAAGACCTCGTTTTCGATCAGCAGGGAAATTTCTTACGAAAAGAAACGGACTAGTCCCCGCCACCTCGCTGACAGACCCAAAGCCGCCTTCCAGGCGGTTTTTCTTATGGCATCTCCCACCCCCAATTGCCCCGGAAAAAAAATTTGCTCGTTAATCGTTTAACATTATATATTTGCTTAATCGTTAAAGCAAAATTTCGTGGTCCCAGTACATTCACCTCCTGGTTTCCCGGTCTCCCGGCCCTCCTCCGGCCGCCCCTTCACTCGTATATCCATTCATAACGCCAAACCATAATTTATGAGACGATTGCCTGCATTCCCGCTGCTGCTTTCATTATTGATCTGCAGCTTGCTGACCTTCCCTCCTTCGACTGCCCTTGGAACCCCAAAGCATAGCAGGACACACCTGTTCCGCACCGTTACAGGACATATACACAGCTCCGACGGCTCCCCGCTGGCTGGCGCCAGCATCACCGTCAAAGGCACCGCCATCGCCGTCACCGCAGATGATAAAGGCGCCTTCAGCATCGATGTCCCCGATAATATCACCCGCCCGGTACTCGTCGTCAGCGCAGTTGGTTACACAACCAAAGAGATAGCGGTGAATCAGACGGGTCGCCTCGACATCCACCTCGACACGGATATAAAACAGCTCAACGACGTGGTCGTCGTAGGTTATGGCACGCAGCGACGTAAAGACCTCACCGGCTCCATCGCTTCCGTATCCGCCGCCCAGATAGAACAAAGACCCGTCAGTTCCTACGAGGACGCACTGGCAGGCACGGTTCCCGGCATCGACATTGCTCCGCGAAGCGCCAAGCCGGGCAATATCTCCGAAATAACCATCCGCGGCATCGGCACCATTTCCGGCGACAGAGAACCCCTCTTCGTCATCGACGGATTCCCCACCGATGCCAACAGCGCCGCCGCAGTCAACCCCTCCAACATCCTTTCCATCGATATATTGAAGGACGCCTCGTCCACCGCCATTTATGGTTCACGCGGCGCCAACGGGGTCGTCATCATTACCACCAAAACAGGCAAAGCCGGTCTTTCCAAAGTGGACGTAAGCCTCAAAACCGGCTTCTCAAAAGCAAACAAACACGATTTCTACAAAACATTGAATGGAGCCGAATACATAGAATGGTATAAGGAAAAATTCCAGTTCGCAGGTACTCCCCTGCCCTCATGGATCACCAACTGGGATGGGACCAGCACCAACTGGCAGGACTATATTTATAGAACAGCTCCCTTCCGGGATTATAGCGCAACGATCTCCGGCGGCACCGAAAAGCTGAATTATATGTTCTCCGGCGGATTCCTTAACCAAGACGACATCCTCCTGAACGCTGGGTATGATATGTATACGGCCCGCATGAAACTTGACTACAAAGCCTCCAAACGCATCACCATCGGCCTCAACCTCGCCCCCAGCTTCACCGTACAGCGATTGAGCGCACCCGAGGACGACTTCTCCGCCCTGGCCGGCGCCGCCGTGCTGCTGCCGCCCATCATCCCCGCTTTTAACAAGGACGGCACCCCCTCCGACCCCAACTCTTTCGGCATACTGAACAAAGCCATGGTCAACCCCATGACCATCGCAGCCAATTACCATCAGTCCAATAAGAGCATGTACCTGCTCTCCAACGCATTCGTCCAGGTAGAAATCCTGAAGGGCCTGTCGTTCAAAAGCTCCATCGGCGCCAACCTCACCGATAACAACTACCGCCTGTTCCAATCCAACGGTCTCAACGGCCAGGCATTGTACCCTGTGACGGCCCTGGAGCTCAACTCAGCCCGCACGATCAACTGGCTCAATGAAAATACCCTCACCTACAAGACGGTGCTGGCCAAAGATCATAAGCTGGAGCTGTTGGGCGGCTATACGGTCCAGAAAGTGGACTACACCATCACCGGCGCCAACGCGAATACCTTCTCCAGCAATCTCGCACAGACCATCGGCTTCGGTGCGAATCAAAGCGCTTTCTCCGGCGCCTCAGGCAATACGCTCCTCTCCTATCTTGCCCGCGCCAACTATGCCTATAAAGATAGATACCTGCTGACAGCCACCGTACGACGGGACGGCAGCTCCCGCTTCGGCGCCAATAAATTATGGGGCGTATTCCCATCCGTCGCGGCAGCCTGGAACCTGTCCAACGAGAACTTTATGCTGGGTGTCAAGGCCGTGGATCATGCCAAGATCAGGGCCAGCTACGGCATCTCGGGAAGCAATTTCATCGGCGACTTCACATCCAAGTCCAGCCTCGTTTCGGTCAATCATTCCTTTGGCAATACCAACGTCGTCGGTTATGTCAATGGCGATCCGGGCAATCCGGACCTCTCCTGGGAGAAGTCGAAACAGACGGACATCGGGCTTGACCTTGGCTTATACAACAGGGTTAGCATCACAGCCGATTACTTCTCCAATACCAGCGACGGCCTGCTGCTGAATGTGAACGTCCCTACCTCCACAGGCTACTCGGGGAACCTTGAAAATATAGGCAGCATGCGCAAATGGGGATACGAACTTTCTGTCAATGCGAATATCATCAAGACGCCGGATTTTGGATGGGACATCGGCTTCAACGTCTCTCACCTGCGCCAGAAGGTGCTGAAACTGGGCCCCACGGGAGCGCCGCTCTACCAGTTCTTTGCAGTATTGGTCACGCAGATCGGCGGGCCGCTGGAACAGGAACATGCTTTGCAACAAACAGGCATATTAACCCAGGCAGATATCAACGATCCCAAAGTCGCCAAAAAGGCGGTCGGCGACATGGCCGGAGACTATAAATTCCTTGACGTCAACAAAGACGGTATCATCGATGCCTTCAACGGCGCGGACGGTGTGCTGGTCGGCGACAACAATCCACGCTGGCTCTATGGGATCAATACCAGCGTACGCTATAAGAACTTCCGGTTCTCCGCCTTGCTGCAAGGCCAGGCAGGCGCCAAAATGCTGGATTTCGTCTACCAGATCATGAGCCTCCATACTTACAATACCAATATGGACCATTTCTTTTATGACGGCCGCTATATCTCTCCCACTCAGCCGGGCAACGGCCACACGCCCAGGGCAGGATACAATGATGTAGGCGCGGTATCATCCTGGGAAGTGCAAAAAACAGATTACCTGCGGATCAGGAATCTCAACCTGTCCTATACAGTCCCCCCGGCCTTCAGCAAAAAACTACTGGTCAATGATCTCCGCGCCTATGTGTCGATCGAGAACCTGTGGACATTCAAGCAATACCGGGGCGGTAATCCCCAGGCAGTTCGGAACGGCTTCGACACCCAGATCTTCGGCGACCACAAGACCTTAGGTCTGAATTCTGTGGCCACGGCTCCCCTGCCAAGGATCTTCACATTAGGTATCAATTTTTCATTCTAAAAAGCTATCACTATGTCCTATACAATCCAAAACAATGCCCGCAAGATCAGCATAGGCAGTTTGCTCTTTATCGTGATGCTTTCCTCCTGTAAGAAGGACTTCCTCGATGTCGTCCCCGTGGACAGGATCCCCAAACAACAGTTCTTCAAGAACGAGGCGGATATGACAGCAGCGATATACGGCGTATACTCGGCCCATAAAAATATCTATACCGGCTCCGAGCTTGCCTTATACAACCTTGAGGAGACACGCTCCGACAACACCAACCAGGACTTCGGCCGGCAGACGGAACACAAGGCGGTGGACAATTTCACCGTTCAGTCGGGCAATACCTCCATCACGGGTATGTGGGCCCTGGCCTATAATTGCATCAACCTCTGCAACGCAGTCATCGACAGGGCGCCGGGTGCTGTCATGGACGCCGCAAAAAAGGCGCAGATCGTCGGTGAAGCCCAGTTCATCCGGGCCCAGGTATACTTCCTATTGCACCAGGACTACGGCGAAGTGCCTTTACGTATCCATGAAACGGTATCGCTCAGCGGGAACAATAACCTGGCCAGGGCCAGCACAGATTCCGTATACCTGCAGATCATCGCCGACCTCCAGACCGCTGCGACCAATCTGCCCGCCAACTACACAGGCTCCGACATCGGCCGCGCCACTTCCTTTGCCGCCAACGCGTTACTGGGAAAAGTATATCTGCAAAAAGGGGACAATGCTTCCGCAGTTACCGCACTTCGGAAAGTAGTCTTCCCGGGATCACCCTATTCCCTGCTGACCAACTATGCGGATCTCTGGACACCCGGAACAAAGAATTCTCCGGAGTCCATCTTTGAGATCCAATTCCTCCCGCCGCTCAATGGCTGCCCATTCTGGAATTTCTTTGCGCCTCCGTCCCTGAACGTTCCGGGCGGCGCCAATGGAAGCACTTCCCCCAATACCCCTACGCAAGACCTCATCGATGCTTATGAGGCGGGCGATACAAGACTTGCGGCCTCCATCGCATATGACGCCGGCGGCCGGCCCTATATCAAAAAGTTCAAAGACCCCGGTGTAGCCGTGGGTAATGACGCCAATACCGACTTCCCCATCCTCCGCTATGCGGATGCCAAGCTGCTGTTGGCGGAAGCCCTGGGAGAAAGCACCGAGGCATATGATCAGATCAACGATGTCCGCCGGAGGGCCGGCTTAGGACCGATCAGTTCCGCAACACCCGGGACCTTTATCGAAAAGCTCATGCACGAACGACAGGTAGAGCTGGCTTTTGAATGCCACCGGTGGCACGACCTCCTGCGCATGGGACAATCCGCAGCCATTTCCATCATGAACACAAACCTTGCGCACGAGTTCCCCGGCAACAATATCAGCATCGATGCGCACAATTTGCTGGCGCCGATACCCAACACGGAATTGCAGACCAATACCCTTGCGAAGCAAAACCCCGGATACAGCAATTAAAGGACTATGAAAATTTTCGATCTATGAACGATCATCCATTCTTATCCCATTGGGCGCCGGCTGTCCGCGCTTTGCTCGCAGCCGCATTGATTGCCTTGCCTCCCCATCACGGGGTCTGCCAGACGCAACAGCCGGCGCTTCCCCCGCCTTTACAGGCATATGTACGCGATATCCACTATGACAGGATGGGCACAGCAGCCCCTTCCGTTCGATACACTCCCGGCCAGCAGGGATCGATCCATGTCACGGTCAGCTGGGACCTCACCGATTCCGTAAGACAGGACGATCTGCAGATCACGATCGATCCCGCCTTTACACCGACCTTTCACTGGGCGCCCCACCTGACCCCCACCGATAGCAATATCATCGCGCAGCATGTCTTTCGTACACCCGCCATGATCGTTCAGTCGGACCACCGGCAGCTCATCCTCGTACCGGACCTGGATCTGCTCGGGCAGCAGAACAATACAACCAACTCCGGCTGGTACATGGACATGAACGCCCGGACACACCGGCTGACCCTCGGCCTGAGCCGCTCCTATATAAAAGAGCACGTATTGTATTACCGAAAAGCAGGAGCCGTCTACCCTCCCGGCCGGAGGACGGTCGGATTCTACCTGTTCACATCGGACGACGCCGCACAGCTGTTCGATCCCTGGGAAAAACCGCTTTCCTTTTGCTGGGATCAATGGGGCCAATCCCTTTTCCTCCAAGGCGAACCCCTCCCCGCCCGGAACATCCCTCTTTGCGTGAGCCAGACCTACCAATGGGCCTTCGGCTCCTGGAAGAACAGCGTATGGCAGTCGCCTCCGCTGGGAAATAAAAAAGTAGGCGCCCCCGCATTTATCGTCAACGTTACCCAAAGCCCCAATTGGAAAGGTGACGTCGATGAAAGAGAGATGCGTTCCATCTGGAACCAGGCCTGGTTCAATTCCCTGCGATCCGCTTCGGGTCTATACCGCTATGCCCGCGAAAAAAAGGACAGCACGCTGCTGGACTATGCGCGGCAGACAAAAGAGCTGGCCCTCGCCTTCCCTCAAAAGGACGGTTTTTTTTACGCGGTGATCGCCACGCCTATGACGACGGTAAATAAGAATGGTAAGCTCCTTCACCGGTCCACAGGATGGAAGAATTATTACTTTGGCAATTCCAACCGCAATCCCCTCACCGACGATATAAGACGCTCGCCCTTTCATATCCTGGATATGAGCTGCACAGCTTACCAGATGCTGGAATGGTACCAGGAGCTGGAGAAAGACAACCGCTTGCTGCAATATGCCAAACGCTACGCCAATGCGCTGCTTGGGATACAGCGAGCGGACGGGTTCTTCCCCGCATGGCTGGACCTGGATACGAGAAAGCCATTGCCCTGGTTGGACAGCTCGCCCGAAACCTCCATGTCAGTGACCTTCCTGCTGAAATTATACGAGATATCCGGTGACTCCCGCTATAAGACTGCGGCTTTAAAGGCGATGCAGGCCGTCATCGACCACATCATCTTTCAGGGCAGATGGGAGGATTTCGAAACCTACTGGTCCTGCAGCCGCTACGGATCGGATACACTGGTCGGCAAAAAAGTCGCCCGCAACGATATGTACAAGCAAAACACTCTCTCCATGTACTGGACGGCGCAGGCGCTCTATGAGTCCTTCAAAATCACCCGTGACACCCAATACCTGCGCCTGGGAAGACGCGCGCTTGACGAAATGTTGATGTACCAGGCCAGCTGGCAGCCCCCTTATATGTATGTCAACGTGCTGGGAGGATTTGGTGTTATGAATGCGGACGGGGAATGGAATGATTCCAGGCAAAGCCTCTTTGCAGAGCTGATCCTGCAATATGGAAAAGAGCTCGGCCAGCCGGAGTACACCCAGCGTGGCCTGGCAGCGCTGAAAGCGTCCTTTGTCATGATGTATTCCCCCGAGAACCCAAGGACCAAACAGCAGTGGGAGAAAAAATGGACCTTCTTCGGCAAAGAGGATTATGGTTTTATGATGGAGAATTATGGTCATGAAGGCGCCACCGGAAAGGAAGGCATCGGCATCGGCGAATTTACGATCTATGACTGGGGCAACGGGGCCGCATCCGAAGCTTACCTGCGCATCGCCGCCCACCTTGGAAAGCAATGGATGAAGGACCATCTAAAATAGCTATTCCCCTGTCCAATTCGCCCCGTTATAAAGTCTGATTCACACCCCGGAAAAGTTATAGACGCTGAGTAGCTTTGGTCTCAGAAAAAACACCATTCACCCAAAATAGTAAAATATGAAAGAGAAGGATTTTTCCGCCACCTTCCTGGTAGACCAGACTCCGGGGGAAGTATTCACCGCCATCAACAACCCGCGCGCATGGTGGTCCCAAAGCATAGAAGGCGTCACTGATCAGCTCAACAGCATATACAATTATCATTACAAAGACGTCCACGCTTGCCGGATCAAGGTCATCGAGCTCGTCCCCGAACAAAAAGTGGTCTGGCACGTCCTGGACAACTACTTCAACTTCACAACGGACAAAAGCGAGTGGATTGATACAAAAATGATTTTTGAGATCGCTAAGTCAGGCCGGCAGACGGAACTGCGCTTCACCCACCAGGGCCTCGTACCTCATTATGAATGCTACGAAGTGTGCAACGAAGCCTGGACGCACTTTATAAAGGACAGCCTTCAAGACCTCATTACGACAGGCCAGGGGCAACCCACACCGGCCGAAGAAGCAGATACCTTTAACGAGGGATTGCTTCAAAAACATCTCCCCTAAACCTTATCCCACCACCTCTTTATTGTACTTATTTCTATACTCCAGCGGCGACATCCCCGTGATCTTCCGGAACACCTCCCGGAACGCCTTTACATCCGAGTAGCCCACCTCATACATCACTTCATTGATCGTCTTACGGCTGGTCTCGAATGCTCTTTTGGCGCTCTCGATCTTCACCCGCTGCAGGTATTCCAGCGGCGTATTCCCCGTCGCCTTGATAAATCTCCTGTCGAAATTTCTTCTACCGATGGCAAACCTGGAAGACAGCTGTTCCACCGATATCTTCTCATGCAGCATGCTTTCAATATAGATCTGCGCCTCCATCACCATCTCATCCCCATGCTGCTTCTGCCCCTTGAATATGATAAACTCCGACTGACTATACCGGTCCATTTCTATCTGAAATACCTTGGAGCAATAGATGGCCGTTTGCCGGTCGTATTTCTTTTCGATGAGATAGATCATCAGGTTCAGAAAGGAATAAGCGCCCCCATTTGTATAGATGCCGTTCTCATCCGTGATCAGCTTGTCCGTCTGCAGGTTCACGTTAGGGAACATGCTCCTGAAATTATCAGCTACGCTCCAATGGGTGGAACAGGTCCTCCCTTCCAGCAACCCCGCCGATGCCAGCAAAAATGCTCCCGTACAGACGCTGGCGACCTCCGCCCCATTCTTATACTGCCACGCGATCCAGTCCGCCAGCTCCTTGTTCCCCTTCATGGCCTTTTGATAGTTGTGGTTCAGCGATGGTATAATGATAATATCCGTCTTGTCGATATTGGAAATACGCAGATGCGGCCTCACCGTGAACAGCCCGTCTTCAAATTCATTGGTATTGGAAACACCCGCCACTTCTATCTTGTACAACGGCGCTCTCCCGCTGGCCTTCCAATAGTCATTGGCCCTTGTCAATATCTCAAAAGAGCCTGTGATGCTGCTTATATTGTTCGGTCCATCCGGAACCACGATGGTAAGATGCTTCATGACATAAATATAAGAAAAATACACGTCTAAATCCGCCCGCTATAAAGTCTACTTTACACCCCTTCAGATACAATTAAGGACGGTAGCTTTACAGGACAATTAAAAAAAATACCATGAACATCTCAGACAAGATTATCCTTATCACAGGCGCCAGCCGCGGCATCGGTCGCGCCCTGGTGGAAGAAGCCCTGAAACGGGGCGTTAAAAAAGTATATGCAGGCACACGCAGGACATTCACCCATCCCGACCCGCGTGTCGTTCCCCTGATGCTGGACATCACAGATCCTGAACAGATCGCGCAGGCGGCCGGCGAGATCACATCGCTCGATATCCTTATCAACAATGCCGGGATCGCCTATTACGATGACCTCAGCGATCGTTCCATGATCGACAGACACCTCGCCGTCAATCTCTTTGGCACCTACGCCCTCAGCCGCGCCTTCCTTCCCGCGCTGATCCGTTCACAGGGGGCCATTGTCAACAATCTTTCCGTGGCAGCCCTGGCGCCCCTGCCTCCCATTGCATCTTATTCTATCTCCAAGGCAGCAGCATTCTCCCTGACACAATCCTTGCGCGCCTTCCTCGCCGGACAGGGCGTAAGGGTCCATGCCGTCCTCACCGGACCGACCGACACCGATATGACCAAAGGTTTCGATATACCCAAATCGGCGCCACAGATCATCGCACAGGGCGTCTTTGATGGAGTGGAAAAGGAAGTAGACGATATTTTTCCCGACCCTATGTCAGGCTCCGTGGAAGAGAGCTGGCGTAACAGCGCCATGAAAGAGATGGAGCGCCAGAACGCAGCATTTGTGGCTTAGTTTATCCATCCATTCAGCTGCATCCAATGCCTGCACCGGTCCATCCATTGTTCTCCTTTCGTGGCGACGTGCAGTCCAAATCCATGACCGCCTTTCTCATAAAGGTGCAGCTCCGCCGGTATATGATGGGCCGTCAATGCCCGGTAAAAAAGAATACTGTTTTCCGGTGATACGCCGTCATCGTCCTGTGCATGCACGAGAAAGGCAGGAGGTGTGCTGTCCGTGACCCGGGTTTCATTGGAAAAGTATCGCAACAAGCTGTCTGGGGCATTCTTTCCCAGCAGCTTCTCAAATGACCCCCGGTGCATTATCCTCGGGTCAGCACTGATAACAGGATAGCCCAGGATCATCCAGTCCGGTCGCACGCTGATATTATCCGGGTCCGGCACCAGCACCTTGTCAAAATGCGTACCTGCCGTCGATGCCAGATGACCACCGGCCGAAAAACCCATGATACCCACCCGGTGAGGATCGATATGCCACTCGGATGCATGACGCCGCACCTGAAGTATGGCCTGCTGTGCATCCTGCAAAGGAGCGATCTCAGGATGTATGCAATAAGCGCTGTCCGGTATGCGATAGGTGAGCACAAATGCAGCGACTCCCCAGCTGTTCAATACCTTCGCCTCATCGTACCCTTCTATGTTCACGGCATTGACCCAGTATGAGCCGCCAGGACATATCACTACGGCCGGTGTGTTTCCCCGCACATGGGGGGAGTTCGACCGCACCCCCGGCGGAAGAAAAATGGTCAGCGTCGGACGGGATATCTTGCTCACCAGCACAACCCCTTTTTCGTCCGTAGTCCGTTGCTCCTCGTTGGGATGCGGAATGGAATTGGGGATGCTGTCAGGATAGTATAAAGGGATCACTTTCTGCGCCCTGATGGGACTGACGGCGGTCAGCGAGCCGGCGACGATGAAAAATACAATTCCGGTTATTCTCATTAGGCGAAAATACAGGTTTCAGCCGTTCAAAATACAAGTTCGATCCGATCAAATACAGGTTTCACCAATCAAAACACCAGCGCCGCCGCACCCAGGAACCCCGCATTATTCCCCAGTCGCGCCGCCTCGATCACCGTATATTCTGACGTCTCCTTCATGGCCAGCTTCATGGCCCTCTCCCGTATCTCTGAAATATAGAAATCGCCCGACTCCGAAATACCACCCCCGATGATCAGCTTTTGTGGTGCAAAAATATTGATCAGGCTTGCCACACCCGAAGCCAGATAGTCGAAGTGCAATTGCAGCGCCCTGACAGCCGCTGACTCCCCGGCCAGGTATCTCCGCACAATCTCTTTTCCATCGATAGCGTTCCTCCCACTCATTGACAGACTTTCATCTCCCGACAGACTTTCATCTCCCGTCAGACCCGCACCCGCAGACTTCCCGCCCCCCATATCTGCCGCCATTCCTTCGTCTTGCATCGAACCCCGGTCCGCCAGGTGTTTATACGGTCAGCTCCTCTCTGGATCTGATCACCTGGAGCGATTTGGGGTTGGCTACCAATCAGTCCGGGAGCATCTCCTTCACAGATTTCACAGCCGATCTCTCAAGTCGAAAGTATTACCGCGTCC